>Ga0209539_1000084_pt1 | contig 55051 bp, 44 predicted proteins | sample BarGraNGADG00312_2_FD_184499 | JGI IMG/M metagenome (GOLD analysis project Ga0209539, IMG submission 184499) | Arctic peat soil microbial communities from Barrow, Alaska - Barrow Graham LP Ref core NGADG0011-312 (SPAdes) (version 2) | ecosystem: Environmental > Terrestrial > Soil > Wetlands >...
CTCTTAGCTAACTCACGAAGTGAGTTAAAAAAGGCCGCGAGGCCAAGGAGTCCGCTATGAAGGCAATTTATTTATTTAAAGGGCAATACGGTTATAATTACAGGATGATGCGGATACAAGAGATAGGTGATCATCCTGAAAAGGCAGAGATCGAAAAGCGGCTGCGTGCGATCGGGTTTTCGAAGTTGTATGGGATAAATGCAGCATTGGATGCGTTTCAAGTGTCGCGATCAACGCTATTTACCTGGAAGAAGAAGTTACGAAAGAGTGGTGGAGTAGTAACTGCCCTGGCGCCAGGCAGCCGGGCGCCCAAGAAGCGACGGCAGCGGATCGTTAACCCGCTGATTGAGCGTTCTATTATCGACTACCGGACATTGCATCCTGGAGTTGGCAAAGAAGCTATTAAGCCGGCTGTGGATCGCTTTTGTGAGGCCAGGGGATTAAAGACAATATCGGAATCGACGGTCGGGCGAATCATCAAAGACTTGAAGGAACAGGGAAAACTCTTTAATAGTAGGCAGAAGCTACGCTTGATCGGCAGTACGGGGCGACTGGTTGTGCGGCAAAAGAAATTGGAAAAGAAGCTGCGACGAAAGGGCTATATGCCCAAAAACCCGGGGGACCTGGTGCAACTCGATTCAATCACCTTCTTTTTGGAAGGCATTAAACGCTACGTTGTCTCGGCAGTAGATCTGGTCACTGGTTTTGCCTTTGCCTATGGTTACACACGACTGAACAGTGCCAACGCCAAAGACTTCTTCCACAAGTTCCTCCATGTGGCTCCTTTCCCGGTCAAACATATCCAAACAGACAACGGTGACGAGTTCGAAAAAAACTTCCGCATGGATATCCGGGCCAGCCCGATCATTCACTTCCACAACTACCCACGTCACCCTCAAAGCAATGGCCATATCGAGCGATTTAACCGTACGGTCGAAGAACAACATATACAATGGCATGAAGATGAGCTTCTTAGCGATGACCTCGGGGAGTTCAACCATAACTTGATGGAATACCTTATCTGGTTCAACACCGAAAAACCCCACCGCTCGCTTAACAAAAAGCCCCCTTTGCGCTATTATATCGATTCGCTACGGACAAGTAACAAAAAGTCCAATATGTTATGGACTCTTACACTGATTTGACATTTCTTGATGGTTTCATTAAGATGAATTGCTGATTTTGTTTAAAAATTCTCTACTTGAGGTGCAGGATGGCTGGCAATAATGAGTCTTTGTCCTGGAAATTTTATTTTTTGAATATTATCGTGCTCGGGGCGCTCCTCGGCCTAACCGAGGCCGCCTTGGGGGGTTTCATTAAAAAAGCCGGTTTACCCCTTAGGGGGCCACTTGTCACCGGCGTAGGCTTCGCTATCATGGCCCTGGGACTGGCTGTGTTCAAGCAGGCGCGCGTGATCCCCGGTATCACGATCATGGGCATATTCAGCAAATGGCTGGCTGTACCGCTGCTGGGCCTGCCCATTTTCTGCCAGGCTAACGCTCACCTGGCCATCCTGCTCAACGGCGCTTTCCTGTTCGCCATGGTGGGCTTGTTCAAAAAACGCATTGCCGGGAACTGGAAGCAAAAAAGCGCCGTAGCCTCAACTTCGGCTTTGGGCGCGGGAACGGCCTTTTTCGCCCTTGGCCGCTTCGTCGCCCCTTGCCGCCACCTGCTCTCTTTCCGCTACGCCGGCGGCGCCGCCACCTACATGCTGACCCGCATCGTCCCCGCCGCCTTATTGGCTGGCCTATTTTTCCCGCTGGGCTATGCCCTGGGGCGCCGGTTGGAAAAACGGCTGCTCCCTCTGTGGCTGGCAAGGAAACCCCTACTGGTCCCGCTGGCCGGCGCGTTTACTCTGGCCTGTTTGGGATTGACGGTGCTGCTCACTGCAGCTGGATTCTAGACCTGGAGTCGCGAATTAAGGAATGAGCAGGGAAATCTCCTCAATTTTGAACGATACGGATGTCCGCGTCGATCTCCCCGCCGAAAAGGTCATGAACTGGCTTAAGGAAAAATAAGGAAAGATCATGGATAAAATTGCCGAAAAAGTGCTGCAGCTGGCCGAACAATACCGGGATTATACAGCCCGGAACTTATCAGACCTGGTAAAGATCAAATCCCTGACCGCCCGGGAAGGGGAAGTGGCCGCCGAGCTGAAAAAGCAGATGGAAGCCGCCCGTTTCGATGACGTGCGCGTCGACGGACTGGGCAGCGTCCTGGGTCGTGTAGGCAAAGGCAAACGCCTTTTGGCCATTGACGCCCACATCGACACCGTGGACCAGGGCAATCTCGAAAACTGGAATGAGCCGCCGTTTTCGGGCCGCATCGCCGGCGGCTTCGTGCACGGCCGCGGTGCCGTGGACCAGAAGGGCGGGGCGGCGGCCATGGTTACGGCCGGCAGGATCCTGGCCGAGCTCGGGTTGAAAAACGACCTGACGGTCCTGTTCACCGGCACGATCATGGAAGAGGACTGCGACGGTCTGTGCTGGAAATACATCATCGAGGAAGAAAAAATACGTCCTGAGCTGGTGATCATCACCGAACCGACCGCTTTGGGCATCTACCGCGGCCAACGCGGCCGCATGGAGATCCAAATCAGTTTCAAGGGGCTTTCAGCCCACGGCTCGGCGCCCGAAAGGGGCAAGAACGCCATCTACATGGGGGCGACCGCCTGTCTGAGAATTGAAAAGCTGAACGAACGGCTGAAAAACGACCCTTTTCTGGGCAAAGGGTCGGTAACGGTCAGCGAATTCGTCTCGGGTAGTCCCTCGCTCTGCGCCGTGGCCGACTCGGCCCGCATCCACCTCGACCGGCGCCTGACCACTGGTGAGAGCAAAGGATCGGCCCTGGCCGAGATCCGGGATCTGGTCAAAGGTATGGCGGCAACCAGCGAAGTGCTGCAGTACCGCGAAAAATCGTATACCGGCCGTGAATACGGCATGGAAAAATATTACCCGACCTGGACCGTGGCGGCGGACCACCCGGCCGTGGCCCGGGCCGAAGAAATTTTCCGCTCACTTTTCAAAAAAGAGCCGCGCGTCGACAAGTGGACCTTTTCCACTAATGCCGTGGCCATCAACGGCATCTACGGCATACCGACCATCGGCTTCGGCCCCGGCGACGAAGTCTTCGCCCACGCGCCGAATGAGAAGATACCCGTTGACGACCTGGTCAAAGCTTCAGCATTTTATGCCCTGTATGCCCTGCACATGGAGCAGCATGAATAAGTGCTGTCCGGGACTTGAATAAAAAAACACTTCCGAGGTGTATCCATGCTTAATTTCATTGTCAACAACAAAGAAGTGAAAACCAACACACCCTCCGGCAGTTCGCTGGTCGATTTCATTCGCAACGAATTGCATCTTTACGGCACAAAAATAGGTTGCCGCGAAGGCGACTGCGGAGCGTGCACAATCCTGGTCGGAGAAATCAAGGACAATGAACTTAAATACCAGACGATGAATTCCTGCCTCATGCCGCTGGGAAATGCCAACCGTAAACACATCGTCACCATTGAAGGCATCAACGGCCCTGGACTCACTCCTGTTCAAGCTGCTCTTCTCGAAAACAATGGCACGCAGTGCGGCTTTTGCACTCCTGGTTTTGTCATGTCTCTTTACGGTTTTTGCCTGAACGCCGGCAAGGAAAAAAATCTGGCGAATGCCATCGAAGCCATTTCGGGAAATATCTGCCGCTGTACAGGCTACAAATCAATTGAAAAAGCCGCCGGGGCCGTTGTTAAAAAATTGCAGCCCATGGCAGGGGCCGAAGCAATGGCGTGGCTGGTAAAGAATAAATTTCTGCCGGCTTATTTTTTGGAAATTTCAGGAAAATTAAAAAAAATTACGCCGGCAAACGCGGTCACAGTCCAAGAGTCCGGATATATTATCGCCGGCGGAACCGACATATTGCTGCAAAATCCCGAAGGCGCCATTGCCTCCGCCAATGTGAACCTTGTTTATGGAGCAAGCGCATACAACCGGATTAAATTTGCGGGCGGTAAATGTTATATTGGATCAACTACAACGATCAAAGACCTGAAAGAATCCCAAGAACTCTGCAAATATTTTCCCAGGCTGGACGGCTATCTCAAATTGATGGCCTCCACGCCCATAAGAAACATGGCCACCGTCGGCGGCAACATCGCCAACAGCTCGCCGATCGGGGATGTCTGTGTCATACTGATGGCCCTTGATGCCACTCTCGTCCTCCGCCACAAATGTGAAACCAGGGAATTAAAACTGAAAGATTTCTTCACCGGCTACAAAAAAGTGAATAAGGATCCCGAGGAATTTATCGAGTGGATTTACTTTGATCTTCCGGATAAAAAAACACATTTCAGTTTTGAAAAAATCAGCAAGCGCGGTCATCTGGACATGGCCACCGTCAATTCGGCAATGAGGATCGTCCTTGCTGATGGCGTTATCGAAAAGGCTTCGTTCACAGTCGGCGGACTGGGGCCTACCATCAGGTATCTGGCTAAGACGGCCGAATATTTGATCGGCAAAAAAATCAATAAGCAAACATTTAAAAAAGCCAATCACATCGCCCAGGGTGAAATCACCCCGCGCAGCCGCGCGGAATACAAGCGCTCCCTCGTCCGGCAGCAGCTTTTCATCCACTTCATGAGTTTTTCACCGGAGACAATTTCTCTGGAGGCGTTAAAATGAAAAATATAGACGCGTATTCCCATGTCAGAGGGGAATCAATCTATGTCAACGATATTCCGGTCAGGGAAGACACTCTCTTTGGAGTTGTTTTGGGCTCCCCCTGCGCTCACGGAAAATTGCGGAAAATTGATTTTTCAGAAGCGCTGAAAATGGCAGGTGTTGAGGCCGTGATCACGGCAAAGGATATCAGCGGTGAAAATCAAATCGGCAGCATCATCCAGGACGAAGAACTCTTCGCCGATAAAGAAGTCCATTTCGTTGGTATGCCCATTGCCCTGGTCTGCGCAAAAACGGAAGCGCTGGCCAGAAAAGCGCTCGCAAAAATCAAAGTCGACATCGAAGAACTCCATCCCATTTTGACCGCCAGAGAGGCCCACGCTGAAAAAAAATTCATCTGCCCGAGCCGGACATTCAAGATCGGCGATACGGATGCCATGTGGAAAAAATGTGACCACATTATCGAGGGCCAGGCGGAGATGGGCGGCCAGGAGCACGTCTATCTTGAAACACAAGGCGCCTATGCCTATATGCTGGAGGATGGCGCTATCAAGATTCACTCCGCCACGCAAGCGACAAAATATGTGCAGGTAGGTGTTGCCAAGGTTCTGGGCATTCCCATGCATAAGATCGAAGTTGATGTCAACCGCATTGGCGGCGGCTTTGGCGGCAAAGAGGATCAGGCGACACCCTGGGGGGCAATGGCCGCCCTGGCAGCTTATACTCTTAAAAAACCTTTGAAACTGATTCTGGGGCGGGCCGACGACTTTACCATGACCGGCAAACGCCACCCCTATTCTTTCGATTTCAAATTGGGTCTCAACAAGAATCTGGAAATTCTCTGTTACCAGGTAGAAGCCTTTCAAAATGCCGGCGCCGCGGCGGATGTTTCGCCGGCGGTGATGGAACGGACCCTCTTTCACGGAACGGGCAGTTACAATATTCCCAACGCGAAAATCACCTGTCATTCATGCAAAACCAACCTTCCCCCCAACACCGCCATGAGAGGTTTCGGCGCGCCGCAAGCGATGTTCGCTTTGGAAGCGGCGATCATGAAGGCTGCGGCAACCCTTAACGTCTTGCCGATGGCGATACAAGGGAAAAATCTTTTGCGTGAAGGCGATCGTTTTCCTTATGATCAAATCGCCGAAAATTGCCACGCCGGCAAGTGCTGGGACACCGCTTATAAAAAATTCGCGGTCGAAAAACTTAAAAAGGAAATCGGGGAGTTCAACAAAAAAAACACTCATAGCAAAAAAGGGTTCTCGTTATTCCCGCTCTGTTTCGGCATCTCATTTACCAAAACCAGTCTCAACCAAGGACGCTCGCTCGTGCACATCTATACCGATGGCTCGGTCAGCATCACCACCGGCGTGGTGGAAATGGGCCAGGGCGTAAACACCAAAATTCTCCAGGCCGCGGCAAAAACGCTCTCGATTTCTCCGCGGCGATTTACCATTCACAGTACAAACACCACCAGGATTGCCAATCCCTCACCCACCGCCGCGAGCACCGGCGCTGATCTGAATGGCAAAGCGACAATCATGGCCTGCGAAGCATTACGCGCCAGATTAAAAGGTGTTGCCTGCCGGGAATTAAAGGGTCGGGACCCCGGTGAAATCGAGATCAAAGATGAAATTATTTTTCACAAGGGCAAAAAGACCGCTCTGACCTGGGAAAAACTTATTATTCTGACCGATGAAGCCAGAATCTCACTCTCGGAACACGCTCACTACGCCACGCCGATAATTCATTTCAACAAGGCCACCGAAAAAGGCCATCCATTTGCCTACCATGTCTATGGAACGGCAGTGACCGCGGTGACCGTCGATTGTTTGCGCGGCACATACGAGATTGATCTGGTTAAAATTGTCCATGATTTTGGCTCTAGCATCAATCTCGACATTGACATCGGGCAGGCTGAAGGCGCCCTGATGCAGGGGATAGGTCTGATGACCATTGAAGAACTGCTTGTCGACCAGAAAGGAAAAAATATCTATGACACACTCGCGAGTTACAAAATTCCCGATATCTATTTCGCTCCCAAAAATGTCCAAGTAGTGCCGCTCGACAGCGAACCTGACGCGCTGGCGCTTTTGGGCTCCAAGGCGGTCGGTGAGCCGCCGTTGATGTACGGCATCGGCTCTTATTTTGCCATTCTCATGGCCATGCGGGAGTTCAATCCCAAAATGAAGCTTGAACTCTGGGCGCCGCTGACCCATCAAAAATGCCTGTTGGCGCTTTATGATGATTATGGAGATTTGCTTAAATAATCCGCTGGCTGTGACTGAACAGTAAGGTCGCGAAGACAGGTTTATGCGAATATGCAAAAGGAGATTAAAAAAATGGCTAAATCTGATTTCATGGTAAAGACAAAAATCGATGATCTATACCGCTTGAATTTCGACGGCTTCAGAAAGGATTTTCTGCTTTCGTGGGAAAAAAGCGCTGATGATATTCAGGCGGTCATGGCACTGGCTGAAATTTTGTGGGAACTTCATAATGATAACGTCGGGTTGAGGGTTTTTCGCACCGGGCTGGCCGTGTCGTTTTTCCGTGATAAATCGACAAGAACCAGGTTGGCGTACGCTTCCGCCTGCGACCTTTTGGGATTGACGATGCAGGAAATGGACGAGGAAAAATCCCAGATAGCGCATGGCGAGACCATCAGGGAAACCGCGAATATGATTTCATTCCTGAGCGAAGTTATCGGCATCAGGGATGACATGTTTTTGGGCAGAGGGCATAATTTCATGAAAGAAGTTGCGCACGCTTTGGACGGCGGTTTTGCCGAAGGGGTTTTGGGACGCAGGCCTGCCGTGATTAATCTGCAGTGCGACCTGGATCATCCCACCCAGACGATCTCGGACTTGGTGCATCTGAAAAATTATTTTGGCGGCCTGAATGAACTGAAAAACAAAAAACTGGTTATGAGCTGGGCCTATTCGCCGAGCTACGGCAAACCTCTGTCGGTGCCGCAGGGCATCATTTCGCTTTTAAGCAGGTTCGGCATGGATATCGTCCTGGCCTATCCGGAAAAATATGATCTGGTGCCGGAAATAGTTGAAACGGCCAAAAAATTCTCCAAGGAATCAGGAGGTTCATTCAAGATTACCCATGATATGAAGGAGGCATTCAAGAACGCCGATGCCGTTTATCCCAAAAGCTGGGCTCCTTACTGGGTAATGCAGAAAAGAACGGATCTGTTGTACAATGATAACCAAAAAGGCCTACGTGAACTGGAAAAAGAGTGCCTTGATCAAAACGCCAAGCATAAGGACTGGCTTTGCGACGAGGAATTGATGAAAACGACCCGTAACGGCAACGCCCTTTATCTTCACTGTCTCCCCGCTGACGTGCAGGGTTTGAACTGTCTGGAAGGTGAAGTGACCATGAAGGTCTTTGAAAAATACCGGGTCGAGACATATAAGGAAGCACGTTATAAGGCTTTCGTCATCGCGGCCATGATAATCATCTGCTGCTTCAGGGATCCAGTGGCGATCATTGACAAGTTATTCAGGGAAAACTTGAACCGGGCCGGATAAGCGTTAAGCTTTATTTGCCCGCGGCTATTGACATTTTTTAAATTTCTCCGCAAAATAGCATCACTATGCCGAGGCTTTGCGAGGCATCTAGTGATGCTATCACTATGCCGAGGCTTTGCGAGGCATCTAGTGATGCTATCACTATGCCGAAGTCTTTCGAGGCATAGTGTAATGCTGTTACCCGGCAAAAGTTACTGGACGGTCGTCAACGACCCAAGGAGGATGCATGATAACGAATTTGAAAAACAGGGATTTCATCAGCGTCATGGATTTCAGCAAGGAAGAACTTGAGACTATCTTCGACGTTGCGTTTGATCTCAAGCGCCGGAACGCCATTGGCGAGAGCCACAGCCATTTGCTGAAAGGCAAATCGCTCGGGATGCTGTTCGCTTCGCCGTCGACCCGCACCCGGATTTCGTTCGAGACCGGGATCACGCAGCTCGGCGGCCATGGTCAGTATTACACCCCCGAGCAGCTGCAGCTTAAAAACAAGGAGTCGTGGCGGGATACCGCCGAAATGGTCAACCGTTTCCTCAACGGCTTCGCGATACGCCTTTACAACCTCAAAACGCAGATGGGAGCCGAGAGCTACAAGTACGGCGACGCCCGTGAAGTGCTGCGCGCCATCGCCAAAGATGCCGCCATTCCGGTCATCAATATGCTCGATGACAAGGAACATCCGTGCCAGATCATGGCCGACATCATGACCATGATGGAGAAGTTCGGACGTGAGGATTACAAGAAGAAAAAAATCGTCATGAGTTGGGCTTACGATGAACGCGACAAGTCAGCCGGCGTTCCGCAGACGATGATTGCCGCGGGGATGATCCTGGGCATGAACGTCGTTCTGACCTATCCGGACGAGCCGGGCGTCTACGACGTCGATCCTGAATATGTCAAATTCGCGCAGGACGCCGCCAAAGCCTCCGGCGGGACCCTGACTATCGAGCACGATATCTGGAAAGCAGCCAAGGATGCTGACGTCATCTACGCCAAGTCCTGGGCGCGTAACCCGGATAAGCACGCCGCCTGCGGGCCAAAGTATGCCAAGGACTGGTGCATCAGCCATGAGCACTTCAAGGTTGCCAGGCCCCAGGCTAAATACATGCATTGTTTGCCGGCCAAGCGCGGCAAGGAAGTCACCAACGAGTTGATCGATGACCCGAAGATTTCGATCGTCAACGACGAAGCCGAGAACCGCATCCACGTCCAGAAGGCGATTATGGCCCTGACAATGCGGGGCTAACGCAAACAATTTTCAAGGAGAAAGCGCTATGGCTGGTAAAAAGAAAACGGTAAAAGCTCAGTTAATCGATTTGCAGGGCCGCGATGTCATCACCACGCAGGAATTTTCAGTGGCTGAACTCGAGGCAATTCTTACTCTCGCCTTTGAAATGAAAAAAAACCGCTACTGCGAGCGGCACGCCAAACTGATGCTGCGCCAGACTTTCACGATGTTGTTCTACAATCCGTCGCTGCGCACCCGCCAAAGCTTCGAGGCGGCGGCCACCGAGCTGGGCGGCCACGCCCAGTTTCTGGAACCCAAGGCGATGCGCCTCAAGAGCGTCAGTGGTAATAAGGACACCGCGGGCGAAAGCATACATGACGCGGCCAAGGTCATCGCCCGCTACAGCACCGGGATGGGGATTCGCATACTCGAAAATTCTGTGGACAAATACGGTGACGGCAACTGGGTGCTGCGGGAATACGCCAAGTTTGCCGATATCCCGGTTCTTAACATGGCCGATGATATTTACCATCCCTGCCAGGGACTGGCCGACAACATGGGTATGCGGCTGAACGTGGCGAAGGGTGAAACTACCAGGGGAAAGACGCTGCTGCAGACTTGGGCGTCGGGCAAGCTCGCCCGTTCCTACTGTTCGGTGCACGAGTCGCTGCTCATCAACTCCCGGCTCGGAATGAACGTCCGCCTTGCGTTTCCTAAAGGATACGAACTGCCGGATACCAGGGTCCTCGACACGGTTAAGGAAAACTGCAAGCGGGCGGGGACGAAGTTTGAGATCGTCAACGACCCGGTTGCCGGCTACACTGGCGCTGATTACGTCTATTCCCGCAATTGGTTCGGGCCCGACTTCTACCAGATCGGCAAAGACGCTGAAATCGCGCGCGCCAGCGACCCGAAGTACAAGGACTGGATTTGCGACGAGCGCAAGATGAAGATCGCGGGATTTAATGCCAAGTTCATCCATCCGATGCCGGTCGATGAGGAGCACGAGGTCACGCCGGAAGTGAATCGCGGACCGCGTTCAATCATTATGGATATAGCGGAATGCCGGTTGCACGTGCAAAAAGCGTTGATGGCGATGACCATCGGCGGAGTGAAAATGCAGGGCGGCAAGATCATCTGGCCAAAAAAGTAAACGACGGACACCGTCAAGGATATAGAGAATCCCATGAAGAAAATTGTAATCGCGATCGGCGGCAATTCATTGATTTCCCCCGACAAGAGAGGCTTCATCGAAGAGCAGAAAGAAGCTGCTTACGAAACTTGCGAACACATTGCCGCTATGATCGGCGCTGGCCATCAATTGGTCATCGCGCACGGCAACGGCCCGCAGGTTGGCAATATCCTCCTGCGCAACGACGCGGGCGAGCAGCTCCACGGCATACCGCAAATGCCGATGGACATCTGCGGTGCCGATTCACAGGGCGGGATCGGCTATATGTTGTCGCAGGCGCTGATCAATGTTCTCCGTGCCAAGAATATTAAAAAGGGCGTCGTCACGGTGATCACGCAGTGCATAGTCGACCGCAACGATGAGGCATTCAAGAATCCGCGCAAGCCGGTCGGTCCATTCTACAAGACCGATCAGGTTGAGCAGAAAAGGAAAGCCAATCCCAGTTGGACCATCATCGAGGATGCCGGCCGCGGTTACCGCCGCGTTGTCGCTTCGCCTATTCCTGTGCGCATCGTCGAACAGCTGGCGATTGAGACCTTGGTCAACAGCGGGCAGATTGTAATTGCCGTCGGCGGCGGCGGTATTCCCGTGATCGAAAAGGAGAACGGGGACCTCGAAGGAGTTGCCGCTGTCATCGACAAGGATAATGCTTCGTGCGTGCTGGCCAACAATATCAAGGCTGATATCTTCATGATTTCGACCGATGTGCCCCAGGTTTTCATCAACTACAATAAGCCGGACCAGCAGGGGCTAAGCAAGATGACCGTCAGCGAAGCGAAAAAACATCTGGCCGACGGGCAATTTGCCAAGGGCTCAATGGAACCGAAGATCAAGGCGAGCATCAAATTCGTCGAGAGCGGCGGTGAGATGGCGATAATCACCAATCCGCAGTCACTGATGAAAGCGCTGAACGGTCAGACCGGGACGCGAATAACCAAGGATTAGACTTTTCGTGGCAAGGCGCGGTTTGGCTCAGCAAGGATAGAGGGGAGGATAAAATGGCGCTCAAGCATGTTTTGGGATTGAAATGCACGGTCTGCGGCCGGGAACATACCCTCAAGGAAACCCGCTATACCTGCACTGCCTGTCAGGGCAATACCGAAGTTATCTATGATTACGAACTCATCAAAAAGAAAATCAACCGCAAGAAACTCGCGCGTAATCGCGATTACTCGGTCTGGCGGTATGCTCCGTTCTATCCGCTGGCATCACTCAAACTGATTCCGCCGCAGCGGATCGGCTGGACGCCTCTGTATCACGCTGCCCGGCTGGGTGCTCAGATCGGTTTGAACAATCTCTACATCAAGGACGACGGCCGGAATCCGAGTGCGTCGTTCAAGGACCGCGCTTCGAGCGTGGCGCTGGTTCGCGCCCTCGAGGATAAAGCGAAATTAATCTGTGGCGCGTCGACAGGAAATGCCGCTTCTTCTCTTTCCTGCCTCACCGGTGGGATAGGTTTTCGCACCATCATTTTCGTTCCGCAGTCCGCCCCTGCCGCCAAGATCGCCCAGATAATGACCTTCGGGGCCGAGATCATTATGGTCAAAGGAAATTACGATCAGGCATTCGATCTTTGTCTGCAGGCGACAGCCGAGTTCGGTTGGTACAATCGCAACACCGGCTTCAATCCGTTCACGCGTGAAGGAAAAAAGTCGTGCTCGTTTGAAATCTGCGAACAGCTTGGCTGGCAGGTTCCCGACTGGGTTTTCGTTTCCGTCGGCGATGGCAACATCATCAGCGGCATCTGGAAAGGTTTCCGCGACCTTAAGGCGGCCGGATTCATTGACCGTCTGCCGAAACTCGCCGGGGTCCAGTCGGCGCAGAGTTCCGCCATCGCCGACGCCGTTGCCCGTGGCGGGAAGCTGATTCCGGTCAGCGCTACCACCATTGCCGATTCCATTTCTGTTGATCTCCCCCGTGACGGAGCGATGGCCGTTCGCGCCATCATCGAATCGGGCGGCGCGGCGGTTAAAGTCGACGATAAGGAAATTCTCGAAGCTATCAAAACCGTGGCCCGCGGCTGCGGTGTCTTTGGTGAGCCGGCCGGGGTCACCGGCTACGCCGGGGTTGAAGCTTTGGCCAGGCAGGGAAAACTTAAGGCCGATGATGTCTGCGTCGCGATCATCACCGGTAACGGACTTAAGGATGTTGCCTCGGCCGCCAAAGTCGCCGGTACGCCCAGCGTCATCGAACCGACCATGGACGAACTCAAGAAACTCTACACCAAAAAGGGAGAACGAAAGTAATAAAAATATAAGCTTTCGTTTCCGTCCATGATTCCGCTCGAGGTGAATGCTTGCGCTGAGAAATCTTGACTCTTGCATATTAAGCACATATAATAAGGCCCTTGTTTTCCTGAAATATATGCAAAAAAGGCCGATTTAACGGGGATGAAGAGTAAAAATGAAAAAAATATCTAAAGCAAAACCCGGCTTGTATCTGACCGACGCCCAGTTGCAAAACGAATTCGCGAAATGTGAATATTGCCAGGAAAAACCGTGCAAGGATAAATGCCCGGCCGACTGTTCGGCTGCCGATTTCATAATGGCGGCCGGGGTTTTCGGCGCTTCGGACATAAAGAGATCGGCGGCGCAGATAATGAAAAACAACCCGCTGGGCGGAGTCTGCGGCATGGTCTGCCCGGACAAGTTCTGCATGGCGGCCTGCGTCCACAAGAAGTTCGACGCGGCGGTCAACATTCCCGCCGTCCAGGCAACGATCATAAAAAAAGCGCGCGACCTGGGCGGCATCCCAAAGTTCGCCAAGGCGCGGGCCAACGGTAAAAAAGTCGCCGTGGTGGGCTCCGGCCCGGCCGGCATGGGCGCCGCGACCGTCCTCGGCTCATTGGGCTATAAGGTCGATGTTTTCGAAAGGGCCGACCGCGCCGGTGGCACCTGCAACCTGATCCCCGGCTTCCGCCTTGATAAAGAGATGCTTACTCAGGATCTGGAGTTTGCCGTTTCCCTGGGCAACATCGCCATTATACTAAGGTCCAATATCCGCGACCCCGAAACGCTGCTGAAAAAAGGCTATGACGCGGTCCTGGTTGCGGCCGGGCTGACGGAACCCATCAAGCTCGGTTTGAAAAATGAAGAACTGGCCATCGCCGGCCTGGACTATTTGAAAAATTACCAAAAATACAAGCTGCCGGGCCGGGTGGCGGTGATCGGCGGCGGCGCCGTGGCCGCCGACTGCGCCATGGTGACCAAGGCGAACGGGGCGGCCGCAGTGGAACAGATCGCCCTGGAAAGCGTCGGCGAAATGCCCCTGACCCCGAAGGAGATGCGCGAGCTGCTGGAGAACGACATCGAGGTCTCTGGCCGCACCAAGGTGACGGCCATCGTCAAGAGGAGCGGTCGGATATTGGGGCTGGAAACGATGAAAGTCACGCTGCCCAAGGGCGTCAAATTCAATTTGCACGACATAAAGGAAGTGCCCGGTTCGTTCCAGGCGCGCAAGGATATCAACGCCCTTATCATCGCCATCGGCGCCCGGGCCAAACTGGAGAAGTCGGAAAATTCCGCGGTCTTTTACGCCGGCGACTGCGTGAACGGCCCCACCACCGTGGTAGAGGCGACCGCCGCCGGGAAAAACGTCGGCCTGGAGATCGACGCATTCCTGCGCCGCGCCCAAAAGCCCGTAATTGCCAGCAAAGTCAAGAGCTTCGTCGAGTTGCGCGGCTATGTCGCGGCCCCCGTGTCTTTGGCCTGCGACTTTTTCGGCCGCAAAATAGCCACCCCTTTCCTCCTCTCGGCCGCGCCACCTTCGGACGGCTTCGAGCAGATGAAAGCGGCTTATGAGGCCGGCTGGTCCGGCGGCATAATGAAGACCACTTTCGACAATGTTCCAATCCACATCCCGGGCGAATACATGCACGCCTTCAACGACCTCACCTACGGCAATTGCGACAACGTTTCGGGCCACAGCCTGGACCGTGTATGCAAAGAGATCGACCAGCTGGTCAAGCTGTTTCCCGACCGGCTGACCATGGCTTCAACCGGCGGCCCGGTCACCGGCAACGATGAAAAAGACAGGGCCGGATGGCAGAACAACACGCGCAAGCTCGAAAACACGGGCGTGATGGGCATCGAGTACAGCCTTTCCTGCCCGCAGGGCGGCGATGGCACTGAAGGCGACATCGTTTCGCAGAACGCGATCCTGACGGCCAAGATCGTCGACTGGATACTGGTCGGCGGCAGCCCCTATGTGCCGAAGCTGTTCAAGCTCACCGCGGCGGTGACGTCCATCGCCACGATCGTCAACGCCATAAAAAAAGTAATAGCCAGGCATCCCGACAAAAAAGCCGGCATCACCCTGGCCAACACCTTTCCAACCCTTTATTTCCGGCCGGGAGCGAAGTGGGGCTGGGAGGAGGGCATCGTCGTCGGCATGAGCGGCGCCGGCGTCACGCCGATAAGCAACCTGACCCTGGCTGCGGTGGCGAATCTCGGCGTAACGGTTTCGGGCAACGGCGGCCCCATGGATTACCGGGCGGCCATAAATTTCCTGGCCCTGGGCGCGAAAACGGTCCAGTTCTGCACCATCGTCATGAAGTACGGTTACGGCGTCTTCGCTGACCTGGTCAACGGCACGAGTTCGCTGATGCGGGAACGGGGCATCAAATCGATGGCTGATCTGATCGGTATCGCCCTGCCCAATCCCATCACCGGTTTCATGGACTTGTCGGCGGAGAAAAAAATATCCGGTTGCGATGAAGAGCTGTGCCTGAGCTGCGGCAATTGTTCGCGCTGTCCCTACCAGGCGATCGCCCTCGATGATCAGAAACATCCCGTGACCGACCCGGCCAAGTGCATCGGCTGCAGCATCTGCGTCCAGAAGTGCTTCTCGGGTGCCCTGGTCATGCGCGAGCGGACTCCCAAAGAAAAATTCGCTCTGAAAGAAGATTAGCTGACTTGAACGACAACGGAGGCAACATGTTTACCCTTGTTGGCAATGGGACGGTGGTCACGCCGTCCAGGGTCATCGATGACGGCGGAGTCCTGTTCGTGGACGGTATTATCAAGGATATCGGCAAAGGCGTGGACGTCAGGGCCAGGTTTTACAAAGCCCAAGGCGACAAGGCCCGGCTTAAGGTCATTGACGCCAAAAAAAGGATCATTTTGCCTGGTTTTATCAATACCCATCACCACCTGTACTCCACGTTCGCCCGCGGCATGTCCATTCCAGGGACCCCGGCCAGGAATTTCACCCAGATCTTGAAAAAGCTCTGGTGGAAGCTCGACGACACACTGACAGCCGAGGACGTTTATTATTCCGCCCTCATCCCGCTAATCGAATGCGTCAGGAACGGGACGACGACGATCATGGATCATCATGAATCCCAGGGGTTGCAAACAGGCGTACTCGATATAATCAGGAAAGCAGTTGAGGAAATCGGCATCCGCGCCGCCCTTTGCCTGGGATCTTCCGATAGATACAAAAAGGGCCGGGAAGGAGTCGCCGAAAACGAAAGGTTCTTTAAGAAACTGCAGAAACAGCCCAGCCAGCTTGTCACCGGCATGGTCGGTTTGCACGCGGCGTTCACGGTAAACGACAATACGCTGGCGGAATCGGTCGCCGTGGCTGAAAAATATAATGCGGGCATGCACATTCATTGCGCCGAAGATCTGGCCGATGAAAAAGACTCGCTAAAGAAATACAACTTGCGGGTAGTCGCGCGCCTGAAAAAATTCGCTGCGCTCAGTGATAAGACCCTGCTCGTGCATTGCGTGCACATAGATGAAAAAGAAATGAACATCATCAAAGACACCGCCAGCAATGTGGTTCATAACCCCGAAAGCAACATGAACAACGCCGTGGGCTGCGCCGATATTCTGTGCATGATGAAGAAAGGCATAACCGTCGGGCTCGGAACCGACGGCATGTCATCGGATATGCTGGCCCAGATGCGCTGCGCCTATCTGCTGCAGCGGCACGACAAGAAAGACCCGCGGCTGGCTTTTTGCGAAGCGCCGGCCATGCTGCTGGACAACAATGTCCGGATCGCTGCGAAAATTTTCGGAAAAAAACTCGGCAAACTGGAAGCGGGCGCGCCGGCTGATATGATCATTCTTGACTATATTCCACCGACGCCATTAGTCCAGGACAACTTTCTGGGCCATCTGCTTTTCGGCATGGTCGACGCCGTGGTTGACACGGTCATTTGCGACGGTAGGGTCTTAATGCGTGGCAAAAAACTTGTCGGCATAAACGAAGAACGCTTATGCGAAAAATCACGCGAACTTGCGGCAAAGTTCTGGAAAAGGATTGTTTCGGCATAAACTGGGTTATTCAATGGTCATCCTCCTGGAATTCTTGCCGTTATTTTTGCATGGAAACAAAACCGATGTGTGAATACGCTTTCAACGAATTGTGCCAAAGTCGGCCCGAGTGGTTGGGCGAAGAGTACGCTTTTTTAAAAGATTCAAGCATGCTCGGTTTCCATCGTTCCCTGCCCGGGTACAAACCGACGCCGCTCTGCGAGCTGCCGGACCTGGCTTTTCGCCTCGGTTTGGGAGCCGTGCTGGTCAAGGACGAAGCAAAGCGTTTCAATATCAAGGCTTTCAAGGCGCTGGGCGCTTCCTACGCCATCTACCGTTTTTTGAAAAAACAGTGGCGGCTCCGTTTCACAACGCCGTTCACTCCCGAGAGCTTCCAGGATGCCGGAATGCTGGCCGAATTGGGGCATTTCACCTTCTGCGCCGCCACCGACGGCAACCACGGCCGAGCCGTAGCCTGGATGGCGAAAAAACTCGGCCAGAAGGCGGTTATCTACATGCCCGCCGATTCGGTTCCGGCCCGGGTTGAGAACATTTGCGGCGAAGGGGCGGAGGTGGTCCTGGTCACCGGCACCTTCGACGATTGCGTGAAGCGCTGCGCCGCCGATACCTCGAAAAACGGCTGGCAGGCGATTTCCGACACCGCCTATCCCGGCTACCACGAGATTCCCGGCTGGATCCTCCTCGGCTACACTACCATTTTTGCCGAGCTGGAAGGCGTCCTGCACCAGCCTGGAAAGGCTGGCGTCGACGTTGTCATCCTACCGGCCGGAGTAGGGGGCCTCGCCGCCGCCGGTGCCTTCTATTATTCGAAACAATATGGGGCCGAACGTCCGGTCCTCATTTGCGTGGAGCCGGTTTCTTCCGACTGCTTCCTGGAGTCAATACGCTTCGGCAAGGGCAAAGCCCTGCCCACGCGTGGCAAGCAGACCTCGATCATGGCCGGCCTGAACTGCGGCATCCCCTCGCCGCTGGCCTGGCCGATCGTGCGCGACGCCATGCATTTTTTCCTGGCCGTCGGCGATGAGTACGCAAAACAAGCCATGCGCCGCTACAACCATCCCCTGGGCATAGACCCGCGTATCATCTCCGGCGAATCGGGCTCTTCAGGCCTGGCCGCATTGCTCGCCTTGACTAACAGCGAAAAACTGGCCACTATCCGCGCCAAGCTGCCTTTGGGGCCCAATTCACGCGTTTTGCTCTTAAATACCGAGGGAGATACAGATCCGGTAAATTTTCAGAAGATAGTCAAAGAAAAATAAATAAATTCCAAATCCCAATGTCTTAAAGTAAGAAACAAAGTAAAAAGGTAAAAGTAAAAAGGTAAAAGTAAGAAAAGCACAGCAAAAATGCACTTTCTTTATTTTAATTTCTTTACTTTTTACTTTTTACTTTTTCCTTTATACTTTATACTTGGTTTTGTTCTTCACTACCACTTATTTCCTTCTGTTGTAATATAGCCCTTTGCGGGCAAATATTCAATTTTTTAAGAATTGCCATCTGACAGAATAGAACTGGGGATGATGCAAGACTTTATTGCTTTTTATTGATATAATTTGCCTATGAGGGGAGCTATTTAATTCCGCATACAGGAGGGAATATCATGCCGCTCAAAAAAGGATCTAGCCAGTCGGCCGTCAGCAGCAATATCAAGACACTGGTTGATGAATGGGAGAAGGATGGATCGATCGGCACCAGCCATCCGTTGACAAAGAAAAAAGCGATCAGGCAGGCCGTTGCCATCGCGTTGGCCAAGGCCGGCAAAAGCCGCAATACGAAGCCACGCAAACGCGAAGCCGGCTGAGTCTGAAGACAATGAGGTCAGGTCTTTCATTATTTTATTTGATCTGCTAAGATAAAACCATGGCGAGGCCAATGCGTATCGAATCCCCTGGGGCGGTTTATCATATCACTGCCCGCGGCAATGAACTTGAGAAAATATTCCTGAATGACCGCGACCGGGAGATTTTTCTGAATACCCTTCGTCAAGCCAAAGACCGTTTACAATGAGAGGCAAAAAAAGGAGGTTAACAAAATGAGTAGATTTAGACTAACAAAGAACCTGGGGATGATCTTGCTGGGCATCTGGCTCATCATGACCGGGCTGATCCCATTGCTCAATTTGCACTTTGAGGGTCTGCCTATGGTAATGGCGGTTTTCGCCATTTTGACTGGCGTTTTGATCCTGCTCGGCCGGTGAGCTTGCGGATTCAGCCTGTGCTGTTTTTGTGAGCAGCCGGACTGACCCATTACAATCAGCGCTTAAACAGTAAATACCTGCATCCGCCGGCTTGGGCATTGGGGACTGTGCCTGCAATTCTGCAAGTCGATGGGGTCAGATCTTTCCGGGCTGTTGCGGATCGAATATGAGCATGCTTTTTATCATGTGATTTCGCGAGGAGTGAGGCGGGAAACTGCCGCTGCTTCTGAAGATCCCCGGATTGGGTTTCCAGATTCCAGACATCAGGCAGTGGCAATTTAGGGAATGTTTTTTGTTCTATATTTTATTTTGCGAGACAAGGAGGGCAAAGTATGCGAATGACCGGTCATAAGTGCGTTCCCCTGCGCGGCTGAAGCAGCAGCCCGGCAGTTCACGGCTCTTCAGATGGTACTCCAGGCAGGCGCAGCAATCGCCTTTGCGAGAACAAGGATCGTATGAACAGGTGCAGTTTTTTAAGTTATGATCTTTTTTGCATTCCATGATTAATCTCTCTTGCTGAATCTTCAGACGGTGATGAAACCCAGGGCAAAAATACCTTCGCTGACCATGGTCACTAAAAAGAGCGCATTCATGGCAAACCTCCTGCCGTTCATGGATCTGCAAAATACTACCATAAAAGCCAATGATAGGAAAATCGATTTGTTTCGACAGAGAGAAACAGGAATGGTCTTTCTATTGCAAATTCCCGAGTAATTCCCTAAAATAACTATGCCGAGGCCCGGCGAGGAATTTAGTGATGCTGTCTTTGCTGGAATGTTGAGGAGGAAAAATGGATATGAAGTTAAGGGATAAGTTCAGCCAACTGTGGAAAAAGTATTTCAAACAGGACGAGTTGCCGGTTGCCTTCTTTTACGCGGCTGAGTCGGAGGCCGAAGCGGCACTGCCGGCAAAAGAAAACCGCTGCTTGATCTCTTTTTTTGCAAAAGTACGCCAAGGCAAAGATCTTAAGTTTAGCGGGGATTCCATCGCCTGCGGAGGGGGAAAGAGGTATACGGGCTTTAGCGGAACACTCCACCCGAATTTTGAGTATTTCCTTTCCTGCGGGATTCCGGACAAAATGGCAGGGGAAAGATACAAAAAAAGCCCTGCACTGGTAAAAGAGATGCTCAAAAACGCCAAGGAATTCAAAGCCCCGGGCAAATACCTGGTCTTGAAGAGATGGGACAAGCTTTTGAGCGGGGATAAACCCGAAGGGGTGATATTCTTCGCGAGCGGGTTGGAATTATCCGGGCTTTTTACGCTCGCGGCTTTTGATGAAATCCGCGCAGACGGGGTAATCGCTCCCTTTGGGTCCGGCTGCGCTTCCACTATCTATTATCCCTGGCGGGAAAATAAAAGCAGTGACCCGAGGTGCGTTATCGGCATGTTTGACCCTTCCGCGCGGCCGTATATTGAAAAAGACCGTCTTGCCTTCTCCGTGCCGATGAAAAAATTCGTGAAAATGATAAATAATATGGATGAGAGCTTCCTGACTACGCAAACCTGGAAGGATATTTGTCAGTAATGCCAAAAAAGGAGGGTGAGCGCTTGGGGGAAAAATATACGGTATGAAAAAATCAACAATTATATTTTTGGCGGTTGCGGCGGTAATGTTCGCGGGCGCGGTTTTATATTTCTCAACCATAAAAGCGCCGGAGTTGGCGGATGAAAATCAAAATAACCGCCGGGAAATTAAAACATGGAAAATAACGCTTTATTATTACAATCCGCAAGCGGACAAAGACAAGTCGGGGAATGTGCTGTGTTCGCGCGCGGGGTTGGCGCCGGTGCTGCGGGAAATTCCGCTGACGAAAACACCAATTCAGGACGCGCTAAATTTATTGCTCAAAGGCGACTTGACGGAAAGCGAAAAACAAGCGGGAATTGCCCCGGAGTTTCCTTTGCCCGGGCTGACGTTGAAAGGGGTGAATCTTGCCGGTGGTATTTTGTCGTTGGCATTTGACGATCCGCAAAATAAGACCAGCGGTGGCGCGTGCCGCGCCGGAGTGCTATGGTTTCAAATTGAGGCCACGGCCAGGCAGTTTGCCGGAGTCCGGCAGGTGCGCTTTATTCCGGAGACATTATTCCAGCCATAATCAACGTGCTTAAATTGCGCAAGCGAATTTGCTGAGGATTAGAGCCTCAGGCCTCCCCGCTGCTGGTTGCCGGCCGGTGCTGTCGGGCTTGCCACCGGCGCGTTCTTGCCGGTGATCAGCAGTTCGCCTTCCTGCAGTTCGCCGCTGATGATCCTTTGCACTTCGGTGTTCCTGTTGTCGGAGATACCGATGGCTATGGTCACGGGCGTGACGCTGCCGTCTTTGCCCAGCTTCCAGACCGTCTTGATGTTCTTCGGCTTCTGGGCTGAACGCTGGGCATTGGTCCGGCCTGCCGTGCCGCCGGCAGGCGCTGCTGCCTGCCCGGCCTGGGGTTCAGCTTGATCGGCCTGCCGGGGAGCGCCCGCTTGGGTCCCGCTCTTGGCGGCAAGCTGCTGGAGTTCTGCCTCGAGATCAGGCTTCAGGAACGCCTTATTTGGAACCAGCAATGCGTTGGGAGCCGTGTTGGTGACGATGGTCACGTTCGCGGTCATGCCGGGCCTGAACTTTAATCCGGGGTTGTCGATCTGGACAATGGCCTTGTAGGTGACCACGTTCTGCACGGTCTGGGAAGCGTATCTGACCTGGATGATCTTCCCGGTGAAGACCTCGTTGGGAAATGCCTGCACCGTGAAACTTGCCCCTTGCTCAGCCTTGATATTGCCCATGTCCGTTTCATCAACGTCGCACTGGATCTGCATCATGTTCAGGTCATTGACTACGAAAAGCTCCGGGGCCGTGAAGCTGGCGGCGACGGTCTGGCCCGGCTCGACGCTCCGGGTCACGATGATGCCGTCGATAGGCGAAATGATCTTGGTGTTCTTCAGGTTCACGTCCAACTGGTTGAGCTGGGATTGTATCTGCTGGACTTTCAGCTTGGCGGAGGAGAGGTCGAACTCAGCCTTCCGGAACAGCACATCCGCATTCTCCTTGTCTGAATCTGAGACTACGCCCTGGTCAAAGAGCTGTTTGGTGCGCTCATTGTTTTTTTGGGCCGTCTCAAAATCGAGTTTGGATTGATTCGCGGCGAGCTCCGCGGACTTCTTGCTCAGCTTGGACTCATCGATCTTCAGGACGAAAGGTTCCGGGTCTATCTCAGCCAGCAGTTGGCCGGCTTTCACTTTGCTGTTGAAATCAACATAGATGTTCTTGACCTTCCCGGAAACCTCCGAGCCGATGGTGGCTGTCTTTTGCGGCTGGATCGTGCCGGTGGTCGTGACGACACTGCTCAAGCTGCCTTTGGCAGCCGGCGCTGTCAGAAAAGCAGAGGCGGAAGCGGCCTGGGATCCGGGCTTGCCGATGAAAAAATATGCGATGACCGCGGCGGCGATGATGATTGCGGCAATGATGACGATGAATTTCTTGTTCCTCATTTTATCTCCTTGTTACTCATAGCGCAGTGCCTCGATGACGTTGAGCTTCGAGGCCTTAAAAGCCGGGTAATAGCCAAAGAATGTGCCTACGCCTGTCGAGATCCCGAAAGCGATCAGGATGGAATTCGGCGGGATCGCCGTCCGCGCTTGAAAGATCGACTCCAGGATGGATGCGCCGCCGACGGCGGCGAGAATCCCGAGTAGGCCTCCGATCAGGCATAGAGTGACCGCTTCGATGAGGAATTGCAGCCGGATGTCTCGCGGCTTGGCGCCGATCGCCCGGCGGATGCCGATCTCTCTTGTGCGCTCGGTCACTGACGCGAACATGATGTTCATAATGCCGATGCCGCCCACCAGCAGCGATACGGCCGCGATCGCCACCAGGAGGCTGGTCATGGTCTCGGTGCTCGACTGGGCGAGGCTCACGACCTCAGCCACGTTGCGGACCGTGAAATCATCAGCTGATCCGTCGGCGGCTTCAATGTGGTGCCTCCGGCGCAGGAGATCCGTGACCTCTGCGATGGCAGCGTCCAAGGCATTGGCGCTCGTCGCCGACAGCTGGATCTGGCTTATCGAGGAATCGGTCTTGCCGAGGAGCCTGGACATCGCGGTGGTGTACGGCACCATGATGACATCATCGCGGTTGCCGAACCCTCCGATTTGCCCTTTTGCGGCGAGGACGCCGATGACTGTGAACGGCTGTCGGTTGATGCGGATGATTTCACCGATGGCATCCGTGCCCCCGAACAATTGGCTGTAGACTTCCGCGCCCAGGACGCAGATCTTCAGCCCGGCGTGCACTTCATCCTCGCTGAAAAATCTTCCGTCGCCCTTTGCCGCGTCGATCTGCCAATCGCCGATGAGTGGATAATCGGCCCCTACTCCCTGCACCGATGTAGGCCAGTTGGTGCTCTTGTAGATGACCATCGACCTCGCCGAGACCAGCGGCGAGACGTAGCTGATGTTCGGGCACTCAGCGGCGATAGCGAGCGCGTCTTCGAGGGTGAGCGTGTTGACGCCTCCCGCACCCGTGCTGATCCTGCCGACGCTGCGGCTGCCGGGCATCACGCTGAGGTTGTTGCTCATGCCGGCGAAGCGCTCCTCGATGTTGAGCTGGGCTCCGTAGCCGAGGCTCATCACCATGATGACGGCTCCGACGCCGAAGATGATGCCGAGCAGGGTCAGGAAGGAGCGGAACTTGTTCTTCATCAGGGCTCTGACCGAGAAACTGATCGTGGTTGTGATATTCATGTTGCCTCCTCAGTCTTCCCGCTCGATGAGCCCGTCCCGCATGTGGATGCGCCTCCGGGCAAAGTTGCCGATGTCAGGCTCATGGGTCACGATGATCACCGTTATGCCTTTATCCTGGTTGAGCATCCTGATGAAATCCATGATCTCATTGCTCCTTTTGGTGTCAAGGTTGCCTGTGGGTTCGTCGGCGAGTATCAGCGGCGGATCATTGGCCAGCGCCCTGGCGATGGCTACCCGCTGCATTTCGCCGCCGGAGATCTGGTTGGTCCGGTTGTTCTTCTTGTCTTCCAAACCGACCAGCTTGAGTTTCTCCAAGGCCTTTTCCCTGGCGACCTTCTTGCGGATGTTGCCGTATAGCAGCGGCAGTTCGATGTTCTCCAAAGTGGTGGTCCGTGGTATGAGATTGAAGGCCTGGAAGACGAAACCGATCTCCTTGTTGCGTATCTCTGTGCGCTGGTTCTCGCTCAGATCAGAAACTTTCTTGCCATTGAGGAAATAATCCCCTGCCGTAGGTCCGTCCAGGCATCCGAGGATGCTCATCAGCGTTGACTTGCCCGAGCCGGAAGGGCCCATGATGGCCACGAATTCTCCGCGCTTGATCACGTGGCTAATCCCGTTCAGGGCCGGGAACCATTCACGACCTATCCTGTAATGCTTGGTTATCTTGTCCAGCCTGATCAGTTCAGTTTCGGCTTGCATTTTTTTGTCTCCTTCCAGGCTTGAAAGCTTTTTTTCGGCTGTAGTAAAGAATCTTGAACGAAAATTCTGAATGAGGTATCAAGTGATACTATCCACGTAATGATGCTATCCGCATACCAGCATTTTAAGGACTAATATTCGCAATGTCAATATTACGCAGTGACTTTTTTGTGGGCGCCGTTCCTGGTCTCCCCAAAAATTTCACAAATGCCTATTGCAAATTCACAAGTTTTTCCATAAAATCCTTTCAAAGAGGAGGAATCAATGAATAATATTTTAGAAAATATTCCGTATCAAGAACAAAAAATGGGAAGTAGAAAACTCGTTGATGAAAAGTATTTATTGGTGATGCAGGCTGCCTTGAAACCTGGGCAGAGCGTTCCGCAACATAACGCGAATTCAAACGTTCATATTCTTGTTGTCAGGGGAGAGGTAGTTATTAATCTGAATGGAACGGAAAGCCTTGCTAAGAAAGGATCTTTAGTGCCGATTATTTATAAGATTTCAATGAATGTAATGAATAAGTCCAATCAGGATGCCAGTTTCTTGATTATTAAAACTCCCAATCCAAGCGAAATGATTGGCGAGTAACTAAGGGGATACCGGGGACGTTGCAAGACTTTATTACTTTTTATTGATACAATTTGTCAATGAGAAGAGCGCGATTGACTTATCTGGGTGCGTATCATCACGTTATGAACCGGGAATCACTGCCAATTATGCGAGCATGCACGGTCTTAGTCAACGCTACCTCGGTTACCGCGGTGATGCTTTCGAACGAATGCATGATCGCCCAACACTCCGGTGCAGAGAGTGACGATGCCGGTAGATGGAATGCACGAACGCATGGGCATGAAGCTAGAGGGCGCAGATGAAGCCGCAAGATTCAGGGGCCCGCCGCGTTGGCAGTGTCACCCAGCGAAGCGAGGAGTGAACGAGTGAACGAGTATGTCATGCCGGAAAAGGTGAAAGTGGTCATGCTCGTCGCCCATCCCGATGACGAGACCCTCTGGGCCGGTGGGACCCTGCTCATGCACGGCGGTTGGACGACCTTCGTCGGCACGCTGTGTCGGGCCGAGGACAAAGATCGCTCACCCAAGTTCTTCCGCGCTCTCGACCTCCTCGGTGCGAAAGGAGCCATGGCAGATCTGGAGGATGGCCCCGCTCAGGTTGCCCTCGGCGCGGAGCAAGTTCGCGCGACGCTGCTGTCACTGGTGCCCAACGAGCATTTCGACTTGATCATGACACACGCGCCAAAGGGGGAGTACACCAGACACCTCAGGCACGAGGAGGTCTCTCGCAGCGTGTTCCGCATGTGGGCCTGCGGGGAGATCCAATCCCGAGAACTCTGGCTTTTCGCCTACGAGGACGGAGGTGGCCGTCACTTGCCGCGCGCCGAAGACAGGGCAGATGTCTTGGTGGACTTGTCCGACGAGGTTTGGTCGGTCAAACGAAGCCTACTCACGGAGATTTACGGCTTTGTCCCCGACAGCTGGGAAGTCCGGACCACGCCCCGGCGGGAAGCCTTCTGGCGACTGGTGTCGCCTGATGACGCTTTGGCCTGGCTGGAACGAGGGAGGTTGCGCTGATGAAGATTCTGGTCCTTTACGACTATCCGGCACCGCCGGGCGGGCTCGCTACCCAGGGCGACCTCCTCTACCGAGGCCTCAGGGCTATCGGCGTGGATGCCCACGCCGCGCACGTAGAGTCGGCGGTGGAGAAGGAGTGGTACTACAAGTGGTTCAAGCCGGACGCAGTGGTCGGCGTGGGCTATTGGGGAATGACCCCCCATCTGGTGCTCCATGCCCAGCAGTTCGGAATGCTTCCCGTGCCGTGGCTTGTGGCCGACGGGTACATCGCCAACTACAGGGACGTCTTGAGCGCCCTACCGCTACTCCTGGTGACTTCCAATTGGGTCAAGGAGGTCTACGTCCGGGACGGTGTGCGCGGCGACAACATCGAGGTGCTTCCCGTGGGGTGCGAAACGGACAAATTCGTTCCTCACGACTCCGAGGATCCCAAAGTGAAGGCCGTCCGCGAGATCCTGGGTGTGGCAGAAGACCAGCTCATGATCCTAACGGTGGGCGGAGACGCGGCCTCCAAGGGCGCGCGGGAGGTGATGGAAGCGCTCGCGTCCCTCAGGAACGAAGTGCCGGATTGGCGATACGTCTGCAAAGTGTGGTCACAGCCGCGGGCGGATCTTCAGAACTCGCAGGATGCGCAGCTCGCGCATAGCTTGGGTCTGTCGAAAAAGATCATCTTCTCCTCGGGACGGGCCTCCCGAAATTTCATGCCTTACATGCTCTCGGCCTGCGACGTGTACGCGGCGCCGTCTCGCCTAGAAGGATTTGGGATGACCCAGGTGGAGGCGGGGGCTTGTGGGAAACCGGTCATCGGCATCAAGGCCATGGCCATGCTGGATACCCTGGTTCATGGGGAAACGGCCCTTTTGGCCGGCGTGGCCCAGGAGATCTTGGTCAGCGAGACCATCGTGGGACAAGAGGCAGGCTTCGAACCCGGGCATCAGGTGAAGTTCGCCGCGCCACGGGTGGTCGATTACCGAGCCAGCGTCAAGGACATCGCCGATCACCTGCGCCTGCTTCTAAACGATGCAGATTTGCGGAAAAGGATGGGTGAAGCGGGAAGGAAACGCGTAGTGCAGAAGTTCGATAGCCTTGCCGTCGCCCGGAAGCTTGTGGAGATTCTCCGATCGAAATTGGGGATCGAATGAAGTTTTGCACCCAACGCAAAAGCTGCTCGGGCTGTCTCGCTTCGCACCTAACCTGCTTTTTCGAGTTGATACCATGACCCCTTCGTCTTGGAAGAAGGTAGACAATGCCCGGGCGGTGGCGCTCGAAGTGCTTCTTTACAACGCGCGGCACGGGCATGGCGATTTGCCGAGGACCGCGGCGTGGGGCTACCCGGAGCCCTATACGCGAGATCTCCTCATCGCCGCGCTCGGCATCCTGGTGTCCGGGAACCGGGAGCTCGTCGCCTCGCTCGGTCGCGTTCTTCAGACCCTGGCCACAAACCAGAGTCCGCTCGGCCACATGCCTTCGTTGATTGACGCTCCCCAGAACCGCGGAGCCAGCGACACGACCCCGCTCTTTCTTCTGGCCTTGGCTTGGTACCGGAAAGCGACGGGAAAGGCGGGGTTCCTCGCCGGGGCCGCACGCAAAGCGCTGGCGTGGATGTCCTACCAGAGCCCGGACGACATGGTGATGGTCGCGCAGCAGCCCACCAGCGATTGGCGGGACGAGCAGTGGGTCGAGGGGTTTGGCCTGTTCGTGAACACGCTGGTCTATGCCTATCTCAGGCTCCATGCGCTCGACCAGCGTGCCCAGATGCTAAAGGACCAGATGAACCGTTTCGACGTCCAGGGGCGCAATCGTCACCCGTTCGTCCATGAAGGCCTCACCGTCCCGCACAAACCCTATTTCGCGCTCTGGTCCTACAAAACCAACAATAGCGAACGCTTCGACCTGCTGGGCAATAGCTTGGCTGTGCTCGGGGGCATCGCCTCCCCGTCCAGGAGTCGGAAGCTGGTGGCGTGGGTGGAAAAAGAGTGCGCATCGCTGAGGGACCGAAGATTGTTGGCGGTCGAGCTTCCACCGTGTCTTTTTCCCTATATCCGGCCCTCAGACCCCGATTGGCGACCGCGGTATGCCCAGTACAACGCCCCTGGTGAGTACCACAACGGCGGCGTGTGGCCTTTCGTGTGTGGGTTCTACGTGGCCGCGCTGGTGGCCGCCGGACGTTTTCACTTGGCCGAAAAAAAGCTACTGGCCCTCACCGAGCTCGTCCAGCCGGCACGGGAGGCCCGCGTGCCTTACGGATTCAACGAATGGTTCAAGGCCCAGGACGGCAGGCCCCGTGGGCAGGACTGGCAGACCTGGTCCGCGGCCATGTTCCTGTACGCAGCCGAGTGCGTTGCCACGCGTCGCACGCCGTTCTTCGACGAAATCAGGGACGCTTGAAGGGGCACCGGGGATGGTGCTTGTAGCTATGTAATTAGCGTGATAGAAAAAAGGACCGCGAGGGCCTAAAGATGAATGCATTCGGTTCGCAGTATAACTACGAAAAAATGAAAACATCATGAATCATGCAAAATTACAAGTCCCTGATCTCCACAAAAATTTCACAACCGTCTATTGCAAATTCACAAATTTTTCTATAAAATTCTTTCATGGTAATAGCATCACTAAATGCCTCGCAAAGCCTCGGCATAGTGATGCTATCTTTGCTGGAATGTTGAGGAGGAAAAACGGATATAAAGTTAAGGGATAATTTCATCCAATTGTGGAAAAAATATTTCAAACAGGATGATCTGCCGCTGGCATTCTTTTACGCGGATGAGTCGGAGGCCGAAGTGGCACTGCCGGCAAAGGGGAACCGTTGTCTGATATCCTTCTTCCAAAAAATACGCCGGGGCAAAGACCTTAAGTTCACCGGGGATGCCATTGCCTGCGGAGGCGGAAAAAGGTATACAGGCTTTACCGGAACTCTCCACCCAAATTTTGAGTATTTTCTTTCCTGCGGGATCCCAGGCAAGATGACAGGGGAAAGGTACAAGAAAAGCCCTGAGTTGGTAAGGGAGATGCTTAAGAACTCCGAGGCATTCAAAGCCCCGGGCAAATTCCTGGTCTTGAAGAGATGGGACAGACTTTTAAACGGGGACGAACCCGAAGGGGTGGTATTCTTCGCGGGCGGGCTGGAATTATCCGGGCTTTTCACCCTGGCGGCTTTTGATGAGATCCGTGAAGACGGGGTAATCGCTCCTTTCGGGGCCGGCTGCGCTTCCACTATCTACTATCCTTGGCGGGAGAATAGGAGTAGAGACCCGAGATGCGTTATCGGCATGTTCGACCCTTCGGCGCGGCCGTATATTGAAAAAAACCAGCTTTCCTTCTCCGTGCCGATGAAAAAATTTGTGAAAATGGTAAATAATATGGATGAGAGCTTCTTGACTACGCAGACATGGAAGGATATTTGTTAGTATACCGTTCGTGTTGTCCGATCAAATAAGGAGATCCTGATGAAAACTTCCAGGCGCGGTTGGTTGGTATTATTGACAGTGATCCTTTCAGCCCTCAGCCCGGTTCTACGGGCCGATGAATTGGCCGAAGCAGAAAAACAGATCACGGCGCACGAATTGTATGATCTGTGCAAGGTGATGGCGTCCAGGGAATTCTCCGGGCGTCTCAGCGGCCACACCGGCTATACCAAGGCCGCACAATGGGCTGCCGGCAAATTCAAAGAGTGGGGTTTGCGGCCGCTCGACCAAAAAACCGGCTACCTGCAGGCTTATCCGTCCCCCTGCAGCGTCCTGGAGAGCGCTGAATTGGCGGTGGATCTGCTGGCACCGGTTGAAGGCAAGGAAACGGTTGCGACCCGGCTGAAAGCCGAATTGAACAAGGATTTTCTGCCCTTGGTGTTCAGCGACAGCGGAGAGCTGCAAGGGGCGGCCGTGGTTTTCTGCGGTTGGGGGATCAGTGCCCCGGAAATCGGCTACGATGATTATGCCGGCATCGACGCGCGCGACAAATTCGTCCTCTGCTTCCGCGGCACTCCCGACAAAGCAGACCGCCGCTTCCAGGTTCATGACGAACACCGCAGCCGCATGCAAACGGCCAAAAATAAAGGCGCCAAGGGGATCGTCTATATCTACGAAGAGTTGCAGATAAACCCCAACGGCGACGTGATCCCCGGCTTCACGCCGCTGATGATCAGTGAAGCCTTCGCCGACCAATTACTCAAAGCGAACAATTTCACCTGCGGCCAATTGAAAAAGGATCTGCTGGCTTACAAGCGGCCGCTGTCGTTCCCGCTAATGGCCCGCTTTGACTACAAGGTCAGGAGCAGGCTCGATGCCGCGGGCGTCGGTTACAACGTGGCGGCCTGGGTGGAGGGGAGCGATCCTGAACTGCGCCGCGAAGTGGTTGTCCTCGGCGCCCATTACGACGGCTGCGGCGAGCATATGGGACTGTTGTTCCCCGGGGCCAATGACAACGCCAGCGGCAGCAGCGTGGTCCTGGGAGCCGCCAAAGCCGCGGCCATGGTCAGTGCAAAGCCCAAACGTTCGCTGCTGTTCGTGCTCTTTGGCGGCGAAGAAAAAGGCCTGCAGGGTTCCACCTGGTTCGCTGCGCACATGCCCGAAATTTTTGATAAAGTGGCGGCCATGTTCAACTTCGACATGGAAGGTGAAGGCGATAGGGCGATGGCTTCGATCTCAACCGTCCCCGAAACCCTGAAAGCCGCGATCCTGCGGGCTGATGAAAAAACCGGGATCCTCGCGGATACACGGGTTATGAATCCCCCCGGCGTGCGTGGCTCCGACTTTGCACCCTTCTTTCTCAAAGGCATCCCCTGCGCTTCCTTCTGGTCAAATGGCCCACATATTGAATATCACACCATTGGCGATACCATTTACCGGATCAATCCCGACATCCTGGCCGATATTGCCCGCCTGGCTTTCCGCGCCTCCTGCCTGTTCGCCAATTTGTAGAACGGCCAAGGATTCGGGAAATATAGTGGTGAGGGTCGATGATGATTTCTGGAACCTGGAGACCTGACTCCGAGGGCTTCCCTGCTTATTCGCGGCCCAGGGTGCCGCCGATTATGAAAAAAAAATATGTTTTGTCAGTTTTGCTGCTGCTGGCGCTGGCCGTCTGGGCTCAGGAACCGCAGGTTGCCGTGCCGCCCGCGACTGAAAGCGGAACGTTTTTCTTCGAGGTCACCACGCAATATCTTTCTTTCAGCCACCACGATCTTGACGGTAACATGGTCCTGGGCAATGCGGAGCAGGTTTTTTACATCCCCCGCGTCGAGCCCAGCCTCGGTTTCGGCGTCGGCTTCGGCCGCCGTTTCCGATCTGGAATGTGGTCGGTCTCCTACCTGGTCTCCGGCCACGACGTGACCTTCCAGGGCCGGGACGGCACGGCCGAGTCGCGTTTGCTTCAGCTCAACTCGCGCACTTTCCTGCTGAAAACCTCCCCGGTGCGGATTTTTGTGCACTTCGGCCTCAATTTCCCCTGGCTGAAGGTGCGGAAAAACGCCGCTGACAAGAATGGGAAAATTTTCGACGCCACCTATCTCGGAGTAGGCGCGAACGCCGGGGCCGGCCTGCTGGTACCAATTTCTTCCAGGATGTTTTTCAGCGGCAGCCTGATCTATCGCTTTATCGGTTATCTCTACGCCAATGGTCCGGGGCCGGGCATCGACGTGACCGATCTCTTTGATGACCGCACCGGTTCGCGCCACCGCCGCTATCTGCGGGCTCCTGTATTGGCGCTGGAACTGAGTCTGGGGTACGAGTTGTAAGGAGAGGTTGCGCCGGGAACTATTACCGCAGCTTGAGGATCATGGGGGGCTTGAAATACAGCCTATTGCAAATTCACAAGTTTTTCCTTAGAATCCTTTCATGAGGATAGTATCACTAAATGCCTCGAAAGACATCGGCATAGTGATGCTATCCATAAATATCCAAAGGAGGCTCATCATGAAATGGACCGGCATGTATCTTCTCGGTTATATCATACTCATCATTGGTGTTCTGGCCGCGCTCTGGAAAATGAAAGTTTTGGCCAGCATCGGCATTGTCTGGACATTGATCGGAGTCGTCATATTGATCGGCTTCGGCATCATGATCGCCGTCTCCAACAGCGGCAAAAAGGAAAATATCGAAATCGACCGTAAATAAACCGGCGGGCGTCCCGTTACGCTTGCATTACACGGGCACTGCCCGTTCAAAGGGTGGTTCCAACAACATGGAGGAAAAATGAGCAAGATTTTACGCGGAATCGCGGCTGGTTGGGGCGCAAAGAAGATGGGTTTCGGATGCCTTTCAACGATCGTGATCTTTATTTTTTTATGGTGGCTTCTGGGGCATTTCGGCATCTTTAAATAAATTAAGTTTTCAGGATCTGTTCTCGAAAGCAGAGCACTGTCCCCATTCTATTCTCCGGGCGGCAAAAATTTAACCGGCGGTCTGGCAATCTTCGTTTTCCTTTTTCAGTTCTGCTGCCCGTTTCGTTTCGGCTCTGGTCATAAAACCTACCGCGATGAAGATAAAAACCAGGCTGAGCCAATCTTCTATCATGGGGAAATTTCCCTTGAAAAAAATGGCGAACAGCAGGGTGGCCGCGGTTCCGGCCACCAGTGAGGTGAGCCGGTTGGCCAGACCGGCGAAAGTCGCGGTGCGCCCCTTGAACATGAAGATGAACACCGAGAAGAAGGCCACGATGCCGTAAGCTGTTCCGGCCAGTATTTCGCCCGGCCAATACCGGGTGGGAGCCAAGTAAGACTGCTGCAGATAATGCAGCAGGCTGTTTCGAACCGCAGGCAGCGACATGATCACCAGCAGGACCAGTAAAAGGGTGATGGAAGCTGAAACCTGCTCAACCGCGAAAAAGGCCTTGTTGTTCTGTTTGGCGCAGCTGCCGCGGGTGTTCTTGTAGTAGTTCATGATGTATATCCGGAATGAATAACCCAGCAGGTAGACTCCCAGCACCAACATGGCGGCGGTGTTATGGAAAAGGTCGCTGCCTCCCTTGCTCTTGACGAAGAACAGCTGGACGCACACGGCCATAATGGCAAACACGACCGCCATATCCTCTTCTTTATATACTTTTTTATGGAAGATGCCGGCCTTGATTTGGATGGCGTCGACCAGGCGGCTGATGACGATGATCGAGCCCCGCATGATCAGCATCGCCACCATAACCGAACGCAGCAGGGTGTACATCAGCGTCGTCGTGGGGATCACAATCGCCGTACAGATTCCCGAAGGAACAATGTACAGGAATTCGCCCGGGAAACTGAATTTTCCCCAGTGGATGTAATGGGCCGATTCCATCTTTCCCCAGTGGAAAAACAGTATCACCAACAGACAGATCAGGCTGCCGCCAATGGTGCTGAAGATCAGGTATTCCAGCTGGTCAACATCGGGCAAACCACTCGCGGCCGGACCGGTTAAATACTTTGTGGCCACAGTATAAATCACATAGAATAAAAAATACCAGCCGCACAGTTCCAGCAGTCGCCTGGTACTACCTTCGTTGGTCTTGGACATAATTTGTTTACCTTACTGTATAGTGAATGGTTTCACGCCTGTCATTCAGACGGAAATCATGATGGCTATTTGCCCGGCAGCTTCCAGTAGAACCAGCTTTGCTTATGAATGCATTTTAAGTCGGGATTTATTAAATGTCAACAGCACCGCGTTGAATTTTAGGACACCGTCCCCGGCTCATTATTGACTTATATTGAAGTTTCGGATACAAATTAATAAAATGTTTAGAAGGAGTTTTAAAATGAAAAAAAGTATAATGATATTTTCTGTGTTTTTATGCGTTTCGCTATTGTTCACGGCGTGCAGCGGCGGTAAAGCCCCGCAAGCACCCGCTGAGGATTCTGCTTCTGCCTCTCAGCCTGCGGATAGTCCATCCGCACCGGCACCGGCAAAATCAGGCTTGCAAAAGATCGGCGATATGGCTGACGCCTGGAGTGACTTGTATAAGCAAAATGAAGCGGTGATCAACAGCTACGACGGCATGCCGATCATGGGCCTGGTGACTCCGCCTACAACTTTTATCGCCACCGTGCAATTTGACCTGCTGAATAGCGACAACAAAGACGGCCGCATCGAGGGTAAGCTGATGTTTGCCGGCTATGATGGTTTTGTGGAAAAAGCGGGAGCGAAGATCACCTTCGGTTCCGATCATAAACTCGAAAAGGACGGCTTTGGCCCGGCCGCAATAGCCGGCGACCGCATGGTGGAGAACGGCTCCTTGGCGCTTGATAAAGAGTATTACATATCCGAAGAATTTACTGAACGGGCAGGCAGGAAGATATCCCGCAGCTATACCGAGTTCAAACGGCTTGGTGATGGGAGCATGATCTGCCTGGCTTTGAGCGGCCAAACCATCAATGGCAAAGGTGACGAAGATATATGTGATGAAGTGATTTTCCTGCGCAACGGCAAAAACCAATATGATTTCGTAATTGCCAATGCTAAAACGGGTCCTGAATTCAAAATCATTTCCTTTGCCGACAAGGGAGATTTAACCAAGGAACAAGCCATCGCGCTATTTAAAACGGCAGGCTATGCCATCGACCAAAGCGGCGGCATCAAGGATGGCAAGCTGGTAGTTGATAAATAAAAATTAAGTATAAAGTATAAAGGAAAAAGGGAAAAGTAAGAGTTAAGAAACTGCAAATTTGCAACAACAGATTGTTCGCTAAAATGCTTTTTTTCTTACTTTAAACTTTATACTTTGTATTTTGTACTTAATACTTTTTCCTTCAAATCACGAATCAAGGAATGCGCGCCGGCCGCTATTCGTGGCGCAGCGCTTCGATCGGGTCGAGGTTGGCGGCCTTCCAGGCCGGGTAGGTGCCGAAGCCGACGCCGACCAGCACGCAGAGGCCGATGCCGGCCAGCACCCAGTCAAGCGGCAGGGCCGGGGCGGCATTCAGGAATTTGCCGGCCAGGTTGCCGGCGCCGAGGCCCAGCACGATGCCGATGACGCCGCCGAACTGGCACAGGGTAATGGCCTCGATGATGAACTGGAAGAGGATATTGCGCTTCTTGGCCCCGATGGCCTTGCGGATGCCTATTTCGCGCGTGCGCTCGGTGACCGAGACCAGCATGATGTTCATGATGCCGACGCCGGCGGCCAGCAGCGCGATGAAAGCGATCACGATGGCGCCCAGGCGTACGTACTGGGTGATCTGGCCCACCTGGGCGATCAGCGACTCGTTGGAAAAGATGTCGAAGTCGTTCTCCTCTCCCGGCGCCACCTTGCGGATGGTGCGCATGTAGCCGATGGCCGCGTCGATGGTGCGGTTGTAGGTAACGACGCTCTGGGCCATGACCGTGATGCTAATGCTGCGGCTGGTCTTGCCGTACTTGGCCTGGAAGGTGGAGAGCGGCGTGGCCACGAAGCCGTCCCGCGACTGCCCGAACATCGCGCCCCTGGAGGTAAAAACGCCGATGACGGTCAGGCGCAGGCCGTCGACCTTGACCTCCTGGCCGAGCGGGTCGATGCGCGGGAAGAGCTTCTTGGCCACGTCGGTGCCCAGGACGCAGACGCGCCGGTTGTGGTCCATGTCGTCCTGGCTGATGGCCCGGCCCTCGGCGACCACCCAATCGTTGGTCAACAGGGCTTCGGGGGTGGCTCCGGCGATCTGGATATTGGCGTTGGTCTCATCCCATTGTGACTTGAAGAGCTTGCCGAACTGCCACTGTTCGGCGCCGACCAGCTTGGCTTCCTGCAGCATCTCGCGCAGCCGGTAGTAGTCCTCGACGGTCAGGTTCTTGCGGTTGCGGATCTTGTCGCTCAGGCGCCCCTGCTGCATGGCCGGGAATTTCTGGATCTGGAAGGTGTTCTTGCCCAGCTGCGACAGCCCTTCGCTGATGGAGTTCTGCAGCATGGTGATGACGGTGCTGATGGAAATGATGGAGAATATGCCGATGACGATGCCCAGCATGGTCAGGGAGGAGCGCAGCTTGTTGCCGCGCAGCGATGCGAAGGCGACTTTCAGGACTTCCCAGAATTTCATTATTCATACCTCAGGGCTTCGACCGGGTTCATCTTGGCCGCCGTCCAGGCCGGGGCCAGTCCGGAGACGATGCCGGTCAAGAGCGAGATGGAGATGGCCAGCACGATGGTGTTCATCTGTACGCTGGTGGGCAGGAACTTGTTGATGAGCATGCTCAGGAAGACAGCCAGCAGCAGTCCGACCAGCCCGCCCATCAAGCAGATCAGCGCGGCCTCGGTGAGGAACTGGCCCATGATCGTCCGCTTTTTGGCGCCGATGGCCTTGCGGATGCCGATCTCCTTGGTGCGCTCCTTCACCGAAACGAACATGATGTTCATGATGCCGATGGCGCCCACCAGCAGCGAGAGCCCGGTGATGAACAGGCCGACCAGCTTGATCACGCCCACGACTTTGTTGTAATTCTCGGTCAGCCCCTCTTGCGTGTTGACGGAGAAATCGTCCTTCTCGTCGTAGCGCAGGCCGCGCGCGCGCCGCATCATACCGATGGCTTCTTCCTTGGTATCCGCGATCATGTCCGTCCTGCGTGCGCGCACGACGATGGTCACGCTGTCGCGGTTGCGGCGGAAGTACTTGAAGACCGCCCCGATGGGCATGTAGACCTGGTTGTCGGGGTTGAAGTTGCCCAGCAGGTTGCTGCCCTGCTTGTCCAGCACGCCGACGATGCGGAAAGGGATGCCGTCGATCTTGACTTCATTTCCCAGGGGATCCAGCTTCTCAAAAAGGTGGGCGGCGACTTCGCTGCCCAGCACGGCCACGTTGCGGGCGCCGCTGCTCTCCATAGCCGAGAAAAATCGGCCGCGCGCGAAATTGAAGTTGGTGGTGCGCACGTAGCCGTCGGTCGTCCCGGTCATCAGGGTCCCTTCGATGTAGTTTTCGCCGTAGAGCACTTTGTGTACGGTCAGGATGGTCGGTGCCACGGCCAGCGGCAGTTTGGCCAGCTTCTGGAAGCGCTCGAAGTGGTCCATGGTCACGTTCTTGCGGTTGCGCATCAGGAAGAAGTCCTCGTCGCTGAACCAGGCGTACTTGTCGATGTAGAGGTTATCGGCGCCGAGCGAGCTGATGCCGGTGACGAAGGCCTTGTCGATGCCGTTGATCGCCGTGGCCATCAGCGCCACCGAGCAGATGCCGATGACGATGCCCAGCATGGTCAGGATCGAACGGGCCTTGTTGGCGCGAATGGCCGTCAGGGCGATCAGCAGCCCCTCCTTCCATTCGAACAGGTAACGGCGCACGGCTATTTCTCCCGGCCGGGAACCGTGTGGTTCGCCACCTGCTTGTCGCTCTCGATCTGGCCGTCCAGCAGGCGGAGAATGCGCTTGGCGTGGTTGGCGATGTATTCCTCGTGGGTGACCAGGATGATGGTGTTGCCTTTTTTATAGATCTCGTAAAACAGGGCCATGATGTCCTCGCCGGTTTTCGAATCCAGGTTGCCGGTCGGTTCATCTGCCAGGATGATCGAGGGACCGATCACCAGCGCCCGGGCCACGGCCACGCGCTGCCGCTGGCCGCCGGAAAGTTCGTTCGGCTTGTGCAGCATGCGCTCTTTCAGGCCGACGCTGGTCAGGGCCTCCTCGGCCAGTTCGCGGCGGCGGGCGGAGGGAATGCCGGCGTAGATCAGGGGCAGCTCGACGTTGTGAAAGGCGGTGGCGCGGGGCAGGAGGTTGAAGGTCTGGAAAACGAAGCCGATCTCGCGGTTGCGGACCTCGGCCAGTTCGTTGTCGCTCATGTCGCTGACGTCGAGCCCCTTCAGGTCGTATCTGCCGCTCGTGGGCGTGTCGAGGCAGCCCAGGATGTTCATCAGCGTCGATTTCCCGGAGCCCGACGGTCCCATGATGGCCACGTATTCGTTGCGTTCGATCTTCAGCGATACCTCATTCAAGGCGTGGACCTCTTCGGACCCGACCTGGTATACCTTGGAAATGTTTTCCAAATTGATGATGTTCATGGTTTGTTGGCCTGCGCCGTCAGTTCTGTTTCTTGTTCTTCCCGTCTTGGGGCTTGGCTTCGAGCACCACCTTGCTCTTGTCCTGGAGTTCGCTGGAGATGGCGCGGTAGGGGCCGCTGACCACTTCGTCGCCCGCCTTCAAGCCCGAAATGACCTCGATGAATTCGTTGTCGCTGATGCCGATCTTCACTTCTTTCATGGCCACGGTTTTCTTGTCCAGCACGAAGACGACCTCCTTGGGCTTGGACTGCTTCTTCTTGCTGATCTTGCCGAAGGCCATTTCACCGCCGGCGGCCGGCTTCTCGGCCGGGGCCGCTTCCGCGGAACGCGCGGTCACGCTCTGGATGGGGATGGTCAGCACGTTGTTCTTGGTCTCGACCTCGATGTCGGCGTTGCAGGACATGCCCGGCCGCACCTGGGCGTTGAACTCGTTGAGGGCGATCTTGATTGGGAAATTGACCACTTCTTCCTGGGTGCCGGCCGCGGTCGTCTTGGCGGAGTTGGCGATCTGGGTGACCACGCCGTTGTAGACTTTGTTCTTGAAGGCGTCGAGCTCGATCTTGGCCGTGTCGCCGATCTTTACCAGCACGACGTCATTTTCGTCCACGTCGACGATGGCCTCCATCTTGCCCAGGTCGGCCACGGTCATCAGGTCGGTGCCCTGGCTGAAACCACTGCCCAGAACGCGTTCGCCCAACTCGACGTTGAGTTTGCTGATCGTGCCGTCCATGGGCGAGTAGATGGCGGTCTTGTTCAGGCTTTCGCCGGACTCTTTCAAGGTCGCTTGCGCCTGCTGGACAAAAGCTTTCTGGGCAGCCAGCTGGGCGATGCTGGAAGCCAGGTCCGATTGCATCTTGTCCAGCTCCTGCTTGTTGGAAATGCCCTCGCGGTAGAGCTGTTCGGTCCGCTTGTAGTTGCTCTCGATGAAGTCCTTCTCGATCTTTTTCATCCCCAGGGTGGCCTGGGCTGATTCCAGGTTGGCCTTGGACCGGTCGCGCTGGGCGATATAGGAGTCGGGCTTGATGCGGATCAGCAGCTGGTTTTTCTTTACGCGGTCGCCTTCCTTGACCGGCAGCTCGACGATCTCCCCGGTCACTTCCGGGGTGATGGCCACCAGGTAGACGGGGTTGATGATGCCGGTCGCCGACACGAGCTGGGTGATGTCGCGCCGGGCGGCTTTCTCGGTCTGCACCGTGATGCCGGGGTCTTTTTTCCCGCAGACGACCATTTTCAGTATGATCAATAAAATAATGCCGCCGACAATGATCCAGATGATTTTTTTGCGTGACTTCACTTTTTTTCCGTTGGCCATGTGCCTGTTCTCCTTATCTAAGATGCTTGGACTTTCTTTACAACGGCGCGCGGCCAGGAAATGTTTCCATTTCCATTTTTCACGCGCTTATCTAATATACGAACCAGGAGCGCTTTTTGTTCCAAAATAACATCGTTTTCCCGGTTTGCGGCTCCAAGGCGGCGGTGCAGCCGGAACGCAGGGGCCTGGTCTTTTATTGCTGCCTGCGATTTGATAAAATGAAATCAAGCCCGTGCAGATGCTGGCGGCGCTGTGCAAGGACGCGGGGCTGACGCAGGTGGCCCAGGAGGTCGAAGAAAAGATCATACGCATGGTCGGCGAGGTGAAAAGAGTTTCAGGGATGACCGGGCCCCGATTTACAGGAGGTTCATGATGAGCGAAGACAAAAGGAATCCCAAAACATTTGAACAAGTTATCAAGTCAAGGAGATCGATTCGAAGTTTCGACCGTGAAACTCCCGGCAGGGGAGATGTAAACAAGATCACGGCCTCTGCCATCTACGCTCCCTATGGCGGCGCGACCGGTATGCCGCTGCAGGAAATAAGAAAGATCTTTGTCTTTGCCCGGAATTCAGGGAAAATGAAAGAGGCCAGAGAATTGTTGCTTGCGCAAATAAAAAAGAATTCAATGAAGATGAATGTTCTATTGATTCTATTTCCTTTTTTGAAGAAAAAATTCAAGCCGTTTGCCGACAGATTGAATGGCATATGCCGCAACGGAATACCGGCATTGAACGACGCTGCGTATTATATTGTTGTTGCGGAAAAGAAAGGATTTCCGCCGATAGAAAAACAATCCCTGGCGCACGCCATGCAAAATATGTGGCTGACGGCAACCGACCTGGGCCTTGGTTTCCAATTGATATCCGCGACCGGCAACATGGCCAAAAACGATCGATTTCTAAAATTGCTTGGTTTGGCCAAGGGCGGCTTCGCACTGGATGGCTGCGCCATCGGCTATCCGGCCAAATATCCCGAGGCTGCCAGGGACTTCGATCTGGAGAAGTACATCACCTGGGTGGAATGAGTTTCTCAGCCGGGAGTATGGTACCTTGCCGCCAGGCTGGACTTGATGCAAAGTATTTTATCGGGCCGGGAAAAATCCGACCGGTTTCATTGTAAAACCGGCGGACTTATAGTAAAATATCTCCTTTCATAGGAATTCGTTTGGATCCAATGATGAGGCGATCAATCCATCACGGAGGTAGCAGGAATGGATGCCGAACTTAAAAAAACGGAACCCGACCTCGATGAAGACGAGATCGACGAGGTTCCCCTGTATCGCAAGAAAAGGGTTTGGATTCCGTTCCTGTTGTTTGTCGTGGCCGTCCTTGCCGGCGCGTGGTACTGGTACAACGAATTGCGCGGCTTTGTCTCCACCAATGACGCCTTCATCACCGCCGACCGCGTGTCGATCAGCGCCAAAGTATTGGGGCGCATCGACAAGCTTGCGGTTGACGAGGGGAGCGAGGTCAAGAAAGGCGATATCCTGGTGCAGTTGGATGACAGTGATGTGCGCGCCCAGTTGGAACAAGCCAAAGCCAATCTGATCTTCGCCCAGGAGAGCCTGCCGCTGGCCAGGGTGAATTTGGCCGGATCTCAGGATGATTTTCAGCGCGCCGATGTCCAATTCAAGAAAGCCATCATCACCAAGGAACAATACAGCCATGCGCAGAAGACGTTGGAAGCGGCTCGGGCCGAGTTGACGATCGCCGTCGCCAGGGTCGGTGTGGCCAAGGCCCAGCTGGGAATAGTCGAAACGCAAATGCAAAACATGGTGCTGACTGCCCCTTTTGACGGTATTGTCGCCAAGCGCTGGTTGCTGGAAGGCGACGTGGAACAACCCGGACAGCCGATTTTATCAATATATGATCTTAAAAAAATATGGATCACCGCCAATCTGGAGGAGACGAAACTGGCCAGGTTGAAGCTTCAGGATCGCGTGGAAGTCAACGTGGATACCTACCCGGGCGTCGCGTTCTGGGGGAATCTCGTTTTGATCGGCAATTATGCCGCGTCGGAGTTTTCCCTGATCCCGCCCAACAATGCCGCCGGAAATTTTACCAAGATCACTCAGCGCGTGCCGTTGAAAATACTGCTGGACGAAAAAAAAACTCCGCAAGAGCAAACCCGGTATCCGCTGCGTCCGGGCATGTCGGCTGAAATCAAGATCAAAGTACAGTAATCGATCATGGTCATCCGCTTCGCTAGATCCTTGCGCCATCGGGCGGTTGGTCAGATCCCTTCGCTGCACCACGAGCACGCTTCTTATCGCTGGTGGGTGCTGGCCAATGTCATGATCGGCACGTTCATGGCCGTCCTGGACGCCACCATCGTGAATGTTGCGCTGACCAAAATCATGGGTGTCTTTGGCATCACCATCGACCGGGTGGAATGGGTAATCACCGCCTATATGCTGATCTTCGCCATCATGCTGCCGACATCGGGTTGGATCGCGGACCATTTCGGCTACAAGCGGACATATCTCACCGCTCTATCCCTGTTCACGCTCGGTTCTTTCCTCTGTTCGCTGGCCTGGAATGAAAACGCCCTGATCCTTTTCCGCGTGGTCCAGGGGTGCGGGGCCGGCATGATGATGCCGGTCGGCATGGCGATCGTCACGCGCGAATTCCCGGTCAAGCAGCGCGGCATGGCCCTTGGCTTCTGGTCGATCGCCGCGGCGGCCTCGGTGTCGCTGGGGCCGATGATCGGCGGCTACCTGGTCGACAATTTCGCCTGGCATACCATTTTCGACGTCAATGTGCCGGTGGGGATTATCGCTGTTTTGGCGACGATCCTGATCCAGCGGGAATACAAAACGGAGCAGACGCGTTCATTCGATTTTACCGGTTTCCTGGCCCTGGGCGTGTTCTTGATCTCTTTGCTTTTGGCGCTGACCAATGCCAATGCGTCCTGGAATACCGGTGGCTGGTCATCCAATTATATCCTGACCTGCCTGGCGCTGGCCTTGGTCGGGCTTGTGGTTTTTTTGATCGTCGAATTCACCGTCCAGCATCCGCTGATCGACCTCAGCCTGTTTAAAAATTACAATTTCACGCTGGCCAACATCGTGCTGTTCATTTTTGGCCTGGGCATGTTCGGCAGCACGTTTCTTTTGCCGTTATTCCTACAGAATGCGCTCGGTTACACCGCTTTCCAGGCCGGGCTGCTGTTTTTGCCCGTCGGCATATTGCAGGGTTTTTTTGCGCCCATCGCCGGGATCATTTCCGATCGCTTCAATCCCAAGGTCCCGGCCATTGTCGGCGTCGTCCTGATGGCGTTGAGCTTTCAGCAAAATCATTTTTTATCGCTTTTTTCAGAGCAAGCCCGGATCCTGCTGTCTCTCTATATCCGCGGAGTGGGCATGGGACTTTTGTTCACCCCGCTCAGTACCATGGCGCTGAAGGAAATCCCGCGTCAGAAAATGGCTCAGGCATCGGGATTGTTCAATGTCATTCGCCAGATCGGCGGCAGTGTCGGCGTGGCTGTTTTCGGTACGATCCTGACCCAGCGTGTCCTGTTTCACTCGGCGATCTATGGCAGTGCCGTCGATGCCTATTCGCCGGTCTTCAAAAATACTATCATCAGGCTGCAGTATTTCGCCCAGCATGCCGGCGCGGGCACGACGGCGGTTGCCGCTGCGCGGGCGCGCTCAATCTTGGGAACGCATATCGCCCAGCAGGCGTTTGCCACCTCGATCGGCGATGATTTTTTTATCGCCGCCTGTATCACCATCATCTGTGTCGGCGTCATCCTGTTCTTGCGGACAAAAAAAACGAATGACCAGACAATTTTAATCCGCCCCAAGGTGAATAAACAATGAAAATAAAACATGCGATAGTATGGCTGCTGATGGGCTCCGGTTTCGGCTATTTGGGAGCGGCCCAAAACAACGAAGCGGAGCCGCTGACCGTGAGCGAGATAGTCCGCCTGGTGGTGCAGAACAATTCCACTCTGCGCGAAGCGATCGATGCCATTGCCGTGATCGAGGCCAAAGTCGAGCAGAGCCGGAGTTACTTGTCGCCGACCGTGCATGCCGAAGTGTCCTATGCCCGCATCGGGCCGACCTCCGAGTTTGATATCCCCACTTTGGGCAGCTTTCAACTCTTTCCAGCGGATAATTATGACGCTCATATCGGCGCTCGCTATGTGTTATACGATTTTCACCGCACCGCCAGGATGATCGACCTGGCGCGTACGCAGGTCGACAGTGCCGTCGATCGCCGCGAACTGTTGCAGCGCGATCTGGAATTCCAAGCCGCGCAATTGTTTTATGCCATTCTTTTTTTGCAGGAGAATTGCCGGATTCAGGACGAACACGTCAAGATGCTTGATGAGCATTTGGATGTAGCCAGGCGCAGGCTCGCCAGTGGCACGGCGACCGAGCTCGAAGTTCTCTCGACCCAGGTCCGGGTCGTGACGGCGCAAAACCAGAAACTGGAATTGGAGAATATGCTCGCCAAGCAGATAATCACGCTGCGGCACCTGCTGGGACGCGAGGATCAAGCTCCACTCCAGCTGGCCGGCGAATTGGCATATAAAGCGGTTTCACAAAACTCGGATGAATTGGTCCAAATGGCATTGCGGCAGCGACTGGAAGTTCAATCCGTCAAAAACCTCGTAAAAACGAATGCAATCCAGTACGATTTGACCAATCGGCGCGATAAGCCGGTCATCAACGTCAATGCTCTGGCTGGGGTTAAAAATGGGTATATCCCCGATCTCAACAAGCCAATTCTCAATTTTGCGCTGGTGCTGGCGGCCAATATCCCGATCTTCGACGGGCAGCTCACGCGCCAACTGCTGGCCGAAGTGAACGCCAACGGCAAGGTCCTCGCCGACCGCGCCAAGGAGACCGAGGAACTGATCCGCGCTGACGTGCTGCAGGCAATCGCCGACGCCAGGACCAGCGAAAGCGCTTTGCATTTGGTCGAAATCCATATCGAAGAAAGCAAAAAAGCGCTGGAATTCGCCAGGGTGCGTTACGAGGCGGGTACTGTCACCAATCTCGATTTGATCGACGCCCTCGAGGCGTCCTCCATGTCGCAATTCCAAAAACTCGAAGCGTTGTTCAAATGCGTCAGTTCCATGCTGAATCTGCGCCGGGCTGTCGGCGAAGCGATCATTTGACCCATTCGCAATGCATAATGCGTGATGTAAAACTGCAATAGTTCGAAATGTTTTAAAGATCCTTCCTTTTTCGCATAACGCATAACGTAGTATTTTTAATAAAATCACGCATCACGAATTCTATTTGGGACATTGTAACGCTGGCCTTGATTTGTTAAGATAAACCATGATCGAATTTGAATTGAACGGCCGCAAGGTCGTATATTCCGGCGACGAAAAACTCTCCCTGTTGGACTACCTGCGCGGGGAGGCCGGGATCTTTTCGGCCAAGGACGGCTGCTCCGGGCAGGGTGCCTGCGGTGCCTGCCTGGTGGAGTGGAACGGCCGGCCGGTCCTGGCCTGCATTACACGGATGAAAAAAGTCGCCGGCGGGCAGGTCACCACCCTGGAGGGATTGCCTGACGAATTGCGCCGCATCCTGGGAAACGCTTTCGTGGAAAAAGGGGCCGTGCAGTGCGGTTTCTGCTCTCCCGGTTTTTTGATGCGCGCCAAGATCCTGCTGCAGGACAATCCCCATCCCAACCGCCAGGAAATACTGGAAGCTTTGAAGCTGAACCTGTGCCGCTGTACGGGCTACGTCAAAATTGTGGAAGCCATCGAGCATGCCGCCCATATATTGACCGGGGAGAAGCCTGCCGCGGCCGATCCGAACCAGGGCATTGGCGGCCGCCAGGATAAATACGAGGCCTGGGAGACTGCGATCGGCCGCCGGCCCTTTGTCGCCGACCTGCGCATTCCCGGCATGGTTTTTGGCGCCTTGAAATTCTGTGACCATGCCCGGGCCAAAATACTGAACATCGATACCAGGAAAGCCGAAAAAATCCCCGGGGTCTTGAGAATATTCACCGCCGCCGATATACCGGGCGAGCGCCTGACCGGGCTGATCGTCGCCGACTGGCCGCTGATGATCGCTGCGGGCGAAACCAGCCGCAGCGGCGCCGATGTTTTGGCCGGCGTAGTCGCGGAGAGCGAAGCCGCTGCCCGCACCGCTGCCCGTACCATCCATGTGGAATATGAAGTATTGGAACCGTTGACTGATGTTTTTCAGGCGGAAAACAGTCCCATCCGCGTCCATGAAAAGGGCAACCTGCTGGAGACCTGCTGGATCCAGCGCGGTGGTGATGTCGACAAGCTCCTTGCCGATTCAGCACATGTCGCTTCCGGGGTTTTCCGCACCCAGATAATCGAACATGCTTTTTTAGAGACCGAGGCGGCGGTCGCCCTGCCTGAAGACGGAGGTGTGCGCCTTTATTCTCAGGGGCAGGGCGTGTATGAGGACCGGCGCCAGGTGGCCTCTTTGCTGGGGCTGCCCTTGGGAAAAGTGCGGGTCATCCAGGTGGCCAACGGCGGCGGTTTCGGCGGCAAGGAGGACATGACCGTGCAGGGCCATGCCGCCCTGTTCGCCTTCCTGTTGCAGAAGCCGGTGCTGGTGCGTTTGAGCCGGCCCGAGTCGATCCGCATGCATCCCAAGCGCCACCCACTGGTGATGGAATACGCCCTGGGCTGCGACGCGGAAGGAAAGCTGACGGCGCTGCGGGCGCGCATTGTCGGCGACACCGGCGCCTACGCCTCGGTGGGAACCAAGGTCCTGGAACGGGCCGCCGGCCACGCCAGTGGCGCCTACCATGTGCCGGCCGCAGACATCGAGGCCAAGACGATATATACCAACAACCTGCCTTGCGGCGCCATGCGCGGCTTCGGTGTCAACCAGGTGACATTCGCCATGGAAAGCTGCATCGACATGCTCTGCGAAAAAGGGGGTTTCGACCGCTGGCAGTTCCGCTACGACAACGCTTTGAGCGAAGGACGTATGACCGCTACCGGCCAGGTCCTGCGCGCCGGCGTCGGCGTGCGCGCCACTTTGCTGGCCTTGAAAGATGAATTTTACCGGGCCAAGAATGCCGGATTGGCCTGCGGCATCAAGAACACCGGCATCGGCAACGGCATGGTCGACGATTCGGTGGTGAAGATCGAGATCGTTTCCGCCTCAAAACTTGTCATCCAGCACGGCTGGACCGAGATGGGGCAGGGGGTGCACACCGTGGCCCGGCAGGTGGTCTGCCAGGAAACCGGTCTGGACCCGAAAATTATGGAGGTCCGCGTCGACACCGCATCCGGGGCGCGCAGCGGCATGACTACGGCCTCGCGGGCCACCTCGCTTGTGGGCAACGCGTTGATCGACGCTTGTGCCGCCCTGAAGCGCGACCTGCGTGAAAGGCCGCTGGCGGAACTCACCGGCAAGGTGTACGAAGGGCGCTGGCGCTGCGACTGGACGACGCCGCCGCAGTCAGGAGACAAGACCGTTACCCATTATTCCTACGGCTACGCCAGCCAGTTGGTGGTGCTCGACGAAAAGGGCGGGATCGCCTCGGTTCATGCCGCCCACGACGCTGGCAAGATTGTCAATCCCACCCTCTTCGAAGGCCAGATCCAGGGGGCGGTGGTCATGGGGCTGGGCTACGCCTTGAGCGAAGACCTGCCGTTGCGCGCCGGTCTGCCCATCAGCTCCCGTCTGGCCAACCTCGGCCTGTTTAAAGCGCCCGATGTGCCCTCGATCCGGGTGACCGGCGTGGAGGTCGCCGACGAGCACGGTCCCTACGGCGCCAAGGGTGTGGGCGAGATCGGCCTGGTGCCGACGGCCGCTGCCGTAGCCAATGCCCTGTATCAATTCGACGGCGTGCGCCGCTTCCAATTGCCCATGAAGAGGCAGGAGAAAAAAAAATAAGCATTTATTTACGCGATGCTGTCCATGTCGATTAGCGTCCGCTGAAATTCAGCCGCAGCCATATCAAAGTAGAAAGCGGAGAGAACGGCGGCTCAAGTTTCAAAGCCAACATTCTTGCCGGCGCCCGAAAACTCTGGCGGAAAATGGCCTGAACGGCTAATAACGGAAGCTCGAGCCCCCGATGAATTCACGCAGGATCGAGGTGGGGGGGACTTCGTCGGCGGCGACCGGCTGGAAGAGCATCAAAAACATCAGCAAGCGTCGGGCTTCGGTATAGGTTTCGTCCCCTGCGGGGATTTTCTCGAGCAGCGGCACAGCCAGGTTTTTGAGCACCGCCAACTCGTAAACCAGGGCCGAATTGAACATCACATCGGCGTTCTCCTGGAAAGGGAAGGTGTTGCGCTGTTCGCCGCGGATGACTGACGGGAAGCGCATCAGGGTCTGGTCGGCATTGTAGTTGCGGAAGCTGCTGTCGCGGATCAGGCGGCGCAGGATGCGGGTGTCGGTGGTGGAGATGCGGCTGTGGTCGTTGATGGTGAGCTGGGTCAGGGCCGACACGTAGATACGGAACTTGTTGCGCTCCGGCACCGAGGCGCTGATCTTCGGGTTCAGGGCGTGGATGCCTTCCACCACCAGGATCTGGTCATCTTCCAGCCACAGGTTGTGGCGTTCGCTTTTACGGCTTCCCGTTTCGAAATGGAACCTGGGGACTGCCACTTCGCGGCCTTCGAGCAGGTCGGCCAGGTGGTGGTTGAACAGGTCCAGGTCCAGGGCGTCCAGAGCTTCGAAATCGAGTTCGCCGCGTTCGTCGCGGGGACAGGATTCGCGGTTGATGAAATAGTTGTCCATGGAGAGCGCCAGCGGCCGGATGCCGTTGACTTGCAGCTGGGTGGCCAGGCGCTTGGAAAATGTGGTTTTCCCGGAAGCCGACGGGCCGGCGATCAGCACCAGGCGCATGTCTTCTTTTTTAGCGGTAATGGTATCGGCGATGCGGGCGATTTTTTTTTCGTGCAGGCCTTCGGCTACCTTGATGATCTCCGAAATGCCGCCCTTGGTGATGATCTGGTCCAAACGGCCCACGTCACTGACGCCGAGGATCTTCCCCCAGTTCTTGCTTTCCTGATAGATCTGGAAGAGCTTGCGTGTTTTGCCGATGTGGATGGTGACCGAGAAGTCCTCCTGCTCCGGGAAGAGGATGACAAAACCAGGGCTGTAAGTTTTCAGTTCAAAGCGGGAAACGGCGCCGGTGGAATAGGCCAGCGGATAAATTTCGATGTTGGCGAAGCGGCCGTTCTCATAGATCTGGACCTGGTCGATGCTCGAATTTTCGACCAAACGCTGGCTGTCGCTCATGGCACGGCCGGCGAAATAACGGATGGCCTCGGCGCGGGGCAGCAGCTGCCGCCTGAACGGCAGGTCGCTGTTGATGATCTCCCGCATTTTCGCGGTGATGCCGTTGAGCAGCTCCTGGGTAATGGGGATCCCGCAGTAGAAATCGTAATAGAAACCGTTGGAAATGGAGTGGCCGATGACCAGGCGGGTGTTGTGGGACATTTCGGCCACGGCCATGTTCAGGATGAAGGAGGCGCTGCGCTGGTAAATTTCTAAACCAGGCTTGTTGGCGTAGGTCACCCATTCCAGCCGGGCGTCACGAATCGGGACAGTGTCCAGCGGGCAGAGTTGGGCGTCGAGTTTGGCGGCCAGGACCAACCCTTGGGCGCTGCTGCCGTGGTCTCGGGATATCTCCTGCAGGCTGCGGCCGGAGGGGGTCACGATCACGCCTCCGTCGCTCAAAGTTAAGCTGATTTTGCGCATAATTTATTATACCATTATCAGTGACGAGTGACGAGTGGCAAGTAACAAGAGAAGAAAAAGACAAAGTAAAAAGGTAAAAGGTAAAAGTAAAAAGGTAAAAGTAAAATAAAATCAAAAAAAATATATTTGCTCACTTTTTTCTCTGCTCTTCACTTTTTACTTTTTCCTTTATACTTTATACTTGATCTGTTCTTTACGAACATTAACACTATCACTGAAATGCTCTTGACATAGCCGCCCATAAGCGGGAAAATTGCGGATATGAAAACAGGAGTACACTATGATCCCCATTATTGACCGGGTTCTCGACCAGACCGTTTTAAACAAAGCCGTCGCCCATTTCCGCGCCAAGGGCATCATCCTGCCCACCTTCGCCGAGCAGCGTAATCCGGAATTGATCCCCGCCGCCATCCGTGATAAATTGCGTCATATCGGCCTCTGGGATTTGCACCCGCTCAACCTTTTTCGCATCACCTGGAAAAACGAACCAAAGGAGAAAGGCGGCCTCTTTGGCGGCGTCAATTTTCTGGAACTGCCGCAGGCCCTGACCGGGGTCAAGGCGCGCATTGTGCTGCTCATCGGCAAGTGGTTTCCCACCGGCGCCCACAAGGTCGGGGCCGCCTACGGCTGTCTGGTGCCGCGCCTGGTCAGCGGCCAGTTCGATCCGACTTTTCACAAGGCCGTCTGGCCGTCCACTGGCAACTACTGCCGGGGCGGGGCCTTCGATTCCTATCTCATGGGCTGCACGGCCGTGGCCATCCTGCCCGAGGGGATGAGCCGCGAGCGTTTCGACTGGCTTAAGGAGATCGGGGCCGAGGTTATCGCCACCCCGGGCAGCGAATCCAACGTCAAGGAGATATACGATAAGTGCTGGGAAATCCGCAAAACCCGGCCAGACTGCGTCATTTTCAACCAGTTCGACGAATTCGGCAACTCCTGCTGGCACTACTTCTCAACCGGCGCCGCCGTCGAAGAGGTTTTCGGAAAAATCGCGAACTCCGGCTCGACCCTGGCAGCTTACGTCTCCTCCACCGGTTCGGCCGGCACCATCGCCGCTGGTGATTATTTGCGCGGCCGCTTCCCGTTCCTCAAGGTTGTGGCAGCCGAGGCGCAGCAGTGTCCGACCCTGCTGCGTAATGGTTTTGGCGCCCACCGCATCGAGGGCATTGGTGACAAACATGTGCCCTGGGTGCACAACGTACGCAACACCGATGCCGTGGCGGCTATCGACGATGAAGATTGCATGCGTCTCTTCCGCCTTTTTAACGAGCCTGCTGGCCGGGAGCACCTGGCTGCCCTGGGCATGGAGGGGCCGCAGATCGAGCAACTGCGGCTTTTGGGAATTTCCGGTATCGCCAACGTCCTGGCCGCGATAAAGGCCGCCAAGCATTTCGAAATGACCGGCGATGACGTCATTGTCGCTCCGGCCACCGATTCGTCCTCCTTGTACGCGTCGCGCCTGGAAGAACTCACGGCCGAACGGGGCGCTTACACTCCGTTGCAGGCGGCCTGCGACCTGGAACGCTGTTTGTGGGGGCAAGGCGAGGATTTTTTCAAGGAGTTGACATATAACGACCGCAAGGCCATCCACAACCTGAAATATTTCACCTGGGTCGAGCAGCAGGGCAAGGAGATCGCCGACCTGAACCAGCTCTGGCAGGACCGGCAGATTTGGCCGCAAATCTTCGGCCAGGTGGCGCGCTGGGACGAAATGATCCGCCAATTCAACGAGCAGACCGGCCTGCTGAAAAAACTTTCCTGACATGTCCAGGATATTGATCCGTGCCGGGCAGATCGTTTCCGACGGCCGGAGTTTCCAGGGTGACATCCTGATCGAGAATGAAAAGATCGCCGCGGTCGATAAAAAAATAGCCAAAGCGGCTGGGGTAGACCGGGTCATTGATGCCGAAGGATATGAAATTTTTCCCGGCGGCGTCGATCCCCACGTCCACCTGGAACTGGAGACCCCGGCGGGAATTTCCGGTGACGATTTCGCCTCGGGCAGCCGGGCCGCCCTGGCCGGGGGCACTACCACCATTTTGGATTTCGTCACTCCCGGGCATGGCGAGTCGCTGCTTGCCGCCCTGGCCGCGAGGAAAGCGGTGGCGCGCAAGTCACTGTGCGATTACGGACTGCATATGAGCGTGACCGCTATGGACGGCGGCCTGGCTGCTGAGTTGGCCGCGTGCCGCCGCCAGGAAGGGATTGTTTCGGTTAAAACGTACCTGGCTTACAAGGAGACCATTGGCCTGGATGACGACGAATTCCTGGCTGTCCTGGATTTGGCCCGCCAGCTCAACCTCCTGGTCATGGTCCATGCAGAATCCGGGGACATGGTCTCTTACCTGCAGAAAAAATTGCTGGCCCAAGGAAAAACAGCAGCTGAATACCATCCCCTTTCCCGTCCCCCCGAAGTGGAGGGAGAAACCGCGAGCCGGGCCCTGCTCATGGCCCGCCTGGCCGGTGTGCCCCTTTATATTGTCCACGTGTCCAGCCGCCAGGGAGTGGAAGCCATGGCCGCCGCCCGGCAGGCCGGGCAGACCGTGATCGGCGAAACCTGCCCGCAGTATCTGCTGCTGGACGAAAGTCGCTACCAAGGTGAAACTGACGATGTGGCCGCTTTTGTCATGAGCCCGCCGCTACGCGCCAGGGAACACCAAACGGCCCTGTGGGAGGCGTTGGCGCAGGGAATTATCCAAACGCTGGCCACCGACCATTGCCCGTTCACCCTGGCAGAGAAAAAGAAATTCGCTGTCACTGATTTCACCAGGATCCCCAATGGCTGCGGCGGCATCGAATATCGCATGTCCCTGCTCTACAATTTCGGGGTCAAGAGTGGAAAAATTCCCCTGACCCGATTCGTCGATTTGGTTTCCACCCGGCCGGCGAAAATATTTGGCCTGTATCCGCGTAAGGGCGCCATCCGCGCCGGCAGCGACGCCGACCTGGTGGTCTGGGATCCGCAAAGCAAGAGCACGATCTCGGCAGTCCGGCAATGGCAGCGCTGCGACCATACGGTTTACCAGGGGCTGCAGCTTCAAGGCGCGCCGAGCCTAGTTTTCAGCAGAGGCCTGGCGGTTTTTGAAAATGGCAAGATCCAAGCCGATCCTGACCGGGGAAATTACCTGGCCCGGGATTGGGGACGGGGCAACGATGGGCTCAGGCGTTGAAGGGGTGCTGCTGGCCGCCGGTCGTTCCAGCCGGGCTGGCACTTTCAAAATGGAATTGGAATTGGCCGGAAAACCTTTACTGGTTTGGAGCCTGGAGGCCATGGCCGTGGTTTGCGAACGGATCATCGTAGTGGCCGGATTTGCCCCGGAAAAGATCCGCCGGCTGGTGCAAGGCCGGCCCGGGATCGAGGTAACGGTCAACGAAAATTTTGCCGACGGCATGCTGACATCGATTCAAACCGGCATTCGCCTGGTGCGCGCCCCCCGTTTTTTCCTCCTCCCCGGCGACATGCCCATGGTCAAGGCCGAGGTCTATCGGAAACTGCTGGCCTGCGGCGCTGAAATAGCCGTGCCGGCGCATAGGGGTCGTCGCGGCCACCCGGTGCTGTTGGCCAGCCGCCTGATCCCCGAACTGTTGATTGAACCGCTCCAATCCAGTTTGGAGCGGTTCATCGCTCGCCGCGGCTTCGAGACCGTTGAGGTCGATGACTCGGAAATTTTTACCGATCTGGATAACAAGAACGATAAAAAAAAAATAGACGCCTTGCTGCGTGCCAGGGGAAAAAATGAATAAAATTCAATTCTGGGAATTTGTCCGCGCGTGCCTGCAGGATGATGAACCGGTCATGCTGCTGTTGGTGGTGGAAAGCGGCGGATCGTCGCCGGGCAAACCAGGATTTAAAATGGCGGTGACTATTGACGGCCGCATCCATGGTACCATCGGCGGCGGGATCATGGAAAAGGAATTGGCCGACACGGCCGGCAAACTTCTTGCCCGCGGCCCGGGGCGGCCGCAGCTGCTAAAACTCCTGCACCATGAAGGCAGGACGGCCACGTCCGTCCCCTCGTGGGGCGGAGTCGGAAAACGTTCGGGCATGATCTGCTCGGGTTGGCAGCGACTGGCCATGCTGCCGCTGGCCGGCAGCGACAGCGACGCCGTTGGCTCACTCATTTTCGCCCTGAAACGGAACCGCCCCGGCCGGCTGAAATTTTCCCCGGGAGGAATGGAGTTCCAGCCGCGGGAAAAGCCGACTGCCGCCATTGCCTTTACGTCAAAATCAGCTGAAGATTGGTTGTACCAGGAGGAAGCGGGCCAGCGTCCGACCGTGACCATCATCGGTGGCGGTCACGTAGGCCTGGCCCTGTCGCGGGTTATGGCCGATCTTAATTTCCATATCGTGGTCCTGGATGACCGGGCCCGAGTGGCAACCATGGCCGCCAACACCTACGTCCAGGAAAAACAGGTGGTCAGTTACAAAAGCATCGGCAAGCACATAAGCGAAGGCAAAGAAAGCTATGTGGTGATCATGACTTTCGGCCATCAGGGTGACGAGCGGGTTCTTGAGCAGCTGGCCGGGAAAAAACTGCGTTATCTTGGGCTGATGGGCAGCCCGGCCAAGATCGCCCAAATATTCGCGCGCCTGAAAAAGAAGGGCGTCGGCGCCGCCAGCTTGAAAAAGGTCCATGCCCCGGTCGGCCTGCCCATCAATAGCCATACGCCGGAGGAGATCGCGGTCAGTATAGCGGCGGAGATCATCCAGGTGAAGAACCAGCCTTCGTAATTTTTGACAAACTCCGGGCGCTGTGTTAATTTTTAAAGGATGGCTAAAAAAAATATCGAACGGGTAATCCTGATCGTCTTGGACTCTGTGGGTACAGGCAGCTTGCCTGACGCCGCCGCCTACGGCGATGAAGGAGCCAACACCCTGGGCCATGTAGCCGAGTTGTGCGGCGGGTTGTCACTCCCCAATTTGCAAAAACTGGGATTGGGAAATATCATCTCCATCAAGGGAGTGGCTGCTCAGCCCGATCCGTTAGCCTCCTGGGGGCGCATGGCCGAAATGGCGCATGGCAAGGACACCATCGCCGGCCACTGGGAAATGATGGGCATCATCCTGGACCAGGCGTTTGCGCTTTTTCCGCAAGGGTTTCCGCCCGAACTGCTCGACGATTTCAAGCAGCGGACCGGAGTCAAGGGTATATTGGGCAATAAAGCCGCCTCGGGGACCGAGATCATTGCCGAACTTGGAAGCGAACATATGCGCAGCGGTTTTCCTATCGTCTACACTTCGGCCGACAGCGTGCTGCAGATCGCCGCTCATGAAGAGATCATTCCCCTGGAAAAATTATATGAAATTTGCCGCCAATCCCGGAAGATATGTGATGTTTGGCGGATCGGCCGGGTCATTGCCCGGCCGTTCATCGGCAGCGCCAGAAATTTCAGCCGCACCACCAACCGCCGCGATTTCCCCATGCTCCCGCCCCGGCAAACGGTCCTGGACATCATGAGGAAAAACGGACTGGAAGTGACTGCCATCGGCAAGATCGAAAATATCTTTGCCGGGCAGGGCATCGGCCGCTCGCGGCCCAGCCATAGCAATTCCGAGGGCATGAGCCTGCTGGCGGAGGAGTTGTCGGCCACGCGCCGGGGGTTGATCTTTGCCAACCTGGTCGATTTCGACATGCTTTACGGCCACCGTAATGACGCCGCCGGCTACGGGGCGGCTTTGGAAATTTTCGACCGTGAACTTGGTTCTTTTGTGCCGCTACTTGGTTCTGCCGACCTCTTGATCATTACCGCCGACCACGGCTGCGACCCTACCTATCCGGGCACTGACCACACTCGGGAATATGTTCCGCTCCTGGTTTACGGCTTGGGCCTGCCGGCAAGGCCTTTGGGCGTGCGCGGTAACTTCGCCGATGTAGGCGTTTCCATTCTGGATATATTCGGATTTGAGCATAAATTTCCCGGGCAAAGTTTTATGGGTGAAATTTTTTCCACAAGGATATAAGGAGGCTTCATGGATCATTATGAGCGTATCATGGATGCGGTTAATTTTATAAAAGAGAATTGTCCATCTGTTCCG
>Ga0209539_1000088_pt1 | contig 53994 bp, 43 predicted proteins | sample BarGraNGADG00312_2_FD_184499 | JGI IMG/M metagenome (GOLD analysis project Ga0209539, IMG submission 184499) | Arctic peat soil microbial communities from Barrow, Alaska - Barrow Graham LP Ref core NGADG0011-312 (SPAdes) (version 2) | ecosystem: Environmental > Terrestrial > Soil > Wetlands >...
TATTCTTGCCCATAAAAAATTCAAGGAAACCGTTGATTGAGTCGTTTTTTTTCATCCTTACCGGTTCGAGTCTCATATCTTTACCTATGAAATGTTTAAACTCATCAGGGGATATCTCTCCCAGCCCTTTAAATCGTGTCATTTCGGGATTTGGTCCCAATGCCGCTATGGCTTTGGCTTTTTCATCAGGAGAATAACAGTACTTTGTTGTTTTCTTATTCCTTACCCTGAAAAGAGGGGTCTGGAGAATATATACATGACCTTTTCTGACAAGGTCGGGAAAAAACTGAAGGAAAAATGTGAGCAGAAGGAGCCTGATATGCATCCCATCAACGTCCGCGTCAGTAGCAACTACAACATTATTATATCTCAGGTTTTCAATTCCGTCTTCAATGTTAAGTGCAGCCTGAAGAAGGTTAAACTCCTCATTCTCATATACAATCTTCTTTGAAAGACCAAAAGAGTTCAGGGGTTTCCCACGGAGGCTAAAAACAGCCTGTGTCTCAACGTTTCTCGATTTAGTAATGGAACCGCTTGCGGAATCTCCTTCAGTTATGAAGATTGTTGAATCCAGCTTGTTGGCATCATTAGTATTATAATGTGCCCGGCAATCTCTCAGCTTCTTATTATGCAAACTCACTTTCTTAGCCCTGTCCCTTGCCAGCTTCTGAATCGATGATATAGCTTTTCTTTCTTTCTCCGAATCCTGAATCTTTTTAAGTATTATCCTGGCTGTTTCCGGATTCTTATGAAGAAAATCGTCTAATTGCTTCTTTATGAATTCACTTATGAAATTTCTGACCGATGGTCCTTCGGGTCCCATATCTTTCGATCCAAGTTTTGTTTTTGTCTGCGACTCAAAGATCGGTTCATTAACCTTTATGCTGATAGCGGCAATTATTGATGATCGTATGTCGGAAGGATCATAATCTTTTTTATAAAAATCCCTGATAGTCTTTACAATAGCCTCCCTGAAGGCGATGAGATGTGTTCCACCCTGAATTGTATTCTGACCATTGACAAAACTGTAATAATCTTCCCCGTATTGTAACCCATGAGTGAATGCTACCTCAATATCATCTCCGGTAAGTTGAACGATCGGATAAAGACCCTCCTTACTCATGTTCTCATTAAGCAAATCAACAAGTCCGTTGCGAGATAGGAACTTATTACCGTTAAAGTTGATTACCAGCCCGGCATTGAGGTATACGTTGTTCTTCAGCATGGTATCTACATATTCCGATATGTAATAGTAGTTGCCGAACATCTCCTCATCGGGCTGAAATATCACCTCAACTCCATTCTCTTCAGTGGTGGATTCGAGCGGGAGGTCTTTCACGGTTCTCCCATGTTCAAATTCACTGACTTTAATCTGGCCATCGCGGATGGATCTTATTACAAATTTGCTGGATAAGGCATTCACTGCCTTTACTCCGACCCCGTTAAGACCAACTGACTTTTTAAAAGCTTTAGAATCGTACTTTGCTCCGGTGTTCATTTTGGAGACAGCATCAAGCACTTTGCCAAGAGGTATTCCTCTGCCATAATCACGAACTCTTACCTCTTTGCCATTTATTGAGACATCAATCTTTTTACCATACCCCATCATGTATTCATCCAGGGCATTATCCATAACCTCTTTGAGGAGAACGTAAATCCCGTCATCCTGAGAAGAACCATCGCCAAGTTTCCCGATATACATTCCAGGTCTTAGACGGATATGTTCTCTCCATTCAAGTGTTTTTATATGCTCTTCTGAATATCCAACTGACATTTTGCGGAATTTTGGGCAAATATAACTATTTACAGTAGGCGTTTTTTGTCAATTTTTCAACAATCGATCTGAATCATACCAGACTAATTGCTGCAATGAGGCTGTATCTAAAATATTTAGCTGATTAAATGGTAATTACGATTTCAGTAAAAATGTTGATAAGTGACAGCCAAAAGTATGGATTAAATTTTACCACAAAGGAACACAAAGAATTTCACGAAGGTTCCCAAAGGGCTTTTTTAAAGAGTCATTCCTGCATTTTTTCTTATATTATCTACCACTTTATCTTTCTTATTATTCTGAAGCATCATGAAAAGATAGATTGGGATACCTGCTAACATTAATATGAATCCGTACATTACAACTTTTGCTCCTGTTCCATAAATTGCGTAGATAGAATATCCAAAAGCAAGCAATGCAAAAAAGGAGTTTTTCAGGAAACTAAAAAGATTAAAATCAGATGAACGATTCTTTAAAAGCACAATATCAGCTGCTGCGGAAAACGCATAAGCTGGTAAGAATGACAATGTTGCCAGCAATAGCATAAAGTTAAAGGCTGTATTTAATGTACCGATGTAGTTTAATATTAAAAGTAAGTTCGCAGCAATACCACTTAAAATAAGAGAAGAAGCAGGAGTCAGATATTTAGGATGTATTTTCCCGAATACTGCCGGGAATAAATTATCCCGTGAAGCTCCAAATGCACTCCTTGCCGTGGTGAGTATCCATCCTGAAGAAGCACCCAGGGCGGATATTATTGCACCAATTGCTATGAAGTTGCCACCCCACGTTCCACCTGTTGCTGCATTAATTATATCTGCTAAAGGTGCATTCGAAACAGCCAGTGTGGCCTGATCCAATACACCCATAGCCACAACTGATACAAATATATACACTGTAGCTGCAATTAAAGTACCATATATTGTACTTTTTCTGATATTCCGCTGAGGATTTTTGATTTCTCCGGCAGGTACAGTTGCACTCTCGATCCCTACAAAAGCCCATAGTGCAATAGCAATTGCTGCCGGTAAGGTACTCATTCCAGAAACATGTGCGCTTGACACTGTATTAAGCATAGCGGGGTTAAAATGCATCGCAGCAATTATAACAAATACAACTAAAGCACTTACTTTCAACACTGTAGTTACTATGCTAACCCTGCCAGCTCCTTTTACCCCAAGTATATTAATAATGGTGAAAAACCATAATACACCTGAAGTAATCAAAAATGCTGATATAGGAGTGGCTGCACCGGGAACAAAATATGTGAAGTAAAGCATAAATGCTGTTATAATAGCTGCGTTTCCCACCCAGGCACCTACCCAATAGGTCCATGCAATTAAGAATCCGGCAAAATCACCAAAAGCAGTCCGGGTGTACACTATAGGCCCACCCGTCCTTGGTAATGCTGTGCCCAGGCTGGCAAAACTTAATGCAATCAGAAGTGAACCAATAGCTGTAATAATCCAGGCTATAATTGCAGTTTTAGGATTAGAGGCAGCAGCTAAAGATGCTGCAGAGGTGAAAATTCCTGAACCTATGCAGTTACCAACAACTATTGCGACAGCTGCGGCAAGACCAAGTTCCCTTTTTAATTCCAGGTTACCCGGACTTTTAACTTCATTGATCTTACTCATATATTTTCAACATAAAATTGTTAAAAAAATATTCCATTTTATATGCTCTGTCATTCCAGAATCCCCATCTGCTTCATAAGAAATACGGCATTCATCTTCTGAGTGATCCCTTTTTGAATCTTATAGTCAAATCTAATATTTTCGCCGTCAATTTCAATTTCAAAACATTTGTTGATTATCACATCCGGATAATCAGATTCCATTTTCCCTAGAGAAGTGTCATGAGTAGCAATTAAACCTGTCCCGCCACCTTCAACAATCTTTATAAGGAATAATCTTGATCCGGTACTTTTATCTGCCGAATTTGTACCCTTGAGGATTTCGTCAAGTATAAAAAATATTGGCTCTCCTTTTTCAATCCTGGATTTCAATGTACTAAGTCTTCTGAGTTCAGCATAGAAATATGATTCATTATCAGAGAGCGAGTCTGTGGTACGCATACTGGTAAAGAGTTTTACCGGAATGAAAGTCATTTCCGTAGCGCAAACGGGGGCACCAATCATTCCGAATATATAGTTAACCGCAACAGTGCGTAAAAAAGTACTTTTCCCTGCCATGTTTGCTCCGGAAATGATACACACTGTTCCCTTTTTCCCAAGTGTAAAATCGTTGCAAACTCTTTTGCTTTCATCAATCAGTTGATGTCCAAGGTTCTTTGCTGAAAACACAGTAGGATTATCAGACCTGACCGGGTAAACAAATTCAGGATTATTGAATGCATAGTTGCCAAGACTTATATAAGCATCAATCTGCCCAACCATTTCGAGCCACAATGGGAACATGGTTTTGTACTCGGATTTCCATTTTTCAAGTCTGTAAATACTGAGATAATCCCATAAAAACAGTCCGTTAAGAACTATCGCTGTAAGCATATTCATTCTGCTGTCAAAAGCCTGGATCAGTCTGCCAAGTCTTTTAACAGAAACAGCTGCAGAGGCATTCTTTCCGGAAATATTCACTTTGATTTCATTTAAAACGGGAGCAGCAAATGACTCATTCTCAAATGCTTTAAGCAAACCGTTCATTGAGGACAAAAATTTATACTTTCTGGATAAAGCGTTATGAATCTCATTGGTTCTTTTTATACCTGTTGTAATATAAAAAAGGTTGGTCAGAAAGATAAATACAAATATTGTGTATGGTAATACTCCTGTTACCATAAATATAAGTGAGACAATTGCTCCAGCCGGAAGCGAAAAAATAAGCATCTTTTTTACCAGTGAAGACTTTATCATTGTTCTTTCTTCAATCCATTCGAGCAGACTTGATATTTCCTTCTTTACCAGAGGGGTCTTCATTCCGGATGCCATAAACTCGTGTCTCCATTTAGCTTTTGAAGCAAGCTCTTTTATAGCTTTCTGACGCGGCACCAATTCCTGAGAAAACCTGAAAGGATCTGATAACCAGCTTGCAAGAATATCTCTTCCATAATCAGTTATAGTCCTGTTCAGGTATTGAAAAACAGAAGAAGTGCCAAAAAGATCCACATCATAAGAAAAATCATGCCTTATATCAGTATATGAACTACCAGCTTCGAATGCAGAAAAATTACCTGAAAGAGCATCTGCTTCATTTTGATTTATCAGAGCTAGGTTGCCCAAAAATGATCTCTTTTCCGAAGAAATCGAAAAAAGTTTCAGGAGATATAGAAAAAGAACTGTTAAAATCAGGATCAACATAATCCCTGTAAAAATACTTTTTGTAAACCCTATCCAAATAAGGATTAAACCTCCAATGAAGGTAAAAAGCCTTAAAAAAGATAAAATCAGGAGGCGCCTTTCTTCCTTTTTTTCAAGAAGCCGGTAGAATATTACAGAACTGAGGTATCTTTCTTTGATCTGGTCTTTTTTCATCTCATCAGTTTATTACGGCAATAACTTTGAACTGGCTTCTGCTGTTATAAAAATCGGCTCCTGTCTGATCAAAATTCCATGTCCATTCTTCACTAACCCGACATGGCGGAAGATCCGTCAGCAAAGTAGGAATTGTCTTGATACTTCCTGACCTGTTTGTGATAACTTCCGCATAATCTGTAATAAGGACTGAGCTGTACCTGGTAAGAAAATCAATATGCTTTTTTTGTATTTTAGTCCGTAATTGAGAAGCTTCTCCGTCTTTAATTTTTGTCCTCTTTTTTAAAAAATCTATCAGGAGTGATTCGAGCTGGGTAAGGATATTAAGTGATATAACCATTCCCGGATCAACATCAGGTTTATATTCAGGAACAATAATATCCTCAAGCGAATGCAACTTACTAAAGAATGAGTATTTACCTGTTTTTTGCCATACCTCTGAAATTAAGCCTCCTGTAACATCCTGCTCTATCAACTCAACATTCTTGCAGCATCTGACCTGATTGATCACATCCGGGGGATGAACAATATCGACCAGGCAGATTTTTCCGGTTCTTTCAGTCAACTCAGCAAGCGGTAGTTCAAGTAACCATCCGCTGCCAAGGACTGTTACTTTTTCAGGTTTGTAAAAATCCAGTGCTTTAATAATAAACCCTCTGCAATGTTCTTCATGTTTTTCCCATCCGCCATGCTGATTTATATGACGATATATCAGTCCATTCTGATAGTTATAATACCCCATCTTGTTAAGCATCCTGCGATATGATATACTGTGTGTCATGATGGATAATCCTGGGCTCTTAACTCATTTAACCGGGATGTCATAAATAAACTTAGCTGTTGTGCAAGATTCTCCGGATTATCAGTACCAAATGAGGCGGGGTAAACAGGATTGAGTACCCTTATCCGGATATGATGCCCACTGCTAAAAATCAGACCATGTTTAGGAAGTATGCCCCCGGTTCCGTCAATCAGAACAGGCAGGATAGGAACATCAGCCTGTAATGCAAGCTGAAAAGCCCCTCTCTTGAAAAACCCTATCTTATTGTCGAGGGAACGTGTTCCTTCAGGGAAAATCATAATAGAAATGCCTTTCTTAAGACAATTGTATGACTTTTCCAGCATTTCAGTTTTGCTTTCTTCGTTACTCCGGTCAACAATAATATAATCCGCCATTCTTAAATACCAGCCGAGGACAGGGAGAGAAATATTTTCGATCTTAGATATCCATTTGAATTTGTACCTGAGACAGTTTATTAACAGGATATCAAGTATTGACTGGTGGTTCGATATGATTACGTATGTAGTCCCTTTCACTGCTTTTTCTCTACCTTCAATGTGGATTCTCCATATGGGAATTAATAACGACAAAAACAGGCTCTGGTACATCAGGAACCAGTGGATAACAAACTTTTCCCTATCGAAAGGGAAAACCAGTAACCAGATTATCAAGGTCAGAGGAAATGTCAAAACGACGAAGCAAATGCCAATTAACCAAACGATTATCGATTTAATGATATCCATCATAACTCATTTTTCCTCTGTGTAACTCTGCTTATCGGAGCTGTCTGAAAAGCTCACCATCAGAGATGTGCTTAATAAACTTATTCAGGTAAAGTAACACATTAAAAGAAATTATAAATCTCCTCTTCAGATAAAATAATATTTTCTTTCCGGAATACTTCCGAAAAATCACTGACCATATGCCTGCACCCAATAAGTTTTTTTGAAACAAACTTCATCTGATCGCTTCCTTCAATAGTACTCTTCCAGATAATTCCATCCTTAATGAACAGGTTGCATGAATGAAGCATCCCATTTATTTTAAAATTGTTAATAAAGTTATATTCCGGGCCATATGCCCAATTCCACTCCCATGTTTTATATTTTGAAATAGCTATCGATTCAGCTTCATTCGTTTCTCTCTGGGTAAGATTATAAGGAACAATATGAGGAAGATTTTTTAAAAAGTAATTTATCATCTCTGTCCTGAATTCATCAATATCATTAAATCGTGTAAGCTTTTCTTTCAGATTCAAAACAGATGAGGGATTAGATACAACAGCTCTGGATGAATAACATGATGCATCTTTCCTTAATGAAGCTCTAAGCATCTCAAGAGAAATGCTGAATAATAGTGTCCCATGATGAAGCACCCTGTTCCTATGAATGTGTTCAGCATTTCCTGAAATCTTTAGTCCGTCAACTTTCAGGTCGTTTTTACCTTCAAATTTTGCAGTAATTCCTAATGATAATAAAAAATCTATAACAGGCTTGGTGTATTTACGGAAATCAACCTGTTTTCCTGATTCGCCCTTCCTTATAAATGTGAAATTCAGATTCCCATTATCGTGAAACACTGTTCCTCCTCCCGAAATCCTTCTTATGACGGGGATCTTATTCTCAACAATAAATTTCGTGTTCACCTCCCTGTGAGCCGACTGGTGTTTTCCGATAATTACACAAGGATTATTTATACCAAGAATCAAATACTCTTCATCACTGTTTTTAAGAAGGGATTCTTCAATTGCAAGATTAAAGAACGGATCGTATGATTCCAGATTGATGCAATACATTGAAGTAAAACTTAAAGAGAGAGGGTGGTTTTAAGGAGAATCAAAATATGTTCTATTTTTAAGTAACTTATTGTCAGTCAATACATAAAGATTATATACACTCCAACCAATAAACGCACCGAGAAGTGAACCGCAGATCACATCACCGGGGTAATGAACACCAAGATAGATCCTGCTGTATCCTATTACGAGTGCCCATATTATTATGCTAATCGAATACCATCTTTTTTTGATGTAAAGCAGGCTGAGGAGAGCTACATCAAATGAGTTTGAGGCATGTGAAGAAACAAAACTATACTGCCCTCCGCATTCTCCGTTAACAACGTGAACATGTCCTTCAAGAGAGGGCTCGTAACAGGGTCGCAGTCGAAAAACCAGGTTTTTAATCAGGACAGATATCTGATCTGAAAGTGTTGCAGCCAGAATTATAAACAACACAATAATAAGGAATTTTCTTTTGTACTTTACACCCAGAAAAACAAGAATGGCGAGATAAAGCGGAACCCAGATTATTTTACCACTGATTGCATGCATTACCTGGTCACAGAAGGGTGAATTGAATGAGTTTAAAAATAAGAATAGCTGTTGGTCAAGTCGTTCAAGCATTTATAATTATCAGTCAAAGTTAAGTACTTTCCAAATCATATCTTTTAAAGTGACAATGCCCTGACCAGTTAAGGAGGAGATAAATACTCTTGGAATATCGGGCAGATCATTTCTTATCTCATTTATCAGTTCGTCGTCGAGCATATCAGATTTTGAAATTGCCAGAACCCGTTTTTTATCAAGTAGTTCAGGATTGTACATTTTTAATTCATTGAGGAGGATCTCATATTCCTCTTTTATGTTCTTGCTGTCGGCAGGTACCAAAAAAAGAAGCATTGAATTTCTTTCAATATGTCTTAAAAATCTTATCCCCAAACCCTTACCTTCATGAGCTCCTTCAATAATACCGGGGATATCTGCCATAACGAAAGACTTCTCATCCCTATAACTTACAATTCCAAGGTTCGGGACAAGAGTAGTAAAAGCATAATCGGCGATCTTTGGTTTGGCAGCCGACACCACCGACAGCAGAGTTGATTTGCCTGCATTCGGAAAGCCTACGAGCCCAACATCTGCAAGTATTTTAAGTTCAAGTATAAATTCTTCTTCAATTCCAGGTTCTCCGGGTTGAGCATACCGGGGGGTTTGATTTGTTGGTGATTTGAAGTGAACATTCCCCTGACCTCCCCTTCCTCCTTTTGCAAGGATCTTCTCATCACCATTACTTGTTATCTCAAAAAGGACCTCTCCTGTCGTATTGTTTTTAGCTATAGTACCCAGGGGAACCTGAACAATCACATCTTTACCTTCGGCTCCTGTTGATTGTTGTCTGCTTCCCCCTACACCATTATCAGCAAAAATATGACGCTGGTACTTTAAGTGCAAAAGAGTCCACATCTGATCGTTGCCTCTCAGTATTATATGCCCTCCTCTGCCTCCATCACCACCATCCGGTCCGCCTTTGGGTTCAAATTTCTCCCTGCGGAAATGAGCTGATCCGGCTCCTCCGCTACCGGAGCGGCAATAAATCTTTACATAATCAACAAAGTTTGATCCGGACATAAATATTAGATTTCTTTGTGTAACTCTGTGTCTTCTCTGTGTAGCTCTCCCGCTTGGCGGGACAAGTTGTGTAAGTTCTTAATTTTCTTGGTACACAGAGAACCACAGAGTAGGCACAGAGGTAATTAAACTAGTTTCATCATATGATCAGAAAGCCTCTTGAATATATCATCTATGGTTCCCATTCCATTTACAGGTTGATATAAACCTTTCTTATTACAGTAAATAATTATTGGTTCAGTTTTCTCTTTATAAACATCAATCCTGTTTTCAATAACCGCAGGATCCTTGTCATCAGGTCTTCCAGATTGTTCAGCTCTGGCTATTAATCTTTTAACAAGCTCATCATGATCAACATCAAGAACGAGCATCTGATCAATTTTCATTCTCCGTTCATTCAACATTTTTTCGAGAGATACTGTCTGAGCAACAGTACGGGGAAATCCATCAAAGAGAAATCCAGCTGACCCTTTGCTCTTATCAATCTTATGTGCAATCATTTCAATAACTACCTCATCGGGTACTAATTCCCCCCTGGACATAATTAGACTCATCTTTTTTCCAAGTTCAGTACCAGCAGTAATCTCGGCACGAAGCATGTCGCCTGTTGAAAGATGAAGAAGATTGAACTTTTCAGCCAGCCTTACTGACTGTGTTCCCTTACCAGAACCGGGAGGGCCAAAAATCAGAAAATTAACCATAGAATAGATATTAAAATTGTGTAATATTTGTAACCAACCAGTCGGAAGCTCGTAGTCAGAAGTCAGAAGGTTTTTATTTCTCCCGACTTCCGTCTTCTGACCTTAATGTATTAGTGTATAAACTGATGGAAGATTGCGCCCGAAACCGTCATAGTCAAGGCCATAACCTACCACAAAATTGTTTGGTATTTCAAATCCAATGTAATCAAGGGGGATATCCTTTGTATAAGCTTCAGGTTTGTAAAGCATAGCCGCAATCCTTACCTCAAAAGCTTTTCTTATAACAAGCTCCCCCACAATCCGTTCCAGTGTGTTTCCCGTATCAACAATATCTTCAACAATAACAATTGTCTTATTTTTGATATCTTCATTCCAACCGATGAGCTCTTTTATCGACCCTGAAGAACTTGTCCCTTCGTATGATGCAAGCTTCACGAATGATATCCTTGCAGGAAAATCAACACGTCTGAAAAGATCTGCGGCAAACAGAAATGCTCCGTTGAGTATTCCAAGAAAGACCACTTCTTTTTCGGAAAGGTCGTTATTCACCTGCCTTGCAAGTTCACCAATCCTTTTCTGTATATCCTTCTCGGTTATTAATTCTCTGAACGTTTTATCAAGTATGCGGATTTCTTTCATGAAGCCAAAATTTGAACTGTAAGCCGGTGCGAAAATATGAAAATAATACCTTATTTTTGTCCTTATCAGCAAGTTAAATTAATTTTTTTAAAAATGGAACCTATCGTCAGCATAATAATGGGCAGTACATCTGACCTGCCTGTTATGGAGAAAGCAGCAGATATTCTTAATAATTTCAGGATACCTTTTGAGATGAATGCCCTTTCAGCACACAGAACTCCTGAAGAGGTTGAAAAATTTGCAAAAAATGCCGAAGCACGAGGAATAAAAGTAATTATTGCTGCAGCAGGGATGGCAGCTCATCTTCCCGGTGTTATTGCTGCAATGACCCCACTCCCTGTCATTGGCGTACCTATTAAGGCTTCCCTCGAAGGATTGGATTCCATATTGTCTATTCTCCAGATGCCTCCAGGAATACCTGTAGCAACCGTGGGAATAAATGCAGCACAGAATGCAGGTATCCTTGCAGCCCAGATTATTGCCACCAGTAATAAAGAAATGATGACAGAAGTAGTAAAATACAAGGAATCACTCAAAAAAAAGATTGTCGAGGCAAATGAAGAGCTGAAGGCAGTAAAATACCAATATAAAACTAATTGATTATTATTCTTTTTTAACCACAAAGAACACAATGCTTTTTGCCCCCCTGCCCCCCTAAAGGGGGGTTAATTTTCTCTCTTTTATCCAATTCAACTTGATATCGCCGAATTAGTCCCCCTTTAGGAGGATGGCCGCATAGCGGCCAGGGGGCGTTTTTACTTTGTGGCCCTTTCGTTTTTTTTTCTTTTCTTTTAATTCTGTTAAGATATTTTGTATCTTAGTATTGAAATTTTTGAAACAGTTGAGCTCGCTGCTGAAAATATCTGTTTCTTTTATACTATTTTATTTCTCTTTAGCCGCTTCCGGGGGAGATCCGTATCGTCCTTCGGCAGGAGCAGGTGAAGCAGGAATGGGATATGTTTGTATTATGAAGAACGGTTTCTGGTCTTCATTTCATAATCAGGCAGCACTGGCTAATAACAACTCATTCTCTTTTGGATTCAACTACGAAAACAGATTCAATATCAACGAACTGGGAACCCGCTCTGCAGGGATAATGATACCTGCAGGAAAAACTTCTCTCGCAGCCATTTATTCACATTTCGGATATACCGATTTCAAAAGGGATATGACAGGCCTGGCTTGTGGAATGAAATTTTCTGACAAAATATCCGCCGGGTTGCAGGTAGATTATTTTTCAGAAAGAACTTCAGGGGAATATAATAATAATCAGTTTGTTACATGCGAAGCAGGTCTGCTAATCACTCCCAATGAAACCACCACTATCGGGATTCACATTTTTAATCCTGTTCCTGACAGATTCAGAAAAACCTTCCTGCCTGCCTCCCTCAGGATTGGAGCCGGGACGTACCTGAACAAATTACTTTTTGCAGGGATTGAAGCAGAAATGAGTACCGGAAGTAAACTGGTAATCAGAACAGGTTTCGAATATGAGGCAGCAAAGAAATTCTGGTTGAGAGGGGGATACTGTACGGATAATAATTCATTCAGTTTCGGTTTGGGCTGGTTTGCAAAAATTGTGCAAATGGATATTGGCTTTGTGACTCACGAAAAACTTGGAGTGACCTCATCCGTTTCCCTGATTTTTAAAATACATTAAAAAACCCTTTAACCACAAAGTTCACAAAGAAAGCGCAAAGGACTCAAAGAAAAAAACATATAAAAATGAATGAAAACGAAATATCAAATCGAATAATAGGATTGGCAATTTCAATACATCAGTCCCTTGGTCCTGGATTACTTGAGAGTGCTTATAAAGAATGTTTGTTCTATAAATTAAAAAAAGAGGGGTTCCATGTTGAGAAAGAGAAACCCATGTCTCTTGTTTATGAAGAAGTAAAACTTGATTGTGGTTATAGAATTGATCTGCTGGTTGAAGGCAAAGTTGTAATTGAAATCAAGAGTTTTGTGTGCTTTGCGGTTAAATTAAAATCATCATTAATTCATAAAATTTTATCGCTAATAATTATATCTTTTTTTACAAGTGTGGCTTTAAGCCAGGAGACAAAACTATCAGAATCAATAATCAGTATCGCAGAAGAACTTGCAACCAACGAGGAAGATCCTGAAGCTGTTTCAACTTTCATTGAAAAGCTTCATGAACTTGCTGAAAATCCCGTGAAGCTTAATTCCTCGATGGAGGATGAGATTTCAAGATTATTCTTCCTGTCTGATTTCCAGGTTAAAGCATTGGCAGATTATGCTCACTCTTCAGGCAGAATTGTTTCTGTGTTCGAATTAGCAACAATCCCCGGATTTGATAAAGAAACAGTTGAAATGATGATCCCTTTTATAACCCTTGAGTATAAACCGGTAATTAATTCAGACTCTGTCCGATGGAGAAATACATTAATTTCAAATTATTCAATAAAACCGGGAAAGTTTGATACATCCTATTTAGGTTCAATGTGCAGATCTCTGACAAAATACAAGTTCTCTGCCGGAGGATTTTCCGGCGGATTTACCATGGAGAAAGATCCGGGAGAAAAATTCTTCAGCGGGAATCCACCCCTTCCGGATTTTTTTTCAGCACATATAGCTTACAATGGGATCGGGCTGATCCGGAAAATTATCGTAGGTGATATAGCAGCCCGGTTTGGACAGGGGACAAACATTAATACAGGTATTCGCAGGGGCATTTCATTGACTTCCCCGGGTTATATGTCAGCCAGCAATGAGATTAAACCTTACACATCAACTGATGAGAATAATTTCTTCAGAGGAGTAGCCGCCGAGTTTTCCGTCAAAAATCTTGAATTGTCAGTGTTTTATTCAAAAAAATATTCAGACGCCACTATTGCCTCATCACCAGGCACTTCGAATGAATATATTGAAAATTTCTACCTCGCAGGGACACATAATACTCCATCCCTTTTGCACAAAAAAGATGCTATATCCGAGCTGGCATATGGAATAAATCTTTCATACAATTTTAATAACATGAAAGCCGGGCTTGTCTGGTCGGAAAACAAATTCTCACTTCCGGTGAATCTGACAACCGCTGAACCTGAGAATGTTTTTGATTTTGCCGGAACCCGAAATAATATCTATACCATTTATTATAACAGCATTATTAAAAGAGTTCTTCTTTATGGAGAGTTGTCAGCAAACAATAATAAAAAATTTGCAGTTGTTCAAGGAATGTCGTTCAGACCGTCTGATCGGTTAACCATTAATTTTTTATTCAGGAACTACAATTCAGGCTACACAGCATTCCATGGGAAAGGACCGGGAACCGGTACGGCAAATATTAATGAAAATGGAATCCTCGGAAATTTCACATTTGAAGCAGCCAGGCATCTCTTTATAAGCGGAGGATGCGACATTCAGAAATCCTCATGGTTAAAGTACCGGATAAGTGCCCCTTCATATGGTGTGAGAAAAGAAATAAAACTCAGATTCCAGCCCACAGATAAATTAACAATTGATGCTTCATATAATTACCGTTTTTCTATGGTCGATATTGCTGACACACAAGGGATCCCCAATCAGGATAAAATTATCACAAGAAGTTTAAAAGTATATGTACGGTATTCATTTTATGATAATCTGACTCTGGGAACACGAATCGATTATAAGTTTGTTGATCCGGCGGGAAGCAGAGGAAGGATTATGTTCCAGGAATTAAGCTACAGTTTCAGACAGGTTCCGGTCACATTATGGGTCAGATATTGCCTGTTCAATACTGATGACTGGAATTCCAGAATTTATACTTACGAAAATGATCTTCTCTATAGTTTCAGCATACCCGCACTGGCAGGAGAGGGAAGCCGGAGTTATATTATAGCAAGATGGAAGATCGGTGATTTTGCAGAGTTGAGAATAAAGTATGGGATGACTTCTTTTGTCATTAATGGAAGTTCAGGTGAAAATACTGATGAAATTAAGATACAATTCCGGGCTTGGTTCTGAAAATGTCATGAACGCGGAGTTTTTATATCCCTGATATTAAGCTGAAGGTTTTTGTTTCCTCTGAACTCATTCATTTCCAGCGAATAACAAATATCAAAAGGATTACCTCCTTTAATATATTCAAAATGATTAGCCTGACTGAATGCAATTGCAGAGAAGCTTTTCTGGCCTGTTGATTCCTGGCACAGATCCAATTTAAGATGTTCACCGCTCGATCCAACCATTCGACCTGATCCGGTTTCAAATACATTTCGGGAAACAAATACCGGAGACATGTTTTCAGGTCCAAATGGTTGAAACTGGCTCATAGTTTTAAAGAAATCCTCATTAATTTCAGAAAATGACAGTTCTGTATCAATAAAAATGCGTGGAACAAGCTGCTCTTCCGTGATTGTGCTGGTTACATACTTCTCAAACCTCTCCATAAACGGCCGGATATTCTCCTTTTTCATGGTAAGACCGGCAGCATACATATGCCCACCAAAACTCTCAAGCAGATCGCTGCAAGCTTCTATTGCCTGGTACAGATCATAACCCTGAACCGATCTGGCTGAACCGGTGGCAAAACCATTTGATTCGGTAAGGATCACAGTCGGCCGGTAATATGTCTCGATTAATCTTGAGGCAACAATCCCAATTACCCCTTTCTTCCATGATGGGTTATAGAGCACGGTTGTTTTTGAGTTTACGGTTCTCTGATCTTCTGAGATCATCCTCATCGCCTCTGTTGTGATTATACGATCTACACTTCTTCTTTCAATATTGAAATTATTTATCTCCTTACTTATTCCTGTTGCCAGACGTGTATCGCTGGAAACAAGAAGGTCTACAGCTTTACTTCCTGTCTCCATTCTTCCTGCAGCATTTATTCTTGGGCCGATCTTGAAAACCACATCCTCAATTGTAAGGGCTTTTGTAACTTCCGATTCGCGGATTATTTCTTTCAACCCGGTACGTGGAGATTCATTAAGTCTTTTAAGACCAAAATATGCCATTATCCTGTTTTCACCTGTAAGTGGCACAATATCCGATGCAATGCTTACTGCAACAAGGTCAAGATAATGGGCTATTTTACTGAATGGAATGCCATGCACTCTCGAATATGCATGAACCAACTTAAAACCTACTCCACATCCCGATAATTCTTTATATGGATAACTGCATGAAGGTTGTTTTGGATCAAGTACTGCCAGAGCTTTTGGTATCTCATCTCCCGGGTAATGATGATCACAAATAATAATATCGAGGCCTTTTGTGCGTGCGTATTTTACTTTTTCCACTGCTTTGATACCGCAGTCGAGAGTGATCACTACCTTGCAATTATTCTGATATGCAAAATCAAGACCCTGGAATGATACTCCGTAACCCTCTTTATATCTGTCGGGAATATAATATTCTACATTTGAATACTGGTCTTTCAGAAATGAGTACATTAGGGCAACAGCAGTGGTTCCATCAACATCATAATCACCATAAACAAGTATCTTTTCATTCTTTTTTACTGCGGTGGAGATCCTGTCAACAGCGATATTCATGTCCTTCATAAGAAAGGGATCATTTAGATAATCCAGGCTTGGATTGAAAAAAGTTTTAGCTTCATCAGCAGAGTATATATTTCGCTGGACCATCAGATTCGCCAGAGATTCCGACACCCCGAGAGCCACAGCAAGTTGCTTCACAACTGCGGTATCTCCTTTCTCCTTCACCACCCACTTTTTTTCCATCCGTTTACTCTTTAATCCATTTTAAATCAAAAACTACCTCCAGATTTTTCCTCACTTTGTTTTTTACAGATTCAAAATCCTGCCTGCTACCCAACTCTTTTTCGAGTGATGTTACCCCTTTATCGGTAAAGCCACATGGATTGATATTATTAAAGTACGTCAGGTCGGTATTAACATTAAAAGCAAAACCATGCATGGTTACATACTTACTTGCCTTCACGCCTATTGCACATATCTTTCTTGCCTTCCCGGGGAGTGCCTGATCGAGCCACACTCCGGTTCCTCCTTCAAACCTTGAAGCAGTTATACCAAATTCACCAAGGGTTCTTATAATAGCCTCTTCAAGCCTGTGGATATACTCTTTCAGTCCAATCTTAATAGCATCAAGATCGAATATCGGATAACCAACCAGTTGACCTGGACCATGATATGTTATATCACCACCCCTGTCAATTTTATAGAATGAGGCATCCTTTGCCTGGAGTTGCATAAAGTCGAGCAACAGATTGCTTTCTGATCCGCTTTTGCCAAGTGTATATACATGAGAATGTTCTACAAAAATAAGAGTCCCTGGGAGAGGCTTTCCGCCGGGATTGCTGGTCGGATTACCCTGTTTTTTGCTATCAACAAGTCTGGTAAAGATGGCTGCCTGATAATCCCAGGTTTCTTTAAAATCCTTTCGTCCAATATCCTTATATACAACCCTATAGCTCAATTTAAATTTTATAGTTACGTATTGCTAATATAATTAAATTTATCGAGTCTTTACATGTTTTTCTGCATGAAAAGAAGATCGGACAAGTGGACTGCTTTCAACAAAAGAAAAGCCAAGTTTCAGAGCCTTAATCCTGTATTCTTCAAACTTTTCAGGGGAAATATATTCTACCACATCCATGTAATCAGTTCCTGGCTGCAGATACTGCCCGATAGTCAGGATTTTACAGCCTGAAGTATAGAGATCAACGATCGTTTGAATGATTTCTTCTTCACTCTCTCCGAGACCTAACATAAATCCCGATTTCGCAGTTTTCCCTTTTCCTGAGATATATCTTATAACCTCAAGGCTCCTATCATATTTTGCTTTAGTACGGATTACAGGAGTAAGACGTTTTACGGTCTCGACGTTATGAGATATCACTTCAGGCTCTGCATCGATAATTTTCTGAATGCATTCAGATTTCCCGTCAAAATCGGGGATCAGGGTCTCTATTGTAGTAGAAGGATTCACCTCTTTTATCCTTCTTATTGTATTTGCCCATGCAGTGGCACCTCCATCAGGAAGATCATCACGGTCAACGGAAGTGATCACACAATGCTTAAGCCCCATCGTTTTAATTGATTCAGCCAGTCGGTCTGACTCACAGGGATCAGGAGCCAGCGGTTTCCCGGTTTTTGTCGCACAGAATTTACAGGCCCTGGTACATATATCACCAAGAATCATAAAGGTTGCAGTTCCTCTGTTCCAGCATTCACCAATATTTGGACAATTTCCACTTGTACATATTGTATGAAGCTGATTTTCTATGACAATATGCTTTACTTTTGAATAGTTCTCTCCACTGGCTCTCTGCATCCTCAACCATCGGGGTAAACGCCTGCCTTTTTGCATTCTGATTTTAATTATTTTGACGCATCAAAGTTACAAAAAAGATACAACTATATAACTTCATAACCTCTGCGTAACTCTGTGTCTTCTCTATGTAACTCTGTGACAGTTCTTAACTTTTTTGTTATACAGAGAGACACAGAGGAGACACAGAGAGCCACAGAGAAAAATTCAATAAAAACTGTCTTGGCTTAAAGGAAATAATGTACTTAAAAAAACTTATATTTGTTAATATTCAAATTGACTTTATTTTAAAAAAATATTAAATCAAATGGCTAATAATGAGTTAAAAGTTAATCATAGTTATCAGACAGTTATAGGTGATTATCCAAAAGTTGGAATACGTCCGGCAATCGACGGGAGGATGCTTGGCGTCAGGGAGTCTCTTGAGGAACAGACTATGAGTATGGCGAAGAATGCTGCAAAACTTATCTCGTCAAATCTTAAATATCCAAATGGTAAACCAGTAGAGTGCGTAATTGCTGATACTTGTATTGGAGGTGTTGCTGAAGCGGCAATGTGTGCTGAAAAATTCGGTAAGACCGGTGTTGGTGTAAGTCTTACAGTTACTCCATGCTGGTGCTATGGAAGCGAGACTATTGATATGAATGGTGATATTCCAAAAGCGATATGGGGATTCAATGGAACAGAGAGACCGGGTGCTGTCTATCTTGCTGCAGCACTGGCAGGCCATACAATGAAAGGCTTGCCCGCTTTCGGTATATACGGACGTGATGTACAGGACGCCGGCAACCAGACAATACCTGAAGATGTCAGTGAAAAGATCCTGAGGTTTGTAAGAGCTGGCCTTGCAGCATCTTTAATGAAAGGCAAATCATATCTCTCAATGGGATCAGTTTCGATGGGGATTGCAGGATCAATTGTTCGTGAAGATTTTTTCCAGGAATATCTTGGAATGAGGAATGAGTATATAGATATGAGCGAATTCAACCGGAGAATCAACCTGGAGATTTTCGATAAAGAAGAATTCAAAAAAGCACTTGAATGGACAAAGAAAAACTGCAAAGAGGGGAAAGATGTAAATCCTGCTCCAAAATCCAGAAAACAGAAGGATAAGGAATGGGAGATTGTTATTAAAATGACACTCATTGCACGCGATCTTATGGTCGGCAATCCGAAGCTGAAAAAACTTGGCTTTGGTGAAGAAGCGCTTGGACATAATGCAATACTCTCTGGCTTCCAGGGACAGCGGCAATGGACCGATCATATGCCAAATGGAGATTTTCTTGAGGCAATCCTCTGCTCGTCATTTGACTGGAACGGTATCAGACCTCCATATCTGGTCGCCACAGAGAACGATGCGATGAACGGTGTCACTATGTTATTCGGCTATCTGCTGACAAATACAGCACAGATGTTCTCAGATATCCGTACCTACTGGAGTCCTGAGGCAATCAGGAGAGTTACAAAGATGAAACCTGAAGGCCTTGCATCTAACGGTGTAATTCACCTTATCAATTCAGGAGCTTCTGCACTAGATTTTTCAGGCAGACAAATGATAAGGAAAGAGTCATGCATAAAGCCTTTCTGGGAGATTACAGGAAAAGATGCTGCTGCATGTCTTGAAGCAACAAAATGGCCACCTGCCGAGACAGGATATTTCAGGGGCGGTGGCTTTTCATCGCAATTTGATACAAAAGGCACAATGCCTGTAACTATTTCAAGAGTCAACCTTGTAAAAGGGCTGGGACCGGTTCTCCAGCTGGCAGAGGGTTGGACGGTTGAACTTCCTGAAAAGATGAATAAAATTCTAACTGACAGGACAAATCCCACCTGGCCAACTACCTGGTTTGCTCCAAGACTGACTGGCAAAGGACCATTCACAGATGTTTATTCTGTTATGGCAAACTGGGGCGCTAACCATAGCGCATCAAGTTTCGGACATATCGGTGCTGACCTGGTAACTCTTGCCTCTGTTCTTAGAATACCTGTCTGCATGCATAATGTGGGTGATGAGAAAATATTCCGGCCAAGTTCATGGAATGCTTTCGGGATGGATAAAGAAGGATCTGATTACAGGGCTTGTCAAACCTATGGGGCATTGTATAAATAATAAATACTTTTAATTATGGAAACAAATCTTGAAATCAGGAAAATTGAAATCGAAAATGAGACTCTTAAATACCTGAATACAGCCAGAAAATGGGCTATGTTCCTCGCTATTATCGGGTTCATCTTTCTTGGATTAATAATTGTAATCGGACTGATTGCCGGAACTTTTCTCACAGCTTTTAACTCCGGGGAAAAAAGCCTGGGTATTCCGGAATCACTTATGTTCATACCGGTTCTCCTTGTGGCATTGCTATATTTTTTCCCGGTTCTTTTTTTATTCCGTTTTTCCAAACACACTTCCCATGCAATACAAACTCTGGATAAACTGGAATTTCATAAAGCTATGAAGAATCTTAAATCCTATTTTGCATATATCGGGATTATGATAATTGTTGTGTTTACCTTTTATATTGCAGTATTGATCATTGCAGGAACGTCAATGGCCTTTATAAAAGGACTTTGATAACCGGAAACCTTAAAAAGTTCTGATTTTACCGGTCAGGGTATAACAGATATAAATTAACTTTAAATCGGTTTAAATTAACTCTTTGCAAATGCCAAAAGGTGATATTGTAATTGTTTTTGATTGTGGAGCAACAAATGTAAGAGTTATAGCAATCAACAGTATCGGCAAAATTCTGGCTTCTGAGTCTTTCCCTAACAATACCAGGCCGGATCCTTTTTACACTTCGTACAGGATATGGGATGTAAAAGAGATTTGGGATAAAATGTGCCTTGCTTCACTAAAAGTTGTTAATCAAATTAATATAGATAGGATTGCAGGGGTCACAGTCACAACATTTGGAGTCGACGGAACCTTCTTTGACAAATCCGGGAAAATGCTCTATCCGGTTATATCCTGGCAGTGTGAAAGGACTATTCCTATTATGGCAGATATAGATAAATACCTGCCTCTTAATGAACTATATAGTGAGAGTGGCGTTCTTCCTTTCTCTTTCAATACAATAAACAAACTCATATGGTTTGTCAGCCAAAAGCCTGATGTTGTTGAAAAAAGTTCGGGATTTCTATTTATGCCTTCAATATTCTCATTTCTTCTTACAGGTGAAATGGTTAATGATACAACCATGGCCGGCACTTCAATGCTGACAAACCTGGCGACAAGAGGATTCTCGAAAAATATTTTAAAGAGAATCAATTTCCCTTTTGATAAAATAGGGACACCTGTTGAAGCCGGAACTGTCACCGGAAAAATAAACTCAAAAGCTTCTTCTGAAACTGGTATTCCGGAGGGAATTCCGGTTGTTGCAACAGGTCATGACACTCAATTTGCAATTTTCGGATCAGGCGCGGAAAAAAACCAGCCGGTCCTCAGTTCCGGAACCTGGGAAATCCTGATGGTTCGGTCAGAAGAATTCAGATCAGACAGGGAGCAGCTTGATTTGGGGATCACTACCGAACTGGATTCCAAACCTGGTTTGTATAATATTGGTAATCAATGGATTGCGTCAGGAATGCTTGAATGGACCAGGAGAAATCTTTTTAACGATATCAAAGATGATGTATATGATGCAATGATTTCAGGAGCAGAAAAAGTACCACCAGGTTGCAACGGGGTAAAGATCATTCCTAAATTCTATGAAGAGTTCAATGGAAAAGCAGGAGGTCAGATACTCGGTCTGACTCTGGAATCAACACGCAACGAAATATATCGTGCAATGCTTGAAGCACTTTCCGTAAGACTCGCCGAGGGTAAAAAAGCGCTTGAGAATGCCGGCGGATTTAAATCAGAAAGTATCCTTTGTGTCGGTGGAGGATCAAAAAACAGACTCTGGAACCAGCTTAGAGCAAACTTTTCGGGCGTTCCTCTGCAAATTATTGATCAGAAAGAGACTACTGTTCTTGGTGCATCATTATTCGTACAGGCAGCTTGTGGTAATGCTGCGTCTGCGGAGGAGGCCAGATCGGCAATAAAATATAATACAAGTATCATTGAACCGGAATAATAAAATAGCGATTTAATATAGACAAAATGGAAACAGCATACTTCAACGGAAAACTTCTTCCGAAAGATGACATTAAGATAAGTCCTGATGACCGCGGATTCCTCTTTGCTGACGGGATCTATGAGGTGGTGAGATGGTATGAAGGTTTTTTTTATGACATCAGCAGCCATACCACAAGGTTGAAAAGAAGTCTGAGGGAATTGAGAATTAACTGGCCCGATGCAGATAGGTTCTCATCTATTGCCAATGATCTTATAAAACTCAATAAACTTGAAACCCAGCCGGCAATGGTATACCTCCAGGTGACTAGAGGCGCAGCGAGACGCTCCCACTCTTTCCCTATACCTGAAGTTACACCAACCTCATATGCATATGCCTGGGGATTTGTACCTGATAGTCAGCTTAAAGAAACCGGCATTAAAGTCATGCTGAAGGAAGATATAAGATGGAGCAGATGCGATATCAAATCTGTGGCACTTCTGCCCAACACCCTGAGTTTTCAGGAAGCAAGTGAAAACGGATTAAAAGAATGCATTTTCGTTCGAAACGGGTTTATTACAGAGGGATCACATTCAAATATATTCTTTGTGATTGAGGGAACTCTCTTTACCCATCCCGAATCGAATAATGTTCTTTCAGGAATTACCCGTAAAAATATTTTAAGGATTGCGCAGGAATCCGGAATCAAAATCAGGGAGGAAGCTGTTCAGGAGAACAGGATAAGATTTATCCGGGAAGCTTTTATAAGCAATACTTCAGCAGAAGTCATTCCGGTAACTGAACTAGGTGGAAACACCATCGGTGAAGGAGTTCCGGGACCGGTGACCAGAATTATCAGGGATAAATTTGATGCTGAGATAAGAGCATTAAAAGGCTGAAAATCTTTATATCACAAGAGAGTGATTTTTCATATCTTTGCACAAATTTTCAAATCTTTATGAGCAATATGAATTTAAGTGAACAGGAACAGCTCAGACGTGCCTCCCTCGATGAACTAAGGAAACTTGGCATTAATCCCTACCCTGCTGCTGAATATAAGACCAGCGTTTTTGCACAGGATATACTCGATAATTACAACCCTGAAAAAAACAATTTCCAGGAGGTAAGCCTGGCCGGACGCATGATGAGCCAGCGCATTATGGGCAATGCCTCATTTGCAGAATTGATGGACTCTTCAGGCAGAATTCAGATCTATGTCCGCCGTGATGATATATGCCCAGGGGAAGATAAAACAATGTATAATACAGTGTTTAAGCATCTGCTCGACATAGGTGATATTATCGGAGTGAAAGGTCATGTATTTAAAACACAGATGGGCGAAACGACTGTTCATGTAGATGAATTTACGATTCTCAGCAAATCGATCCGGCCGCTTCCGATTGTCAAGGAGAAAAATGGAATTTTGTTTGATGCTGTTACTGACCCTGAGATGCGTTACCGACAGCGTTATGTCGATCTTATTGTTAATCCTCAGGTGCGTGATGTTTTCAGAAAAAGGACACAGATTATACAGTCCATGCGTGAGCTCTTTAACTCAAAAGGTTATCTTGAAGTTGAAACACCTATTCTTCAACCTATTCCAGGGGGTGCAGCAGCGCGACCTTTTATCACTCATCATAATACCCTTGACATGCCTCTCTATCTGAGGGTTGCAAATGAGCTTTATCTTAAACGGCTCATTGTTGGCGGTTTTGAAGGAGTATATGAGTTTGCTAAAGACTTCCGAAATGAAGGAATGGATCGTAACCATAATCCTGAATTCACTGTAATGGAGATTTACATCTCCTATAAAGATTATAACTGGATGATGAATTTTACTGAAGAGATAGTAAAAAAAGCTGCTCTCGATCTTCATGGTAAGGCAGAAATTTTATATGGAGATAAACTCATCAACCTTAATCCTCCGTTTAAAAGGATCAGCATGACTGATGCAATAAAGGAGAATACCGGAATAGATATATCAGGGATGGATGAGGCCGGACTCAGAGCAGTATGTGATAAACTTGATGTTCCAAATACGTTAACTATGGGAAAAGGGAAACTTATTGACGAGTTATTCGGCGCAAAATGTGAACATAATTATATACAACCCACCTTCATAATTGACTATCCTACGGAAACATCTCCTCTTACCAAGATGCATCGCAGCAAACCGGGTGTTACAGAACGGTTTGAACTGATGATTAATGGAAAGGAGATTGCCAATGCCTATTCCGAATTGAATGATCCGATCGACCAGATGGAGCGGTTCCAGGATCAGCTAAGGTTATCTGAGAAGGGAGATGATGAGGCAATGTTTATCGATCTCGATTTTATCAGAGCACTGGAATATGGAATGCCTCCTACATCAGGGATGGGTATAGGTATCGACAGACTGACTATGCTTCTTACCAATCAGCCTTCAATACAGGATGTACTTTTATTCCCTCAGATGAAACCTGAAAGCCAAAAGTTGAAAGTTGAAAGTCCAAGGGAAGAATATCTTGACAAGGGTATTCCGGAAGAATGGGTTGATCCTTTGAAAAAGCTTGGCTATACAACAATAGCAAAGCTTAAGGAAGTTGAAAAACATACAAAGCTTCACCAGGACCTATGCGGATATAACAAAAAGAACAAACTCGGACTGCAGAATCCTTCCCAGGATGATGTAAAAGCTTGGCTCAACTGAAAAAAAAGTCAAGAGTCTCAGAGTATTTCGAATTATTAATTTTTAATTCCAGAATAAGATGAATTTTATACGGAAAATACTTAAGCTTTCCGGGACAGGGTTTACCAACGGGCAATATTATGAATCCATGAATATGGCTCTTAAAAGACTGAATAATGAGCACACTATGCTTCATTATCCACTTTATGTCAATGAATCCGATAGTTTCATGCAGGCACAAAAAAACCTTACGGATTATTGTATTGAATTACTTCCATCAATAGAAAATAAAGAAATTCTGGAAATCGGATGTGGCAACGGCGTTCAGGCTCTATATGTATATAATAAATTTAATCCCTTAAAAATTACAGGAATTGATCTAAGTAAGGCAAATATAGAAATTGCCAACTTTGAAAGGGAAAATGCAAAAGTGAATAATGTCAGGTTCCTTGTTGATGATGCCCAGAATCTGACTCATATCCCTTCGAATTCCGTAGATGTCCTTCTGAACATTGAGAGTGCTTTTCATTATCCAGATAAACCGGCATTTTTAAAAGAGGTAAATCGTGTCTTGAAACCCGGAGGACAATTTCTGGTTGCTGATATTTTATCAACCCGCAAGAAGAATGAGGGAATTATGAAAATATGGGGTAAACCAATGATACATCATTTCTGGAACCGTAAAAGATATGATGAAGAATTTCAGAAATCCGAACTTGTAATTAATCATCGTGAAGACATAACTCATCAGGTGAGAAAAGGATGGAGCATTTACCGGAACTGGATTCCAGAATTAAAAAGGAAATCGTTTTTAATGAATGTGGCATTCAGAATATTTTATGTGATTAACGTAAGATTGAATATGTACTTTTTGCATAACAGACAACAATATTTCGTATTTGTTGGATATAAACCTGTTTCAGTTTACAAATAAGCCACATTAATTTATTTGATCTGTACGTTCAATCAGTTTTGTCACAAAACTTCAGGACAAAATAGACAGGTATCAGTCTGATTCTGTGAACCGAAGATTTTCAAAATACTTGACTATTTTTTGCAAAAGATTATAATACAGAGTAATATACAAAATTAAAGTTTCAAGCCATAAAATAAGCAAATTGAACCAGAAGGTGTCAATCTTAATATTCCCGATCTGTTTATAAGGAGCATAGAACTGCGCCCGGCCGTATTTTGAAATAGGTTTTATGTAAGCAGGCTCAAATTTCTGAATTATTTTTTTATTCGTTTCCAACGTTTTTTCAATTATAGTAGTCCTGCCAAGAACAAGCTCCTCAAGGCTTCTGTTATAATAATTGTTCTTTAGATTTATAAATTCCTCCGATCCGATGCTTCTAACAATTGATTTGGTTACAGAATCCGATGAGTTCATACTTCTATTTCGAAAATATCGAAATTTACCTGCTAAGCTGTCAAGGTATTTTCCTGTTTCTTTAGCTACTTCAGAATTAAATTTTTCATAAGTTAAAGCTTCTTTCCTGTCACCTGATATTAAGCCAAAACCTGCTAAACCGCTTAGCTTACCAGTATAATAGTTCAGTTTATACAAATCATCAACTACTTTTTCTTTATACTGAATGCTATCTTTATAAGTCTTGCATTCCCATAGGTCCTTTTTCAGAGCATCAATAAGATAATTGGCATACCAGTCATTCTGGCTTTTTTCAATATTGCTTTTGAAGAAATTCTTTTCATACTTATTGTTTTTGAATTGTTCAACGGCAAGTGCTTCAAAAGACCAGCGTGCCGGCATCATATCACCAATAACCGGAACAAATTCGCTGGAAGTAAAGGTTCCCTGATGAAGCCTGTCGAATTTCACGAAAACACCACTGAACAATAACTGGGGAATAATAATGACGGGGATAAGGCTATAAATTGTTATTACTGAATTAAATGCCGATGAAATGTTTAATCCAAGCATATTTGCCAAACAGGAAGTTGAAAATAATACAAACCAGTATGAAAAAGCCATTCCCTTAATCTCCAGAATGTAGTTTCCAATCAGAATAAATGATATTGTCTGAATTGCTGATATTAAAAACATTATCATGACCTTGGAATTCAGATAACTGAACCAGCTGAGATTAAGAAATGACTCACGTTTCAGTATTTTTCTGTCTTTCACAATTTCTTCTGCACTGATTATCAGGCCCATAAAGAGAGAAGTAATAACGCACATAAAAAGATAGGCCGTCAGGTTCTCATTTTCGCTGAAAATGTACTCTCCACCTACAGTATATTTAGTAAAATATGCCAGCAGAAAAGCCAACAGAGGTGCAACAAGAAGGCTAATCAGAACATATTGTCTGTTCGCAAGCTTGGATAAAATATCACGGATGATGAAAATCTTTGACTGTTTTATCAGACCAGGGATACTATAATAATTTTCCGGAAGAATCCGGTTCTCACGGAATATTTTTTGTTTTATTTTTTCTGCAATCCCTTTAAATTTTTCAGCCCATTCCTGAGGTGTGACTTTCCGGATATGAGTTTGTTTCCCATTCTCATTGACCACTTTAGCTTCAATTATCTGGAGCAACTGATCAGAGTTTGTATTTCCACAGGTGATACATTGATCTTCATCCGGATTAGCATAACTGGCCTTTGTTTTAAAATATACAATAGCTTCTGAAGGATTGCCATAAAAAATCTGATATCCTCCTTTATCAATGATCATAATTTTATCGAACATTTTGTAAAGATCGGAACCCGGCTGATGAATATTGATAATTACCAGTTTCCCCCTGTATGTCTGTTCTTTAAGTAAGTTCATTACTATATCAGAATCCACTGATGAGAGACCTGACGTAGGTTCATCAACAAAGAGTATTGTTGGTTCCCGGATAAGTTCAAGAGCAATATTCAATCTTTTTCTCTGTCCACCGCTTATAACTTTATTCAGGCTGTTGCCAACTTTCAGATTCCTGATTCCATCAAGGTCCAGCTCTATCAAAGTCTTATTCACTACCTCTGTCAACTCAGTTTCAGGAAGATTATCCAGACACATTTTAGCGCTATAAAACAGATTCTGAAAAACCGTAAGCTCTTCAATCAACAGATCATCCTGCGGAACAAAACCGATAACTCCTTCCAAATGTGTTTTTCCTTTTTCGGAATAGAGATTAAAACCATTTATCAATACTTCCCCGCTTTGTGGCTTCATTATTCCACTTAAAACATTTAAAAGGGTCGTCTTACCAACACCGCTGCCTCCTAAAATACCTACAAGGTTCCCTGATTCTTCATGAAAATTGAATTTTTGAATCCCCAATTCACTGTTTTTAAACCTGAGACAAACATCAGTTGCATCCAGTGATATCTTAAGTTTAATTGTTTCCTCGCTGAAAACGCTTGTGATATCATTATAATATATTGTATTTATGCCTGAACCTCTTATTGTCGAACCATGATCAAAAGTATAACTCTGATCTGGGAAGATATTCTGACCATTCAAAAAGAGATCTTCTTTTCCTGAATATCTTAAAACATAGGTATTGGTACTTCCTATGTAAAGCAGGAATATATTGTCCCTGAGGTTTTCCTTGAATAAATGTTTCACTCCCTCCTTTTCACATTCAATCTTATTATCAATTATCATTACCCTGTTTTTCTCAGGGACATCATCTACAGATTCTAAAATAAAACTTTTAATGTTCCTATATTCTTTATAAGGTATATTTAAAGCCGTTGACACAGTATCGAGGAACTCCAGCTCATTTTCAGTTATTTCAGCACCGAATAGAATAAAATCCATAAGCTGGACAATTACATATGACTTTTGTTTCTGATGCAGTTCTTCATTTATCTTTTCACATATCCCTAAAATCCTCACGGCAGTAAGAGATGTACGTTTCCTGTCTTTTATACTTCCCCTGTCTATTTTTTCCGGATTGAATTGTATGAGGTAGTCATCAAACATTTCCATATACCTCTTAACCAGTTCATTATTCAGCTGACGTGATAGAAATAACCGTACAATATCCCTTTCTCTGCTTGAAATCTCTTTAATGTCGCGGACATCACTTATCAATGCAAATAATTGCATAAGTGCCCTTAATATTGGTTCAATCATTGGTTTGGAATTGTCAAAAGTCTTAAGTGAATAAAATGTATCTTTGCTTAAAGCTATTCAAGTTAGTAATAATTATGCAATTAGAAAGTTTTTTCAGTCAGATCAACGAATTACTTTAAAACATTCATTTGTCAGAAAATGTTTATAATCTAATACTGTAGACAAAGTTTTAAAATATGTCCGAATCAGGAATAATAATGAATTATCATGGTCCGGTTGATTTAAAGGTCATAGATTTACTCTTAAATAATCTTAAGAAGACGAAGACCTTTACAGCTTTTAATAAAACAACCGGAAAAAGGGTTTATTCACTGGTTGTAGAGTGTCTTGAAAACATTTCTAAACATTCTGCATTTATCTCATCGGAAGATCCACGAATGCAACCTCGTGTTTCTGTCACAATAGAAAATAACAAAATAATTATTCTATCAGGTAATCCTTTACGAAATGATGCGAAAGATAATTTAGTGAGGAGGCTGGAACTGATAAATCAGTCGGATGAAGCGACTTTGAATACTATGTATGAAAATAAGATCAATACCGACCTGAAGAATAATGAGAAATGTGGAGGACTGGGATTCCTTACTATTGCGCTAAAATCAGGAAATAAAATTATTTACAGTTTCAATCCTTTAACTAAAGGCTATTTATATTTTGAAATGCAGATTACTTTAAATAAATATACCATGAGAAAGCTGATAATTGACCAAACGTCTTTTTCTCCAAAGGTCATACTAGATCCTGAGAAAAAAATCTATCATATTTCAGGTGAATCAAGGCCTCCTGATGTTCAGGAGTTTTATAACCAGATCCTCTCATGGCTGGATACTTTCAGCTCGCATCTTATCAATATGGAAGATAAGAAAGATCCGGTTATTTTTAATTTTAATTTTGAATATTTTAATTCATCATCAGGTAAATGTATTCTTGACATTTGTAAGGTTTTAGCCAGGTTACATTCAAAGGAAGTTAATATAAATATAAACTGGCATTATGAAAAAGATGATGATGATATGCTTTTAGCCGGAAAAGAGATCTCCAGGATTGTCAAATTTCCTTTTGAATATATTGAAACAGGGGTAAAATAGAACTCCTTTTGTACCTTTTCAGATATCCTTCTTTTTAGATAGTACTAACAACAGAAAATCCAAATGTGGTCAAAGGTTATTTATAATACTAAAAATAAAATAGTTCACGATGTATCCACTGATCAGGATAAGTATAAGAAATTCTTTGTTAAACCGATTGCAGAAGGCCTTTATAAAGACATGCAGCAATTAAACAAGCTCAATAATTTCCCTCCTGCCTTAATTAAAGATTTTAGATACCTCACAAAAGATGAAAAATCCTTCTGGTATGATTTCGCTGCAGAAATACCAAAAAAATTCAGAGAATTAAATCTCTTCGTGCGTAGCTTTGAAAATTTTTGCAGGACATGTATTATAACCGACAATGAGGTTACAGCACTTGCCGGGATGGATCTTTCTCACAAATTCTTTCAAAGTACAATTGAAAACAGCCGGCAGTTCTGCATTGAACTTAATTATCTGATTCCTGTCGAACTTAAAAAGATCGGTTATGAAGTTATCCGGTATGAAGAGGTTGTCGAGATTAACGTTTTAATGGTCAAAAAACTTGCAAGGGCCATTCACTCAAGATATCTGCATGAGATAAGAAACCAGAGCATAAAGGCAAATAATTATATTTTTTATAATCAAGGGAATTCCGCGAATCAGCTCCTCTCTGATTTTGATGATCTTCCGGATGAGATTAAATACTCTAATATTGATAATGCGGCACATATTCCGACAAAATTATTATCTATCGGGTATAAGATAAAACCAGTTAAAAAAGGTTATAAGCCTTTTGCACTTCATCTGAATGGAGAGGAAATTGAAACCATGGCAAGGGTAGAACATATGAGATGGAGCTGGGAAAAAAGATTAAATGGCTGGACTTTCGGTAGCAATAAAGACGATATTAAAAAAACACATCCTAGCTTAATCCCCTATGAACAATTGAATGAATCCGAAAAAGAAAAGGACCGTGAACTTGTGAAATTAATCCCCGCATTCTTACAGGATATAGATTATGTGGCCTTTCCTGTTTCACCTAACCGGATCAAAAAATTATCATATGCAATAAAACCTCAGAGTAGTATCCATAAGATTTTAAATGAAACAAGAGAACTAAATGATCAGATCAGAAAAATTGCTACGTTGACGCCTACGATAGAAGAAATGATAAGGATCAGAAATAAAAAGATTGAAGAGGCTATTAATGAGGTGGAGGAAAGCTATAATTATGCACAACATATCCAGGAGACTTTTCTGCCTGATGATCTATATGTAAGGGAATGCTTTCCGGACAGTTTTATCCTGATTAAACCAAAGGATATTGTCAGCGGTGATTTTTATTTTTTCAGCAAACAGGAGCCTCTGATTATATTTGCTGCTGTTGATTGCACGGGACACGGTATTCCGGGGGCACTTCTGAGTACATTAGGGTATGGAATACTTGACCAGGCTGTGAATGAAATAAAACTGACCGATCCATCTTATATCCTTCATCATCTGTATAGCAAAATGCACCGGTATCTCCGAAATGATAGAGAAGGAACTGGCATTTCGGATGATATGGATATTATTCTTTGTATTCTGGATACAAGAACCAATACCCTGATATACTCCGGGGTTAAAAATCCGTTGTATCGTATTACGAATGGTGAACTGATTGAATACCGGTCTCAATACTTAGATGCTGATAATTGTGAAGATGTGGAGCGTCAGTTTACATCAGCAAAGATCCAACTGAATATTACCGATACTATATATTTATGTTCAGATGGCTATACTGATCAATTCGGAGGTAAAGATCATAAGAAATACAGGAGAAAAAGATTAATGAATTTTTTACTTACTCTCCAGGATTATTCAATGCCTGAACAAAGCGACAAGTTATATGAAGAGATCGAACACTGGAGAGAAGAGAATAATGAAGATCAGACTGATGATATTCTGGTTATAGGAATCAGAATTTAATGCCTTTCCTTTGTAGATTAATAAGACGATTATAGTTCAAAAGTCTATACTAAATAACTCTGTATAAAAAGCTTATAACAGATTATTCTTTTGAATTTGATTGAACTAAAATGTTTCCGTTTTGTTAGACATAATTAGTACCCCTTCGAAGGAAGTATTAAATTTTGATGTTATGACAAGTATAGTTCCGGGTTACGAATACGATATCTTCATTAGCTACCGGCAGAAAGACAACAAATATGACGGTATTTGATTTTCTTTATATTGTTAACAGTAAATTTATTTTAAAAAAACGAATCCGGGGTTTTAGCTGAACTTATATTTATTTGACTTGTATTAAATACAATCGTAACTTTATCACAATGAACGGCTAACATGGCAAGTTTAATTCCAGGTTTTGAATACGACATATTCATCAGCTACCGTCAGAAAGACAATAAGGGCGACAGGTGGGTAAGTGAGTTCGTCGAGGCTCTGAAAATTGAACTCGAATCGACATTTAAGGAGGAGATCAGTGTGTATTTTGACATCAATCCGCATGATGGATTGTTAGAGACACACGATGTCAACGCTTCACTGAAGGATAAACTTAAATGCCTGATTTTTATTCCGGTTATTTCAAAGACTTATTGTGATCCAAAATCATTTGCATGGGAATATGAATTTAGAGCATTTGTTGAACAATCTTCCAACGATCAATTCGGACTAAAGGTAATTTTGCCAAAAGGGAATGTTGGGAACCGGGTACTTCCCATACGTATTCATGAGCTTGATATTTATGACAATAAATTATGTGAATCGGTCCTGGGGGGAATGCTTCGCGGAGTTGATTTTATTTATAAATCAGCCGGGGTTAACCGGCCTCTCAGGGCCAATGAAGATCGCCCGCAGGACAATCTCAATAAGACTTACTACCGCGATCAGATAAACAAAGTTGCCAATGCCATAGATGAAATTTTCCGTAGTCTGAAAAGTGAAAGACCAATTACCAGGAAAGAAGAAATTCCACCCGGGAATACCGGAACAGAGATCAAAACAAAAATTGAAAGGAAGAAAAGGTATTCTTCACTGACACTTACCAGGAAATCAAAAACACGATTTATTTTATTCCTGTCATTTTTATTATGTACTGTCGGATCAATTCTGATTTATAATTTTTTTAACAGGTTAGACACACAAAAATCTGTTGCTATTCTTCCTTTCAGATGTCCGGTAAATGATCCGGAACTTATTTCCAACAGCGATATCCTGACAGAATTTGCTTTAATAAAACTTCACAATGTAAAAAGTCTGACTTTAAGGTCGAGAATTTCAACTACTCAATACAGGGACACAAAAAAAACATTACATACAATAAGAGAGGAACTTGATGTCATCTATCTTATTGAAGGAAGATTTAGAAGGGAAGGAGACAAAATTATAATTTGGGTAGGATTAACTGATGCGAAGAACGATAAACAATTATGGTCAGGTGAATTTATATGGGAAAATAATCAGATTTCAGCAATTGTCAGCGAAATTACCCGGAATATTGCCAATGGATGTAATGCGAAGCTCTCACCAGAAGAGTTGAAACAGATTGATAGTGATCCGACAAAAAATAGTGTCGCGTATCTTAAATATATTTCCGCTAATGTAATTTCAAATGATGCCTGGTTTCTCTTTAGCACGGGAAATATAATAATGGATTCGGCAGGATTCAGAAAAGCAGTAATCGATTATGATAATGCAATAAAGTATGACTCTGCTTTTGCCGAGGCATATGCGCGCCGGGCAATTGCCCGCTCATGGGGTTACTACACAAAACAGTTTGATACTACCTGTATTGAAAAGTGCCGTAATGATATAAGCAAAGCATTGGAAATTGACAAAGACCTGACTGATGCCCAGATCGCCCTGGGATTCTATTATTTTTACTGCGAAATAGATTATCAAAAAGCCCTGGTACATTTTAATAGGGCTGCCATAAAGGACCCTGAAAATTATCAGCCACTATTTTACATGGCTATGGTTTACAGGAAGATGGGAGATTGGGGAAAATCTCAAAGCCTAATATCAAAGGTAATAAGGCAGAACCCGCAAGTTGCAATATTTCTGACAAATATAGGATTATCTTATACCTATTTACATAAATTTGATTCAGCACTGATCTATCATCAGAAAGCTATTGATATAATGCCAAAATGGGGGGCTCCTTATGTGAATAAGATCGATGTTCTTATTTTAAAGGATGGGAAGACCTCAGAAGCCAGAGATGAATTGGCGGTTGCGGCCAAAAACACTGGTAAAAGATTTCAGGATATAAGGATACTGCTCGATATATATGATGGAAAACTAAAAGATGCTTTGTATGAGACAGATCATTGTGTTGCCGGAGATTTCAAGATCAAAGGTGAAAAATATCTTGTTTATGCAAAGATTTACTACCTGTTAAACAATACGAAAATTGCCAGGATTTATTATGATTCGGCTCTGGTTAGCCTGAATGAAGTTAAAAAGGTTGAAAAGGATGCATTGATTCATAGCCTGACCTCCATTGCACTTGCCGGTAATGGAAATAAGGCCAGGGCATTTGAAGAAGGGAAATTAGCTGTTAATCTTTCAATAAGAAATAAAATGGATGAAAGCTATATGAAAATAAACCAGGCTCTGGTTTATACTATGGTTGGCGATTATGATAATGCAATTATAAATATTGAGTATCTTCTGGAAAATCCTTCTTGCTTTTCGATAAAATTATTTCAGCTCGATCCGGTTTGGAAACCATTATTAAATATTCCGGAAGTAAAAACGTTGCTTAAAAAATATTCGGAAAAATAAAAATCATAAACAGACAGGCCTGAACAAAATTGTTAAACCTTAAAAATTAAAAGTATGGCAATCAAATCCTCGGATTCAAAAACAAGGCTTCCGGTAGAAATTCCAATGGAACCGGCTTCTTATAAATTTCTAATGGAATCAATAGTTGACCCAGTTCAAAAAAAGTGTATGCTGGCTGCAATCCGCAAGTATAACATACGCTGTGAAAAAGCATATAAGGAATTAATTGGCGACCTTAAGAAATGTCAATTAAAGAAAAAACTTTAATACTGTTTCCTAAACAAAGAGTAATTACTCTATCATTATTTGTTTCGATTCTCAGAATGTTAATTTTAAGCAGGTATTTTGGCCTGTCTGTTTAAATAATACATTCATGAAAGAGCAACCTGTTGTATTTGTATTCAAAAAAGAATATGATAATCTTGGAATAGGCTATATGGCTGCTGTATTGAGTAAGTCAGGTTTTGAAACTAAAATAATTGATGTAAGTGATGAGAAAGAGAAAATCCTTGAAAACCTGAAAGGACTTAACCCTCTTATAGTAGGGTTTTCTGTTATTTATCAATATCATATAAACAAGTTTATAGAGCTGATTGGTTTCCTGAGGAAAGGAGGAATAACGTGCCACTTTACTGCCGGTGGCCATTATGCAAGTTTGAAATATGAAGAGCTGTTCAATCTTATACCCTGGCTCGATTCTGTTGTACGTTTTGAGGGCGAATATACTATACTTGAACTGGCAACATGTATTTATTCCGGAACCGACTGGAGAAAAACAGAAAGTATCTCATATTCGAATAAAGGCAAAATAATTGCTAATCCGTTAAGGCCTCTTGAAAAAAATCTTGACAAGCTTCCGTTCCCCATCCGGTCACCTCTTTACGAATATGCATTTGATAAGAAATTTGCAACCATACTTGCCGGAAGGGGTTGTGCATATAATTGTTTATTCTGCAATCTGAATGAATTTTATCTTCCTTTCCCGGGTTCTGTTAAACGGACAAGGAAGCCTGAAATGGTTGTAAAGGAAATGGAATATTTGTTCAGAGAGGAAGGCTGTTCCGTATTTCTTTTTCAGGATGATGATTTTCCTGTGAAGAGTGATAAGGGATCAGGCTGGATAGAAAGATTTTGCAACGAACTAAAATACAGAGGATTGAGCGATAAGATTATGTGGAAGATAAATTGCCGGCCCGATGAGGTAGAAGAAGAATGCTTTGCTATGATGAAAAGCAATGGCTTGTTTTTGGTCTTTATTGGTATTGAGGATGGTACAGACTCCGGCTTAAAGAGGCTTAATAAACATATGACAGTGGCAAGGAGCCAGGCAGGAATAAATACTCTCAAGAAGCTTGAAATTGGTTTTGATTTCGGATTCATGCTTTTCCAGCCAACAACGACCTTCAGATCACTAAATGCAAATCTTGATTTTCTGAAAGAGATAGGCAGCGACGGCTATTCTCCTGTAACTTTCCTTAAAATGATGCCCTATTATGAAACCGGTATCGAAAGAGAACTTATAGCAGAAGGCAGGATTAAAGGGGAACCAGGATTTAGGGATTATGATTTTCTTGAGGATTCGATGAATCACTATTTCGAATTTATAACCTGCTGTTTTTTGGAATGGACAAGAGATCCTGACGGAGTTGTAAATATTTCAAAATGGGCCCGAAACTATATTTCTGTTTGCTCCCGCTATTTCGGATCAACAACAGCTTTATTATTAATATCAAGGGACATAAAAAATTTAATCTCTGAAAGCAACTTGTTTTTATTGGATAGCATGAAGGAACTGGCTACTCTGTTTGAATCCGGGAAATATACCTCTGAAAATTACAATGATTTAAAGAGTTTTAGGAAAAAGATTAAGATTAAAAACGAACATTATAAAAAACAAATAAATAACACGCTGGCTAATCTATTAGTGCTTGTTGATCTCCAGCACCAATCATAAACTGTTTTTTATTAAGGCTGGATACCGTCAATAAACTTTCTTAACTTTATAATAATGAATAACTAATTAAATTTTAAGCTATGGCAATTCAAAGTAATATGAACCGCCGTAAATTTGCTAAAACCACGGTTCTGGCAGCAGCAGCTGCTGCAATAGCACCAGGTTTCATTACGCAATGTACCAAAGCACCCTCTCCCATGAAACGAGTATTCGGGAAACTGGGATTTGAAGTAACAACCATGGGGCTTGGAGGACAGGCATCCCTGCAATGGACTCCCGATGGTGTGGATCCTGTGAAGATCATTCTCAAAGCTTTTGACCTGGGAATTAATTATTTCGACACATCCAATCTTTATGGACACAGCCAGGTAAATTTTGGCAAGGCGTTCCACATTAAGAATTTAATACCTGGTTTATCTGGTTATGATGAGACACTCAGACATTCAATATTTCTTACTTCCAAAACCCACCTCCGTTATGCAAAAGGCGATGGCGTAGTCAAAGGAGTTAACAACTGGACCAACGGCGATCAGGGTACACATACGATTGATGATCTGCACCGTTCACTTTCACTAATGTTTGGTGACGGAAAAGGAAATTACCCTGAGGGAGCGTACCTCGATATGGTTCTGATTCATAACCTAAACACCAGGGAAGAAGTTGATGCATTATATGAAGGACTGTATAACCCTGATCCCAATGCGGATCGTATAGGTGCCCTTGCGGCTTTGCGTGATTACCGGGACGGAACAAACCTTACGGGATTGAATTCCCGAAATGAAAAACTTATCCGTCACATTGGATTTTCAGGTCATTTTGATCCTTCAGTAAATATGTACATGATTCAACGCGATCGCACTAATCTGCTTGATGCTATGCTTGTTGCAATCAATGCTAATGACAAGCTTATGTTTAATATGCAGTATAATGTGATCCCTCTTGCGGCAGCTAAAAACATGGGTGTGATAGGAATGAAAGTATTTGCCGATGGAGCCATGTATACCAAACCTGCAGAATGGTCAGAAAATCCAAAACATGTGGTTCGCACTGTAGGAAGCGATTCGTTATCAAGTCATTCACTTATAAAGTATTCTCTTACAACTCCAGGTATACATCTGGCAATCATCGGAATCGGGAATATAAGCAGCAAAAATGAGGAGTGTCAGCTTACTGACAACCTGGTTGCAGCACAAATTCTGCCGGACGGATTTACTGAAGCTGAAAGAAAGGCTGTTGAAGAATTAGCCAAAAAGGTAAAGGAGGGCAAGACCAATTATTTTCAAAATGCTGCCATCCCTCTCACCGCCCCAAAGGAAGTATCAGCAGTGCAAGACATAGGAAGCAATGTGCGTAATGCAACAATAAAATGGAATACTGCTTATGCCGGAGACGCACCAATAAAATCTTATGAGATATGGCGCGATGGGGCTAAGATCAAAAACATTCCATATTCTCCACAAATTACCCTTGATCCTTTTGAATATTCAGAATCGTTGAATGATAAAACGGCACATAGTTATATTATAAAAGTGGTTGATGACAAAGGCAGGATAGCTGAATCGATACCGTTTACACTGGTGAAAATGGGATAGTCAACTCCTGGGTTTTCCCTTTGCAAGGAGATGAGCAATGACATTTTCATTATCTTTGAGAATAATCAAACATTAATTTATACTATCTCATGCTTAATGTACTGAAACACCCTTTGCTTACTCATAAACTTACACTTTTACGACGGAAGGAAACCGATACCAAAGATTTTCGCGAAACGCTGGAAGAGATTGCCGGACTGATGGCTTATGAGATAACACGCGATCTTCCGGTGAAAAACATTACTATAGAAACCCCATTAGGAAAATGTAATACACAGGAACTCGCAATGGATGTTGTACTGGTGCCGGTTTTAAGAGCAGGATTAGGAATGGTTGATGGTATCTCTAACCTGATACCGACTGCAAGAATAGGCCATATTGGTATGTATCGCGATCATTTAACACTTAAGCCAATGACTTATTATTCCAAATTCCCTGACAATCTTCCGAATGCGGTGGTAATGGTTCTCGATCCTATGCTTGCAACCGGAGGCAGTTCGACTGATGCAATCCAGGTCTTAAAGGACCACGGGGCAAAAACTATAAAACTTGTTTGTGTTGTAGGCGCCCCTCAGGGAGTGGAACGGATTATGAAGGATCATCCTGATGTTCAGATTTATCTTGCCGGACTTGATGATAAACTTGATGAACACGGATACATTGTCCCTGGCCTTGGTGATGCAGGCGACAGGCTTTTCGGAACAAAATAAAATTATTTCAGTTTATCAAGTGCATCTTTGATATAAACATCATTCAATTCGCAGAAGCCTTTTTTCGCAACCATGTCTTGACCGGTCGTCAGAGTATAATTAAGAAATGCCAGAATAGCACGATCGGTTGGTTTTCCTACTGAACCAAATGTAAGTTCCCGGGTCAGGTTTTTAGGATAATAACCAAGCCAAAGACCCCGATGAGCTTTATTAATATTGGTGAAAGGCACCTCTTTCCTATCTATCGTTTTGTCGAAATCCAGATCAATAGGAATTACCTGGATATCTTTTATCCGTTCCCCGGTTACAGTATCAAAAGCATACGAGAAGTTACAATAACCGATAGCCAGTTGATTGCCCTGAATGCTTTTTATCATTTCCTGGTCTCCTACAACCTTAATCCCTTTCAGGTCAATGTCTTCCTTCCATAGAAAATTAGCCCATACTACAGCAGCGCCCGATTTATCAGCCCTTGTATAAACTATGGCCTTTTCTTTTAAGGCAGTATCCAGAAGTTCACCCCATGTCATTGGTTTATCACCTGTAAACAACCTGATCAGTTTTTCCGGAGTAATCCCATGTTCGAGAATCCTTTTGAAATATGGATTCTTTTGATTGACAATCGGTGCTACCCCTTCCTTTGCCACTGGGACAAACCATATTCCTTCTTTCAGTTCTTCAACTGTAAGAGGTCTTGAAATCATAGCCAACTGGTCCTTTTTAGCCAGCAGATTATCTATTCCCTGTCCTGTTCCCCCTGATGTAACAACAATTTTAACTGCAGGATATATCTTCATAAAATCATCACTCCACTTCTGCACCAACGGATAAAGTGCATAAGCCCCGCCAATAGTAAAATTTCCTGCTATATTACTTTTTGTTTCCGATTGAATTTTATCTTTGGTTTTTTCTGAAATCCTTGGCTTGCAGCTAAGAAACATCACAACAGATAAAAGCAATATTATAGATTTATTTAAGCACATTTTTTTTTAAAGTTACAAAATATCCGAACATTGGACAATATCCAATTGTTAGGAAATATATGTTCTTCAACTATTCCTATACAAAAAAAAATTAAATTACACAAGAAATTTTCAAATGAATCCGGATCCTGTTATAGAGGTGAAAAATGTCTGGAAATCTTTTAAAACAGTCCAGGCGGTGAAAGGTATTGATCTTACTATCCCTAAAGGCCAATTTGTTGCACTACTAGGTCCGAATGGCGCCGGTAAAACAACCCTCGTCGAGATGATTGAAGGGATTCAAAAACCTGATAAAGGTGAGATTACCATTATGGGGAAGAAATGGAAAGGAAATGAAGATGAGCTTCACCGGATAATTGGACTTTCTCTTCAGGAAACCAGATTTATAGATAAACTGAGAGTATCTGAAACATTGCAGCTTTTTGCAGCTTTTTTTAATCTGGGAAAAGAACGAGTTAATGAGATAATTGATATCGTCGGACTTCAGGAAAAGAGAAAATCGTATGTGGTAAATCTTTCCGGCGGACAAAGACAGAGGCTGGCAACAGGAATTGCATTGATAAACAATCCTGCAATTCTTCTACTTGATGAACCGACTACAGGACTCGATCCGAATGCCAGACGCGAGATATGGGAAATTTTAAGGAATCTGAAAGAAAGAGCTGAAACTTCAATGATACTTACAACTCACTATATGGAGGAGGCTGAAAACCTTTGCGACTATATAGTAATAATGGATAACGGTGTAATTTTGAAGGAAGGTACTTTACAGCAACTGCTTGAAGAAGATACACATGAAAAAGTTGTGGAATTCACTGCTGAAAGTGTTCTTGTCAATGAGGAGATTAATTCGCCTGATATACCTTTTATTATTCACCCGGGAGAAACCCGCGAAAAGGGTTTTGTTACACTTTCAGATTTTGAAACTGAACTTCCTGCATTTATGGCTTTCATGAAATCGAGGAATATAACTCTCAAACACATGGAGTGCCGCCGTAAAACACTTGATGATCTGTTTGTTTCACTTACAGGAAGGAAGATAAATGAATAGGTGGGTCAGATTTAAACAGTTATGGCACCTGATAACTGCTCTTTTCCGTGAAATAATCCGGGAACCCGGAGTGCTTTTCTGGGGAATACTTTTCCCAATTCTGATGTCACTTGGACTAGGGCTCGCTTTTACAAAAAAAACTGATGTTATACGTAAAGTAGCTATTATCAATCTAACAGAAAGATCACAAGCCGGATCAGAGAATTCAGTTATAGACGTTTTTCTGCAAAAGAGTTGCGAAAAGAACGTTTCAGCCGGGGAAAATGTATGGCAATGGAAATATACAATCAAAGATGAAAAACTGGGAAACTCAGTTTTCCTGTTTTATGATATGAAATGGGATGAAGCGGTTAAACTTCTTAAACGAGGTACAATAAATGTACTGCTAATCGGGAAGAATGACTCAGTTGAGTATCATTTCGATCCGATGAATCCCGATGCCCAGCTGACTTACCTTAAACTCAGCAGTATTGTGGGAAATGGAGAGATACAGGCGGTTACAGGCAACTCAGAAATTAAACCCCTCACAGTCACTGGAACACGTTATATTGATTTTCTTGTACCGGGGTTGATAACTATGGGGGTGATGATGTCAAGCATGTGGGGAATAAGCTATGGAATAATTGAAAAGAGGTCTAAGAAGCTTTTAAGGAGACTTGTGGCTACACCTATGAAGAAATCCCACTTTCTGATTGCATTGATAACAGTAAGGATTACAATGAATTTCATTGAATCGTTCGTTCTTTTTCTTTTCGCACTTTTTGCATTTAAAATGACAATCCAGGGCAATATATCTGCTCTCATTTTAATGTTCCTTGCCGGGAATATTGCTTTTGCCGGAATAGCTGTTCTTGTTTCTTCACATACTTCAAATACTGAAGTAGGCAACGGCCTGATTAATTTCGTGGTATTCCCGATGATGGTACTTTCAGGTATATTTTTCAGCTATCAGAATTTTCCGGACTGGAGTCTGCCGGTTATTAAGAACCTTCCATTAACCATGCTGACCGATGGTATTAGAAGTATTTTCAACGAAGGTGCCGGATATCATGAGGTAACCCTTCCGATTCTGATACTAACGGCAACCGGCGCATTGTTTTTCGCTGTCGGATTAAAAATATTCAAGTGGCATTGAGATTGACCACTAAGATTTTTCATAATCAAAAAAATTCTTTCTAATGCAACAATTCATTTTTTTGCCTGTCTTTATTATCGGTTAGAGTTAAAAAACTAATAATTAAGAAGTATGAAAACCCTCAGATCATTAAAAGTAGCCATTATCATCCTTGCCATCTCCTCCTGCACGCATGCCCAGTACTGGAAATCAGTGAGAGGACATGGAAATGTGGTCACAAAAGAAAGGAAAACTGATTCTTTCACCGGTATCAAAGTAAGTTCAGGAATTGACGTATATCTGAAACAGGGTAATGATGAGTCATTATCAGTTGAAGCAGATGAGAACCTGCATGAATATATTCTCACCGAAGTAAGAGGTGGAGTTCTGAATGTTTATTCGGAGTACAATATCCGTGAGGCAGAAAGGAAAAGGGTATATGTCACAATGAAAGAGGTAAATTCTGTAAGAACAACAAGTGCAGGTGATGTTTTTGGCGAGACACCCATTCACAGCGACAGGCTCGAGTTATCAGCAAGCAGTGCCGGAGATATCAAACTTGAGGTAAATGCAAAAGATATTAATATAGATATCAGCAGTTCAGGCGATATGACTCTTTCAGGCGAGACAGATATGCTTAAAGTCGATCTGAGCAGTGCAGGTGACCTGAATGCCTATGATCTGAAGGCAAGAGAAGCAGACGTTTCAGTTTCAAGTGCCGGAGATGCTGATGTATATGCTTCGGAAAAGATTACGGCAAGAGCTTCAAGTGCAGGAGATGTAAATTATAAGGGTGATCCAAAATATGTTGATGCTCATTCCTCCAGCGCTGGTGGAGTTCATAAAAGATAACTTCTAATCTAAATATATTACCACATTATTAAAAGCCGCCGGATTACTTCCGACGGCTTTTTTCTTAACTTTGCAGGTCAGTACTTTTAATGGTTACCCCCTTTCCTGTCCCGTGAGGCGGGATGTTTTATTTCACTCCTTCCCCCGTGGTGGAAGGGGGTCAAAAAATTACTAATCTGAACTCAAAAGTAAATTGAAATGAAGGAGAATTTAAGTATCAATCTAAAAAACACAGGCAAGTTTATCTCATTTGAAGAAATCTCTTCCTGTGCACAACAATCTGTTCGACATCTCGATACACTTAATTCCGGAACTGGACCGGGAAATGATTTTCTGGGTTGGCTGTCGCTCCCTGATGACATACTGCCTCAACTTGATAAAATAGAAAAAACAGCAAGACATTTAAGGTCAGTTACCGATACAACCGTGGTAATTGGAATCGGAGGGTCTTACCTCGGAGCCAGAGCTGTAATTGAAGCTCTATCGCATTCCTTCTCCCCTCTTTTAAATATCAAACACCACAACATTATTTTTGCCGGTCAGAATATCTGCGAAGATTATCTGGCTGAACTCCTTGAACTTCTTGATCGAAGAAATTATTCAATCGTTGTGATCTCAAAATCAGGGACAACCACAGAACCTGCCATAGCATTCAGAATACTTAAGGATCATCTGGAAAAAAAAGTCGGAAAACTCGCAGCAGCTGAAAGGATTATAGCAGTTACAGATGCAAAAAAGGGAGCTCTCAGGTCGTTGGCTGAAACCAATGGTTATGAAACATTTATTATACCTGACAATATCGGGGGACGATATTCTGTACTTACTCCCGTCGGGCTGTTACCAATCGCTATAAGCGGTCTTGATATCAGGATGCTTGTTAAAGGTGCCAAAGTTATGGAGGAACTTACAAGAACTAATAAAAATGCTCCTTCCAATCCATCGCTTATGTATGCGGCATCCAGAAACCTTCTCCTTCAGAGTGGTAAACCAATAGAGATTATGGTAGGTTTTACTCCTAAACTTCACTTTATGTCTGAATGGTGGAAACAGCTATTTGGTGAAAGCGAAGGGAAGGACGGAAAAGGTATTTTCCCTGCATCTGTTGATATGACAACCGACCTTCATTCTTTAGGACAGTATATTCAGGATGGCCAGAGAATTCTTTTCGAAACGATGATCTCTGTCAAAACCCCCGTTAAAATTCTCACAATTCCAAAAGAAAAAGATGACTCTGATCAACTTAATTACCTTGCCGGGAAAAGACTTTCAGAGGTCAATCATAATGCTGAAACCGGCACTAGTCTTGCCCATAATGATGGCAATGTCCCAATAATTACAATTAATATCCCTCTTTTAGATGAGTTCTATACTGGGCAGATGATTTACTTCTTTGAGATGGCATGTGCTATAAGCGGATATATACTCGATGTTAATCCTTTCGACCAGCCGGGTGTTGAAGCCTACAAGAAAAACATGTTTGCCCTGCTTAATAAGCCAGGCTTCGAAGAGGCCGGAAAAAAACTAAAGGAAAGATTATAGAAAATCAAAATCAACACTGCCAACTATGAAAAAACCTAAATTATCATTTTATCTCCTTGTCGTTTTTGCTGTGACTCTTACTACTGTCAGCTGCAAGAACTGGAGCGAATCAGGAACCGGATCTCTCAGGATCGTAACTAATAAAGGAGGACGGACTCTCGGATATGACACTACTTCAGGTGTAAATATTTTAACAGTTAAAGGCCTGGCTTTTAAAGATTTAAATAAAAACGGCAAACTCGACAGATATGAAGATTGGTGTCTCAGCGCCGAAGAAAGGGCAAAGGATCTTGCTTCACCAATGACAGTCGACCAGATTGCAGGATTGATGCTATACAGTGCCCATCAGGCAATTCCTTCCGGAAGTACCCGTTTTGGGGCGAGTTCATATAACGGCAAATCTTTTAAGGAAAGCGGGGCAAAACCTTATGATCTCAGCGACCAGCAGATCAAATTCCTTACCAACGATAATCTGCGTCACATTCTTGTTACTACGGTAGAAAGTCCTGAAGTAGCAGCTTTATGGAATAATAAGGTACAGGCGCTTTGCGAAGGGATCGGGTTAACTTACTATAGCGGAAAAACATTATAAAATTATGATGGCCGGCGTGGACCAGTTTGGAGGCAACAATGATGCAGCACCTGTTATAGAAGCCTACAATATGGGAGTAAAAGAACATGGGGAGAAATTTATGAGAGACCATATGAAACAATCTGCTGTCCGCCTTTTGAAGAACATACTACGGGTCGGACTTTTTGAAAATCCATATCTCAATGTTGAGGAAACAAAAAAAATCGTTGGAAATGAGGAGTTCATGAAAGCCGGATATGAAGCCCAGCTTAAATCAATTGTTATGCTGAAGAATAAAAACAAAATACTTCCTGTAGCAAAACAGAAAACTGTCTATGTTCCAAAAAGAGTTACGGCAGCAGGGAGAGACTTTTTTGGTGGTCCTACGCCAGAATCAGTAAACTATCCGGTAAATATGAATCTTGTAAAAAAATACTTCAAGGCAACTGATAATCCGGCTGAAGCTGATTTTGCGCTGGTTGTTATCAGGAGCCCGAACTCAGGAAGCGGTTACGATGCTGCTGATGTCAAAAAAGGCGGAAACGGATATGTGCCAATTAGTCTTTAGTATGGCCCATACAAAGCATTGTATGCCCGCGATCCGAGTATAGCAGGAGGAGACCCGCTTGAAACATTTACCAATCGTACTTACAAGGGCAAAACAATAACTGCTTCTAATGCCTCAGATCTGAAAATGGTCATTGATGCAAAAAAAGCTATGAAAGGGAAACCGGTAATTGTCTCAATTGCAATGTCAAAACCAATGATATTCAGTGAATTTGAGAAAGATGCTGATGCAATACTCCTCAGCTTTGATGTGCAGGATCAGGCCATTTTCGATATTCTCTCGGGTACTGCTGAACCTTCGGGTTTATTACCAATGCAGATGCCATCTGATATGAAAACCGTTGAGATGCAGAAAGAGGATGTACCATATGATATGATATGCCATGTCGATTCAGAAGGAAACAGGTATGATTTCGGTTTCGGATTAAACTGGAAGGGTGTTATTAAAGATGCAAGGGTGGAAAAATACCGGAAGATTGTAAAATAAACAGACCAAAATGGGAAGATTGCTTCGTCTCCGCCAACTGGCGGATCCTCGCAATTGCGAGCCCGACGAAGGAGGGTGGGGCAATCTTCATGAATTACCATAAAATAAAACAGTAAAATAATTCACATGTTTCATTTTTTTGTATTTTTGATTTACACCTACGGGCATTAATTTTTTTGGGGTTAACCTGGTCAAAAATAAAATCATCATTATGAAGAAACTTTTAGCGCTTCTATTGGTAATCTTTTTTGCGTTTCCAACCACGGCTCAGAATGTAACTGGAGCCGGAGAAAAGGTAAAAACACCACAGATCGTGACAGAATATGATCGCAACTCGTTGGATTACCTTCTTCTCGATTATGGGGACAATAGCTTTAATGATTTGCTTAAGAAATCGTTTCTGTCAATCAAAGTAAACGACAAATTTGATGACAATACTACAGACCGTCGATTTGTCAAACCTCCGGTTGCCCGGGAGGAAATCCTTAAATCACTGTTCTTTACTCCTACAAACGGGAACGATATTACAAATAAAATTGGCAAAGCCCTGGTAAATGGCCGCTACTCAAACGATGTGGTTGCAAAATGGTTCTCAAGAAGTAAAGATGGTTCATTCAGCGTAGCTCTTTTACAGTCGCGCGGATTATACAATGCTACTGATGCAGATGTAAAAGCAGCCGGTTCAAGTAAACTGGGACTGGCCAAGCTGATGGATTCAGGAGAAAAACTTCTGAATAAAAGTTATATTATTGTTTATGATGTAAGCGATCTGATTTCCAAAGAAGAATTTTACAACAGGCTCGACAAAAAAAACAAGACTCCGGATAAACCGGTAAAGAGAGATATGAACGGATTCCTGGGCAATGTTAACGCTTATATTTACAAGATTGATTTTAACGATTCAATAAATGCAGTTTTCTGGCAACAATTATGGGCTGATAAGGGAGATCCAAAACTGAAAGACAAGAAACTTGCTTTTGATAATTTTTCATTCCCTGTGAAATATGCAACAAGGCTAACCTCGGGTTCTGAAGCAAGTCAGTATAATCCTGGTGAAGTTGCAGCTCCTAAAGTACAGGCTACCAAAGAACAATTGATGACCGACTTCCTTGATAAGGGAATCAGCAACGCACTTATGGTTCTTGACCGGAATGTTGAAGATTTCAGGGTTAAGACAGTTCTCTACGGAACCAACCCGCTTCGGGCAAAAATCGGTATGAAAGAGAATCTAAAAATTGACCAGCGTTATTTTGTATTCGAAATGAGGCAAAACAATAGCGGGGAAATTAAGGCGCATAGACAAGGAGTTATAAGAGCTACGAACAAGATTGTTGATAACAGGAAGGTTGCTACCGGACAGTCAGAACCTTCCGTTTTTTACCAGGTGGCAGGCAAAAGACTTGATGATGGTATGCTGCTTCAGCAAAGAAGCGATCTTGGGCTTGCTCTGGGAATCGCTCACAGTACTGGTGGTGTTAACGGGCTGTCCGCCCGCCTTGAAATAAACACCTCTTCTTTCTTTAAAAAGAGCGCTCCATCAATGATCAAACTATATATTGAAGGAGGTTATGAGCCAAAGGAGATGAAAATTACGATCAAATCAGTGACACAGAATTATAAAGACTTTACCAGGTATGAATTAGGATTGGGGAAAGAGTTTTGTTTTCTTCGAAACCTTCGTTTTCAACCATTTGCAGGCGTAGGTCTGGAACAATTTACAAATAAAGATGACAACAAACTTAGTTTTTCGTCACTCTATGAGCATGCAGGAGCGATGGTTGGGATCAATCTTCTGCACAATCTACAGCTGACAGGTACTTACAGCTACTACTTTATGACAGGGAAAATTACTGATGAGAATAAAACAGATTACACCGTTGGCGGATTGACTGAGTGGGGTAAAGCATTCGATCGTGGCGGGTCTGCTGTCAGTTTGGGTTTAAGAATTGAATTTTAAAACGTAACCAAAATATTATCAGCTATGAAAACTTTCAAAATCACGATGCTAATTGGAATTTTTGTCCTTTTTACTGTAACCGTATCCGGACAAAGAAAGAAAAATCCTGCAGCCTATTACAATTTTGAGGTTGAATGTATGGGAACAGGAATGGATGGTACCCAGTTGATAAAAGCCTGGGGATATGGTAAAAGACCTAACGACGCAATCGAACAGGCAAAAAAGAATGCTGTCCAGGCTGTAATGTTCAAAGGTATTACATCAGGTAAGCCCGGGTGTATGATGCGCCCTCTGATAACCGATCCGGGTGCAGAACAGCAGCATCAGGATTATTTTGTTGCGTTTTTTAAAGAAAAAGGTAAATATCTCAATTTTGTTAATGTGAGCAATGACGGTAGTATTGATCCTAAAGACCGGCTTAAAGCAGGGAAAGAGTATAAAATAGGTGTGCTTGTTTCAGTTTCACATGCAGCATTGCGTAAAGAACTTGAATCAGCAGGAATTATAAAGGCTCTCGGACAGGGCTTCTAATAATTTAATAATTATAATAAGATGAAAAAGTTACTTATCACAATATCAATTATACTCATTACTGTCGGGTCGTTTGGCCAGGCAAAGAAACCTACTATTATGGTCGTACCCAGCGATGTATGGTGTACACAGAATAATTTTATGACCAAGTTTGATAACCAGGGCACTGAAGAGCGTATTCCTGACTACAAAAAAGCATTACAAAGCGATCCTAATCTTCTTCTTGTAATATCAAAGATAAATACCATGATGGCAGACAGGGGTTTTCCTTTGAAAAACCTCGAAACTGTTCTTAAAGATATAGAAAGACAAAGAGCAGAAGATAATATGACTGCCAGTAAGACGAGTGGAGCAGCTCTTGCCGAGAGTCCTCTGGATATCCTGAAAAATACAGCGAAATGCGATATTATTATGCAGCTTACCTATACAATAAATACTCAAGGGCCAAAAAAATATATTACATTCATACTTCAGGGACTGGATGCATATACTGATAAGCAGATTGCCGGTGCTCAGGGCAGCGGTCAGCCTTCATTTTCGGCTGATCCTCCTATTCTGCTCGAAGAAGCTGTACTATCGCATATCGACAATTTCAATGCTCAGCTTCAGCAGCATTTCGACGACCTCCTTGCTAACGGGCGAGAAGTAACTGTGAGGATCAGGGTTTTTAATGGTTCACCTGTTGACCTTTCTAAAGAGTATAATGGGAAAGAGCTCAGCGAAATTATCGATGACTGGATGGCAAAAAATACAATGAATGGACGTTACAGCAACAGCGATGGAACTGAGAACTTCATTTTGTTTGAACAGGTTAGGATCCCTCTTTACACTGAAACAAATAAATCTATGGATACGCGCCAGTTTGTCACTGAATTGAAGAAGTACCTTAACGCAGCTCCTTTCAATATCACCTGCAAGGTAATGGTTCAGGGACTCGGACGTGCAACGCTTGTTATTGGTGAAAAATAAATAAAACAGGAATAATATGAAAAATCTAGTCTTAATATGCCTGGTTGCAGGGTTAGTCTCCTTCAATTCCAGTGCACAAAACACCCTTTCCAAGTCAGACGACCTGGCGAGGATCTCTCTTACTCCTGTTGTACCACAGCAAATGGACGGGATGCCTGAAAATGCACTTAGCGTTCTTGAAAATAAACTCCAGCAAATTGCAACATCCAATGGATTGGGTGGTATTAGTTATAACACCCGATTTATAATAACATGCAAAGTGGTTCTTATCACTAAAGATATTGTTCCCGGACCACCACCAATGCATGCCTATAATATGGATGTTACACTTTATATTGCTGACTATTTTTCTAAAAATGTGTTTTCAACTACTACAATATCGGCCAAAGGTGTGGGAACAAACGAAAATAAAGCCTATATAAACGGAATAAACAATATCAACATTAATTCTCCACAATTCATATCTTTTGTTGAGAAAGGGAAACAGAAAATAATTGAATATTACAACTCAAAATGTGATTTCATTATTAAGGAAGCTCTTACAATGGCATCAACCGATCAGTACCGCCAGGCCATTTATAATCTTATGTCGATACCGGATGTCTGCAAAGAATGCTATGACAAAGCAATGAATGAAGTACCAGATGTTTATAAAAGGTTTATAAACTATCTGTGTAACAAGAATCTGGCTGCGGCAAAAGCTGTCTGGACAGCAAATCCCAATTCAACTGGAGCTAATGCTGTTGCCGGCTATCTGGCCGACATCTATCCCGATGCCTCGTGTTATGGTGATGCCCAGAAACTTATCGGAGTAATCGGGAAAAAAATTCTTGCTGATGAAAATCGTAACTGGAATTTTATGCTGAAAGTCTGGGATGATAATGTTAGTCTGGAAAGTCAGCGCATAAATGCCATGCGTGAGATTGGAGTAGCATGGGGCAATAATCAGCCACAGACTATATATGATGTAAACTGGTTAATTCATTAATAAAATTTAGAAATATGTACAGGAAATATTTACTGTTGACTATAGTCATCCTATTCCCGTTGCTGGCGATAAGTCAGACAAAATTCGGGCCATCAATTAACATTGGATTCTCCTTTTTTGACAAGACAACAAAAAATCTTGACATTAAAGGTGGAGTATGCCCCTCATTTGGAGTGACAATGCAAAATGATATCAATTATTGGTTTTCATTAAAATCCTCTCTCCTCTATTCATTCAGTCAGATAAAAACCACTTCCACACCAGGAGGAGTCAATGATCAGATAAAGGGACAATTTATTGATCTGATTATTGCCGGAAGATTTTCGGCTTTCGATGATGCCTCAAAGCTATTGCCCTATGGAGTTGCAGGTCTGGGAAATTCATTTAATATTGTCGGGAAAGGAGCTGAGAATTACCTCGCCGGACTTTCTTTTAAGGGTTATGTACCTTATTTTACAGTAGGATTAGGAACTGGTATTAAAATGACATTCCTTTCTCAGATTGATATCTCACTTGTCTACAACCGTTACCTAGCACCAGTATTTGTTTTTCCTGACGGATCAGATGCTAGAATGAATATGGTAGTACTAAAATTATCGGGTCTGTTCTGATTGTATATGGATGATCTATAATAAAGAAAAGAGGAAATGTCCTCCTTTCTTTATTATATTATAGTATCACAATAATCCTCTTTATCAACTACCTATTTTAGTTTATACCTTTTCACAAAATCATCAATGACCTGGGAAAGATTAGGATCTCCAATCTCCTGCAAATCATAATAAACCCTTGTATTAGGTTTTTTTATTTTAATGATCCTGTTGAGATCAATAGGAGTGGCAATTATAACGCTGTCGCAATCTGTATTATTGATCGTGGTTTCAAGGTCTTTTAATTGCTGATCTCCATAGCCCATAGCAGGAAGCAGAGTTCCGATATTTGGATAAAGTCTGAACGTCTCGCTCAGTCTGCCAACAGTAAATGGACGTGGGTCAACAAGTTCTGAAGCTCCAAATTTACGTGCAGCAACGACTCCCGCACCAAGCTTCATCTCACCGTGCGTAAGAGTCGGACCATCTTCAACAACAAGTACTCTTTTCCCTCTTATTAAAGAGGAATCGTCGACTTTAATTGGAGAGGCACCGTCTACAACAATTGCTTTTGGATTAACTTTATCAATGCTCTCTCTTACAATCTGGATTGCTTCAGGAGCAGCGCTGTCCATTTTATTTATTACCACTATATCAGCAATGCGGAGAGTAACTTCACCAGGGTAGTATCGAAGTTCGTGACCTGCCCGATGAGGGTCTGTAACCGTTATCATAAGATCGGGTTTATAAAATGGAAAATCATTATTGCCTCCATCCCAGAGAATTACATCACAACCTGCAGGATCCTTTTCCGCTGCACGAAGAATTGCTTCATAATCAACCCCGGCATAAATGACATTTCCTCTTACTACATGGGGTTCGTACTCTTCCATTTCCTCCACTGTGCATTTATGTTTTTCAAGATCTTTAACTACAGCAAAACGCTGAACTTTCTGGGCATTAAGGTCACCATAAGGCATCGGATGACGAATTGCAACCACTTTTAGCTCCTTTTCCATAAGAAGTTCAATTACCTTTCTGGATGTCTGGCTCTTGCCGCACCCAGTACGGATAGCTCCAACAGCTATAAGTGGTTTTGTGCTTTTTACCATTGTGTCAGCAGGCCCGAGTAAAACAAAGTTTGCACCTGCTGCATTTACTATTGCGCTGACGGCCATCACTTTCTGGTATGTAACATCGCTGTAGGAAAATACACAGTCATTAACTTTATGTTTCTTTATGAGATCAGGAAGGTTTTCTTCGGCAAAAATTGGAATCCCATCAGGATATAATTTACCAGCCAGTTCTTTTGGATATTTTCTCCCGTCAATATCGGGTATCTGAGCTGCTGTAAATGCAACAACATTATAAGATTCATTGTCTCTGTAACAGGTATTGAAATTATGGAAATCGCGACCCGCAGCACCAATTATGATGACATTTTTTTTAGTCATAAATCCTCCTTAGTCTATTAGAAATTTATTTGCCGGAAATGAATTTTCATTTTAAAATGAATCAACAAATGTATAATTTGCATACCTAAATTCCGAGTATTTTATGGTATTTTTTTAAATACCTTTTATATGCTTTAATTTACTGAATACTAGTCTGTTAATGCTATTTAAGGTGTGTGATGAAAACATGTTAAAGAAAATGTTTTCAATTAGATAAGGTATATGGCAAATTCTTTGTACTATTATGTCATGTTATGAATGTGCTTGCTCATATATATCTTTCCGGTGATTCTGATAAAATAATCATTGGGAATTACATAGGTGATTATGTAAAAGGACGCGATTACCTAAAGTACCCTGATCTTATCAGAAAAGGTATCATTTTGCATCGCCATATCGATGGTTTTACCGACCGGCACCCTGTTGTTCACCGGAGCAAAATTTTTTTTACCAGGAAATACCATAAATACTCAGGAGTCATCACAGATATAATTTATGACCATTTTCTTACGAAGGAATGGGATTTTTTTTCCAGGAGACCGCTGGAGAGTGTCACATATAATTTTTACAGGGCACTCGTAAACAATTATGAAATAATGCCAGACAATGTCAGGGAGATGATGCCTTTCTTTATAATTAACAACTGGATAGAATCATACCAGACAAAAAACGGTATCCGTCATGTTTTGAATACGCTGAGTAAGCGTTCAACTCTTCCCAACGAAACAAGATTTGCAATGCATGCTCTTAAAAAAAATTATTATTCTCTTCAGGATGATTTCATGGAGTTTTTCCCTCAACTTATTGACTACGTTGAAAAAGATTTTGGAATTGAAATCTCCCACAGGATAACCATCCCATTCTGATTAAACCAGATATTCAGTACGGCTTGCATCCAGTCTTAGAAATATAAATAATAGAATAGTAAATCCCCATAAAGAGCTACCCCCATAGCTTAAAAAGGGTAATGGGATCCCTATTACCGGAACAAGACCGATGGCCATACCAACATTTAAAAAGATATGTGTAAACAGTATTGAAACAACACAGTATCCGTAGATTCTTGAAAAGTCTGATCGCTGTCGTTCAGTCAGAAAGACCAATCTCAATAGGAGAAACAAATATATCCCTATTACTACACTGGAACCCAGGAAACCCCACTCTTCTCCTACAGTACAGAAAATAAAATCCGAACTTTGCTTAGGTACAAATTTGAACTTTGTCTGGGTTCCCTGAAGAAAACCTTTTCCGGAGAATCCACCTGATCCGATAGAAATTATTGACTGGTTTACGTTATACCCTGTTCCATGAAGATCTGATTTAAAACCGAGCAGAATATCAACTCTCTCTTTCT
>Ga0209539_1000089_pt1 | contig 53730 bp, 46 predicted proteins | sample BarGraNGADG00312_2_FD_184499 | JGI IMG/M metagenome (GOLD analysis project Ga0209539, IMG submission 184499) | Arctic peat soil microbial communities from Barrow, Alaska - Barrow Graham LP Ref core NGADG0011-312 (SPAdes) (version 2) | ecosystem: Environmental > Terrestrial > Soil > Wetlands >...
GTTACTTCAAAGATACGTCAAAGAAAGCGGCTCTACATACGGGGGGGAAGCTCTTCATCAGGGTCATCTGGATCGGGGCCACCTTCATATTCCTCTTCTGTGAGTTCAATGTCTAATGGGTTTTGCGGCCCTTTATGGTCGCTATCTTTTTCTTCTTCTTCTTCCTTCTCGCGAATCTCGCGGAGTTCTTTGTCTTCTTTCTTCTCCACTAAGCTTCTGTCCATTTCAATTGCTCCCTCTACAGTAAAGGTATTAGCACGTATTATATCAGTCCAAACTCCTCACCACTTACACCGGCAATCTTTGCACTTGAATATCTTGTGCATGTTGCCAAGTCTAAACGGACCTACGGATACCACCTTGGTCACTTTCCAAGTCCTTGAGAATCTCTCAATGTGAGCCGAGCCGCAGGTGGGGCACCTTGGCTTTGTATCTTTCTTAGAAATCGTAGCAGAAACCGGAAACGTGGCGGAGGGAGAGGAATTCGAACCCCCGGAGCCTTCCGGGCACACGCCCTCGCTTGGTATGCTGGCTCCCCGGGCAGGACTCGAACCTGCAACACACTGGTTAACAGCCAGTTGCTCTACCGATTGAGCTACCGGGGAACGGCAGTCTGATCCGCAACCACACAATTATAGGGAAGCGCGCATGCGCGGGCAACGAGAGGCTACCGGTTGCCGATCGAGATCATGAAGATGGCGCTCAGGTCGGAGGGCAGCCCGAGCAGGCGCGAGAGGGCGCGGCGGTTGAAGCCACTTAGCAGGGTCAGCTCGGCTTGTTCTTGAGGTCGCCGAAGCAGCGGTCGGCGTACTTGCACCACTCGGCGCAACCTTTGTCGAGCTTCGGATTCGCGAAACGGTAGCCGCAGTTGGGGCACGTTCGGTTCACGTCGTCCTTGAAGAACTCGACCCCGGCATCGCACACCGGGCACTTCGTCTCAAAGATATCCTCCGGCCTCCAGAACATGGTGTTCTGACCGGGGCAGATCGTGTCCATCGTCACTCCCCCGCCGCGACCTCGGGCTCGAGCTCGTCGATGAGCTCGCCGTTGATGCCGACCTTGATCAACTTGAGCGGGATGTCCTTCCCCGAAGCCTTCAACGACTCGTGGACGAGGTGCACCAGGCCGAAGCAGCACGGCACTTCCATGTACACGACGGTGATCGACTTGACGTCGTTCTGCAGGAATATCTGCTCGAGCTTCCTGCGGTAGAAGTCGGCGCTGTCCAGCTTGGGGCAGCCGATTATCAGAGCCCTGCCCTTCAGAAAGCGCTCGTGAAAGCCGGCGAAGGTGAAGGCGGAGCAATCTGCGGCTATCAGCAGGTCGCCGTCGAACCAGGGCGCTTTCGCGGGCGCCAGTTGGAGCTGCACCGGCCAGTTTGTGAGCATGGAAGGCGGCGCCTTCTCGTCAAGCGGCCTGCCTTCAGCGTCCTGAAGCTCGCACTGCTCGACGGCCTGAGGCATCGTGCCCGGGCACGCGGCCGGGGGCTCCTCGCTCTGGAGGCGCAGCCTCACCGCCTCCTCATCGAACTCGGGTGCTTCGCGTTCCTCGATGGTGATGGCGTCCATCGGGCATTCGCCGAGGCAGTTGCCGAGACCATCGCAGTAGACGTCGCTGACCAGGCGTGCCTTGCCGTCAATCACCTGGATCGCTCCCTCGGCGCATGAAGGGACACACTGCCCGCATCCGTCACACTTCTCCTCGTCGATGTTCACGATCTTTCTTACCGCCATCATGCCCCTCCGCGCGTTCCGCGCCTGCTCCGAATCAATCCTCGGGCTCGAACTCGTCCTTGCCGGCGCCGCAGACCGGGCACACCCAGTCGTCCGGGAGGTCCTCAAAGGCTGTGCCGGGGGCGATCCCGCCGTCCGAATCGCCTTCGGCGGGGTCGTAGACGTAGCCGCAGACCTGGCAAACGTACTTTTTCATGTTCTCCTCCTGTCCGCCGCTAACGCGGCACTAAAGCAGTCGTGCTAATTCCCGGGGGGCCTGTAGGTGGGCGCGTTCTTCGGCGCCGTCGGCCTGAACGTCGGCGCGTTCTTCGGAGCCTGCCCCTTGTTCTCGTGGTACTTCTCGTACGTGAGTGGCTTCTTATCGCTAAGAACTTTTCCGCCGGTGACGTCGGCGAGGTAGACCGTGTGAGTCCCCGAGTCGGCGGTGTCGAACACCTTCGCCTCCATCACGGATATCGCGTGTTCGGTCACTATCGGGCAGCCGGTGTCGAGTGTGATCGTCTCTACGCCTTCGAACTTGTCCAGGTCCTTCCCGGTCCTGAAGCCGAATTTGCCGATCAGTGTCATGGGCGCCTCTTCGTCCAGCACGGAGACGACGTATACACCGCACTTCTCAATGAACTCGTGAGTGTAGTTCAGCTTGTTGATCGCCACGGCGATCCTTGCCGGCTCGGCGCTCACCTGCATGACGGTGTTCGCGATCTGCCCGTTGGCCTTGCCCTCGAAACATGACGAGACGATGTACAAGCCGTAGCTGATGCTGTAGAGCGCGCGTTGGTCGAGCTTCTCTTCATCACTCATCGCGGACCATCTCCTCGAGCTTCGCGGCGGTGGTCTTCCCGAACTCCCTGCAGGTCTCCAGCATGTCCGCGTCCGGCGCGAACCTGTTCTTCAGCGGATCGGTGATCAGCTCTACGTTCATCGACTCGAGCATGTCGCAGATCAGCTTTCCGGCCTCGCCGCTCCAGCCGTACGAGCCGAACGCTACTCCCGACTTGTTCCTGAACTTCAGTCCCTTGAGGTAGGTCATAACGTCGGCGACCGACGGGAAGATGTTGTTGTTGAGCGTCGGGCTTCCCACCAGCAGCGCACCCGCGTCCAGCAACTCGCCGGCCACGTCGCTGCGGTGGTTGGCCTTCAGCGACATCACCTTCGCCTCGGCACCCGCGTCCGCGACGCCTTCTCCTATGGCGCGGGCCATCTTCTCGGTGTTACCCCACATGGAGTCGTAGAAGATGACCGCCTTCTTCTTAGGCTTCTGTAACGCGAGCGTCCGATATATCTCGACGATGCGGCCGACGTCTTTGCGCCATATCGGCCCGTGGTCCGGCGCCACTACCTCGATCTCCAGCCCGATCGCCGCGACCTTGTCGAGCAGCTTCAGCACCAGCTGGCTGTACGGGGTCAGGATGTTTGCGAAGTAGCGGTTCGCCATCTCCTCCAGAACGTCCATCTGTATTTCGTCGGCGAAGCGCTCGCTGCTCCCGAGGTGCATCGAGAGCGCGTCCTGGGAGAAGAGGAGCTTGTCTTCGGCCAGGTAGGTGATCATGCTGTCTGGCCAGTGGAGCATCCTTGTCTCCATGTGCGTCAGGGTCACGCCTCCCAGCTTCACCTCTTTGCCGTCCTCGACCGCGTCGACACCTTCTAGACCGTAGAGGGCCTTGAGATTCTGAACCCCGATCTTCGAGGCGAACACCTTCTCCGGCTTGATCTTCTCTATCGCCATCGCGAGGCTGCTGGCGTGGTCCGGCTCAGCGTGGTTCGAGATGATGTACCTGATGTCGGACAGGTCCACGACAGACGAAACGCGCGAGAACAGCTCCTCCGAGAAGTCCCGCTTCACGGTGTCGATGAGGATATTGTCCTCGCCTTTGATCAGGTATGCGTTGTAAGTGGAACCGAGCGCCGTGTGATACCCGTGAAAGTCACGGATGTTGTAATCGATCGCGCCGACCCAGTAGACCTTGTCACTGACCCGCACGGCTTCGTTAGGACCTGCCATCGAATGTACCCCCTATTTCCGCTGCCCGAGCTCTTTGTCCAGGGCAGCGAGCTTATCCGCTTCGAAACTGGTGGCCTTCCATCCCCCCACCAATTCGCGACAGTTGCACCTACCCCTTCGCTCCTACCAGTTCTCCGCCAGTAGCTCGTAGTACGCCTGGGGATGCGCGCAGGCAGGGCACTTCACCGGGGCCGAGGTGCCTTCGTGCAGGTAGCCGCAGTTTCGGCAGCGCCACACGACTTTCTCCGGCTTCTTGAACACGGTGTCGCCCTTCACGTTCTTCAGCAGGCCGAGGTATCGCTTCTCGTGCTGCCTCTCCGCGACCACGATCGACTCCCACAGATGCGCTATCTCCTCGAACCCTTCGTCTCGTGCGACTTTGGCGAACCCGGGATACAGGGTCGTCCACTCCAGGTTCTCTCCGGCGGCCGCGGCCTCAAGGTTCGCTCCGGTGTCCCCGACCACGCCGGCCGGGAACGAGGCCTTCACTTCCGCCATGCCGCCCTCCAGGAAACTGAAGAAGCGCTTTGCGTGCTCCTTCTCCTGGTTTGCGGTCTCCTCGAAGATGTCCGCAATCTGCACGAGGCCGTCCTCGCGCGCCTGGCTCGAGAAGTACGTGTACCGGTTCCTCGCCTGCGACTCTCCGGCGAACGATGCGATCAGGTTCAACTCCGTCTGTGTGCCTTTGACGTCAGCCATCATCTCTCTCCTTCCCGCGTTCGGGTGCTTTGATGAATGTAATAGATACTGCTATTGCCGCTTACCTGCCTTGCTTTTAATCAATGCGAGCACTACCTCGTCCATAGAAGCATCGGACCTGATGGGCTGGCGTGTCAAGGCGAAATCATAGCGGACAGGATCGGCCGGCGCTATCCGCGCGAAGCCGCTGGTGATCTCGAGGGCGGCCTTCATATCGGCGGCCTTGCGCACTGTGAAACCGAGCAGGTGTCCCGCCTTGAACATGTGCGTGTCGAGCGGGACGATCAGCTTCGCCGCGGGCACGCCAGTCCAGCCGCCGGGGTCTACATCGTCGTCGCGGACCATCCATCGGAGGAAAAGGTTCAACCGCTTGCAGGCGCTCCCTTTTCCTACCTCGGGGACCAGGAACTCGCAGGAGCCCTTCCCGCCCTTGACCTCATCCGCGAAGCCGCACGCGGCCTGCAGGACCGTCTCATCGCCGGAGTCCATGTGCCCGACGAAACAGGAGTTCAGCGAGCCGTGCTCCTTGATGACCCGCCTCATGCCGGACATCAGCTGCTTCATGTCGTCGGCGGTCGTGAAACGGTGCTTGAAGCCTTTCAGGCCGCGGCCGAGCCCGGAAGGCGCGGTCGCCGCCAGGTACCCGGCCGGGGACTCCCCCATCACGTCGAGCACTCTACGCACGCTCACCAGGATCTGTTCGACCTTGCCGTACGCGAGCGCTGAAGCGATCATCCCGACGACCTCGCGGTCCGCGGGATCGTCGTAGAGATAGAGAAACTCGAGCGGGTCCGGGTGGACGAACTCCCTCCGGTTGTACTTGCGATAGAGCCCTTCGAGCGATTGTTTAGAGACCTGCCCCGTGATGCCCTCCCTCAGTCTTTCTCGTCCTCCATCTTCAGCAGGTCGCCGGTGGTGAACATATAGTCCTTTAGCTCTTTCGAGAACGCCTCGTCGCGACGCCTGAGCCACTCGAGCAGCATGGTCGCGTGCTCTTTCTCCTCATCGCGATTGTGCGCGAGGATTCCGGCCAGTTCCTTGTCCTTGGAGGCCTCGATCCGCTCGTTATACCATTCGATCGCCTGCAGTTCCTCGATCATGGATTGGATAGCCCTGAAGTAGTCTCTCCCCGTCTCGCTGATGAGCTCCGTTGGCTCGTGGTACGATTCCGCCATCTTTATCCCCTCCCATATCAGGTGATTGCTTTAGCGTGTGAATTTGCGCTTTGAGGCGGGATTCCTGCACGGTACAACCCTGAACGGGGTCAGACCCCCTTTATACTTTGCGAAAAGTCTCAACCTGTCTTGACCATCACTTTAGCTTGTACTGCTTTTGAGAACCTTGACCAGTACAAGCCTAAACCTAACCCTCGACGGGGTCTGACCCCATTTGAACATTCTGGCCTCGCCGGGTCCGGGAGGGTTCCTCCCGACCCGGACCCGGCCCTATCACTAATAGTGGGGGTTGGTGTCGGTTACAGGTTAGGAGGCGGTCTCATTACGCCGGACAGTTATTGTCGAGAGTCAGGACCTGCGGCCGGGTGATCGCAAGGCACGCCTTTCCCAGCGAACGTGCGATCACCCGGCCGCTCTCCTTAGTCAGGACTCGAGACGAGCTCTCCGGTACTCAGAGTAGTGTCATTCCCTTTTCAAGGCCTATTTAGTCAGTTATCAGCGGTCAGACGTCACCCTGCTTTTATCAGCTTCTGCCTTTTCAGGATTTGAACAGAGGTGATTACTACTGAGTTGGATTTTGTCGTGGAACATCCTGTGTGAATCTATGCCTAGCAATCGATTGGCTGAGAGCCGATCGTGCTCACAGGGACTTGTGAAAACGAAAGAGACGTGGCCCCAAATTCCGAAAATTCAAGATTTGGGACCTGACCCCTAGTCTTCGATGTAATCGCGGAGGCGTCCGCTTCTGGACGGGTGGCGAAGCTTCGAGAGCGTCTTGGACTCAATCTGCCTGATGCGCTCGCGCGTGACACCGAACACCCTGCCGACCTCTTCGAGGGTCCTGGGCTGTCCGTCCAGCAGGCCGAACCGGAGCTGGATCACGCGCTTCTCTCTCGTGTTGAGGTCGTCGAGCACTTCCTCCAGCTGCTCCTGCAGCAGCTTGAAGGCGGCGGCGTCGACAGGAACGACGGCGCCCGAGTCTTCGATGAAATCGCCGAGGTGGCTGTCTTCCTCTTCGCCTATCGGCGTCTCGAGGGACACGGGCTCCTGGGAGACCTTGAGTATCTCGCGCACTTTCTCGGGGGAGAGCTCCATCTCCTCGGCGATCTCCTCCGGGAGCGGCTCGCGGCCCAGGTCCTGAAGCAGCTGGCGCTGTACGCGAACGAGCTTGTTTATCGTCTCGACCATGTGCACAGGGATACGGATCGTGCGCGCCTGGTCCGCGATGGCGCGGGTGATGGCCTGGCGGATCCACCATGTCGCATAAGTGCTGAACTTGTAGCCTTTCCCGTGGTCGAACTTCTCGACCGCGCGGATCAGGCCCAGGTTGCCCTCCTGGATGAGGTCCAGGAAGAGCATGCCGCGCCCGACGTACCGCTTCGCGATGCTGACCACGAGGCGCAGATTGGCCTCGACCAGCTTCTTCTTCGCCTCGAGCCCGTCGGCCTCGATGTCCTGGAGCTTCTTGAACTTCTCTGCGTTCAGCTTGCCGTTCGACGCCATCTTCGCCGAGGCTTTCTCCCCGGCCTCGATGCGCTTGGCGAGCGAGACCTCCTGCTCGGCCGTCAGCAGAGGGACCTTGCCGATCTCCTTGAGGTACATGCGGACAGGGTCGTTGGTGGCCGTCTGGACGGAGAGGTCGAGCTCCACCGGCTTGGCGGGCTTGCCCTCCTCCTCCATCTCCTCTTTGATCTCGTCGACCGCCTCGTCGGTGATCTCGATCCCGAGGTCGGACAGGATGACGAAGACGTTGTCGATCTGGTCGGGCGTGAGCTCGACGGTCTTGAGGCGCTCGACGATCTCGTCCGTCGTGAGGAAACCCTTCTCTTTCCCCCACGCGGCGAGCTCCCTCACCTCTACTATGTCCAGGTCTTTCCAGTCTTCCGCCATTACCTCTCACCGGCGCGCGAGCGCACCTGTCTCCTAGCTGTGATCAAATGGAAACTGCTCCTTGATGATCCGGTCCAGTTCGAGCAGCCTGTCACACAGGGCCTCGTATTTCTTCGGCTCCCGTTTCTTATCCACCTTGCTTATATCCAGCTTGATCTGCCGAATCTTTCTTTCGTAGAACCTTCGGCTCAAGCTATCGAAGACCTTCTCAGCCTGGCCCGTTTCGCCAGGAGGCAGGGGTTCCATGAACAGGCGTGTGATTGTTGCTCTAAGTGCCGCGTCGTCAACGTCCTCGATGAGCCGCCCGATCGTACCCTCATGCTCAGCTTGCTCCATTTCTTCGGCACCGACGGGTATATCCTTTAACATCTCGATTATTTTCCTGTTGCCGGGATTCATGAAGTAATCGGCGTCGAGGTACTGGTGGTCGGCGAGCATCCGGGGGTCCTGAAGCAGCAGGGCCAGCGCCTCGCTCTCGACCTTGTCTGACATTCCGGCCGCCATGCGCTCGATTCCGCCCTTCGAGGTCTTCTGCGCCGGCCTCCTGGCCTCGGCCAGGAAGAACTTGACGCTCTCCTCGGGCATGTCGAGCCACCCCGACAGCTTGCGGGTCAGGTCGTTCTGGACTCCCCTCATGTCGTCGCTCGAGACCTTCTCGAGCACCGGGAGGCACGCCTCCATCGCCTTGCGCCTGCCCAGCGGCGTAGAGATGTCGTACCTGCTGATGGTCCGCTCGCACGCGAAGTCGAACAGCGACTCCGCGCCTTGCAGCGCTTCCTTGAAAGCTTCCGCCTCGCCGGCCTCGACCATCGACGCCGGGTCCTGCCCCTCGGGAAGCCTTACTACCAGTATCTCGAGCTTGAACCTCGAGAAGAGCTCGAGGGCCCTGGCTGCCGCCTCCATTCCGGCCCGGTCGGAGTCGAACGCCAGGTAGACCCGCTCGGCTGAGCGCGCCATAAGCTCGAAATGGTGCTCCGTGAGGGCGGTCCCAAGCGGTGCGACCACGTTGCGTATGCCGGAGCGCCACAGCGAGAGGAGGTCGGTATAGCCCTCGACGACGACTGCGGCCCTCTCGTCCTGTATCCCGGCCCTGGACTGGTAGTAGCCGTACAGGACGTACCCTTTCCTGTAGACCGGGGTCTCCGGGGAGTTGATGTACTTGGGTTCGCCCTCGACGCCGGGCATCGCCCGCCCGCCGAACGCGACGACCCTGCCCATGTGGTCCACGATCGGGAACATGATCCTGTTGCGGAACATGTCGAATATCCCCGGTGCTCCGCCGCCCTGCCTGCGCTCGCGCCCCAGGCCGGCTTTGACGATGTCCGGCTCGGAGAACCCCTTCTTCTTGAGGAAGGTGGCAAGGTCCTCCCATGCCGGCGGCGCGAACCCCAGCTTGAACTCGTCCACGATCGCCTTGTCGATACCCCGGCCGTCAAGGTAGTCGAGCGCCGGGCTGCCCGTGACCGACTCGAGCAGCTGGTGTTTGAAGAAGTCCGCCGCGGACTCGTTCAGTTTAAAGAGACGGTCCTTCTGGTCGCGCTTGCGGCCCTCCTCCGGGCTCGCCGCCACGCGATCGAGCCTCATCCCGAGCCGGTCCGCAAGGCGCTCGACTGCCTCTGTGAATGACAGGTTCTCGAGCTCCATGAGGAACGTGATGGCGTTTCCGCTGGCGCTGCACCCGTAGCAGTGGTAGACGCCCTTGGTCGGGCTCACGTAGAAGGAAGGGTCTTTTTCTTTGTGGAACGGGCAGGGACCCCTGAACTCCCGCCCCGCCTTCTTGAGCGGCACGTAGTCAGATATCAGCTTTACTATGTCGGTGCGTTCGCGCACCGCCTCAAGGTCGGAATCCTTGATCCTTCCGGGGGCCAAGACGTCACCTCTAACGGGGTTCGCTGCGCGGGCACGGCTGCCCGCCTCATATGTTTTCGACCGGCGCCGCCGGCGCCCCTTGCCGGCCTGAGGGGCTAGTCGACCATCCAGGAGCGGGGCATGAAGTACTCGCGGTACTTCGCCAGAGCGTACTGGTCGGTCATGCCCGCGATGTAGTCGCACACCCTGACAGGGAGCTCGCCGGGGTCCTTCGGGCGGAACTCCTCGGGCATGTCGTCGGGGTTCGCCATGTAATGGTCGACCAGCGAATCCAGCACCCTGACCGCCTTCTCCTCTTCGGTCTTCGCGACAGAGCCGATGTAGACGCGCTCGAACAGGAACTGCCTGAGCTCCTCCATCAGCGCGGCCACCTCGTCGCTCATCTTTATCGTGTCGGAGTCCATGCTGCTGTCGACCATGTCGTGAGCCATCCGGTCGATCCTCTTCGCCGGGTATGGGCCCAGCACCCGGATCGGCTCGGCGGGCAGGTCCTCCGGGTTCAGTATCCCCGCCCGGAGCGCGTCATCGATGTCGTGGTTTATGTACGCGATCCTGTCGGCCGTCCTGACGATCTGGCCCTCGAGGGTCGCCGGCATCCCGTCCCCGGTATGGTGCAGGATGCCGTCCCGCACCTCCCAGGTCAGGTTCAGCCCGAGTCCATCGTACTCCAGGACCTCGACAACCCTGAGGCTCTGCCTGTTGTGCTCGAACGAGCCGTCCAGGTGCTTCGACAACGCGCTCTCGCCGATGTGGCCGAACGGCGTGTGGCCGAGGTCGTGGCCGAGCCCGATCGCCTCGGTCAGGTCCTCGTTCAGCCTGAGCGCCCTCGCTATCGTCCGCGATATCTGGGCCACTTCCATCGTGTGGGTGAGCCGCGTGCGGTAGTGGTCTCCCTCGGGCGCCAGGAACACCTGCGTCTTGTGCTTGAGGCGACGGAAAGACTTACAGTGGACTATCCTGTCGCGGTCGCGCTGATAGTCGGTCCGGATAGAGCAGGGCGCCTCCGGCCGCTCGCGGCCGCGGGTCTCCGCCGACAGCGCCGCCCGCGGCGAGAGTATCTGCCGCTCGATTTCCTCGGTCCGTTGTCTTGGTTCCATCCGATGAGTTACGGACCTTTCCTCGCGGCCTCGATGAGCCCCTGACCGAGCACCTTCGCACGCTCTAGCGCGAACGTGTCTTCCGAGACGGGGCGCTGCCCGCTGGCCCCCTGGTGCCCGGCGCCAGTCTCGCGCGAGGCGTCGCCGACTATGAGCATCCCGTGTACGAGAAGGATGTCGTGGATGGCACGGATGCATGTCTCCTGGCCGCCGAACCTCGCGTTTCCTACCGATACTGCCCCTGCCGGCTTTCCCACGAGCCCCTTCTCCTTGCGGAGCAGGCGGCTCTTGTCGAAGAACGCCTTCAGCTGGGCGCTGATCGTCCCGAAATAGACAGGGCTCCCGACGACGACCGCGTCCGCGTCCTTGAGCAGGTCGTACGCGTCGGCGAGGTTCTGCACCTCGAGGCATGTCCCCGGACACGGTGACGCGCAGTCCTCGCAGTATGCCCTGTCCTGTCCCTCGAGCGCCTCCTGCGCCTGGATCACCTCGGTCTTCGCGCCCGAGGCCTCGCACGCTTTCAGCACTTCGTCGATCAGCCGGCGCGTCTCGCCGAACATGTTCGGCGAGCCGTTGACGCCTACCACGAGCATCTATTCTGCCTTTTCCTCGAGCGCTGCCTGTGCTGCCGCCAGCCTCGCGATCGGCACGCGGTAAGGAGAGCACGACACGTAGTTGAGGCCTATGGTGTGGCAGAACTTCACGGACGACGGGTCCCCGCCGTGCTCGCCGCATATACCGAGCTTTATGTCCGGCCTGGTCGCCTGCCCCTTCGCGACAGCCATCTTCATCAGCTGGCCGACTCCCTCGGTATCGAGCCTCTGGAACGGGTCGTGCCCGTAGATCTCGAGCTCGAGGTACTTGTTCAGGAACCCCTTGACGTCGTCCCTGGAGATGCCGAACGTGGTCTGCGTGAGGTCGTTGGTCCCAAACGAGAAGAACTCCGCGTTCTCGGCTATCTTGTCGGCGACCACGCATGCGCGCGGCAGCTCGATCATCGTGCCGACCTTGTATTCTAGCCCGTCGCCGGCGAGCTCCTCTTCGGCGACGCGCGTCGCGAGCGACTTCGTGAAAGACATCTCGGCGCCGGACCCGACGAGCGGGATCATGATCTCCGGCTTCACCGGCACTCCCTCACCGGCGACTTTGACGGCCGCGCGGATGATGGCCCGGACCTGCATCTCGTAGATCTCGGGGAAGGTTATCCCCAGCCTGCAGCCGCGGTGGCCCAGCATCGGGTTGGCCTCTTTGAGCCTCTTGTTGCGGTCCTCCACGACCTCCGGCGAGACGCCGAGCTGCTCGGCAACCTCGGCGATGTCCTCCTCGGTGTGAGGGAGGAACTCGTGCAGCGGCGGGTCGAGGAGCCTGATGGTGACCGGCCTCTCGCCCATCACCCTGAAGATGCCCTTGAAGTCTTCCTCCTGCATCGGGAAGATCTTGTCGAGCGCCTCGCGCCTGCCCTCTTCGCTGTCCGCGAGTATCATCTGCCTTACCGAGACGATCCGGTCGGCGCCGAAGAACATGTGCTCCGTGCGGCAGAGTCCGATGCCCTGCGCGCCGAACGCGACGGCCTGGCTGGACTGTTCGGGCGTGTCGGCATTCGTCCTTACCATCAGACGGCGCCGCTCGTCAGCCCACGTGAGCAGCCGCTCGAACTGTCCGTAGAGCTTCGAGTCCTCGTGGGCAAGAGTCTTCTGGATCAGCACCTGCTCGATCTCGGACGGCTTTGTCTCGATCCGGCCGAGGTACACCTCGCCGGCGGTCCCGTCGATCGATACCCAGTCGCCTTCCTTTATCACCAGGTCGCCGATGTTGAACTCGCGCTTCTCATAGTCGATGTCGAGGACGCTGCACCCTACTATGCAGACCTTGCCCATCTGGCGCGCCACCAGCGCGGCGTGGGAAGTCGCGCCGCCGAACTGTGTGATGAAACCCTCTGCCGCGGCCATTCCCTTGATGTCCTCCGGGCTCGTCTCGTGCCGGACGAGAAGGAGCTGCGCCGAAGGGTCCGCTGCCTTCCGGTCGTGCGCGTCTTCGGCGAAGAAGACCACCTGTCCGGTGGCCGCGCCGGGGCCGGCGGGGATGCCGGTAGCGACCATCCGGTCGTCTTTTCGGGCTTCGTCTTTCGCGTCTGCGTCAAATATCGGCCTCAGCAGGTCGTTGAGGCTCTCCGGGTCAATGCGAAGGATGGCCTCCTCGGGCGTGATAAGCCCTTCCTCGACCATGTCGACCGCTATACGCACCGCCGCGAAGCCTGTGCGCTTCCCGTTTCGCGTCTGAAGCATCCAGAGCTTCTTCTCCTGGATGGTGAACTCGAAATCCTGCATGTCGCGGTAATGCTTCTCGAGCCTTCCGCGGATCTCGATGAGCTGGTCGTACGCCTCGGGCATGTACTTGTGCAGCTCGCTCAAAACAAGGGGCGTCCTGATGCCCGCCACCACGTCCTCGCCCTGGGCGTTCAGAAGGAACTCGCCGTAGACCTCGTTCTCGCCGGTTGCCGGGTTGCGCGTGAAGCCGACCCCGGTCCCGGAGGTCTCGCCGGTGTTCCCGAAAACCATCGCCTGGATGTTGACCGCCGTGCCCCAGTCGGCCGGTATGTCGTACATCTTCCTGTATGCGACAGCCCGCTCGTTGTCCCAGCTCGCGAAGACGGCCATTATCGCGCCTTTGAGTTGCTCCTGCGGCTCCTGGGGAAATTCGACGCCCTTGCCATCGAGGATCGCCTTCTTGAAGCGGGCGACCAGGTCCTTGAGGTCGTCGGCACTGAGCTCGTTGTCCAGCTCGACCCCCGCTTCTTTCTTCTTCTCGTCGAGGAGCGCGTCGAACGGGTCACGCTCTTCCTTTCGCTCCGGCTTCAGGCCGAGCACGACGTCGCCGTACATCGCGATGAAACGGCGGTATGAGTCGTACGCGAAGCGCGGGTTGCCTGTCCTGGCGGCGATGCCCTCAACCGATTTGTCGTTCAGGCCCAGGTTGAGGATGGTGTCCATCATGCCGGGCATCGACGCCCGCGCGCCCGAGCGGACCGAAACCAGGAGCGGGTCGTCCTCGTCTCCAAGCTTCTTTCCCATCTTCTTCTCGAGCGACTCCAGGTGAACGGCGATCTCATCCTCGAGGCCGGGAGGGTACTCTCCCTTGCTCGAGTAGTAAACACAAGCTTCCGTAGTGATGCAGAAACCGGGTGGAACGGGAATCCCCAGGCCGGTCATCTCGGCCAGGTTGGCACCCTTTCCGCCTAGGAGATCCTTCATGTCCCTGTTGCCTTCTTCGAAATCGTAGACGTACTTTGCCACCTCTCCTACCCCCTTGAAATGATTTCCTTTAGTGAAATGTTTCGCCTGACTGTTTTTCCTAATCCCACGCCAGCGACGGGAAGTAGGCGGCCTCGTCGAAGAGGTCCGCGATCCCCGCCAGCAGCGCGAGCCTGTTGGCCTTTATCTCCGCGTCCTCCGCCATGATCAACACGTCCTCGAAAAGCGTGTCCACCGGGGCGCAGACCGCCTCCAGCTCCTTGAGCGCGTCGACGAACTCCAGGCGTTTCACGGCTTCCTCCGCCCTGGGACCCGCCTCGCAGAACACGTCGTACACGGCCTTCTCCGCGTCCTCGACGAGCAGCGATTCGTCGACCTCGCCCTCCTCCACCTCTTTTGACAGGTTGCGACACCTCTCGTAGGTGGTGCTGAGTCTCTCGAGCAGGCCGGACTCGCGCGCCTTCTCCAGTGCCTCGAGCCTGAGCGTGAGGGCGAGCGGCCTGTCCCAGTCGAGCATCAGCGCCGATTCGACGAGGTCGTAGCGGTACCTCGCCTCCAGGTAGAACCTCTCTCTCGTCGTAAAGAACTCCTCGAACGCCTCCTCGGCCTCGTCGCTCCACTTGAAGCCGTGCTTCCCCGACTCCAGCTCGTCCGCGGCGGCGCCCACCATCTCGCTCACAGAGAGAGGCAACTCCCGCTCGACGATTATCTGCAGCATCCCGAGCGCCTGCCTGCGAAGGGCGTACGGGTCCTCGGAGCCTGTGGGAACGTGTCCCAGCCCGAAGGACGCCGCGAGATTGTCCGACTTCTCGGCAAGCGAGACGAGGGCTCCCTCTTCCGTGAGCGGGAGGATGTCGCCCGTCCGCCTCGGCATGTACTGCTCGCCGATGCCGGCGGCGACCAGTTTATCCTCGCCCTCCATCGCCGCGTATATCGCTCCTACGGTCCCCTGCAGGTCGGGGAACTCAACGACCATGTGCGTCACCAGGTCGGACTTCGCGAGACTGGCGGCCCTCTCCGCCCGCTGGACCGTCTCGGCGCCGAACTCGATCCCTTCGCCGATCTGCTCCACCAGGACGGACAGCCGCTTCGATTTATCGGCCATGCTGCCGAGCTCCGACTGGTAGACGACGTTCTCGAGGTCGGCGGTCCTCTCTTCGAGAGTCCGCTTCATGTCTTCGTCGAGGAAGAACTCCGCGTCCGCCAGCCGCGCGGCCAGCACCCGCTCGTGTCCTTTCACGATGACGTCCGAGTGGTCGGGGTCGCCGTTATGGATGGCGATGAAACTGTGCTTCAGGTTGCCGTCCGCGGCTTCTACAGGGAAGTATCGCTGGTGAGACTGCATCGCGTGGACCAGGACCTCGCGCGGCACCCTCAGGTATCTCTCGTCGAACGATCCGAGGACCACGCCCGGCCACTCGACCAGCTGCACGACCTCGGTGAGGACGTCGATGTCGAGCAGAGGGCTGTCCCCTGTCTTCTCGCACTCGGCGGCCGCGCGCGACTCGATCTCTTCGCGGCGCCGGTTGTGGTCGGCGATGACAAATGCTTTTTCGAGCGCTCCCTCGTAGTCAGAAGCCGTCGCGATCTCTATCGGCCCCTTCGAGAGGTAGCGGTGTCCGTAGGTCACGTTCGAAGCGGTGAGGTCGCCGTATGTGAACGGGACCACCTCTCCGTCCAGTATGGCGAGCAGCCACCTGACCGGGCGCGCGAACCGCATCTCGGACGAGCCCCACCTCATGGACTTCGGGAAGCGGAGCGAGCCGACCAGCTCGGCGAGGAGGCCGGTCAGTATCTCTTTCGCCTGCGCGCCTTCCGTCTCTTTGACGGCGAACACGTAGCTGCCTTTTCCGGTGTCCTCGATGACGAGCTCGTCGGCGCTTATGCCCTGTGCCTTCGCGAAGCCCTCCGCGGCCCTGGTCCACTCCTCGCCATCGCGCGCCTTCTCGAGCGCGGGCCCGCGCTTCTTCGAGACCTCGCTCTGGGCCCTTGGAGGCAGGCCGTCGGCGATGAGCGCCAGCCGGCGCGGCGTCGCCAGGAGCCTGATGGAATCGGCCGGGAGCATCGACTTGTCCAGGAGCGACATCAGGTGCCGTTCGAGCTGGTCGAGCGCCAGGTAGACGGCCGAAGCCGGGAGTTCCTCTGTGCCTATCTCAAGAAGGAGCTGCACCGGCGCCCTCCTTCTTCAGCAGCGGGTATCCCTCCGCCTCGCGCCATTCGAGGAACATCTCGGCGCAGAGCCTGGCGAGCCCCCGGACCCTTCCGATGAAGCCGGTCCGCTCCGTCACGCTGATGGCCCCGCGCGAGTCGAGGAGATTGAATATATGAGAGCACTTCAGGCACATGTCGTAGGCCGGGAAGAGCATCCCGCCTTCAGCCAGCCGCTTCGACTCGTGCTCGTACTCGGAAAACGCCTTGTACAGGGCTTTCACGTCCGCTTCCTCGAACGAGAACCTCGACCAGTCCACTTCCGAGCGTCGGAACAGCTCACCGTAGGTGACGTCCTCGTTCCAGGCCACATCGAACATGTTGTCGACGTTCTGGACGTACATAGAGATGCGCTCGAGTCCGTACGTGAGCTCGGCGGACACCGGCCGGCAGTCGAAACCACCCACCTGCTGGAAGTAGGTGAACTGGGTTATCTCCATGCCGTCCAGCCACACTTCCCATCCCAGGCCCCACGCGCCGAGGGTAGGAGACTCCCAGTCGTCCTCGACGAAACGGATGTCGTGCTCGGCCGCGACTATGCCCAGGGCGTACAGGCTCTCGAGGTAGAGGTCCTGGATGTCCGGGGGCGACGGCTTGACGATGACCTGGAACTGGAAGTGCCTCCCGACGCGGTTCGGGTTCTCGCCGTACCTGCCGTCGGCCGGCCGCCTCGAGGGCTGGACGTAGGCGGTGCGCCAGGGTTCCGGCCCCAGGCACCTGAGCAGCGTCGCAGGGTGAAAAGTGCCGGCTCCGACCTCGAGGTCGTAAGTTTGCGAGAGGACGCAGCCGCGACTGGCCCAGTACTCCTCTAGGATGAGGATTATCTCCTGTAACGTGTTCGCCATGCCCTCTCCCGGCCCTCGGTCCAACCGGCCGCTGCGGGCCTCATTGACCGATGATTACTCCCGCTATGAACGGATAAAGGCCGAAGGCGAGGACTCCGGCCAGCAACGAGTATTCTAACCCCTTGCGCCAGAAAACGTAACCCAGGACGGTGATGCTCGCGAGCGCCGCGGAGGCCGACGAGATGAGGGCCAGGTCGGTCTTTATACCCTTGTTGAGCAGCATCAGGTAGCCGAACGTCAGGATGGTAGCGGCGGCTATCGCGGCCCAGTGGGGCTCGATCTTGACCTGCTTGCGATACTTCGTGAACACCCAGACCAGGACTGAGAAGATGAGGACCATCAGGATCATCTGCTGCAGTAACCCGAAATTGCCGGCGTTGTAGAGGGCTTCCTTCCAGCGCGCGTACCCCGCGTACTTGATCACCTTGATGTCTTTGCCGAAGGCGAACAGCCGGTCGAGCAGGATGCCGACAGTGAGAGGCACCAGGGCGGCCGCCGCGCCGATGACGGTCCACAGGCCCAGGTCCGGCAGCTTGTCGGTCCAGTTCTCTCCCGTGACAGCAGCATCCAGGATGTCGGTCTTCAGGTCGGTCCTCCGGATCACGTTCAGCCCCAGGAAGGCGAAAATGCCCGCCGTCAGCGCAGAGTAGATCGCCTGGTACAGCAGGAAATCCTTGAAGCCCATCTGCTTCGGCACAGCCGGCTTCTCGGAGGCGTGTTTCTGCTGCTCGGTCTTGTCGGGGTATTTCTGCTCGAACTTCTTCAGGTCGACCTTGTTGTACTGTTTCACCTGCTCCTTGTAGCTGTTGTTGGCCTGCACCAGCCAGAGCGGGTACTGGATCAGCGCCGCGAGGACGATGGCTATCATCAGGATCTCGAAGATCTTGAGCTCGGGCGTCCCCGACTTGATAAGGTTCCACTGGCTCCCGGGCGCGGGCTGCGCCTGCTTCGAACCGGGCTTGCCGGGTGCCTTCGTCGCTGCGGCCGACCCTGCCTTCCCGGCCGCCGGCTTTCCGGCCGTGCCCTTCTTCTTCGTCTCCTCTTCGACCTTCTTGCCCTTGGCGTATGTCGGCCTCTGGCCGCCCTTCTTCTGCTGCTGCTTCTTCTTCTTGGCCAATGTCTTCCTTTTCTTTAAAGCGGCCGTGTCGCCGCGGTCGGCGCCTATTCTATAATAGTGGGCAGGGGTTTCCCTGATTACGACGACTACCGCACGGGGGGCTGAGATGTTCGATTTCCTCATGACAGACGAGCAGAAGGCGCTGCGAGAAGAGATGCGCGACTTCGCGAAATCCATCGACAGGCAGTACCTGCTGGATATGGACGCAGAAAAGATTCAGTTCCCGAAGGAGATCCTGGTCGAGGCGGGCAAGCGCAACCTGCTCGGCCTGAGGTTCCCGAAGGAGTACGGTGGCCGCGGGCTCGGGTGGACCGAAGAGATCCTGGCGATCGAGGAGATGGCGACGCTAGGCATCCCGCCCGCGTGCCTCTATTCACTGGTCTCGATCGTGGGAGAGTGCATCAACGAGTTCGGGACCGAGGCGCACAAAGAGAAGTACCTTAAGCCTACCTGCGCCGGCCAGATGTTCTGCTCCGAGGCACTCACCGAGCCGCGTGGGGGCTCCGACTTCTTCGGGGCGACGACCACGGCCAAGCCGGAGGGCGACGATTACATCCTGCACGGGCAGAAGCGCTTCATCGTCGGTGCGGAAGGCTCCGACTACTTCATGGCCTACGCGAACACGAACCCCGGCGGCAACCCGAGGGACAGCCTCTCCTGCTTCCTGGTGGACAGGGACGAGAACGTCGAGGTAAAGCACGTCTACGGGCTGATGGGCGCCAGGGGCGGAGGCACCGGCCGGGTCCTGTTCCGTGACACGAGAGTCCCTGCGGGGAACCTGGTCGGCGGACTGAACGAGGGCGGGCGCATCTTCTACAGGATGATGGTGCCGGAGCGGCTGACCTCGGCGGCCGGAGCGCTGGGCGGCGCAAGGGCGGCTCTCGAGGTGGCGATGCGGTACAGCACCAGGCGGAGGGCGTTCGGGATGGCGATCAAGGACTTCCAGGGCGTCTCTTTCAAGATAGCCGAGATGATCACCGAACTCGACGCGGCCCGGGCGCTCGTGTACGCGACTGCGCGCGCCATAGACGCCGGTGTGCCGGCGGGCCAGGCGAGGCGCATGGTCTCCGAGTCGAAGAAGTTCGCGACGGAGATGGCCTGGCATGTGGTGAACCACGCGATGCAGGTGATGGGCGGCATCGGCTATACCAACGTCTACCCGATCGAGCGGATGCTGCGCGACACCAGGCTCATCATGATCTGGACCGGGACCAACGAGATCATGAACCTCATCATCCAGCACGAGCTATACAAGGAGCACGCAGACCTCAAGGCCGCCGGCCGCGACGTCGAGTTCGACGCTCCGGAGGCTTATAACGAGGAAGAGAAAATTTATGAATGACTTCGTCATCGTAATTTTCTCTTCTCATAAGGCAGTCATTCATCAGCGCCCTGTTGGGCGCTTTTGAATGACTGCCGTCATTCCGAGCCCGCTTTCGCAGAAAGCCGGTCGGTCACTGGTCGCGCACGCGGCAGCGTGCGCCATTTTTGGACGTTTGGTCAGGACACCGATTCACGATCTGCTTGAACCTCGAATCATATTCTGACCAAAGCACAACCTGCGTTCTCACGAGTCCTGAGTTACCCCCGGTCTTTCGCATTCGCTCCGCGAACGACATATCGCACCATTTGCAAACAGGGGTCAAACCTAAAAACTTGCATTTTCAAGAATCTGAAGCTGGAATGCAAAGATTTAGGTTTGACCCCTGTTTGCACGATCGCTCATTCAACAGACCGGAGATCAAGGTTCAAACGGGTGTATACCCAGGGTGTGATGTCTTACCCTGAGTCCCTGAAGACAGACCGGGTCCGAGCACAGACGTTTCGCTTCGCGAAGACGTTGTCCTCCGCCCCGGGGAGATATCCGACACATCGGCAACAGGGCAAAGCCCTTGTTGCCTCAGGTCAGGCCTCCGCCCCGGAGGAATATTGTGAGAGGACACTCAGTCCTGCGGACGAGTGTCCCTCACGGGCCAGAAGCCAATGTAAGACAGGGTTTGAAGGTCACCGTCTGTCTGTTCAGCCTGGTAGTAGAGGTTAATCAGTTTTTTGAGCAGGGGGTGAAGATCACGGTCTGTCTGGTCGTACAGGCTTTAATCTTCTGTCTTGTCCGGGCCGCCGCGCTCCTTCAGCTTCCTGCGCCAGGATTCCATGCGCTCCCGGATAGTCTTCTCGAACCCCTGGTCCGTCGGGTGGTAGTAGGTCTTGCCTTTGAGCTTCTCGGGGAGGTGCTCCTGCGCGACCAGGTGGTCCTCGAAGTTGTGCGCGTACCTGTAGCCCTTGCCGTAGCCCAGCTCTTTCATCAGACTGGTCGGCGCGTTTCGGATGTGGAGCGGCACCGGGAGTGCGCCGTACTGCCTGACGTCCGACTTCACCTCACCGTATGCCGTGTAGAGCGCGTTGCTCTTGGGCGCCGCGGCGAGGTAAGTCACCGCCTGAGCCAGCATCACGTCGCTCTCGGGCATACCGACGAAGTGGGTGGCCTGCATCGCAGCCACCGCGACCAGCAAGGCGTGCGGGTCGGCGTTGCCGATGTCCTCCGACGCGAAGCGGATGAGCCGCCTGACGATGTAGAGCGGGTCCTCTCCGGCCTCGAGCATCCGGCCCAGCCAGTACAGGGAGCCGTCGGGGTCGGAGTCCCGGAGCGACTTGTGGAGCGCGCTGATGATGTTGTAATGCTCCTCGCCGGACTTGTCGTAGAGGATGGTCTTCTCCTGGGCGGCCCGCATCGCGACGCCGGCCGTCACGTGCATGTCGCCTGACTCCTCCGCGAGGAAGGAGCAGAGCTCGATGATGTTGAGCGCAATGCGCGCGTCGCCGTCAGCGACTCCTGCGATGGCCTCCAGCGCCTCAGCATCGACCTCGAGGCCAACACCCCCCAGGCCTCGCTCGCTGTCCGCCAGCGCCCGCTCCATGATCCTGACGACGTCCTCGTCCTCCAGCTTCTTGAGCACGTACACCCTGACGCGCGAGAGGAGCGGCGAGATCACCTCGAAGCTCGGGTTCTCTGTGGTGGCGCCGATCAGCGTGACGGTGCCGTTCTCCACGTGCGGGAGGAAGGCGTCCTGCTGCGCCTTGTTGAACCTGTGTATCTCGTCGACGAAAAGGATCGTCGTCACTCCGTTGAACTTTCGCCTGTCCGACGCGGCGGCGATTATCTTTCGGAGCTCCGGCACGCCGGAGGTCACCGCGCTGAACTTCACGAAGTCGGCCTTCGTCGCGTTGGCGATTATGCGCGCGAGCGTGGTCTTGCCCGAGCCCGGGGGGCCCCAGAAGACCATGGAAGACACGTGGTCTTCCTCGATGGCCAGCCTCAGCGGCATGCCCGCCCCGACGATGTCATCCTGGCCCTCGAACTCGCCAAGGGTCCTGGGCCTCATCCGCTCGGCAAGCGGGGTGCCCTTCAGCTGCGAGTCTTCCTGGTCGAAGAGACCTTCCACTACTTCGCCCCCAGCCTACCGGCGACCCGCTCCAGCTCCTCGTACGCACCGGCCTCGCGGCGCGATATCTCCTCCGCGATCGGGGCTGCCTTCGAGACCGCCAGTGCCGGCTCTGAGGAGAAGTCCTTGAAGACGAAGCTCATCTCGCTCCACCGGTCGCCGATCGAGATGAACTCCCGTCCGACCGCCTCCATGCCGCACCCGGGAAGTATCCCTTCGGCCTCGACGAGGAACCGGCCGTATATGCGGCGGAAGTTGCCGCCGAACCCGGTGCCGCCCTTTTCAGCGGTCACGTATATTCCTCTGCATGCCTCGCTCAACTGTTCCGCCTCGATCCTCCCGGGCCAGCCGGGCATCTCTTCGGCCAGCATGCGGAGGCCGGTGATGCCTTCGCCCGCCCTTCCCCCGGGGAAGGTGATTACAGACTTGTCGGGGGGCAGCTTCCAGTTCCTCTCGACGGTCCATCGCAAGGCGGCCGGGATAGCCGACTCCAGCGGTTCCAGCCTGTCAGGGACCTCGAACATGAAGTAGGTGCGGTCGGCGGGCTGGGGCGGATAGGACGAGGAGCGCGCCTTCTCGAGGTTTACCAGTGAACACTCCTGGATCTCGTCCCGGTCGTTGTCTGCGACGAACACCACGCCCTTCTCCTCGTCGTACCCGACCAGCATGATCCGGTGCGCGCTGAAATGCTTCTTGGCGTTCAGGTAGTCGAGGTGGTAGACGTCGGCCAGAACCATGGTCGGGACGCCCGCGTCGAGGAGCGCCTTCACGTGCTCCCAGCCTTTTACCTCGTCCGAACCCGCGACGACGTCCATCTTAATGCCTAGGTTCGCGCAGAAGTTCTCCTCGAGCTCGGCCACCCTGCCTCCGACGTAGATCGGCGGCCGCATCTCGTCGCCGAGGAAATAGAAAAAGCCTATGCCGGCCCCGAGGCCGAACGCCATCTCCTCGGTGATGTGGTGCCCGTGGAACTCGAGCAGGTCGCGCATCGCCGTGCTCCCGCAGTGCCCGCCCGGCTTGTGCGGATAATCGATAAGGACCCTTGCCAAGATCGCTCCTTTCCATTCGTGGTCAGTTAAGAATTGTGAATTCAATCGGTCTCATTTGGCAAGTCTAACGCCGAATTCACGATTCGAGAACTGACCCGAATGCTAAACTCGACCCTCACCGTTGGCCACGGAAGAGCGCCGGTTTGAAATCACTATAACCAACCGGGTCGAGTTTATTCCGACCCGGCGCTCGAGAGCGCCGGTCTGACTTTGGTCGCGCACGCTGGCGTGCGCTTCTTTTTGGACCACCAGTCAGGACCTGTAGTCATGGTCGAGATTGAAAGGACTGGAGTTCCGGGTCGGGTCTGAACACCCTGAACCCTCACGGCGCTGTGATATCATTCGCACCGATCAAGAGGTGATGACTTGGCAGAGGACAGCGGCGCGCCGCACAGGCGCTTCAGGTACGGACGGATCGTCGCCATACTGGTGATAGTACTGCTGGTCGGTCTCGGCGCGGGCGTGGGCCTGAACGTGCTGATAGCCAAGCCGCAGGCCCCGAAGCCTGTTACGCACAGGAGCTCGAGCACCACCACGGGAACCGACAGCAGCCCGTCCTTGGGCACCAGTTTTCCCCCGAAGGCCCAGTTCGACGTGGGGCAGGCGATGGCGCACACCTACGCCCTGACGGAGCAGATCGGTGCGAGGCCGGCCGGCTCGGGCAAGGAATCCGCGGCTGGGAACTACATCTCCCAGCGGCTCGCCGAGTTCGGCTACAACGTGGAAGACCAGCCGTTCACGCTGCCCGAGGGCTTCGGGGACAGGAACATCATCGCGACGAGGACCGGCACGAAGGACGGCTTCACCATCGTGATCGGCGCGCACTACGACAGCGCCACCGACTCCAAGGGTTCCATCAACAACGCGTCAGGGACAGGCGTGCTCCTGGAACTGGCCCGCGATTTCGCGAAGAGGCGCCAGCAGGCGACGGTGAAGTTCGCGTTCTTCGGCGGCAACAGGCCCGGCATCAAGGACAAGCAGGCGAGGCTACTCGGATCTAAACGGTTCGTCGACCTTCTCGGGACGCTGGACCGCAAAGACGTCGTTGCGATGATCTCCATAGACTCGGTGGGAGCCGGTGATATACTTGCACTCCGCACGCAGGAAACCGGCCTGCAGAGGTTGAAAGACAAGCTCGCGACTTACGCGGAGGAGTCGAGCGTTCCCGTGCAGCGGATGAAGGCGACCGACGACAGCGACAACATCCCGTTCGAGGATGCGAAGGTGCCCGCGGTCTGGATCGAGTGGTGCCTGCCCGATGGCTCGCTTCCCCCCGGGGAGGCCGTGGCGTCGGTGTCGCCTCAGGAGGAAGAGGCCGTCGGAAAGCTGGTGGAGAGCTTCCTGCTGGACCTCACGAAGGATGACCTGGAGGAGCTGAAGTATTGATGCCGGAAACGAGCGGCGGCAAGGTGCCTTACCTTCTTGGAACGGAAGTGGCCCACGCCAGGCGCATAGACCAGCCCGGATTCGACGGACAGATGTCGCTTCTGGGACAGGAGACTGCGCTCAGGAAGAAAATTATAACGGCGGTAATAGTCGTGATGTCGGTCTTCGTGGCGGGGCTTTTGATAGGCGCCCTCGCCGGTTATTTTATCTAAAGTATCCCGTCCCATGGACACTGCGGCATTCGAACACCGATGCATCTCCACCGACCGCGTTCCACTCCCTGCGGCGTACTGCACGAGTACACCTCAGTCGCGCGCCTTGTCGGTGAAGCGCCTCGGTGCTCTCGGTGCTCACACCGCCCATGGGACGGGACACTGGAGTAGTCATCCAGACTAGGACTTCAACGCTTCGAGGTTACCTCGGGGCTGTCGACGATGCCGCCGGGGTGCTCGCTGCAGGAGTGCTCGAAACCGGCGCGCTCGACGCGGGCGCCGGCCCCATGTTCAAGAGGTCGTTCCTCACGTAACCCTCACCCTGTACCGTCTTGCTCCCGCTCGTCACGGCAGCCTGCACCTTGGACCATGCCTTTGAGTCGGTCCCGGTAGTCTGCCCCACAACCGTGACGACCTCGCCGTTCGTGAGCAGGCCCACGATGTTGCCGGCGGGATCCGGGGTGGCACGCAACCTCACCCCCACGCCGATGACGGTGGCGGTCTGGACCGCGGGCTGAGTCGCCGACTGCTGGGCGGCTTTCTCCGCGGACGCTTTCGCTTCGGCCGCTTTCTTCTTCTGATCGGCGACCTTCGCCGCGGCGGCCTCCTTCGCGGCCTCCTTCACCTTCTGGTCCTTGCGGAAGGTGTCCGTGATGCGCCACCCGAAGGCGAAGCCCGCAGCGAATATGAGCGCCAGCACGGCGATCAGGACGACCATCAGGATGCCGTCCGCCGCGTGGGAGCGCCTTTCTTTTGCCTTTGTCTCCCGGACTACCGTGGTCCACTTCTCGCTCGGGACCACGTACTGCCAGGCGACGCAGGTCGCGTTGTCTGAAGGGTCGCGGTTCAGCGCCGTCTGGGTCACCTGGCTGGCGGCCCTCTGCACGTTCATCGCGCCGAGGAAGTTCTCTACTAACTCGTCTTCCTTTACCGCCTTCCACAGCCCGTCGGTGCAGAGGATGAGGATGTCGCCCGGGACCATCTCCACCTCGTTGTAGCCGGGGACGACCTGAGGGCCGTCGCCGAGCTTCGGCTCTACGGCCGCCTGCGCCGGAGTGGCGACGGGCGCTTCCGCGGGAGCCGCCGTGACGGGTTGCCCGGGGGCGCCTTCCGCGACGGGGAAGAGGGGAGCCTGTACCTGTGCAGCCTCGGCCGGCTGTACGGGGGCCGGCTGTGGTTCCGGCTGGGCCGCCACGACCTGTCCGCTCGGGGTGAGGTCGTAGAGCCTCTCGTCGTGCAGCAGATAGACCTTTCCGCTGCCTACCTGGGCGATGAACGCCCGTTTGCGGTCTGAAAGCACCGCCGTCATCGAGACCGCGGCAGCAGCTCCGCCCTGCCCAAGGAGTGTCGAAGCGACCTCGGCGAACGCCTCGGCGAGCATCTTCTGCATGTTCTCGCGGGTCATCTCGTCTTCGGTGATGACCGCGGGCTCGAGGGCGTCCTTCAGGAGGTCCAGCGCCACCCTGGCGGCGTTCTGGCCGCTCGCGAGCGGCTCGGCGCTGTCGGCTATGGCGAGGAATGAGGTGACCGGCACCGGAACGCGCCGGAACATATAGTCGTATACGAAATGCGCCTCGCGTGGCACCTGGCTGGTGCCCATGTGCGACGCGGAGCCGAGATTCGCGCTAGCTTCGGCCAAAGGCCAGACCTCCAAAAATATGACCGCGGAAAACAGCGAGAGTCTATCACTGGTCAGGGCAGCTTACAAACCGCTCCTCACAGGTGGATATTGAACGCCTTCTCCATGTCCGCGACGCCGCTTACATGTAGAAGCCCGTCTTCCACGGCGATCGCCGTTATGGTGAACGGGAGGTCCTCGCGCACGACGAATATCGGGTTCTGCGATATCAGTGAGGTCACCGTGGCCTTCTCGCTCGCGCTCAAGCTTCGCTGCGGCGAGCCGACCTCGGTGGCGTCGAAGTAGACGTACCGTCCGTCAGTGACACGGAGCTTTCCCACCGCCTCGACGTCGATCAGCCTCAGCGTCTTCAGCCTTCCGCTGACGCGAACCGTGTCCGGCTGCAGCGTGATGGCCGGGTTGAGGAGCTGGCCGGACTTCGGGGTGAACACCCTGTTTATCTCGCCCTGGCCGACCCACGCCTCGCACTGTGCCATCGGCCACGACTTGCTGGTGAGCTTCACCCGGTCGAGCTTGACGTCTTCGACGGTTATCGAGCCGGCGATGACCTCCAGGTGCGAGTATTTCTTGAAAGCCAGCATGAGTTCGGGGAAAGCTCCGATGGAAACGGACACGTCGGTGGCGGTCGGGTACCTCTCCTTGAGCTTGTTCTTGATGTAGGCGTCTGCGACCAGGGGGATAGCTATCTCGCTCGCCACGAAAAGAAGGACGAGGACGGACACGATGATTATCAGCGCCTTGAAGCCCCTCGAGTGGACGAAGCCAACTTTCCGTGGTGGTCTTATGTTTCGAGCCAATTGCCCGGGCTAGCCCTCTTTGTTGAGGACCACGAGCGCGTCGACCGCTACCGGCTCGCCGTCAGCGGAGATGATGAGCGGGTTGACGTCGATCTCGGCCACGTCGTCCAGCTCGACGCCTATCCGTCCCAGGCCGACCAGCGCCGCCCCGAGCTTCCCTTTGTCCGCCGGCGCCATGTTCCTGACCGGGCCGAGGATGTCGTGGGCCCTTATCTCGTCCATCATCTGGATCGCGTCGTCGTCGGTGATCGGGGCCACTCTGAAGGAAGTGTCCTTGAGTATCTCTGTGAAGATGCCGCCCAGGCCGAACATCACGCACGGGCCGAACTGCGGGTCCCTGATGAGGCCGATGACGAGCTCGCGCTCGCCCTTGACCATGGGCTGCACGAGCATTCCCTCGCGCGGGTCGTCGTTCAGGCGGGTCTCGATGCCCTTGAAGGCCTCCCGCAGCTCCAAATCGCTCTTCAGCCCGACGGCCACCAGGTTGCGCTCGGTCTTGTGCGCGATCTCCGGGCCGCAGGCCTTGAGGACGACGGGGTAGCCGAGATCGGCCGCCGCCGCGATAGCCTCGTCGACCGTCTGGACCAGCTTCTCGGGCGTTACCGGCACGCCGTACTTCGCGAGGAGCTGCTTGGAATCGTGCTCGGAGAGGGCCGACTGCCCTCGCTCTTTCGCCTTCTCTATCAGTTTGTCAGTCGTCTTTTGTTTCGTCATGCCTACCTTCCGATTATGTAACCGTCCGGGTCGACCTCTTCTCTCAGGACACGAAGCTCGGTCGCCGTCGGGGGCGGTGTGATCTCCAGCTTCTTCGCCTGCAGGAGCTCGAACCCGCAGTTTTCCTGCACCTGCTCGACGGAAACGCCCGGGTGGAGCGACTCGATCCGCATGCGGCAGGTCTCTTCGTCATAGCCGAGTATACACAGGTTCGTGATGACCTTGTACGGCCCGGTCCCCTTCGGGAGCCCGGCCTTCTCGCGCGCTCCCTTCCCGGACAGGTACCCGGGAGTGGTTATGAAGTCCACTTTTTCGACGAAGCGGCGGTTGTCCATCGGGGTCACGACGATGGTGTGCCAGATCAGAGAGCCGAGGTCGTTAGCGCCGCCGCTGCCGGGGAAGCGCACCCTGGGCTCCTGGTAGTCGGTGCCTATCATCGTCGAGTTCAGGTTGCCGTACATGTCGATCTGGGCGCCTCCCAGGAAGCAGTAGTCGACCATGCCTCTCTGGGCGGTTTCCATCACGTCGTTCATCGTGCTGGACATCAGCGCGTGGTACGAGGTCCTCGAGTCGCCCACCGAGATGGGGAGCCCGGGGAGCTGAGGGGCCACGGCTCCGGCCTCGAAGATGGCTATAACGTGGGGCGTGTAAACTTTCTGCGCGAGCATCGTCGCCGCCATCGGGACGCCGGTGCCGACGAAAACGGTCGAGTTGTCCTCAATGATCCTGGCGGCGATGCACACCAGGAGTTCAAGGGGGTTGTAGTCCGCCATGTCGCTGCCTCTCCTTTTCCTCTTGGCTCCGGCTAGCCGCCGTTCTTCGTGTTGATCAGGTACTCTTCACCGCGCAGCTGGCGCATGCGCTCCATGCCGCCGATCTTCGCGATGTACTCGTCGTAGTTCTTCACCCCGTACACGTACTCGTCGTAGAAGGAGTCCCTGCCTTCGTCCGTCTTCATGCCGTCCAGGAACATCTTGAAGAAGGGCTCGTCGAACCAGTACTCGCCCGGCATGTTGCCGGGGTGGCTGCCGAACGGGACCTCGACGATCGCGTCCACGCACCAGTAGGGGATGATCGTCGACTGCGGGTTGGCGCGTATCTGGTCGTGCGGCACTATCTCCTCCGTCGTGATGATCACCCGCTTGGACGCGCGCGCCAGGTACGGGTCCGAAACAAGGATACCGTCTATCTGGCAGTTGCCGAACGTGTCGGCGCGGTGGACGTGGATGATACCTACGTCAGGGTAGAGCGCGGGCAGCGCCGCGAACTTCTTGCCCGTGAACGGGCAGGTCACGGTGCGCGCCGCAGAGTGCTTGAAGGTGTCGGTCCCCAGCATGTTCCTGGCCGGGATGAACGAAAGGCCCGCGGCGCCGGCGTAGAAACGCCAGGCCAGCGCGCAGTTCGACCAGTCCGTCTTGCGTACTTCCTTCTTCTCGAAGGCCTTGCGGGCGCTGTTCGAGAGGCCGCGGATCTCGTAGCCGATCACGTATGAGATGTCGCAGCGGTCGAGGCAGCCCGTCGAGACCAGCAGGTCGCTGTCGTAGATCGACGTGTGGCCCGCCATGCCGAGGTTGCGCTTCTTCTGCCGCACTATCTCGTAAAGGATCGAGCTCGGTATCCTGACGTGCCCGAAGCCGCCCACCGCAAGGTAGTCGCCGTCCTTGATGTGCACGCTGACCGCCTGCTCGACCGTCGTGACCTTGTTCACGATGCCGCGGTTCTTGTTGCGGAAGTAAGACCTCGCGTTGTCCGCGTCGGGGTCGGTGAAAAGTTCCTCGATCCCCTGCTCCAGATCGATCAAGTCGTCGTACAAGGATAGACCTCCTAACCTCTTATGCCCGCCGGTCGTTTCCGCTCTTTACTTTGACCGCTCGGACCGACTGTCCCGGCCGGTATTAATATCACAATCCAAGCCGCGAATCAAAGGACGTGACCCCTGAAAAAACGCCTTCCGGCGGCCATTTTCACCGGCCTGGCATCCCTTCTGTTAAAGAAAGGGCTCCGCGTTCGCGGAGCCCGGTCTTTCTTATCGTTTCGAATGGGCTACGGCTTCTTGAGCCCGAGCATCTCGCGGGTCTCGTCAGTCGTCGCGACCTCGCGGTCGGCCAGCTTCACTATTTCCGCCGCCTTCGCGACCTGCTCGAAGGAGCCTTCGGCCAGCTTGCCCTTGGTGATCCAGATATTGTCCTCGAGGCCGACCCTGATGTGGCCGCCGATCGGGGCGGCCGTCATCGCGCCGGCGAACTGGGCCGGGCCCACGCCGCAGGAGCTCCAGGTCGCGTCCTCGGGTATCGTGTCCAGGAACATCGCGAAGTTGCGCGTCGAGAAGGGCATGCCGCCCAGGACGCCCCAGACGAACTGGTAATGCATCGGCTCGACGAATACGCCCTGCGGGCGGACGAACAGCGTGTTGTAAAGTCCGCCCATGTCGTAGATCTCGAGCTCCGGCCTGGTGCCCGCTTCCTTCATGGCCGTGGCGTAGCGGACCAGCATCTCGAACGTGTTCTTGAACAGCATCTCGAACATGATGGTGTGGTTCTTCCAGTCTCCCACCGCGAAGTTCATGCTGTTCGTGTTCAGCGAGGCCATCTCAGGCTTGAACCTCTCCACGACCGATATCCTCTCGTCATCTCCGGCGCCGATGCCGATGGCGGTCGACAGGTTGATGATGATCGGGCACTCCGCCCTTATGCCTTCGATGATGCCGCCGAGTATCTCCAGGTCGGCGGTCGGCAACCCGTTCTCCGGGTCGCGGGCGTGGATGTGGACGATCGAAGCGCCGTTCTCGTAGCACTTGACCGCCTCTGTCACGAACTCTTCTTTCGTGTAGGGGACATTGGGGTTCTGGTGCTTCATCGTTGCCGCGCCGGCCAGCGCGGCGGTGATTATGCACTTGTCGTGCTTTGCTGCCATAAGGAACCACCTCCGTTTGGTGACCGCTCGAAGTTCGGATATTTATAACACCGCCCAAGAGAGGCATGCAAACTTGTTAAGCTCCCGTTCAATCGCGGCGGTTGTCCAAGGCCGTTTTGACCGTCGCCCCGCGGCGCTATAATTGAGTTCCGGCGGGCGTTCGTGCCTCGGGCTGGGGCGGCCGCTCCACCCACCACCCGGCGGCTGATAAAAGGAAAAGGAGAACTGATGGCAGTCGTCCTGTCGGACAACGCGGTCAAGGTGCTCGAGAGAAGATACCTGGCCAGGGACCATGAAGGCCGCATAACCGAGACACCTGACCGGATGTTCGAGCGCGTGGCCCGTTCCGTCGCGCTCGCGGACGTGACATGGCGCGGCGAGGAAGGCGCATCGCGAGCCGAGTCGACTTTCCTTCAGATGATGACCTCGAGGGAGTTCATGCCCAACTCGCCGACGCTGATGAACGCCGGCAGGGAGCTCGGCCAGCTCTCGGCGTGCTTCGTCCTGCCGGTGGAGGACAGCATGGAGGGCATCTTCGAGGCCGTCAAGAACATGGCTCTCATCCACAAGTCGGGCGGCGGCACCGGGTTCAGCTTCTCGTCGCTGCGCCCGCGCAACGACGTCGTCCGCTCGACCAAAGGCATAGCCAGCGGGCCCGTCTCGTTCATGACCGTGTTCGACGCCGCGACCGAGACCGTCAAGCAGGGCGGGACGAGGCGGGGCGCCAACATGGGGATCCTGCACGTCGACCACCCTGACATCCTCGAGTTCATCCACGCCAAGGAAGACATGCAGCGGCTCAACAATTTCAACATCTCCGTGGCGATCACGGGCGAGTTCATGAGGGCGATCGAGGAGGGCTCCAGCTATCCGCTGGTCAACCCGAGCAGCGGCGAGGTGGTCGAGGAGCTGGATGCCCGCCAGGTAATGGACGACATAGCCGCGACCGCCTGGAAGACGGGCGAGCCCGGTGTCATCTTCCTCGACCGCATCAACGAATCGAACCCTACCCCGTCGCTGGGCAGGATCGAGAGCACCAATCCTTGCGGCGAGCAGCCGCTGCTTCCATACGAGTCGTGCAACCTCGGCAGCATCAACCTTTCGCTCCTGGTCAGAGAGGGGCCCGACGGTCCCGTGGTCGACTGGGACCGGCTCGAGTTCCTCGTCACGGAAGGGATGCATTTCCTCGACAACGTAGTGGACGTCAGCCAGTACCCGCTGGAGAAGATCGGCGAGGTCACCCAGGCCAACCGGAAGGTCGGGCTCGGCGTGATGGGCTTCGCCGACATGCTGGTCAGGATGGGCATCGCCTACGACTCGTCGGAGGCACTGGACCTGGGCTCCGAGGTGATGGAGCTCGTGTCGCGGGTCTCGGTCGAGGCCAGCAGGGCGCTGGCCGTCGAGCGCGGCCCCTTCCCCAACTTCGACGACAGCGTCTTCGCCGGGCGGGGAGAGCCGCCCAGGCGCAACGCCACCACCACGACGATCGCGCCCACCGGCTCGATAAGCATCATCGCCGGTTGCTCGAGCGGCATCGAGCCGCTCTTCGCGGTGGCCTACGAAAGGCGGGTGCTGGACGGGGAAAGGCTGCTGGAGGTGCACCCGGACTTTCTGAGGGTTGCGAAGGAGAGGGGCTTTTACAGCGACGCCCTGGTGACGTCCATCGTCGAGACCGGCTGTGTCGGCGCGTCCGACGGCGTGCCGGAAGACGTCAGGCGCGTGTTCGTGAGCGCCCACGAGGTCGCGCCAGAGTGGCACGTCCGGATGCAGGCCGCGTTCCAGGAGCACACCGAGAACGCAGTCAGCAAGACGGTCAACCTGCCGAACGAGGCGACCGTCGGCGACGTGGAACTGCTGTATGGGATGGCGTATTCGCTGGGCTGCAAAGGTGTCACCATGTACCGCTACGGCAGCAGGCCGGCGCAGGTGCTCTACCGGGGCCACTCCGAGGCCGGCGGCTCCAAACCCAGGCCGAGGCAGAAAGTCACGGCGGGCACCACCGAGAAGGTGGTGATCGGCTGCGGAAACCTCTACATCACGGTCAACTCCGACGACACCGGCATATGCGAGGTCTTCACGTCGCTGGGCCGCGCGGGCGGCTGCCCGTCACAGTCGGAGGCCACCAGCCGGCTGATTTCGCTGGGCCTGAGGGCGGGCATCGACATCGACGAGATAACCGAGCAGCTCAAAGGCATCAGGTGCATGTCGTCGCTGAGGAGCAGGCAGGCCGAGGTCATGTCGTGCCCGGACGCGATCGGCCGCGCCATCGATCATTACCTGACCGACAACGTCCTGCCGATGGAGCCTGACGGGCCGATAGATTGCGCCTGCCCCGAGTGCGGCGCGGAGATGGAGCTCGAGGGCGGCTGCCGGGTGTGCAGGAGCTGTGGATTCTCGAGGTGCGGCTGACCCCACACTTACTTTGGCAGAATCCATGACATGGCAAGACCAGTTCGTGAGTACCGGAGGCTAAACAGAATCCTCACTGATGAGAGCGGCGGGGTAATCACACGTCCGCGAGGAAAGGCGTTCCGTGCGATCACCCGGCCGCAAGTCCCGACTCACTCTCCAGAACCGATCCGGCGTAATGAGACCGCCTCCTCACCAGAGACCTGCACCAACCCACATTATTAGTAATAGGGCCGGGTCCGGTTCGGGAGGAACCCTCCCGGCCCCGGTGAGCCCAGGCGGTGTCAAAGCTCATATCACTATGCGATGTCAGTATGTTGGGAGTCGATGTCGCGCGGATGCTCTCGATATTCAGTGGCTTACGGTTCGCTTTATGTACCAAAAGCGTACTTCAGAGGCCCCCCGGGCGGTCAATAGTAGCGTGGCAGGCGGAAGCGTACTTGAGATGTCCTGAGGCACCACATCCCCCTGGTTGCGCGCGCGTTCAGCTGATTCTACGAGATGGCAGTTGGTGGTACCCTTGAGGTGAGCTAAGGAGTGGTTTCAGAAATGGTGGATGAGGACGACGAATTCGACCGGGAGATGGAAGAAGCGCTCGACGGTTTCATGCTAGGAGTGCCGGAAGAAATGAAGGCGCTGATAGAGAGCGCGGCGTCGGGTGAAATCTCCGAGGAGGAGTTCCTGCGTGTAGTTTTCATCGGCGACTGCCCCGCCTGCTCATCGAGCAAGACCATCTGCTGCGACGAGACCGAGGGCATCGAGGACTCGACGGTTGGGATGTGCAACGCCTGCGGCTTCATCTGGTGTACCGAGTGCGGCTCTCCCGTGGTCCCGGGCGAGACCTGCGGCCACTGGGAAGTGTGCGATGCGTGTGACGAGCCGCGTGACGAGTTCGGCGAGTGCGGCATCGACGCGAGCGAGTGTCCTTACATCGTCGAGTGGCTGGAGGGGACCCAGGCCATCGCGTCGATCGGGTGCGCCTGGTGCGACAAGGACATCAGCTCGCAGGAAGAGGTCTTCGCCGTCGGAGCCAAACTGAAGGAAGGCATCGAGGTCGTGACCGGCTCCGGGCAGAACGACGCCACGCTGTTCAACGTCATGGTCGCCGGAAGGCCGGTCATGGCGATAGTGTCGGCGGAGGGGTCCGAGGCGCGCCAGCAGGGCAACGACCTGCTGTTCATGGTCTGCTCGAAGGAGTGCGCCGAAGAGCTCAGGGCGGCGCTCGAGAACGAGCGCGACATGATAGAGAGAGCCAGCCTCAATTAGAGATCGACCTGCACCTGAAAGCACCTTTCATCCGTATTTGACGATATCGACCCTTGTGCATTCCACGCGCTTCATACAACAATCTACGCTATGAGTCACGAAGACGAAAAAAGAGAATACCTGGAGGCGGGCTCGCTCGAGAGGGCCGACGAAGTCATGCTCAAGAAGCCTCCGTTGAGGCGTTTCCGCAGGTTCTTCTACCGTAACCTCGGCCCGCCGAAGATGCCCGGCGCGTTCTCGCTGGGGTGCTACCTGGTCAAGCAGTTCCCGCGCGCAATCCCGTTCACGAAGTACGCGTCGCCGGAGCAATACACGTTCTACCTGCCGCCGTTCTCGAACAAGGACGCTTACCATCGCATTCTGATGGGCGGCCTCAAGAGGGACCTGCACATGGGAGGCGGGCCGGCCGCCGTCACCTTTGCGGTCACCGCGCGCTGCCCCTGCTCCTGCTATCACTGCAGCGCCGACAGGCGTCCGCGGGACGGAGAGATGAGCACCGAACAGGTGAAGGACGCCATCAAGCAGTGCGTCGACAACATGGTCGGCAGCGTCGTCCTGACCGGGGGCGAGCCGATGATGCGCGAGGACCTGCCCGAGCTCATCAGCCACACCCGGGACTGCCTTGCGACTCCCCAGATGTTCACGTCGGGTTACTTCCTCACCCCGGAGCGCGCGAAAGAACTGAAAGACGCCGGTCTCAAGGTCATGTTCGTGAGCCTCGACAGCCCAGACCCAGGGGTGCACGACAAGGGTCGGGGAGTGGACGGGCTCTTCGAGCGCGCGTGCGACGGGCTGATCGCAGCGAAGGACGCGGGTATTGCGACAGGAATCAGCACGTTCGCCACCCACGAGGCGGTGGCGCAGAAGTACCCGCAGAGGTTCTTCAACCTCGGCAGGGCCCTGGGGGTCCAGGAGGTCACCATCTTCGACGGGACTCCTACGGGCAAGATGATCGACCGGGAGGACATGCTTCTGACCCCGGATGAGCACCTGGCGCTGTCCGGCGTGCAGGAGGGGCAGTTCGCGAGGATGGACGGACCGAAGATCGTCACCATGTCGTACGTGAACGAGACCGACATCATCGGGTGCTTCGGGGCGAAGTACCAGATACACATAACCCACGACGGGTACGTGACCCCGTGCGACTTCACGCCCCTGCACTTCGGCAACATCACCGAGGAGCCGCTCTCGGTGATATGGAAGAGGATGCGTTCGCATCCGGAGTACTCGAAGAAGACCGTCTCCTGCCGGATGCAGGACCCCGAGTTTCGAAGGAAGTACATCCACAAGATCCCGCGGGACGCCGTGCTCCCTTACCCGATCGAGAAGATCCCGGCCGATTAGGTCTTCAGAGGAGTGAGACCGGGTCGACGTCCAGCGTGACCCTGACCGCCGCCCCCTGCGGGAAAGACTTCGAATAATCCCTGTACGAGCCGAGCGCCCTCATGATCCCGGGCGCCGCCTTCGATACGTCGCCACACTTCAGGAGGACGTGCCAGCGGTACTGGTCCCGCAGCCTCGAGAGCGGTGCGGGCGCCGGGCCGAGTATCTTTACGTCGCGCGGAAGCTCCGACTCGAATACTTTTCTCAGTCTCTGCGCCGCCCTCGCCGCCACGGCGCCGTCGGGGCTCTGCACCATCACGTTCACCAGCCTGATGAATGGAGGGTACAAGGCCGTCTGCCGGGCCTTGATCTCGGCGTCGAGAAACGCTACGCCCCCGTCGGTGAGAGCCCTTATGGCGGGGTGCTCCGGGTTGAAGGTCTGGATGACGACGCGGCCCGGCCTCAGGTCACGCCCGGCCCGGCCGCTGACCTGGGTCAGGAGCTGGTAGGTCCGCTCGGAGGCCCTGAAGTCGGGGATCGCCAGGGCGGTGTCGGCGTTGATGACCCCGACGAGGGTCACCCCCGGTATGTCGTGGCCCTTGGCGATCATCTGGGTGCCGATCAGCACCTGGGCCTCGCGGTTCTTGAACGCCCCGATGAGCTCCCAGTGCGCGTCCTTGCCGCGCGTCGTGTCGGCATCCATCCGGATCGAGGTTATCCCCGGAAGGTGGCGCGCCACCTCGTCCTCGACCTTCTGGGTCCCGGCTCCAAAGCCTTTAAGGGCCGGGGCGCCGCAGGAGGGGCACTTGTCGGGCACCTTGCGGCTCACCCCGCAGTGGTGGCACATGAGGATGTGACCGCGCGAGTGGTAACAGAGGCTCACCTCACACGAGTCGCAATCGATTATCGAACCGCACGCGTGGCACTGCAGGTAGTTGGAGAAGCCGCGCCTGTTGAGGAAGAGGATCGCCTGGTCGCCCGCCTCCACGGTACGCGACAGGGCGTCCAGGAGCTGGCGCGACACCAGGGGCACCACGCCCGCGCCGCCCTCGGTGCGCATGTCCACTATCTCGACCTCTGGCATCGGGCGCGAGTCGACCCTCTCGGGGAGCCTGAGCAGGCGGTAGGCTCCGGCCTTCGCCCTGTGTAGCGACTCGAAAGCTGGCGTCGCGCTCCCGAGCAGAAGTGGGCAGCCGGACATCCTGGCCCGCGCCTCTGCAACCTCGCGCGCCTGGTACCTCGGCGAGGTGTCGTTCTTGTAGGAGGACTCGTGCTCCTCGTCTATCACGATGAGCCCGAGGTCTTTCAGCGGGGCGAAGAGCGCCGAGCGCGCTCCGACCACCACGCTGTACCGCCCTTCAAGTATGCCGCGCCACTGGTCGTACCTCTCGCCGGGCGAGAGCCGCGAATGGAGCACGGCCACCTGGCCCGGGAAGCGCGAGGAGAACCTCTCGAGCGTCTGGGGAGTGAGCGATATCTCGGGCACCAGGGCTATCGCGGTACGCCCGAGCTCCAGGCACCGCTCGATAGAGAGCAGGTACACCTCGGTTTTGCCGGAACCTGTCACACCGTCGAGAAGGAACACCTCGCTCATGCGCCCGTCGATGGCCTCCGAGACTTCCTTCACCGCGGCGGCCTGCATCTCGTTCGGCACGGGCCTTACCTCGGAAGAGGACCCGAGTCTTGGCATTCTCAGGACCTCCTCGCTCGTGACCTCGACGATGCCTTTCTTCTCGAGCGATTTAATGCTGGAGCGCGGCGCGCCCGCGGCGCTCAGCACTTCGCTCAAGGTGAAGGTGCCACCGCCCTCGAGCAGCAGGTCGATAACGGCACGCTGTTTCGCGCCGAGCTTCTCGCCCTCGAGCTCGTCGGCGGTCCTGACCAGCTTCACCGCCAGCCGCCTCTTCTCGGACGCCGCGGGACGGCTGAGCGCGTATCTCTTCGACGCGACCCCGAGCTCTACGAGAGTCTCGGCCGCGGTGCCCGCCGCGCTCCCGCCGATATCCTCCACCAGTTTCGACAGCTCCACTTCGCCGCCACCCGCGGCCATCAGGTCGACGGCCCTACGCTCCTCCTCGAGGGTCGGCCTTCCGTCGAGGAGCTCGTGGGCGTCCCCGGCCCTCATCTCGAGGGAAAGCACCTGCCTGACCCTGCGGGAGCGCCCCGGGGGCATAAAGAGCCGGAGAGCCTGTGAGAACGAAGAGAGGTACCTGGAGGCTATCCACCTGGCGAGCCTGATCGCGTCGAAGTCGAAGGCCGGCGGCTCGTCCAGGACGCTCAACACGTCCTTGACCGTGCCGACGCCCGGCGACTCGGGAAAGGCCGTCACGAAGGCAATGGCAGGCCTCCCGGAGAACGGGACCAGGACGAGCGAGCCGTACGTCACCCGCTCGCGCATCTCTTCGGGCAGGCCGTAGTGAAACGGGCGGTCGAGCTCCCGGACTGCGCTGTCTATGACTACTTCGACGTATCGGGTGTCGGGCGTGCCGCCCACCTCCTCGCGCTCACGGCGATTATATATCCGCGCCGCGACAGCCCGGCGGGACCGCGTGCCGCGACACGGCGAATGGCATATTTATTGAGCCGGTATAAGGGATAGAATCTCAGTATGGCTTTACATGACCTGATCATTGACCTCAAGAGTTACTCGGGCCTCCGAACGAAACGGCTCGCGGGCGAGTGGGCGCGCGACCTGGGGAACCTGGCGGAGAGCCGGGGGGCGTACGGGCCGGGCGACGATGCCGGCGCCGTCGAGCTCGAAGGCGGGTACCTGCTGCTGTCCGGCGAGGCGCTTCAGACCACGCTTTTCGACAATCCCTGGCTCGCGGGGTTCTGCTCGGTGACCGTCAACGTGAACGACGTATACGCGATGGGCGGCCGGCCTCTCGGGCTGACGGCCGTCGTCTTCTCGGGCGGATTCACGGCGGGGGGCAGGAAGAAGTTCCTCGAGGGTATGGGCAGCGGCCTCCGGCATTACGAGCTGCCACTGGTCGGCGGGCATACGAGCGCCGAGGGCAACGCGCCGCTGGTCGCCGTCTCCATCGCCGGCTTCGCCCACAGGCTGATGAAAGGCTCGTGCGCGGCGCCCGGCGACAGGCTCATGGTGGTCCAGGACCTGCAGGGCAAGAGATACGGGAGGATGCACATCTGGGACACGGTCACTTCGGCCGAGGGCTCGAGGACGAGGGCAATGCTCGAGCCGCTGCCGGAGATAGCCGAGGCCGCGCTATGCTCCGCGTGCAGGGACGTCTCCAACGCCGGCCTGATAGGGACGGTGGCCATGATGATGGAGGCTTCGGGGACAGGCGCGGATGTCGACCTCGACAGTCTCGCGGTTCCCATCGGCGTCGGCCTGCAGTGGTGGCTGAAGGCTTACCCGTCCTACGGGTTCATCCTGTCTGTGCCCGGCGAGAACCTCGATACCGTCACGGGCATGTTCGAGGACGTCGGCGGGAATTGCTCGGTCATCGGTGTGGTCACCGAGGGTTCGACCATGATGCTGACGCTCGGAGAGGAAACGGATTTCTTCCTCGACTGGAAAAACGAGCCGGTTACAGGTCTTTTTTAGCATCCCGTCCCATGGACACTGCGGCATTCGAACGCCGATGCATCCCCACCGGCGGCGTTCCGCTCCCTGCGACGTAATACGAGATTACGTTTCAGTCGCGCGCCTTGCCGGAGTGGCGCCTCAGCGCTCTCGGTGCTCACACCGCCCATGGAACGGGACGCTCGAGACTGTTAAAAGCTAGCTTTGAGGGTTAGAGGTTTCGGGCTACCAGCCCGGGATAGGTCCCCTGTTTGCGAGAACCCACAGGACGATCAGCACCGGGGTCATCACTATCCCGAAAGCGACCAGAGCTGCGAACAGCCTCCACGCGTAAACCTCGGCCAGCTTGTTGTGCTCCAGGCCGATGGTCGGATTCTTCGTCTTCAGCAACAGGCTCTTGACCCTGTCCTCTACCGGCTTCAGCCACTTCGGGTCAGCCTTCTCGATGACGGTCAGCTGGTAGCAGGCCGTGAAGGCGAAGACCGCCAGGAAGACCCCTATCCACGCGAATAGCGGCACGTCCAGGATGTAGAAGGTCTTGGCGTTCCAGACCCACCAGTGGTTGGTGATCGCGACCGGCTCGATCATCAGGTAGAAGAGGGCTCCTATGCCGCCGGCGATCGCCGACCGCTTCCAGACGTTCGAGGTGAACGCTGACGCGACCAGGTACGAGGCCATCGAGACCATGTAGAAGAGGAGAAGCACGGCCAGCGGAACGACACCGAGCCAGATGATGTAGCCGCCCAGCACGTAGTGCTTGTAATAGGCGTTGGTCGAGTACCAGAAGAAGTTCATCATGCCACCGGCGACCGCGACCGAGTAGATGACGAGGGCGAAAGCGGCGGAGCCGAACAGGAAGTCCCTGTTGCGCACGCGTCCGAGGGCCCGCGAGGAGCCGATGTACATCGCGATGAAGAGGATGAACGTGGCGACCTCGAAGACGATGACGTTGGCCTTCATCGCTTCTTCGCCTCCTTGCCCAGCCTCCGTATCCCGAGGTACATGACGACGCCGATCATGATGAACAACACGATTAGGTAGAGGCCGAAGCCCTTTCCACCAGCGCCGTTGGCGACGTTTCCGAGGTTGCCGATGTTCTTCGTCTCAGTCGAGAGCTGCTTTCCCTTCGGGGCGCTCGACGGGCTGGAAGAAGGCGACGACGAGGTCTGTATCTGGAGCGGGCTGGAGTCGGCCTGCGCGAAAACTCCCGGAAGGGTCTTCATCGCTTTCGCTTCGGTCGCCGGAGCCGCGACGCGCTCTCCGCCACCGGGGCTTTGACCGCCCGGTATCTGGGTGCCACCAGGTATCTGTGTGCCACCTGGTATCTGGGTGCCGTTGGGAAGCTGAGTCCCGTTCTGGAACTGCCCCGATTGGGTAGCGCTGCTGGCGGGTGCGGGCGGCTTCTCCAGTACGTTTCGTTTGTTCTTGGCGAGACCGTTGGAGAGTGTTCCGAGTACGAGGATCATCAGTGCCAGCAGGATCGCGACGACCATCGCCCACACGGCGCCGGTGCGCGCCCGCTTGCGGGGCGGCTCCTCCTTGACGAGGTCGACGTAGTACCTGTACTGCTCGAGCTCTATCCTTTTGTTCGCCATGTCTCGACCGCCCGTCGTCCTGTCAAAGCGAAAAGCCTACCAGTGGGGCAAGGCTTTTTCGTATTCTAACACACCGGCGGGGCCGTCCGGCGGCGTGTTTCGCTGTTATATAATCTGCCTCGATCGCGGACGCAAGCGGACGCGAGTCTGAATACGAGGCACCTTTATCGGCTGGCGCGCTCTTGCGCCAGGTCCGCAGGAATGGGGAAAGGGGAGGCTTGAGCTTGACGGAGAGCCCGGAACGCCTCTGCGAGATGCTGCTCGCGGGAGACAGGCGGGCGGCGGCCCGCCTGATCTCGATGGTCGAGAACGCCGACGACGACGCGGCCGGGGCGCTGTCGATAATCCACCAGCACACGGGCCGCGCGCACATCCTCGGCCTCACCGGGTCGCCCGGATCCGGGAAGAGCACCCTGGCCGGCGCACTGACGGCATGCTACAGGAGGCTCGGCCGGACGGTCGGCATCATCGCGGTCGATCCAACCAGCCCTTTCACCGGGGGCGCCCTGCTCGGGGACCGGGTGCGGATGCAGGAGCTCTCCGGCGATCCCGGCGTATTTATCAGGAGCATGGGGAGCAGGGGCGCCCTCGGCGGGCTCGCCCTCGCGACCAACGAAGCGATCGACGTCCTCGACGCATCAGGCAAGGACATCGTGATAGTGGAGACCGTCGGGGCCGGCCAGAGCGAGGTGGAGATAATGCGTTACGCGCACACCTGCCTGGTAGTGACCATGCCGGGGATGGGCGACGAGATACAGGCGATCAAGGCGGGCATCCTCGAGATCGCGGACGTCTTCGTCGTGAACAAGGCGGACAGGGACGGGTGCAGCCGGACGGTCCACGACCTCGAGGCCATGGTCGAGACCAGGCCGGGAGGGCACGCCGGTTGGAAGCCGCCGGTGCTGGCCACGATGGCCATCGACGGAGAGGGGATAGACGAGCTGGTCACGACCATCGACGAACACAGGCGGTTCCTCCTGAGCAGCGGGTCGCTCGAGCGCAAGGCCCTCGAGAGGATGAAGGCACAGATGCTGGAGGTCCTGGCGCGGGACGTCGCGAGGGACGCGGCCCGGGCGCTCGAGGGCGATGAGGGACGCGACATAGTCGACCGGATGTCGAGGCGCGAGCTCGACCCCAGGGCAGCGGCGCGCGAGCTGCTGGGGAAGCTTCCGCATGACGGAGATGCTTGACGGGGCGTGAGAACCGGCAAATCATTAGTGGTCGGGATAGTGAACGAAGCGGCGACGACGGAGGTACGACCGTGGAGGGGCTGGCGGAGAAGGCGGCGCTTGTTACGGGTGCCTCGCGCGGGATCGGGCGCGCTATCGCGCTGGAGCTCGCGAGAAAAGGTGCGGCCGTGGCGGTCAACTACAACCGCCGGGGCGACCTGGCCGAGGCGATAGTCTCGGAGATCGAGGCCATGGGCGGAAGGGCCGTTGCATTGCAGGCCGACGTGGGCGACAGGGCGTCGGCGGAGCTCCTGGTCGAGAAGACCGTTGAGGGGCTCGGTACGCTCGATATCCTGGTCAACAACGCGGGCATCTGGGAGGGCGCCGCCCTCGAGGACGCAGCGGAGGACATGATCGAGCGGCTTATATCCACGAACGTGCTCGGCATGATCCACGTGACCGGACGGGCGCTGCCTTACATGAAAAAGGCGGGCTGGGGGCGCGTGGTGAACGTCTCGTCCGTCCTGGGCGTGACAGGGTATCCCGGCGACAGCATATACTCCGCGACAAAATCTTCGATGTTCGGCTTCTCCAAGGCGCTGGCGCGCGAGACGGCGCGGCACGGCATAACGGTCAACGTGGTGGCGCCGGGCTTCATCGAGACGGACATGAACTACCAGGTGCCCGACGAGATCCGCGAGAAGATACTGAAGACGATCCCGCTGCGCAGGTGGGGCGAGCCTCACGAGGTGGCTGACATGGTCGCCTTCCTGGTCGAGAAAGGTGATTACGTCACGGGGCACCTCTTCACCGTGGACGGCGGATACACGATCTGAAAACGGGATACCTTAAGAACGGGAGGAAAGCGTTGAGGGTCAAAGTAAAACCGCTCGAGTGCACCGGCTGCTCGCTCTGCGAAGTGGCTTGCTCGTTCGCGAGGGACGAGGCTTTCTCCATCATCTCGTCGAGCGTGATGCTGTATCGCACCGACGAGAAGAAAGATTATCTCGGCGTGATGATCAAGACCGACGAGGACCTCTTCGTCGGTAGGCCCGAGGGGGCCGCTGCGATAAAGCTGGGCGAGCTCCAGAAGCAGGCCGGCGGCGGAGGCGCGTCGGCGAAGCCCATCCTGATCCGTGAGGCCTGCGACATGTGCGAGAGCGCAGGGCTCGAGCCCCAGTGCGTCGAGATCTGCCCGCGCGGCGCGCTCTTCATAGAGGGGGACTAAGTGCTCCCTTCCATAAATACGCTGGCATTCGAACGCCCCTGCATCCACGCCGACTGCGTTCCGCTCCTTCCCCGTACTCCCCGAGTACGACTCGGTCGCGCGCCTTGTCGGCGCGGCGCAGGGACGCTCTCGGTGCTAAACCATATTCATGGAAGGGAGCACTAGCAATGGACTACATGTACTGCGGCGAGACGCTCCTTGTCGACCTCGAGAGCGGCGAGAGCGAAGAGGTCGAACTGGTCGAGGTGGAAGAAGCGGGGCCCGGCCTCGCGGCGGGGCTCGCTCTCTACGAGAAGTACGCGGCAGACGATCCCCTTGTGATCGGCTCCGGCCTTCTGGCGGGCACGACCGCACCCGCATCATGCCTGGGGTTCGTGCTGGGGAAAAGCCCTTCCTCGGACAACCTCTCGCTGGTCCCGCTGAACGAGTTCGCCGGCGCCGAGGTGAAGCTGTCCGGCTTCTCTTTCGTCGTAGTCAAAGGCTCTTCAAAGACGCCGGTCTACCTCTGGCTGCACGACGGCGTCGCCGACGTACACGACGCGTCGCAGATCCGGGGCAAGGACACCTGGGCGACCACCGACTGGATAAGGCACGAGATGGGCGAGGGGCTGATACAGGTCATCTCGATCGGCCCGGCGGGGGAGAAGAAATCGCCGCTGGCCTCGCTCGGCATCAACTACTGGGGCGGCATCGACCCGGGAGGGCTTGGCGCACTGGCCGGGAGCAAGAACCTGAAGGCTGTCGCCGTCCGCGGGCTTGGCATGCTCGACGGCGAAGACCCGCAGGCGTTCTATGACGCGACGGTGTCTTTGTCAAAGAGCGCCGACGCTTTCACCGGTCTCGCCGAGGTCTGCTCGAAAACCGGCTCGGAAGACATCACCGGCTGGCTGGAGCCGATGGTCCACAGGTATCGCTCCTGCTTCGCATGCCCGTCGGCGTGCGGCACTTTCCTGAAGTACAACGAGTCTCCTTCTTCGCTCGACCTCGAGGGGGTCCCTGAGCCCGGGTTCCTTCTCTTCGACGCGGGGGCCGCGCTCGTCCTCAAGGAAGGCGGCTGGGAAGCGGAGCCCGCGGCGAGGGCGCTCGAGGCCATGGCGCGGGAGGGAATAGACCTTATAAGAGGCGCAAAGCTCCTCGCCGCGAAGCCCGTCAGTGACGCGGCCGCCATCAAGGATGCGGTCTCCTCTCTCGAGGGGGAACCGGACGCCTTGTGGCCCGCCCCCCAGGCTTCTCCGTCCTCGATCTTCGAGTCGTGGCCTCCGCCGCTGGCGGCGGGCGACGAGTGGTTGACCGCGACGGCCCTCGGTTACGTCCTGGGGATATGCCCGGTCTTCATCATGACGTCCGGCGCAACGCTCGACTCGTTCGCGGCTCTCTCTAAACCCGCGGCCGGCATCGAGCTGACCGTCGCCGAGATTGCGGGAATGATACCCCCGCGGTCATGACCAGCAGGCTGGCCAGAGCCGCGCGGGACCCGGCACTCGAACCCGTGAGGGAAGCATTCACAAGGGCGTACTCGACCGGAGAGTTCCTGTACCCTAAGGTGGCCGTTTACCGCGGCGCGGGCGCATCGCATTCGTGGATGTGGTTCGCCGACATGCTGGAGAGGTTCTCGCTCTACGACACAGACTTCATCGACGAGGGCGCGCTGGACGGAGGGCTCGACGAATACGACGTCCTGCTCTTCGGAGGCGGCGACACCTACGCGACCGCGCGCGCACTGGGCGAGATCGGCGCCGGGCACATCGAGACTGCAGTGAGCCGGGGCGCACTCTACTGGGGCTCCTGCGCCGGCGCTTACATGGTCCTGAGCGACGTCGACCTCGACCCGTTCACTCCCTTCAACGGGGTGCCGGGCGGGATGGAGAACGTGATGACCGACCCGCCGGAGCCGCGCTGCATGGGCCACAAGTACCTGGCGGAGTACGGGGTCTCCCAGGTCTTCAATCCCGTCTACGGCGAGGTTAAGCTGCGCACCGACGACGGCGAGGAGCTCGGTGCTCCTCTCTACGGCGGGCCGATCATGTCCGCGGGCGAAGGCTCGCGCGTGGTCGCGCATTACTCGGGGAAGGCCGGGCGCGCCGCGTTCCCCTGGGAGCCTTCCGAGGCCATGGACTTCATAAGGGGCTCGGCGGCCGTCCTTTCCAGCCCGCTCGGCGAAGGCGTCATGTACGCGGCCGGCCCCCACCTGGAGCACCCGATGTTCCCTGCGGCCAACGCGATGATCGGCTCGAAGATACTCACGCACTGCATGGCCCGCTCTTCCCGTGGCTTTCCTTACGACGAACGTACCGCCGGCGAAGAGAAAAAAGAGAAGCTGTGCATGGACATCAAGAGAGAGGTGTCCAACGCGCGCATCGCCGCTTTCGGCCTGGAGAAGATGCCCGTCACCTGGACCTCGGGAGTGAAGGTCTGGGAGCCCGCGAAGGTCAGCATGTTCCTCGAGACGGCGTGGCGCAGACTGCCGCTCCTGACCGGCCTCTCGGGAGGCGCGCCCGCGCCGGAACTGGAGGCTGTCGCGCGGGGTTACGCCGGTGTTACCGTTATGGTAAAGTCCGTTGTGAGGCTCGCCATGCGCGGCGAGGATTCACGAGCAGAAGCGTTGACACTGCTCGACACGCTCAAGGAGCTCACCGCAAGATTCCTTTCGCTGTATTTCCGGCTGCTCCTCGACGACATGCCGGGTACCTGCTCTTAAGAAGGACGGTCCTATGGCAGGCGGGATTGGCTTTTATATCTGCGACTGCGGCACTAACATCGCCGGTGTCGTGGACTGCGCCGGACTGGCGGCCCGCGCCGGTGGACTCGCCGGCGTGAGAGTCGCGCGCGAATACCCCTATCTCTGCTCCGACCCGGGGCAGAAGATGATCAGAGCAGACATCGAAGAGCTTGGCCTCGAGCGCGTCGTGGTCGCGGCGTGTTCGCCGCGGATGCACGAGCATACTTTCAGGCGGACGCTCTCCGACGCCGGTCTCAATCCTTTCCTGCTCGAGATCGCCAACATCAGGGAGCAGTGCTCCTGGGTGACCGGCGAGCCCGGCGCGGCGACGGACAAAGCGTGGGCCCTGGCGATGGGAGCCATCCGCCGCGCGACCTACCTCGAGCCGCTCACCTCGACGAGCTTCCCGGTGACCGATTCCGCTCTGGTCATAGGCGCGGGAATCGCCGGGATCCACGCGGCCCTCGCGATCGCGGCCGCCGGCAGGAAGGTGTACCTGGTCGAGAGGGGTCCGAGCATCGGCGGCCACATGGCGATGCTGGACAAGACCTTCCCGACGCTCGACTGCTCCGCGTGTATCCTGACGCCGAAGATGGTGGAGGCGTCGCGCAGCGGTCTCATCGAGACGATGACGCTGAGCGAAGTGACTTCCCTGTCAGGTTTCAAGGGCAATTTCAAGGCCGTGGTAAAGACGGCCCCGCGATACGTCGACGTCGACAGATGCACTGCGTGCGGTGACTGCGTCAGGGAATGCTCGCTCGCCGGCCGGGTGTCCTCGGAGTTCGAGGCGGGCCTCTCGAACAGGTCGGCGATATACATCCCGTTCCCGCAGGCCGTCCCCCTCGCCGCGGCGGTCGACCCGGGATCCTGCCTGTACCTGTGCAAGGGCAAGTGCAAGAAGCAGTGCAGTGAGGCGTGCGGCCCGGGCGCGATCGACCTCGAGCAGGAAGAGCGGGAGACGGAAGTGGAGGTGGGGGCCGTCGTCGTCGCCACCGGCTTCGACCTCTACGACTGCTCTCTCGTCCCGAGGCTCGGATACGGTCGGTATCCCGAGGTGCTCGACGCCCTGCAGTTCGAGCGGATCCTGTCGGCATCCGGGCCGACCGGCGGAAGGATAGAGACGCCGGCGGGGGAGGCCCCGAAGCGGATAGCGTTCGTCCACTGCGTCGGCTCCCGCGACGAGTCGGCCAACGAGTACTGCTCGCGCGTCTGCTGCATGTACACGGTGAAACAGGCACACATGGCGCGCGAGAAAGGCCTCGAGGTGTACGAGTTCTACATCGACGTGAACGCGTTCGGCAGGGGCTGCCAGGAGTTCTACCGGAGGGTGCGCGACGAGGGCGTATACTTCATCCGGGGCAGGGCCGCCGACGTGGCGAGGATAGGAGGCGAGCTCCGAGTCTTCGCCGAGGATACGCTGCTCTCCAGGCAGGTGGAGATGCCTGTGGACATGGTAGTCCTCGCCGCGGGCCTGGTGCCCCCGGCAGGGACGCCGGAGCTGGCGAGGACCCTCGGAATACCGGTCGGTACGGACGGCTTCCTGATGGAGGCGCACCCGAAGCTCCGCCCGGTCGAGACCGTGAAAGAAGGGGTCTTCCTCGCGGGCTGCTGCCAGGGGCCCAAGGACATACCGGACACGGTGGCACAGGCGGGGTCCGCCGCGGCTTGCGCGCTGGCGCTGCTCTCGAGCGACCGCGTCGAGGTCGAGCCGCTGACGGCAAGGGTTATCGAGGAGCTTTGCACCGGGTGCGCCTCGTGCGAGACGACCTGCCCGTCGGGGGCGATAGAGATAGTAGACGGAATCGCGGTCGTGACTGCCGCTGAGTGCGGAGGCTGCGGTGTCTGTGCCGCGGGCTGCGTCCGCGGGGCGGTGACGGTGGCGAACTCCACCGACGAACAGGTCCTGGCCAACATCGAGGGCATCCTGGAGGTGGGCCGTGGATGAGAAAGCAGCGCGCCTGATAACCGAGTACGTGAAGTCTTTCCCCGTCGACGACATCGGTTTCGCGAGCCCGGACGAATATTCGAGCCCGCGCTCTCCTGACATCAGGAGCATATTCCCGGAAGTCTCTACCATCGTGGTGATGGCTTACCGCGAGCTCTCCACCTGCATGAGCGATAACATGCAGATCGCGATGAACGGCAGGCTTGACCTGATGGAGTTCTCGCGCTCCTGCGACTACAAGCTGGCGCACTTCATCGAGTCCGAGCTGAAGGGCCGGGCGATGACGGTGCCTGTATCTTACCCGCTGCCCATGACGAGTGAGACGCAGGGCGCGGTCGCGGACGTGTCCATGCGGCACGCGGCGGTCGCGGCGGGCCTCGCCGAGTTCGGGCGCAACAACTGCGTCCTCCACCCGCGCCTCGGCAGCAGGGTGATATTCACGGCCGTCCTCACCGACCTCGAACTGCCTCCCGCGAAGGAGCGTGTGACCGGCGTGTGTGACGACTGCGGGCTGTGCGTCGACGCGTGCCCGGCCGGAGCGTTGGACGAGGAAGGCAGGACCGACGTGCTGAAGTGCCTTAAGGTGTGCCAGCCCTACGGGGTGGGAGGCAACATCAGGTTCTGGAGCAAGGCGCTCGCGGCCGGCGACGAGGAAGCGGCGCAGATGCTCTCGGACGAGAAATACTGGCGGCTGCTGCAGGCCGCCTCGATCGGCTTCCAGTACTTTTGTTTCAACTGCATCAGGGAGTGCCCGGCTGGCAGCGAACGCTGACGGGAGAACCAGGACGATGACGACAGAAAAGTATAGAGTCCGCGCGAAGAGGGCGGCGATCGCCGCGCTGCTGGTCGTGGTCGCGGCCGTTTCGATCGCGGGATGCGGCTCGCCGGCCGAGACGACCAGGGTCGTGCGGGTCGGCCACCTCGCCAACGACATGCACCAGCTTGCCTACTACGTCGCAAGGGAGAACGGTTACTTCAAGGAGGAGGGCCTCGACGTCCGTGAGGCCGGGGCGTTCAACGCCGGGCCCGAGGAGATGAGCGCCTTCTCCGCGCGCCAGCTGGACATCGGCTACGTCGGCACCGCGCCGGCGCTGACCTTCGCCGGACAGGACATGGCGGAGGTGAAGGCGGTCGCCGGGGTAAACAGGGTGGGCAGCGCGATCGTGATTAGGAACGGCCTCGAAGGTGGCGACATCTCGGCGCTGAAGGGCCGCAATGTCGCGGTGCCCGGCTACTCGACGATGCAGGACTTCCTGCTCCGGATCGCGCTCGGAAAGGCCAGGGTAGACGCTCGCGACCTTACGATCATGACGCTCAAGCCGCCCGAGATGGCCCAGGCGCTCTCGTCGGCGCAGATAGACGCGTTCATCGCGTGGGAGCCTTACCCCACCATGACTGTGACGCAGGGAGGGGGGCGGGTCCTCGAGCAGTCCTCGAAGATCTGGCCGCACCACCCCTGCTGCCTGGTGGTCGTCGACTCGTCGTTCCTCTTGAAGAACCCTGACACCGTGCAGCGTTTCGTCAGGGCTCACGAGAAGGCGACGGAGTTCATCAAGGACAATCCGGAGGAGGCAGCCGACCTGGCCGCCCGCTTCACCGGGCAGGACCGGGAGATCGCCAGGAAGGCGATGACCACCATCGAGTACGACACCTCGATGGACAAGGCGGCCATCCAGCGGTACGCGGCCTATCTTAAAGAGATGGGCGTGATAAAGGTCAGCGACCCCGCGTCGTTCGCGGCCGATTTCGTGGAGCCGGGTATGCTCCAGGGGGGAGGCAGGTGAGCAGGTGGTGGAAGCTGGCATCGCCTGTAGCCGTCATCGTACTGTGGCAGGTGCTCTCGAGTACCGGCGCCCTTCCGGAACACACGCCGTCTCCCACGAAAGTCGTGGCCGGCCTCTGGGAGCTGACGACGAAGGGGCTGCCACCCGGCTACCGCCTTCCCGGACACCTCTTCGCGAGCCTCGAGCGCGTCCTGCTGGGCTTCGCGATAGCCGCGCTCGTCGCGCTGCCTCTCGGCCTGCTGGTCGGGTACTCGAAGCGGATGGAAGTCATCGTCGATCCCCTGGTGGAGGCGCTGAGGCCGGTTCCCCCGCTCGCGTGGCTGCCGCTCGCGGTGCTCTGGTTCGGCATAGGCCTCTTCTCTTCTTCCTTCCTGATCTTCCTCGGGTGTTTCTTCCCGATACTGCTCAGCACCATCTCCGGGGTGAAGTCCGTGGAGGGTACGCTGGTGGATGCCGCCCGGACGCTGGGCGCGAAGTCCCGTTCCATCGTGTGGAGGGTCATGCTGCCGGGCGCGATGCCGTCAGCGGTGACCGGCCTGCGCATCGGCATGGGCATCGGCTGGATGACGCTGGTGGCCGCGGAGATGACAGGCGTGAAGAGCGGCTACGGGCTTGGGTACCTGGTGCTGACCACCAGGGACCTCGCGCGATACGACCTGCTCCTCGCGGACATCGTCGTGATCGGGCTGGTCGGCTTCCTTCTGGACCGCGTCATAAAGGTGGCCGAGAGGAGGTTGCTGAAGTGGCGGTGAACGGCGCTCCGCTCCTCGACGTGCGCTCCCTGTCGGTCTCGTTCGCCGAGGAGAAGACCGGCAAGGTGGTGGACGTCCTCGACGACATCGGGGTGGAGGTCCGCGAGGGGGAGCTGGTCTGCATCGCCGGGCCCTCCGGCTGCGGGAAGACGACGCTCTTGAGGGCAATAGCGGGCCTGGTAAAACCGCGGGAAGGAGAGGTGCTCCTGGACGGGACGCCCGTCGCGGGGCCCGGCCCCGAGCGAGGCCTCGTCTTCCAGGACTACGCCCTGTTCCCGTGGAGCACCGCTCTCAAGAACGTGATGTTCGGCCTCACCGTAAGGGGCATGGACAAGAAGGAAGCCGAGGAGGCCGCACGCGGATACGTCAGTACGGTCGGGCTCGAGGGCTTCGAGAACATGTATCCCCGGGAGCTGTCCGGCGGCATGAAGCAGAGGGTCGCGATCGCCAGGACGCTCGCGGTCGAGCCGCGCATACTGCTGATGGACGAGCCGTTCGCCTCCCTCGACGCCCAGACCCGTTACTCGATGCAGGAGTTCCTCATCGACCTCTGGCGCGAGACGGGCAAGACGATACTGTTCGTGACCCACTCCGTGGACGAGGCTGTGTTCCTCGGCGAGAGGGTCATCGGGCTGTCGAAGAGGCCGGCGCGCGTCATCGAGCGATTCGACGTGCCGCTCGCATACCCGCGCGACCGCGGCTCGATGGAATTCACCGGGCTGAGAAGCGAGATACTGGACTACCTCAGGAAAGAGAGCGAGGAGCTGTGAAGCCTGGACAGGGGCCGATAACGGAGATGACATCCGCGTTCTTCGAGGATGCCGTCGCAGGCACCCGAGCCGGTGAGAAGCTGCGCTCGTGCCTGCAGTGCGGCACCTGCACCGCGTCATGCCCGGTCGCCCGCTTCAGGGAGCTCTCGCCCCGCGAGGTGGTGAGGCTGGTCCTCACCGGAGGGCAGGAGGAAGCCCTTTCGCGCGACGTCCTCTACTACTGCTCGGCCTGTTATGCCTGCTCGGTGCGCTGCCCGATGGGCATCCAGCTGACCGATCTCGTGAACGTCCTCAGGGACGTCGCCGTCGAGAGGGGAGATGGCCCGCTGGACGAGCAGCTCGAGCTGGTCAAGAGCGTCGAGAATTACGACAACCCCTGGCTTCTGCCGCGGGCGCAGAGAGACCGATGGTCAAAGAAAGCCAGGCCGAAGATCGTGCCGAAGCAGAGCGCCGAGGTCCTCTTCTATCCGGGGTGCACCGCCGCTTTCATGCCGGCCATGCAGAAGGTCGCGCTTGCGACCGTCGCGGTGCTCGAGGCCGCGGGCGTCGACTTCGGCATCATGGGAAAGGATGAGATCTGCTGCGGCTCGACCGCGATGAGGGTCGGCATGAAGGACGTCTTCGAGCGGCAGGCGGTGAGGAACGCCGAGAAGCTCAACGCGCTCGGGGTCAAGACGATCGTGACGGCCTGCTCCGGATGCTACGGGGTGATGAAGCTCGAGTACCCCAGGGTGGCGCCGCTCGAGCCCGAGGTCCTGCACGTGTCGGAGCTGCTTGCGTCGCTCATCGCTGAAGGAAAGCTCGTGCCCGGCCGCGTAGAGAGAAAAGTCACCTACCACGACCCCTGCCACCTGGCGCGCCACGGCGGAGTGGTCGACGCGCCCAGGGAAGTGCTCCGCGCGATCCCCGGCATCGAGCTCGTCGAGATGGCAAGGACCGGCATGGACGCGCGCTGCTGCGGCGGCGGCGGCGGGATGCGGACAGGCCATCCTTCAGAGGCGGTCGAGATAGCAGCCGAGCGGCAGGCGGAGGCCGTCGAGACCGGCGCTGAAATAATGGTCACCTGCTGCCCGTTCTGCGAGGCCAACATGTCGGACGCGCTGAACAGCTCCGGCGGGCTTCCTCTCGTCGACCTGGTCGAACTGCTTGCCGAGTCCCTCGCCGGCGCTTGAAGCGCCGCTCCTCCGATTGCTTTTGACCCTTCGTGGTGGGATACTATCCGGCGGACCTTCGACGCATGTGAAACGCCCGCGAAGAGGCGTTTTTTTACGGATTGACGGAGTTACGCATGGACAAGATGTTCTACCCCGACAGCGTCGCGGTATTCGGCGCTTCCGCTAAAGAGACCAACATCGGCCGCAACATCATCCTCAACATGCAGAAGTGGGAGTACGGCGGCGTGATATACCCGGTCAACCCCAGGGGCGAGGAGGTGCTCGGGCTCACCGGCTATAAGTCCCTCGAGGAAGTGCCCGGAGATGTGGACCTGGCCGTCGCTTTCGTTCCCGCGAAGGCAGTGCCCGGAATACTGGACGAGTGCGGCGCAAAAGGCGTGAAGTACGTCGCCATCCCGTCGGGCGGCTTCTCGGAGTTGGGCGAAGAGGGCGAGGCGCTGACCGAGACCCTCAAGGAGAAAGCGCGGGAGCACGGCATCCGTTTCGTCGGGCCCAACGGCCTGACCATCATCAACGCGGAGAACGGCCTCTGCCTGCCATTCCTGCCGATGAAGAAGCGCCTTCCGGGGCGGGTATCCATCATCAGTCAGAGCGGTGGCGTGGGGCTGAGCCTGATCATGTTCCTGGACAACGCGGGCCGCACTTTCAACAAGTTCATCTCCGTCGGCAACAAGGTGGACATGGACGAGGTCGACTTCCTGGAGTACCTGGGCAAGGACCCCGGCACCAAGGTGATATGCCTCTTCCTCGAGAGCCTGGTCAGGGGCGAGCTCTTCATGGAGGTCGCGTCGAAGATAGACAAGCCGATAATCGTCTACAAGGCGAACACCACCGAGGTGGGCGCGCGGACCGCCGCGAGCCACACCGCGGCGCTGGCGAACAACGACGCGGTCCTTACCGGGGCGCTCGAGCAGGCCGGCGTGATCAGGGTCGATTCGATCAGGAAGCTGATAAGGATGGCGGTCGCGTTCGAGCTTCCGCTCATGACCGGCGACCGCATCGCCGTGGTATCGCAGGCCGGCGGCTACACAGTCCTGATGTCGGACGAGGCTTACAAGAGGGACTTCGAGTTCCCGCCCCTTTCGAAGAAGCTGCTCGACGGTTTCAAGGACCACGTCAGGGCCGACGTCATCAAGATGGGGAACCCGCTCGACCTCGGGGACGTGCTCTCCACCGACGCGATACTGTACGCGCTCGAGGGGCTGGTCGAACAGGAAGACATCGACGGCGTCGCCGTAGCGATACTGCGCCGCTCGGACGCCTCCTACGACGGCGCCTACGAGGCACTCTCGCGGGAGATGTGGCCCGACATCGGCGACATAATCAAGAAGCACGACAAGCCTGTCGCCCTCTGCCTTCTCAGCCAGTGCGAGTACAGCACCGACGTTCAGAGGCGAATGGAGTACCCGGTCTTCGAGAGTCCCGAAGAAGCCGTGGAAGCTATCAGCATCCTGCGCGAGTACCACCGCTCACACAAGTCCTGATCAAACACCTCACGAGCTTTTAGGCACGGCATCCGCCGTGCCTTAAAGCGAGTCCCACGGTAACCAAGAGCGCCGTTGAACGTCCTCGGACTTTCAACGGCGTGAACGCGGCCGCAACTGGGTTCCACGTTTACAGGGATTCCGGGTGAGGGGTCTCTCTGCTCGAGCAAGGTGTTGCGGACGCTATTTTCTACGTTGAAGTCAGCGGTGATTCAGGACGGGTAAACCTTTGAACTCAAGGGTAGCCCTGTGTTAGGCGTGAACCTTGAAGTCAAGCCCCCTGGTTCACGATGTGTTTAAGACCACAGATCATATTCTTCCCAATAATCTGACATCAGCGCTGATCAGACTAACCCTTACCCAGGGTCCTGACTAAACGTCCAAATATGGCGCACGCCAGGGGGCCTGTTGCCAAAGAGTGCTTCAGAAGTTGAAGATTGCCAAGTGAGATATGGAAACGGCTTCATGACGCAGGAAACAGAGAATTGAATGGGCGCATCCCGATGCCACTGAACAACTCTTCACCAG
>Ga0209539_1000090_pt1 | contig 53471 bp, 62 predicted proteins | sample BarGraNGADG00312_2_FD_184499 | JGI IMG/M metagenome (GOLD analysis project Ga0209539, IMG submission 184499) | Arctic peat soil microbial communities from Barrow, Alaska - Barrow Graham LP Ref core NGADG0011-312 (SPAdes) (version 2) | ecosystem: Environmental > Terrestrial > Soil > Wetlands >...
GGCGCCGGTGAACCTCGGCGACGACATCGGCCGACAGCAGCCGGTCCGGGTGGCGTTCGGTCGGTCCGCTCACCGGGCCGGCCCGGCGAGCAGCGCTGCGATCGTCGCCGGCAGCGCCTCGGCCACGTCCAGCGCGGCGATCGGCCCGAGGGCCGCGCCGAGGCGGTCCGGCACGCCGAGGCGGTCCGGCGCGCCGCGCGACGATGCGCGCTGAGCTGCCCGGCCGTGGACCAGGACCGCGGCCGCGGCGAGTCGGCCGGCCAGACCGGGCTCCTCGACGACCCGCGGACCGTGTCCCGCGAGCAACGCGCCGATCACCCCGGCGAGGACATCACCAGCGCCTGCCGTAGCGAGCCAGGGCGGCCCGCCGCGCTGGGCGTGCACGGTGCCGTCGGGCCCCGCGATCACCGTCGTCGAGCCCTTGAGCAGGACCGTGGCCCCGGTCAGCCGACTGGCCAACTGCACGAAGCGCATCGGCTCGGCCTCCACCTCGGCACGCTTGGCCGGCTGACCGCGCGCTGTAAGCAGCCGGGCAAGCTCGCCCGCGTGCGGGGTGAGCACGAAGTGCGGGGCGCAAGCGGCCGGCAGCAGCTCGAGTGCGCCCGCGTCGACCACGGCCGGGACCGGACTCTCGCCGAGCGCCGACGCGAATGCCAACCCGATGCGTTCCGCCTGCTCGCGCTCGGCTGGATCGACACCTGGTCCGAGTAGCCACGCCTGGACCCGTCCGCCGGCCGAAACCACCTCAGGCCGGGCGGCCAGCACGGCGTCCGTCGCCGACTGCGGGCCCAGATAGCGGACCATCCCGACCCCGGCGCGCACCGCCGCGCTCGTCGCGAGCACGGCAGCGCCCGGGAAGCGCTCGCCGCCGGCGACCACGCCGAGCACCCCGCGCGAGTACTTGTCGTCGTGGGTGCCGGGGACCGGCCAGAGCGCGACCACATCGGCGTCCTCGAGGCACGTGACGGCAGGCTCGCCGTGGCGGACAAGCCCGGGCGTCAGACCGATGTCGACCACCTGCACGCGACCAGCGAGCTCTCGCGCCGGCGGCAGCAACAGGCCTGGCTTCGGCGCCCCGAAGGTGACGGTGAGGCAGGCCGGGAGCACCGGGCCGGATACCGTGCCGTCGTCGACGCCGATGCCGCTCGGCACGTCGACGGCCACGACGAACGGCGAGCCGTACTCCTCCAAGCAGATGAGATCGGACAGGACGGCGACGAGCTGCCCGGCCGGACCGCGCAAGGCGCCGTCCCCGCCGATCCCGACCAGGGCGTCGAGCACCACGTCCGCGGTGAACGCCTCGGCGACCGCGTCGCCGAGCCAGCACGGCTCGCCGGGGCCGCCCTCGGCCACGCTGACGACCCGCCCGCCCGCCCGGAGCAGCGCGGCAAGGCCTGCCGGGTGCACCCGTGCGGTCGTCGTGACCGCCAGCACGGACACGCCGCGCCGCGCGAGGTGGGCACCAGCGTGCAGCGCGTCACCGCCGTTGTTGCCGGCGCCGACCAGTAGGACCGCGTGCGAACCACGCACCCGACCCCGGCGAGCCCTGAGCTCCCGCAGCACCGCGACCGCGAGGGCGAACGCAGCCCGCTCCATCAGGGCACCACCCGCCTCGGCGAGCACCGGCTCCTCGGTCGAGCGCACCTGAGCAGCGGTGTAGGCGCGCAGCACGGCTCAGCCGCCGCATTCCGCGATGACGACGGCCGAGGCGATCCCGGCGTCGTGCGACATGGAGAGGTGGAAACGATCCACGCCGAGAACCCGGGCCCGGTCCAGAACCGTTCCGGTGATCAGCAGCGACGGCTCCCCGGCCACTCCGCGTGACACGCTCGCGTCCTGCCAGCGCAGCCCGGCCGGCGCGCCAAGCGCCTTGGCGCAGGCCTCCTTGGCGGCGAACCGCGCGGCCAGCGAAGCGGGCGCCAGTTCGCGCTCCTCGGCGGTGAACAACTTCTCGAGCAGTCGGGGCGCCCGTTCGAGGGTGGCGATGAAGCGTGCCACGTCGACCACGTCGATCCCGACCCCGATGATCACGGCTGTCCCGGTCGCCTCAACCGCTCACTCGACCGTGACGGACTTCGCGAGGTTGCGCGGCTGGTCGACGTCGAGGCCGCGGGCGGTCGCCAGCTCGCAAGCGAAGATCTGCAGCGGGACGACGGAGACGAGCGGAGCGAGCAGCGTCGGCGTCCGCGGAACGTAGAAGACGTCGTCGGCGAACGGCCCGACCGCGGTGTCACCCTCCTCCGCGATGACCAGGGTGCGCGCGCCGCGGGCCCGGATCTCCTGGATGTTCGAGATGACCTTGTCGTGCACCGAGTCGCGCCCGCTCGAGGACGGCACGATGACGAACACCGGCTGACCCTCCTCGATCAGCGCGATCGGACCGTGCTTGAGCTCACCTGCCGCGAAACCCTCGGCGTGGATGTACGCCAGCTCCTTGAGCTTGAGGGCACCCTCGAGCGCCACCGGGAACCCGACGTGGCGGCCGAGGAAGAGCACCGCCTTCTGCTCGCGCATCGCCCGCGCGAGCACCCGGATCGGTTCGGCGTTGTCGATCACCGACTGGATCTTCGCGGGCATCGCGTTCAGCTGCGCCAGGATCTCGCGGATCTCGTCGGGGAACTTGTTGCCGCGAAGCTGCGCCAGGTAGAGGCCGAGCAGATAGGTGGCCGTGATCTGAGCCAGGAAGGCCTTCGTCGACGCCACCGCGACCTCGGGCCCGGCGTGCGTGTACAGCACGGCGTCGGACTCCCGCGGGATCGTCGATCCGTACGTGTTGCAGATTGCCAGGACCTTGGCGCCCTGCTCGCGCGCGTGGCGCACCGCCATGATCGTGTCCATCGTCTCGCCCGACTGCGAGATCGCCACGACGAGCGTCCTCTCGTTCACGACCGGATCGCGGTAGCGGAACTCGTGCGCGAGCTCCACCTCGACCGGGATCCGGCACCAGTGCTCGATCGCGTACTTCGCGACGTGACCGGCATTTGCCGCGGTCCCACAGGCCACCACGACGATCTTGTCCACCGCGCGGAGCACGCCCTCGTCGATCCGCAGGTCGTCCAGGACCAGACGGCCCGAAGGATCGGTGCGGCCCAGCAGGGTGTCCGCGACCGCCTTCGGCTGGTCGTGGATCTCCTTGTCCATGAACGAGCGAAAGCCGCCCTTCTCGGCGGCAGCGGCATCCCAGTCCACCGTGAACCGGCGCGGCGTGACCGCGGTGCCGAAGAAGTCGGTGACGACTACACCGTCCGGCGTGATCGTCACGACCTGGTCCTGACCGAGCTCGAGGGCATCCCGGGTGTGCGCGATGAACGCGCTGACGTCGCTGCCCAGGAAGTTCTCGCCGTCCCCCAGGCCGACGACGAGCGGGGAGTTGCGCCGGGCGCCGACGACGATGCCGGGGCGGTCGGCGTGCACGGCGAGCAGCGTGAAGGCACCCTCCAGCCGGCGCGCGACCGCGCGCATCGACTCGGCGAGGTCCCCGGTCTCCGCGAAGGCCTCCGCGAGCAGGTGTGCGGCCACCTCGGTGTCGGTCTCCGAGGCGAACTCGACGCCCTTGGCGAGAAGCTCCGCCTTGAGCACCGCGAAGTTCTCGATGATTCCGTTGTGGATGACCGCGAGCCGACCGCCATCGGCCAGGTGCGGGTGTGCATTCAGGTCGGTCGGCGCACCGTGGGTGGCCCAACGTGTGTGGCCGATCGCGGCGCAGCCCGGCGCGAGCGGGTGCGCGATGAGCAGGTTCTCGAGGTTGACGAGCTTGCCGGCCTTCTTCGCCGTGGCGAGCGGCCCGCCCTCCGAGTCGACGACCGCCACACCGGCCGAGTCGTATCCGCGGTACTCGAGGCGGCGCAGACCGCCGAGCACGACATCCAGGGGTCTGCCACTCGGCCGCTGGGCGCCGACGTATCCGACGATTCCGCACATATTCCGAGTCTAGTGGTAGCCACGGCGCGCCCCAGCGGTCCCCATTCGGTTCAGCGGCCCGTCTCGGGCAAACTGTTGCCGTGGCTCTCCGCAGCGATGACACCGTCCCCGCGCTCACTCCGTTCGTCGAGCTCGACCGCGAAGCCTGGAGCCGACTCTCGGAGTCGACGCCACTCCCGCTCACCGGCGCGGACGTCGAGCGGCTGCGTGGGCTCGGCGACCCGGTCGACCTGGCCGAGGTCGACGCCGTCTACCGGCCATTGTCGCGCCTGCTGAACCTCTACGTCGGCGCCACCAACGGGCTGCACGCGGCCTCGTCGACGTTCCTCCGCGAAAACGTCGGCGGTACCCCGTTCGTCATCGGCGTCGCGGGTTCGGTGGCGGTCGGCAAGTCGACGACGGCGCGCATCCTGCGCGAGCTGCTGGCCCGTTGGCCGGACACGCCGCGGGTCGAGCTGATCACTACGGACGGCTTCCTGTACCCGAACAGCGAGCTCGAGCGCCGCGGCCTGCTGGATCGCAAGGGCTTCCCGGAGTCCTACGACCGGCGCGCGCTGCTCCGCTTCGTCGCCGAGGTCAAGGCAGGGCGGGATGAGGTCCTGGCTCCCGTCTACTCTCACCTGAGCTACGACGTCGTGCCGGGCAAGCACGTGGCGGTGCACAAGCCCGACGTCCTGATCGTCGAGGGCCTGAACGTCCTCGCGCCCGCCCGGCCGCGCGCCGAGCGCGGGTCTAGCCTCGCGGTGAGCGACTTCTTCGACTTCTCGATCTACGTCGATGCGCGGACCGTGGACGTTCGCCAGTGGTACGTGGACCGCTTCCTGACCCTCCGGCAGACCGCGTTCGCTCAGCCCGAGTCGTACTTCCACCGGTATGCCTCGTTGACCGATGACCAGACGATCGAGCTTGCCGGGCAGATCTGGGACTCGATCAACGCACCGAACCTGCTGCGGAACATCCTGCCGACGCGGAGCCGCGCGACGCTCGTGCTCACGAAGGGCGAGGACCACAGCGTGCGGCGGGTCCGGCTGCGCAAGCTCTGACGGTCAGCCGTTGCCCCGTCAGTCCTCGGAGGCGATCATCTCGGCGACCTTGCGCCGCGACCGAACGTTCATGATCTTCTCCACGAGCGTCCCGATCAGAAGACCTCCGACCATGCCGACGAGGATGGCGAGAATGGGTTGGTCGTGCAGCAGGAAGCCGGCCGCGATTCCGATCGCAGCCGAGTAGATGGCCCAGGTCGTCGCGGCGATCGCGGCCAGCAGCATGAAGAACCGCCGCGGGTAGTGCACGCCACCGGCGGTCATGTTCACCGCGACCCGCCCGATGGGCACGTAGCGCGCCCCGATGATGAAGGCGGGGCCGCGGTGCTCGAGGGCGTGCTCCGCCCAGTCGAGTGCCTTCTGGGCCCGCTCGCCGCGCATGATCCGCAGTGTGCGCACGTCGACCATCGAGCCGATCTGGTATGCGATCTGGTCACCACCCCACGCGCCCACCGCCGCGAACGCGATGACCAGGATGAGGTTGGGTCCTCCGCCAGACGTCGCGGCCGCGGCGAGAGCGATCACCGCTGACTCCGAGGGGATCGGTGGGAAGAAGCCGTCGACGATTGCGAACGCGGTCAGGGCCGGGTACACCCAGGGGGAACCGCCGAGGGCGAGGATCCACTGCTCCATCGAGTTCGCCAGGTTCCCGAACGATGCGAACACGCCTCACCCGTCCTCTTGAGTCGCGCGGCAGGGCAGCCGGCAGCACCAGCCGGGCCGCGCACCAGCGTACGGTGCGGTCCGAGCTCCAGGCACCAAGATGCGGGTCGAAAGTTCCGGCCGACGAGCCAACGAGCCGGCTGCGGGCAGGCGGCGGCTCTCAGCCGAGCGGGAACCCGAGGGTGCGAGCGGCCGCGCGCGGCGAACCCTCACCGGTCCAGAACTCGACCAAGTTGCCCACCGAGCTGAGCGACCGGAGCTCGGCGCCGTCGAGGTAGAGCCGGCCGGCAAGGTGATCCGTCTCGTGCTGGATGATCCTCGCCTGCCATCCGGTCAGCACCTCGTCCACGGCTCGACCGCTCGCGTCATGACACCGGAGCCGGACGGTCCGGTAGCGCGGAACGACGGCCTGCCAGCCAGCCACGCTGAGGCAGCCCTCGTAGAAGCTGCGCCGCGAAGTCCCGACCGGTTCGTAGCTGGGATTGATGAGTGACCGAAACGCCAACGGGAAGCGTTCGCGGTCGTCGGCACTGTCGGCCTCCGTGGAGCCGACGTCTTCGGCGACGGCGATCGCCAGCCCGATCCCGATCTGGGGCGCCGCCAGGCCGACACCAGGCGCCGCCTTCATCGTCGCGCGCATCATCTCAATGAGCGCCTCGAGCAGCTCGTCTCCCAACTGGCCGTCGTACGGCTCCCCGATCGTCCGTAGCACCGGGTGTCCGGCCTGGACGATCGGCGCGGGCGCACCCGAGAGCACCAGCCGCTCGACCTGGTCCCGAACGGTTGCCGTCACAGGCTCAATCGCTCCCGCACCACGCCGGCAAGGGAGTCGGCGATCTGCCGCGCGAGCGTCGGCGTCGATGCCTCGACCATGACCCGGACCAGGGGCTCGGTCCCCGACGGGCGGAGCAGGACGCGTCCGGTCTCGCCCAGGTCGGCCTCGGCCCGGGCCACCGCTGCCCGCACGCCGTCGTCCGACTCGGTCCGGGTCCGGTCCACGCCCCGCACGTTGACGAGCACCTGCGGGAAGCGCTGCACCGTTCCGGCCAGGTCCGCGAGCCGACGACCCGAGGCCGCGACCTCAGCGGCGAGGTGCATCGCGGTCAGCACGCCATCGCCGGTCGTCGAGTGCTCGCTCATGATCACGTGCCCGGACTGCTCGCCGCCGAGCGTATAGCCGTTCCCGCGCATCGCCTCAAGCACGTAGCGGTCGCCGACGGCCGTCTCGACCGTGACGATGCCGGCCTCCTTCATCGCCAGCCGCAGGCCGAGGTTGCTCATCACCGTCGTGACGAGCGTGTCCGACGCGAGCGTGCCACGCTTGCGCATCGCCAGTGCCAGCACGCCCATGATCTGGTCGCCGTCCACCAGCGCACCGGTGTGGTCCACCGCGAGGCAGCGGTCCGCGTCGCCGTCGAGTGCGACCCCCAGGTCCGCGCCGGAAGCGACCACGGCGGCCTGGAGCGGCTCAGGGTGGGTCGACCCACAGGCGTCGTTGATGTTGCGCCCGTCGGGTGCTGCGCTGATCACGATGACCTCGGCGCCCGCGCCACGCAGGGCTGCCGGGCCGACCTCGCTCGCTGCGCCGTTCGCGCAGTCGATCGCGATCCGAAGACCCGCCAGCGGGTTCGGCAGGGTCGTGAGGAGGTGCTGGACGTAGGCATTGCTAGCCGCGCCGGTGTCGATCGAGATGCGTCCGACGTCGTTCCCGGTCGGCCGGTCCCACATCTCACCCATCCGGCTCTCGATCGCGTCCTCGACATCATCCGCGAGCTTGTGGCCGCCGCGCGAGAAGAACTTGATCCCGTTGTCCGCCATCGGGTTGTGCGAGGCGGAGAGCATCACGCCGAGATCGACGTCGAGTGCCGCGGTGAGGTGCGCAACGGCCGGGGTCGGCAGGACTCCGACGTCGATCACGTCCACGCCCGCGGACGCTAGCCCGGCGCAGACGGCGGCCGAGAGGAAGCCACCCGACGCCCGTGGGTCACGCCCGACGACAGCCCGCGGGCGGTGCCCCGCGAAGGCGCCGGAGAGCGCCAGCACGTGCGCGGCGGCCGCCGCGAGGCCGAGCGCGAGCTCCGCGGTCACCTCGCGGTTCGCACGGCCTCGAACGCCATCGGTCCCGAAGAGTCGAGCCATCGAAGTCCTCCCTGCCAACCTGACGACCATGACACACACGGGGCGACGCAGCGACGGCCCCGGCGGTCGCAACCACCGGGGCCGTCGCCTAGCGCGATCGCACGATCAGCGCTTGGAGTACTGAGGAGCCTTACGTGCCTTCTTGAGGCCGGCCTTCTTGCGCTCGACGACGCGCGCGTCGCGAGTAAGGAACCCGGCCTTCTTGAGCGCCGGGCGGTTCGCCTCGGTGTCGATCCCGTTGAGCGCCCGGGCGATGCCAAGGCGCAGGGCGCCGGCCTGGCCCGAGGGGCCGCCGCCGGTGATGCGCGCGATGACGTCGAAGCGACCCTCAACGTCCACGAGCTTGAGTGGGCTGTTCACGAGCTGCTGGTGCACCTTGTTCGGGAAGTAGTGCTCGAGCGTGCGTCCGTTGATCTTCCACGTCCCGGTGCCCGGGATCAGGCGAACCCGGGCGACAGCCTCCTTGCGGCGGCCGAGCGCTGCGCCGGGGGCAGTAATGCTCTGCCCGCGGCCAGTCCGGGCACTGGTCTCGGAGGTGTACGTACTGGGCGTGTCCTCGCCCTCGAGGTCGATGTCAACCGTGGTCTCTGCCACTGGGGTCCTCGCGTCCTTGGTGATGTCGTCCCGAGTAAGGCGGATGCCTACTGGGCGACCTGGGTGATCTCGAACGGCTGCGGCTGCTGCGCAGCGTGCGGGTGCTCCGCGCCGGCGTACACCTTGAGCTTGCTCAGCTGGGTGCTCGACAGGGAGTTCTTCGGCAGCATGCCACGAACCGCCTTCTCGACGGCGCGCTCGGGGCGGGTGGCAAGGAGTTCGCCGTACGTCACCGCGTGGAGGCCGCCAGGGTAGCCGGAGTGGCGATAGGCCTTCTTCTGCTCGCGCTTGTTGCCGGTGAGGGCGACCTTGGCAGCGTTGATGACGATGACAAAGTCACCGCCGTCGACGTGCGGGGCAAATGTGGCCTTGTGCTTGCCGCGCAGCAGGGTCGCCACATGGCTCGCGAGGCGACCCAGAACGACGTCGGTAGCGTCAATGACGTACCAGTTCCGTTCGACGTCGCCGGGCTTCGGGGTGTACGTGCGCACGGTCGTAAGCCTTCGTTTCGTGTCACTGATGTGGTCAGTACGGCGTTCGGCCTGGTGCCGATCACCGAGGAGATCGTCTCTGCGCATCAACCGCGTGGCCTGGCGAGTAGGAGCGCCGGCCGCCGTGTGAACGCACAACGACCTGCCACGATACCTGCTGTCACACCAGGGGGTCAAAACCACGGATGCGGAAGACCGACGGCACACCGCACCTGCGTCACCCGTCAGGCCCAGCCTAGGGCAGTTCAACATGCAGATGCCGCCGCGCGGTGACACCGTGTGCACATGGGCAGTCACGACGCCGCCCTCCCGGGTGGACAGAGCGGGTGGAACTCCGAGTACGACTCGGACCAGTTGCCACTTGAGGACACGCTGCTCGATCGCGACGTCGGGGACGTGCTGGACGAGGGCTACTCGCCGCCCGAACGACCGCGCCACAACCACTGGGGCGAGACCGCCCGCGAGGAGGAGCTCGGCGAGCCTCTCGACCTCCGGCTCGCCGAGGAAGAGCCCGAGCCCTGGGCGGCTCCGGAGCACGGCGCCCGCCAGATGGACCGCTCCGGGCGTTTGCTCGCACCGACCGAGGAGACCGGTTCGAGCCAGGACGTGTACGCCGCCGACGTGGGGATCGCGGGTGGCGGCGCGAGCGCCGAGGAGGCGGCGATGCACCTCGTCGACGAGTCGGACCCGCGCGAGGACCCGATAGAGGATGCCGACGAGCAGCTCGAGTGGGGCCTCAAGGACGAGGGGTGAGCTGCCGCACTGCTCGGGCCTGCTTCGCACGCACCGCCAGACCGTCCACCTCCGGATAGGTCACCTCGTCGAGAGTGAGACCGCGCGCCGGGGCGACGGTGCTGCCGGGGTCACGCTGACCACCCGCGAGCACGGCCAGCGGCCAGCTCGGCGGGCGGCGGCCCTCGCCCACGGCGATCGAGGCACCGACCAGCGCGCGCACCATCGAGCGGCAGAACGCGTCGGCCTGGACGGTCGCGACGACGAGTCCGGCATCCGGTCCCGATGACGGACGCGCCCAAGCGAAGACCTCGAGCGTCCGGATGGTGCTGGCCCCTTCGCGGGAGCGGCAGAAGGCCGCGAAGTCGCGCTCGCCGAGGAGTCGCTCCGCCGCGTCGGCCATGGCGCCCTCGTCGAGCTCGCGCCGGTGCCAGAGGATGTAGGGCCTGCGCAGCGGGTCGCGGGTCGCCGGCTGGTCCGAGATGCGATAGCTGTACCGGCGATGCAGTGCGGAGAAGCGCGCGTTGAAGCCCACCGGCGCGGCCTCCGCCCTGCGGACGACCAGGTCGCTCGGCAACGCGCCGGCCAGGCGGCTGACCAGCGCTGCGCCCGGGCCGCGCCCGCCCCGCCCCACCACGCCGAGCCACGCCTCGACCGGGACGTCGAGATGAGCCACCTGGCCGCGGGCGTGCACGCCGGCGTCGGTGCGCCCGGCGACCGTCAGCCGCGCTGGCTCGGGTAGCCGCAGCACGGTCGCGAGGGTCTCCTCGAGCATGCCCTGGACGGTACGCAGCCCGGGCTGTATCGCCCAGCCGGCGAACGCCGTCCCGTCGTACGCCAGGTCGAGACGGATGCGCACCTCGGCAGCGCGCGCGTCCTCGACCGGGCCAGCCATGCACCAAACCTACTGGCCTGCGTCGACCGGGTGCCTCGCGTCGACGTCGTCGAGTGCCTCGAGCAGGACCCGGGTGAACTCCACCGGCGCCATCAGGTTGGACAGGTGCCCGGCCCCGTGGATGATCTCGAGCCGACCGTCTGCGCAGGCGCGGAGGAACTTGCGCTCCTGGAGCCGGAAGTGGTCCCACTCGCCATTCACGATCCAGACCGGTACCTGCAGGCTTGCCAGGTCCGCGCACGGGTCCGTCGCGCGCAGCGCGTCGACGACGTCCGCGACGACCAGCGGCGAGAACCCGCCGGCGGCGATGTCGCGCACGCCGCCGTCGGGCAGGAAGCGGTCGAGCACCAGGTGGTTGAGCCGCTCGCCGTGGTCCGGGAGACGGCCGATCGCGCTCGCGAAGATCTCGAAGCTCAGCGCGGCGATGCCGACCGGTTCGGCCGAGCAGTCCGCGGCGACCACGCCGGCCACGGACTCGGGGAACCGTGCGGAGTAGGTGATCGCGATGTAGCCGCCGAGCGACAGGCCGACGACGACGACCCGCCGGCCCAGTTCGTCGACGGCGTCGTGGACGACTGCCAGCGCACCGTCGATCGTGAACGGCTCGCCGCTGCGCGCGCCGTGGCCGGGGAGGTCGACCGCGATTACGGGTCGCCCGGTCGACGCGAGCGCGTCCTGCTGCGCGCGCCACATCGTCGACGTGACCCGGATCCCGTGGATCAGCACCACCGGTGTCTGGGCAGGTGTCGCGTTCACGGCCCCACTATGCCCAGATCGGGACCGGGCGGCGCGCTGAATCCGGGCCCGGTGGCCCGGTTGGGCCTGCGGCCGCCAGACGTCGCGAACTCGGGCACGTGAAGCGCGTGAGCGCCATGGCGCGCGGCCGCCCTGGCCCAGGCCCGGATGGCGGCTCGAGGGCCCCTCAGCGCCCGTGGACGACGCAGGGGGTGGCCCTGGGCGCGTGCCCAGGGCCACCCCTTACGGTGTTTTCGGCGTTGCTTGCGGCTTCAGGCCTTCGCGGCCTCGTCCGCAACCCCCTCGACGGCGTCCGTGGCGTCGACCTCGTCGACCGGAGCCTCGACCACGGCGTCAGCCGGAGCCTCGACCGGAGCCTCGACCACGGCGTCAGCCGGAGCCTCGACCGGAGCCTCAGCTGCCTCAGCGGCCCCAGCGGCCTCGACCTTGGCGGCGGTCGCCTTCGCGGGCTTCGAAGCGGCCTTCTTGGTCGCCTTCTCGGCCTCACGGACGGTCGCCTGCTTCGGGCTCACCGGCTCGAGCACGAGCTCGATGACGGCCATCGGAGCGTTGTCGCCCTTGCGCGGACCGATCTTCGTGATGCGCGTGTAGCCACCGTTGCGCTCGGCCATCGCCGGGCCGATCTCGGTGAAGAGCACCTGCACGACCCCCTTGTCGCGCACGACGGTGAGGACGCGACGACGCGCGGCCAGGTCGCCGCGCTTGGCGAAGGTGATCAGACGCTCGGCGAGCGGCCGGAGCCGCTTAGCCTTGGTCTCGGTCGTGGTGATGCGCTTGTGCTCGAACAGGCTCGTCGCCAGGTTGGCCAGGATGAGCCGCTCGTGCGCCGGGCCGCCACCGAGCCGCGGACCCTTGGTGGGCGTAGGCATGGTTCTTACTCCTCAGTTCTCGTTATCGAGGATGCGTGCGCCGCGTCGGCCCCCGCACCCACCCAGCGTCAGTACTGCTCGTCCTCGGTGAGGTCGCCCTCGTCGCCGTCGTAATAGGCGGAAGCGGACGGATCGAAGTCCAGCGGGCTGTCCTTGAGCGACAGACCGAGTTCCGCGAGCTTCTCCTTGACCTCGGTGATCGACTTAGCACCGAAGTTCCGGATGTCCAGCAGGTCCGCCTCGCTGCGCGCCACGAGTTCACCCACGGTGTGGATGCCCTCGCGCTTCAGGCAGTTGTAGGACCGGATGGTCAGCTGCAGGTCCTCGACCGGCAGGGCGAGGTCGGCGGCGAGTGCGGCGTCGGTCGGCGACGGGCCGATCTCGATGCCCTCGACGTCGGCGTTCAGCTCGCGAGCAAGACCGAAGAGCTCGACCAGGGTCTTACCGGCCGATGCGACAGCGTCGCGCGGTGAGATCGCGGCCTTGCTCTCGACGTCGACGATGAGCTTGTCGAAGTCGGTGCGCTGCTCGACACGAGTCGCCTCGACCTTGTAGGTGACCTTGAGGACCGGCGAGTAGATCGAATCCACCGGGATCCGACCGATCTCGGAGTCGAACTGCTTGTTCTGCTGGGCCGAGACATAGCCGCGGCCTCGCTCGACGATCAGCTCGATCTCCAGCTTGCCCTTCGCGTTCAGCGTCGCGATGTGCAGGTCGGGGTTGTGCACCTCGACACCCGCCGGCGGCGTGATGTCGGCCGCGGTCACCGCGCCGGAGCCCTGCTTGCGCAGGTACATCACGACGGGCTCGTCGTTCTCCGACGAGACCACGATGTTCTTGATGTTCAGGATGATCTCGGTGACGTCTTCCTTGACACCGGGGATCGTGCTGAACTCGTGCAGCACGCCGTCGATCCGGATCGACGTGACGGCCGCGCCGGGGATGGACGACAGCAGCGTGCGGCGAAGCGAGTTCCCGAGCGTGTAGCCGAAGCCCGGCTCGAGCGGTTCGATGACGAACCGGGAGCGGTGCTCGGAGATTACCTCTTCGGTCAGGGTAGGGCGCTGTGCGATGAGCACGATCTGTTTTCCTTTCGGCGAAGCGTCCGCTATTTGACGCCAGGCGGTGGCCCGCTCGGGCTCTTATGCCGGGCGGGGTGGTGCACATTCAGCGGCCGGGTTCTCCGACCTGCGGCGAGCCGCGGCCTGACCCGACGTCGGTCCCCGGTACGGGGTGCCGACCGTCGGGCCGGACCTGTCGAGTCTCAGACGCGGCGGCGCTTCGGCGGGCGGCAACCGTTGTGCGCCTGCGGCGTCACGTCCTGGATCGAGCCGACCTCGAGGCCGGTCGCCTGGAGCGAGCGGATCGCGGTCTCACGACCGGAGCCCGGGCCCTTGACGAACACATCGACCTTCTTCATGCCGTGCTCCTGGGCGCGCCGAGCCGCCGCCTCAGCGGCGAGCTGCGCCGCGAACGGCGTCGACTTGCGCGAGCCCTTGAATCCGACCTGTCCGGCCGAGGCCCACGAGATCACCGCACCCGAGGGGTCGGTGATGGACACGATGGTGTTGTTGAAGGTGCTCTTGATGTGCGCCTGACCGAGCGCGATGTTCTTCTTGTCCTTGCGGCGAGGCTTGCGAACCCCGGCCGCAGCGCGAGTCTTGGGAGGCATCTGCTTGTTCTCTCCTGGTGGGAAGTCGTCGGACTGCAACGGCGCTGGCCTGCAGCGCCGGGCGGACTACTACTTGCCGACCTTCTTCTTGCCGGCGACGGTGCGCTTCGGACCCTTGCGGGTACGCGCATTGGTCTTGGTGCGCTGACCGTGCACGGGTAGGCCGCGACGGTGCCGAATGCCCTGGTAGCAGCCGATCTCCACCTTGCGGCGGATATCCGCGGCGACCTCACGGCGGAGGTCACCCTCGACCTTGAAGTTCGTCTCGATGAAGTCACGGAGCGCGACGATCTCGACGTCGCCGAGATCCTTCACACGCAGGTCCGGGCTGATGCCGGTTGCGACCAGCGTCTGCTGGGCGCGGGTACGGCCGACGCCGTAGACATAGGTGAGCGCAACCTCAAGCCGCTTTTCGCGGGGGAGGTCGACGCCGACAAGACGTGCCATCTGCAGTCAGACTCCTGTACTGCTCTTCGGAGGTCTGCCACATCGTCGTCCCGCGTGCTGCGGGCCCCGGCCTCCGACCGGGGGCTGCGCCGCGGCCACCCGAGAGTGGTCCGTGACGCTGACGATGCGCTTGTCCGATGTCACACCTGGTGGTGCGACACCGGGACGAGCTGCGCGAGTACGTCGCGCAGCGCCGGACTCAACCCTGGCGCTGCTTGTGACGCAGGTTCTCGCAGATCACCATGACGCGACCGTGCCGGCGAATCACCTTGCACTTGTCGCACATCTTCTTGACGCTGGGATTGACCTTCATGCTCGTTCCTCCGCCGCCGTCCCGTGAGCGCACCTGCGGTGCACCGACGACGGCGTCAATCGTGTGGTGGTTACTTGTAGCGGTAGACGATGCGGCCGCGGGACAGGTCATACGGGCTGAGCTCCACCACCACGCGGTCCTCAGGGAGGATCCGGATGTAGTGCTGGCGCATCTTGCCTGAGATGTGGGCGAGCACCTTGTGCCCGTTCGTGAGTTCGACCCGGAACATTGCGTTCGGGAGAGCCTCAACCACGCTGCCCTCGATCTCGATGACACCGTCCTTCTTTGCCATAATCCTCCGCTAACTCCCATTGTTCACTGCTCCGGTGGCGGCGCCGCCGTTCGCGGACCCGCCCGCCACTCGACGTGACGTTTCGCGCACCCGGACCCCGCTCGCGCGGCATCCACTGGGCGCACACCCAACGAACTATCGTACGGCATCGCCGGGTGCTCGGGAAACCGCAGCCGGGCTACTCCCCCAAGGGGGCAACCGTGACGCCGAGCGCGCCCAGTCGCTCCGCACCGCCGTCCGGCGCGGTGAGCACCCAGATGCCCCCGTCGTGGATGGCAACGGAGTGCTCCCAGTGTGCGGCGCGAGCGCCGTCGCGCGTGATGACGGTCCATTCGTCCGCCAGCACCTGGGTGTAGCGCTGGCCGCGGGTCAGCATCGGTTCGACGGCCAGGCACAGCCCCGGGCGCAGTCGCGGCCCGCGGTCTCGGGTCCGGTAGTTGAGCACCTCTGGCGGCTGGTGCATCGCGCTGCCGATGCCATGACCGACGTACTCCTGGATGACCCCGTACTCGACCGCGGCGGCTTCGACGACGTCCTCCACCGCGCAGCCGACATCGCCTACCCGTTGACCGGTCGCGAGCGCGGCGATCCCCGCCCACATGGCCCCCTCGGTGACGTCCACCAGCGCGACGTCGGCGACCTCGGATTCGGGAAGCACCATCGAGAACGCCGAGTCCCCGTGCCACCCGTCGACGATCGCTCCGCAGTCGACCGAGACGACGTCGCCCGGCTGCAGCACTCGGCTGCCCGGGATACCGTGCACGATCTCCTCGTTGACGGAGACGCACAGCGTTGCCGGGTAGCTGTGGTAGCCGAGGAACGACGGTGTCGCTCCGGCCGCGGCGATGACGCCCGCGGCGATCTCGTCCAGATCGGCGGTGCTGAGCCCCGGCCGGGCGGCGTCCCGGACCGCACGCAATGCGGCCGCTACAACGAGCCCCGCCTTGCGCATGAGCAGCATCTGTTCAGGCGTCTTGTACTCGACCCCGTCCCGACCGAACACGGGCGCTCAGGTCAGCGGATCCGCGCGTCGAGCGCGCCGACGAGACGGTCCGTCACGGCGTCGACGCCGCCCATGCCGTCGACCTGCACGAGGATGCCGCGCAACTGGTAGAGCGCGGTCAGCGGCGCAGTCTGCTCGCCGTACACGGTCATCCGGTGCCGGATCACCGACTCCGTGTCGTCCGCGCGCCCCTCGATCTCGGCGCGCCGGAGCAGGCGGGTCACCACCTCGTCGATGTCGGCCGTGAACTCGACCACCGCGTTCAGGGTGACCCCGGTCGCATTGAGCATGTCGTCGAGCTCGCCGGCCTGGGCGACGTTGCGCGGGTAGCCGTCGAGCAGGAAGCCGTCGACCGCATCGCCGGAAGCGAGCCGGTTCCGCACCATCGCATTGGTGACCTCGTCCGGAACCAGTGCCCCCGAGTTCATGTACTCCTGGGCGAGGCGCCCCAGATCGGTCCCCTCGGACACGTTCGTCCGGAAGATGTCACCGGTCGAGATGGCCGGCACGGCTAGCCGTGCGGCGAGCCGAACGGCCTGGGTGCCCTTGCCCGCCCCGGGCGGGCCGAGCAGGACGAGACGTGCGCTCATCGCAGGAATCCTTCGTAGTGGCGTTGCTGCAGCTGGGACTCGATCTGCTTGATCGTCTCGAGGCCGACACCGACGACGATCAGCACCGACGTGCCACCGAACGGGATCCGGGTGTTGACGTGCAGCAGGATGAACGCGATCGTCGGGATCAGCGCCACGAAGGCGAGGTACATCGAGCCCGGTGCGGTGATCCGGGAGATCACGAAGTCGAGGTACTCCGACGTCGGCCGGCCGGCCCGGATGCCCGGGATGAAGCCGCCGTACTTCTTCATGTTGTCCGCGACCTCGTCCGGGTTGAACGTGATCGCCGTGTAGAAGTAGCAGAAGAAGATGATCAGCGCGGTGTAAAGCACGATGTGCAACGGCGCCGCTTGCGAGGCCACGTTGTTCGACACCCACTGGACCCAGGCCGACGTCTTCTGCCCGTAGTTGGCGATCAGACCAGGAACCGCGAGCAACGAGGACGCGAAGATCACCGGGATGACACCGGCCATGTTGATCTTGATCGGGATGTAGGTGCTCGACCCGCCGTACATCCGGCGCCCCACCATGCGCTTCGCGTACTGCACCGGGATGCGACGCTGCGACTGCTCGACGAAAACCACGAGCGCGAAGACCAGGACGGTGACAGCGAGCACGACGATGAACTTAGTGGCACCGTTCGCGCCACCGGCGACCGACCAGAGCGCGGTCGGGAAGCCGGCGGCGATCGACGTGAAGATGAGCAGCGACATGCCGTTGCCGACGCCGTGCTCGGAGATCTGCTCGCCGAGCCACATGATCAGGCCGGTGCCCGCGGTCATCGTGATGACCATCTGGGCGATGTTCCATACGCTCGTGTCAGGGATGACGGGGACGGCGCAGTTGTTGAACAGCTGGCCGTTGCGGGCGACTGTGATGACCGTCGTCGACTGCAGGATCGCCAGCGCGATCGTCAGGTACCGGGTGTACTGGGTGAGCGTCGCGGTGCCGGCCTGGCCTTCCTGGTGCAGCGCCTCGAACTTCGGGATGACGACGCGGAGCAGCTGGACGATGATGCTCGCCGTGATGTACGGCATGATGCCGAGCGCGAAGACCGACAGCTGGAGGAGTGCGCCACCGCTGAACAGGTTCGCGAGGCCGAGCAGGTCGTTCGCACCGCTGGTCTCCGCGATGCACTGGCGGACGTTCGGGTACGAGACCCCGGGCGTCGGGATGAACGATCCCAGGCGGAAGATGACCATGATCGCAATGGTGAAGAGCAGCTTGCGCCGCAGATCTGGCGTCCGGAAGGCCCGGACGAATGCGCTGAGCACCTATCCTCCTGCTCCGCCGACGGCGGTGAGTCGTGATGCGACCGCGGACCCGCTCGGCACTGGACCGACGATGAACACAGCCGTGAGCACCCTAACGGTTCGAGCGGGACGAGCAGAACGGGGCCGGGGCGTTGTCTCGCCACCGGCCCCCTTCATGCGTCAGTCCTGCTCGATCGAACCGCCGGCCGCGAGGATCTTGTCCTTCGCGGACGCCGAGTAGGCATCCACCGCGACGCTGATCTTGACCGTGATCTCGCCGGTGCCGAGCACCTTGACCGGCGAGCCCTTGCGGACTGCGCCCTTGGCGACGAGATCCTCGATCGTGACCGAGCCACCCTTGGGGTAGAGCTCGGAGAGCTTGTCGAGGTTGACGACCTGGAACTCGGTGCGGAACGGGTTCTTGAAGCCACGCAGCTTGGGCAGACGCATGTGGAGCGGCATCTGGCCGCCCTCGAAGCGTGCTGCCACCTGGTACCGAGCCTTCGTGCCCTTGGTGCCACGACCTGCGGTCTTGCCCTTCGACGCCTCACCACGACCCACGCGGGTCTTCGCGGTGCGCGCGCCCGGGGCAGGACGCAAGTGGTGCAGCCGCAGGGTGCTCATCCCCGAGACCTCGGCAGCCTTCGCCGGAACCTTCCGGATCGCAGCCGTAGCCGGCGCCTTGTCGCCAACGACCTTCTCGGCGGCGGCCTTCTTGGCCGGAGCCTTGTCGCCAACGACCTTCTCGGCGGCGGCCTTCTTGGCCGGAGCCTTCTTGGCCGGCGCCTTCTTGGCGGGAGCCTTCTCCGCGGTCACGTCGTCCTTCTTCTCGGCCATGGTCACTCGACCTCCTCAACGGCGACGAGGTGCGCCACCGTCGCGACCATGCCACGGATCTCGGGCCGGTCCTCCTTGACGACGACGTCGCTGATTCGGCGCAGCCCGAGGGTCCGCAGCGTGTCGCGCTGGTTCTGCTTGCCGCCGATGGCGGACTTGGTCTGGGTCACCTTGAGACGGGCCATCACGCACCCGCCCCAGCAGCCTGGGCCCGCAGCAACGCGGCCGGAGCCACGTCCTCGACCGGCAGACCGCGGCGCGCAGCCACGGCCTCAGGCAGCTCGAGAGCCCGAAGCGCAGCCACCGTGGCGTGCACCACGTTGATCGCGTTGTCGGAACCGAGGGACTTGGTCAGCACGTCATGGATGCCCGCGCACTCCAGGACCGCGCGAACCGGACCGCCGGCGATCACGCCGGTACCCGGAGCGGCGGGACGCAAGAACACGACGCCGGCTGCGGCCTCACCCTGGATCGGGTGCGGGATGGTGCCCTGGATACGCGGGACCTTGAAGAAGCTCTTCTTGGCTTCCTCAACGCCCTTGGCGATCGCGGCCGGCACCTCCTTGGCCTTTCCATAGCCGACGCCGACCATGCCATTGCCATCGCCGACCACGACGAGCGCGGTGAAGCTGAAGCGACGACCGCCCTTGACGACCTTCGCCACCCGATTGATGGCGACTACCCGCTCGACGAACGCGGACTTCTCGGGGACGTCGCCGCGCCGGTTGTCGCGCTCGCGACGATCACGCCGCTCTCCGCCACCCGCCGGCGCGCCGGCCGTGCTGCGCTGCTGTGCAGCCATCAGTGAATCCTTTGCTTCGGTACGGACGTGGGTCGTGGGGTCGGCGCCGTCACAGGGCCAGGCCACCCTCACGGGCGCCTTCGGCCACCGCCGCAACCCGGCCGTGGTACTTGTTGCCGCCGCGGTCGAACACGACGGAGTCGATGCCTGCAGCCTTCGCGCGGGCGGCGACGAGCTCGCCTACCTTGCGGGCCTTGGCGGTCTTGTCACTGCCCAGCGCGCGCAGGTCGGCCTCGAAGGTCGAGGCCGAAGCGAGCGTGCGGCCGGCGGTGTCGTCAACCACCTGGACGAAGACGTGCCGCGACGAGCGCGTCACGACGAGGCGCGGGCGCTCCGTCGTGCCGGCGACCTTCTTGCGAAGACGCACGTGACGACGCGCACGGGCGACCGCCCTGCCGGATCCCTTGATCATCAGAACCATCGGTCACTTACCAGCCTTTCCGACCTTGCGGCGGACCTGCTCGCCGGCGTACCGAACACCCTTGCCCTTGTAGGGCTCGGGCTTGCGGATCTTACGGATGTTCGCCGCGACCTCGCCCACCTGCTGCTTGTCGATGCCACTGACCGACAACTTGGTCGGGCCCTCCACCGTGAAGGTGATGCCGGCCGGGGCAGGCACCGAAACCGGGTGCGAGAAGCCGAGGGTGAACTCGAGGCCCGAGCCCTTGGCCGTCACACGGTAGCCGGTTCCGACGATCTCCAGCTTCTTCTCGTAGCCGTCCGTGACACCGGTGATGAGATTCGCCAACAGCGTGCGGGTGAGGCCGTGCAGCGAACGGGAAACCCGCTCGTCGTTCGGACGGGTCACCACAATGGCGCCCAGCTCGTCGCGGTTGACCTCGATGGGCGAGGCAACGGTGTGCGCGAGGGTGCCCTTCGGGCCCTTCACGGTCACCAGCGGACCGTCGATCGTGACCTCCACACCGGCCGGGACCGGGACGGGGACTTTGCCGATACGGGACATGGCTATCTCCTTTCCGTCTCGGTTACCAGACGAAGGCGAGGACTTCCCCGCCGACGCCCTTCTTTGCGGCCTGCCGGTCGGTCAGGAGGCCTGAGGAGGTGGACAGAATCGCCACTCCGAGGCCACCGAGCACCCTGGGCAGGTTGGTGGACTTGGCATATACACGCAGGCCAGGCTTCGAGATGCGGCGCACCCCAGCGAGCGAACGCTCACGGTTCGGGCCGAACTTCAACTCGATGGTGAGGTACTTGCCCACCGGGGCGTCCTCCACCTTCCAGCTGGCCACGTAGCCCTCGGCCTTCAGGATCTCCGCAATGTGCGACTTCAACTTCGAGTACGGCATGGTCACCGTGTCGTGGTAAGCCGAGTTCGCATTGCGCAGACGCGTCAGCATGTCTGCAATCGGGTCGGTCATTGTCATCGGGCTTCCGCCCTTCCTCACCGAGGTTTCCCGCTCCGGCCGCTTGCGCGACGTCGGAGGAGACCTGCGACGTAGTCGTTACCAGCTGCTCTTGGTCACACCGGGAAGCTCGCCGCGGTGCGCCATCTCACGAAGGCACACACGGCAGAGCCCAAACTTGCGGTACACCGAGTGCGGACGTCCGCACTTCTGGCACCGCGTGTAGCCGCGCGAGCTGAACTTGGGCGTCCGGCTCGCCTTGACGATCAGGCCTGTCTTCGCCACGTCAGTTCTCCTTGAACGGGAAGCCGAGACGACGGAGCAGCGACCGGCCCTCGTCGTCAGTGGTGGCCGTGGTCACAACGGTGATGTCCATCCCGCGAACCCGGTCGATCTTGTCCTGGTCGATCTCGTAGAACATCGACTGCTCGGTGAGACCGAAGGTGTAGTTCCCGTGGCCGTCGAAGTGCTTCGGCGACAGACCGCGGAAGTCACGGATTCGCGGCAGCGCCACCGAGAGCAGGCGGTCCAGGAACTCCCACATCCGCTCGCCGCGCAACGTCACGTGCGCGCCGATCGGCATGCCCTCACGCAGCTTGAACTGCGCGATGGACTTGCGGGACTTGGTGACCTGCGGCTTCTGACCGGTGATCGCGGCCAGGTCGCGGACCGCGCCGTCGATGAGCTTGGAGTCGCGAGCTGCCTCGCCGACACCCATATTCACCACGATCTTGGTCAGTCGTGCGACCTCGTTCACGTTCGAGTGACCGAACTCCTCGCGCAGCGCCGGGACGATCTCCTCGGCATAGCGCGCCTTGAGCCGCGCCTTGACCTGGGTCTCGGTGCTCATCAGATGTCCTTACCGGAGCTCTTGGCCACGCGGACCCGGGTGTCCCGGCTGCGCCCGTCGCGCTCGATCGTCTCGATGCGGACACCGACCCGGGTGCCCGTCTTGGTCTCCGGGTCGACGAGCATCACGTTGCTGACGTGGATCGGAGCCTCGACCGTCTCGATACCGCCGGTGCGCGCACCGCGGTTCGACTGGCCGACCTTGACGTGCTTGGTCGCCCGCTGCACGCCCTCGACGACCACGCGGTCGGCGTCCTTGAGGACCCCGAGCACGCGCCCCTGCTTGCCGCGGTCACGACCGGCGATGACGACGACGAGGTCGCCCTTCTTGATCTTCGCCATCTCAGATCACCTCCGGAGCGAGCGAAATGATCTTCATGAACTTGCGCTCCCGCAGCTCGCGGCCCACCGGGCCGAAGATGCGGGTACCCCGCGGCTCGCCGTCGCTCTTGAGGAGCACGGCTGCGTTCTCGTCGAACCGGATATACGAGCCGTCCGGACGGCGACGCTCCTTGGTGGTGCGCACGACGACAGCCTTGACGACTTCGCCCTTCTTCACGGCGCCACCCGGGATCGCGTCCTTGACGGCAGCGACGATCACGTCGCCGATGCCGGCGTACCGGCGGCCGGAGCCACCGAGAACGCGGATGCAGAGAAGTTCCTTGGCACCCGTGTTGTCGGCGACTCGAAGCCGCGACTCCTGCTGGATCATTTCCTGAACTCCTGTCGTCGAGCCGGTTCTCGCGGAGCGAGCCTGGCCGAACGGATACGGTCATGCACCGGGCTTGAGCAGCGGGGGCCGATCGCTGCCCGGTGGGGCTGTTGTTGGACTACTTGGCCTTCTCGAGGATCTCCACCAGGCGCCAGCGCTTCGTCGCTGACAACGGGCGGGTCTCCATGATGAGGACAAGGTCGCCGGTGCTGGCGGCATTGGCCTCGTCGTGCGCTTTCACCTTGCTGGTGCGGCGCATGACCTTGCCGTAGAGGGGGTGCTTGACCCGGTCCTCGACGGCGACCACGACGGTCTTGTCCATCTTGTCGCCGACCACGTAGCCGCGGCGCGTCTTGCGGTGCGAACGGTGCTCCGCGACGACGGCCTCGGTGGCCGAGACGTCAGGTGTCGCCTTACTCATAGTTGACCTCTCGCTCACTCTGCCGACTCGCTCGGAGCCGTACGGATACCGAGCTCGCGCTCACGCATGATCGTGTAGATCCGCGCGATGTCGCGGCGCACGGCCTTCAGACGCCCGTGGCTCTCCAGCTGGCCGGTGGCCGACTGGAACCGGAGGTTGAACAGCTCCTCCTTGGCCTTGCGAAGCTCGGCCTCCAGGCGGTCGTTGTCGAACGTGTCCAGCGCGATCGGAGCCAAGTCCTTGGTACCGATAGCCATCACGCTTCACCACCCTCGCGCCGCATGAAACGGCACTTCATCGGGAGCTTGTGCATCGCGCGTCGGATCGCCTCACGTGCGAGCGGCTCGGAAACCCCGGCGAGCTCGAACATGACACGACCCGGCTTGACGTTGGCGATCCACCACTCGGGGGAACCCTTACCGGAACCCATCCGGGTCTCCGCCGGCTTCTTGGTCAGCGGACGGTCCGGGTAGATGTTGATCCAGACCTTGCCACCACGCTTGATGTGGCGGGTCATGGCGATACGGGCAGCCTCGATCTGACGGTTGGTGACGTAGGCGGGCTCGAGAGCCTGGATGCCGAAGTCGCCGAACGCGATCGTCGTACCGCCGGTGGCAGCGCCGGAGCGCGGCGGGTGGTGCTGCTTGCGGTGCTTGAGCCTGCGCGGGACCAACATCGCTCAGGCCCCCGTTCCGGTCTCAGGGGCAGCCGGAGCGTCCGCGGGCTGCTCGGCAGCCGCAGTGTCAGCGTTGCCTGGACGATCGTTGCGGCGAGGACCACGTGCAGGACGCTCGACGCGAGGACCACGCAGGCCGCGCGGGCCGGCGGTCGCCTGCTCGCGAGCGAACTCCTTCTCGGTCATGTCGCCCTTGTAGATCCACACCTTCACACCGATCCGGCCGAAGGTGGTGCGGGCCTCGAAGAAGCCGTAGTCGATGTTCGCGCGCAGCGTGTGCAGCGGCACCCGACCCTCGCGGTAGAACTCGCTGCGGCTCATCTCGGCACCGCCGAGGCGGCCCGAGCACTGCACCCGGATCCCCTTGGCGCCAGCGCGCTGGGCGGACTGCATGCCCTTGCGCATGGCGCGACGGAACGAGACGCGGCTCGCCAGCTGCTCGGCGATGCCCTGGGCCACGAGCTGCGAGTCGATCTCCGCGTTCTTGACCTCAAGGATGTTGAGCTGCACCTGCTTGCCGGTGAGCTTTTCGAGATCGCCGCGGATACGGTCGGCCTCGGCGCCACGACGCCCGATCACGATGCCCGGGCGGGCGGTGTAGATGTCGACGCGGACACGGTCGCGGGTGCGCTCGATCTCGACCTTGGAGATGCCGGCCCGCTCGAGGCCGGTGGCCATGAGCTTGCGGATCTCGACGTCCTCGCCCACGTAGTCGCGGTAGCGCTGGCCGGGCTTGGTGCTGTCCGCGAACCACCGCGAGCGGTGATCCGTGGTGATCCCCAGTCGGTACCCGTGCGGGTTGACCTTCTGTCCCACTATCGGGTCCTTCCCTTCGTGATCTCCTTCGGCGCCACAACCACGGTGATGTGGCTGGTGCGCTTCAGGATCTGGTTGGCCCGGCCCTGCGCCCGCGGACGGAACCGCTTGAGCGTCGGGCCCTCGTCGACAAACGCTTCAGAGACAACGAGCTCCTGCTCGTTGAACGCCTCGCTCGCGCGGTCGGCCTTCACCCGGGCATTGGCGATTGCGCTCTCGACCACCTTGAGGATGGTCTCGCTCGCGGCCTGGGGTGCAAACTTCAGCACCGCCACGGCCTCGCTCGCCTGCTTGCCACGGATGAGGTCCACGACGCGTCGGGCCTTCTGGGGCGTGACACGGACGAACCGCGCCTTCGCCTTGGCTTCCATCGCTGTCCTGCCTTCTTCTCTCGTCTATTCCTCGGACGGCCAGGTTCGTCGCCGCGTCAGCGGCGACGGCCCTTACGGTCGTCCTTCTCGTGGCCGCGGAAGGTCCGCGTGGGGGCGAACTCGCCCAGCTTGTGCCCGACCATCGACTCGGTGACGAACACCGGGACGTGCTTACGGCCGTCGTGCACGGCAAGGGTGTGACCGAGGAAGTCGGGGGTGATGAGCGACCGACGGGACCAGGTCTTGATGACGTTCTTGGTCCCCTTCTCGTTCTGGACGTCCACCTTCTTCTGCAGGTGTCCATCCACGAAGGGGCCCTTCTTGAGGCTGCGTGGCATCTGTCAGGCTCCTATCAACGCTTCTTGCCGGTACGACGACGACGCACAATGAGCTTGTCGCTGTCCTTGTTCGGGCGGCGAGTACGGCCTTCCGACTGACCCCACGGGCTGACCGGGTGGCGACCACCTGAGGTCTTGCCCTCACCACCACCGTGCGGGTGGTCGACCGGGTTCATGGCGACACCGCGGACGGTCGGGCGCTTGCCCTTCCAGCGCATCCGGCCGGCCTTGCCCCAGTTGATGTTCGACTGCTCGGCGTTGCCCACCTCGCCGACCGTCGCGCGACAGCGCAGGTCGACGTTGCGGATCTCGCCGGACGGCAAACGCAGCTGCGCGTACGGTCCGTCCTTGGCGACGAGCTGCACCGAGGCACCGGCGGACCGGGCGATCTTGGCGCCGCCACCCGGGCGAAGCTCGATCGCGTGCACGGTGGTGCCCACCGGGATGTTGCGGAGCGGCAGGCTGTTGCCCGCCTTGATGTCCGCGCTCGAACCGTTCTCGATGCGGTCGCCCTGGCTGAGCTTCGTCGGGGCGAGGATGTAGCGCTTCTCGCCGTCGGCGTAGTGCAGCAAGGCGATGCGCGCAGTGCGGTTGGGGTCGTACTCGATGTGCGCGACCTTCGCCGGCACGCCGTCCTTGTCGTGCCGACGGAAGTCGATCACGCGGAAGGCACGCTTGTGCCCACCACCCTGGTGGCGGGTGGTGATGCGGCCGGAGCTGTTGCGGCCGCCGTTCTTGGTGAGCGGGCGGACCAGCGACTTCTCCGGCTCGGAGCGCGTGATCTCGACGAAGTCGGCAACGCTCGAGCCACGACGGCCCGGAGTCGTCGGCTTGTACTTACGGATTCCCATGGAGGTCAGTCCTCAATCTGCTCTCGTCGCCCGGTCTCAGCCGACCGGACCGCCGAAGATGTCGATGGTGCCTTCGCGCAGCGTCACGATCGCGCGCTTGGTGTCCTTGCGCTTGCCCAAGCCGGACTGCGTCCGGCGAGCCTTGCCCTTGCGGTTGATGGTGTTGACCGAGGCGACCTTGACCTTGAAGACCTGCTCCACCGCGATCTTGATCTCGGTCTTGTTCGCCCGCGGGTCGACGATGAAGGTGTACTTGCCATCGTCGAGCAGCCCGTAACTCTTCTCCGACACGACCGGGGAGATCAGGATGTCGCGCGGGTCCTTGGCGATGACGCTCACTTGCCCTCCTCCTCGGCGTTGAGCTCGGCGGAGCTCGCCACGGCCTGCGCGGAGCGGCCAGCGGCCGGACCGGCGAGGAACACGTCGAGCGCAGCCTGGGTGAACACCACGTCGTCGCTGATCAGGACGTCGTAGGTGTTGAGCTGGTCAGGGACAAGCAGGTGGACCTGCTCGACGTTGCGAAGCGACTTCCAGGTCAGCTCGTCCTGCCGGTCCACGATCACGAGCACGTGGCGCGAGCCGGCGACACCCGAGAGGACCTCGAGAGCGTTCTTGGTGGAAGGCTTGTCGCCCGGGACGAAGCTGCTCAGCACGTGCACGCGGCCAGCGCGTGCGCGGTCCGAGAGAGCCCCGCGCAGCGCGGCGGCCTTCATCTTCTTCGGGGTCCGCTGGCTGTAGTCGCGCGGCGTCGGGCCGTGCACGACCCCACCACCGGTGAACTGCGGCGCGCGGAGCGAGCCCTGGCGGGCGCGACCGGTGCCCTTCTGCTTGTACGGCTTCTTGCCACCACCGCGGACATCGCCGCGGTTCTTGGTCGAATGGGTGCCCTGGCGCGCGGCCGCGAGCTGGGCCACGACGACCTGGTGGATGAGCGGCACGTTCGTCTGGACGTCGAACACCTCGGCGGGAAGCTCGGCAGTGCCGGACTTCTTGCCTGCGGCGTCGATCACGTCGACGGTCAGCGTGTCAGCCATCTGAGCTCACGCCCCCTTCACGGCGGTACGCACGAGGACCACGCCGCCCTTGGGACCCGGGATGGCGCCCTTGACGAGCACCAGGCCCTTCTGGACGTCGACCGCGTGGACGGTCAGGTTCAGGGTGGTCTGACGGGCGTTGCCCATCCGACCGGCCATCCGCACGCCCTTGAAGACCCGGGACGGGGTCGAGGCGTTACCGATGGAGCCCGGCTTGCGGTGGTTGCGGTGCGCACCGTGGGAGGCGCTGTCGCCGTGGAAGCCGTGGCGCTTCATCACGCCCGCGGTGCCCTTGCCCTTGGTGGTGCCGGAGACGTCGATCACCTGGCCGGCCTCGAAGGCCGCCACGGTGATCTCCTGGCCGAGTGCGTACCGGGATGCGTCGGCGACGCGGATCTCGGCCACGTAACGGCGCGGGGTGACCCCGGCCTTCTCGAAGTGGCCCTTGAGTGGCTGGGAGACCTTGCGCGGGTCGATCTGGCCATAGGCGAGCTGGACCGCGGTGTATCCGTCGTTGTCCACCGTGCGCACCTGGGTGACCACGTTGGTACCGACGGCGACGACGGTGACCGGGACGAGGCGACCGGCCTCATCCCACACCTGCGTCATGCCGAGCTTGGTACCGAGCAGTGCGACCACGGGCATGGTCTGCTGGGGAAGCGTTGTCATCGTGAGCATCCTTCGCAGCGTCAGAGCTTGATCTCGATGTTCACGTCGGCCGGCAGGTCGAGCCGCATGAGCGAGTCGACGGCCTTGGGCGTGGGATCGATGATGTCGATGAGCCGCTTGTGGGTACGCATCTCGAAGTGCTCGCGGCTGTCCTTGTACTTGTGGGGCGACCGGATGACGCAGAAGACGTTCTTCTCGGTCGGCAGCGGTACCGGGCCCACCACCGTCGCACCAGCGCGGGTCACCGTGTCGACGATCTTGCGCGCCGAGCTGTCGATGACCTCGTGGTCGTACGACTTGAGCCGGATGCGGATCTTCTGTCCCGCCATGGCGTCTTCTTACTCTCTCTCTAGTACCGCTACCTGTCCGACCCCCGCACTCGGGCGTGTCGCTTCTCGCGACACACCGTCGCGCTGCGCATCACGTTGATGCGAGGTCGATGGATGTCTGCCGGACCGCACCCGGAAGGCGCTCCTGGTCCTCATCGTCTGTCGTGCCTGGCCGGGCGCGTTCTAACGCGTCACCCACGCAAGGCAACCTGACAAGTGTGCCAGAGACCCGCGGCCCCGTCCAATCCGGTCCGGGCCACCCCGTGCGGGGCGCTCCGGCGGTGGCCGACGGTGCCGCTGACCACGTCCGCGCCGCACGGTGCGGACGTGGCGTGGGCCCGGACGCCTTGGCATCCGAGCCCACGCTCGCGTCACTTCAGGATCTTGGTGACCTTGCCGGAGCCGACGGTACGGCCACCCTCACGGATGGCGAAACCGAGGCCCTCCTCCATGGCGATCGGCTGGATCAGCGAGACCGACATCTCGGTGTTGTCGCCCGGCATGACCATCTCGGTGCCCTCGGGCAGCGTGATGACGCCGGTGACGTCGGTGGTCCGGAAGTAGAACTGCGGACGGTAGTTCGAGTAGAACGGGTTGTGACGGCCGCCCTCGTCCTTGGCCAGGATGTAGACCTGAGCCTCGAACTGGGTGTGCGGCGTGATCGAACCCGGCTTCACGACGACCTGACCGCGCTCCACGTCCTCACGCTTGGTGCCGCGCAGGAGCAGACCAACGTTGTCGCCCGCCTGGCAGTAGTCGAGGAGCTTGCGGAACATCTCGACGCCGGTGACTGTGGTCTTGATCGCCTTCTCCTTGATACCGACGATCTCGACCTCCTCGTTCAGCTTGAGCGTGCCACGCTCGACGCGACCGGTGACGACCGTGCCACGTCCGGTGATCGTGAAGACGTCCTCGATCGGCATCAGGAACGGCTTGTCGACCTCGCGCAGCGGGTCCGGAACGCTCTCGTCTACGGCGTCGAGCAGGTCCTCGATGGACTTGACCCACACCGGGTCGCCCTCAAGTGCCTTGAGGCCCGAGACGCGAACGACGGGGACGTCATCGCCGGCGAAGCCCTGAGCGGACAGCAGCTCGCGGACCTCGACCTCGACCAGCTCGAGAATCTCCTCGTCGTCGACCATGTCGGCCTTGTTCAGTGCGACGAGCAGGTAGGGCACGCCGATCTGACGAGCCAGCAGCACGTGCTCGCGCGTCTGCGCCATCGGGCCGTCGGTCGCGGCGACCACCAGGATCGCGCCGTCCATCTGGGCGGCACCGGTGATCATGTTCTTGATGTAGTCCGCGTGACCGGGGGCGTCGACGTGCGCGTAGTGGCGCTTGTCGGTCTGGTACTCGACGTGCGCGATGTTGATCGTGATACCGCGCTGCCTCTCCTCGGGCGCCTTGTCGATCTCATCGAAAGACGTGTAAGGGTTCAGCTCGGGGTGCTTGTCGTGCAGCACCTTCGAGATCGCAGCCGTCAGCGTCGTCTTGCCGTGGTCAACGTGACCGATGGTGCCGATGTTGACGTGCGGCTTGGTCCGCTCGAACTTGGCCTTTCCCACTGTGTCCTCCTGAGGACTTGGGTAGTTGTGCCGGACGGTGCAGGTCCTCGGACGGTCCTGCGGGTCGTGCGGGTCGCTACGGGTCGGTTATCTGATTCTGCGGGGTCGACCTGTGGGACTCACTCGCCCCGGGTCTTCTTGATGATCTCCTCGGCAACGCTCCGAGGAACCTCGGCGTAACTGTCGAACTGCATCGAGTAAACCGCACGGCCCTGGGTCTTGGATCGCAGGTCGCCGACATACCCGAACATCTCTGACAGCGGGACAAGAGCGCTCACGACCTTCACGCCGCTCGCGTCCTGCATCTGGTGGATCTGGCCACGGCGGGAGTTGAGGTCGCCGATGACGTCGCCCATGTACTCCTCAGGCGTACGGACCTCGACGGCCATGACCGGTTCCAGCAGCACGGGGTCGGCTCGCCTGACGCCCTCCTTGAGGACCATCGAGCCGGCAATCTTGAAGGCCATCTCGGAAGAGTCGACCTCGTGGTACGCGCCGTCGAGCAGCGTCGCCTTGACGCCGACCAGCGGGTAGCCCGCAAGAACACCGAGCCGCATCGCGTCCTGCATCCCGGCGTCCACGCTCGGGATGTACTCGCGCGGGATGCGACCACCGGAGACGGCGTTCACGAACTCGTACTGCTCGCCCTCAGCCGAGACCAGCGGCTCGAAGGTGACCTGCACCTTCGCGAACTGGCCGGAACCGCCGGTCTGCTTCTTGTGCGTGTAGTCGACCTTCTCAACCTTGCGGCGGATGGTCTCTCGGTAGGCAACCTGCGGCTTGCCGACATTCGCCTCGACGTTGAACTCGCGGCGCATGCGGTCGACCAGGATGTCCAGGTGCAGCTCGCCCATGCCGTGAATGATCGTCTGCCCGGTGTCCGGGTCGAGGTTGACCTGGAAGGTCGGGTCCTCGTCTGCGAGCTTCTGGATCGCGATCGACAGCTTCTCCTGGTCACCCTTCGTCCTAGGCTCGATGGCGACCGAGATGACGGGCTCCGGGAAGGTCATCGACTCGAGCACGATCTGGTTGCTCGGGTCGCACAGGGTGTCACCCGTGGTGGTGTCCTTCAGGCCGATGAACGCGTAGATGTGGCCCGCGGTGGCCGCGTCGACAGGGTTCTCCTTGTTGGAGTGCATCTGGAAGAGCTTCCCGATCCGCTCCTTCTTGCCCTTCGTCGCGTTGACCACATGGGCGCCCGAGGAGACCTTGCCCGAGTACACCCGGACATAGGTCAACTTGCCGAAGAACGGGTGCGTCGCGATCTTGAAGGCGAGGGCCGAGAACGGCTCGGTCGACTTCGGAGCGCGGGTGAGGAGCTCGGACTCGTGACCGACGACGTGACCCTGCACGTCCGGAACGTCGATCGGGGAGGGCAGGTAGTCGATCACGGCGTCGAGCATGGGCTGGACGCCCTTGTTCTTGAACGCCGAACCGCACAGCACCGGGTAGATCTCGCTGGCGATGGTGAGCTTGCGGATGCCCGCCTTGATCTCGGCCACCGTGAACTCCTCGCCGGCCAGGTACTTCCCGAGCAGGTGCTCGTCCGCCTCGGCGACGGCCTCGATGAGCTGGGCGCGGTACTCCGCGGCCTTCTCGACCATGTCAGCCGGGATCTCCTCGATCGAGAACTCCTCGCCCCTGCCGGTCTCGCCGCGCCATACGAGCGCACGCTGCTCGACCAGGTCGACGACGCCCAAGAAGCTGCTCTCGGAGCCGATCGGCAGCTGCAGCGGCACCGGCTTGGCCTTGAGCCGGTCGACAATGCTCTTCACGGTGTAGTAGAAGTCGGCACCGAGCTTGTCCATCTTGTTGACGAAGCAGATGCGCGGCACGACGTACTTGTCGGCCTGGCGCCACACGGTCTCCGACTGCGGCTCGACGCCTTCCTTGCCGTCGAAGACGGCAACTGCCCCATCGAGGACGCGCAGCGAACGCTCGACCTCGACCGTGAAGTCGACGTGGCCGGGCGTGTCGATGATGTTGATCTGGTTGTCGTTCCAGAAGCACGTCGTCGCGGCGGACGTGATCGTGATGCCGCGCTCCTGCTCCTGCTCCATCCAGTCCATCGTGGCGGCGCCGTCGTGCACCTCACCGATCTTGTAGTTGATCCCGGTGTAGAACAGGACCCGCTCGGTGGTCGTCGTCTTACCAGCATCGATGTGCGCCATGATGCCGATGTTGCGGACCCTCGTGAGGTCGGTCAGCACGTCGAGTGCCACGTGTGGTGCTCCCTACAGTCTGTGTCAGCCAGGGCCGTCGCGACTACCAGCGGTAGTGCGCGAACGCCTTGTTGGACTCGGCCATCTTGTGCGTGTCTTCGCGGCGTTTCACCGCGGCGCCGAGGCCGTTGCTGGCATCCAGGATCTCGTTCATCAGGCGCTCGGTCATCGTCTTCTCGCGACGAGCGCGGGAGTAGTCCACCAACCAGCGCAGGGCGAGCGTCGTGGACCTGACCGGGCGGACCTCGACCGGAACCTGGTAGGTCGCGCCACCGACGCGGCGGGAGCGGACCTCGAGCGACGGGCGGACGTTCTCGAGCGCGCGCTTGAGCACGACGACCGGGTCGCCACCGGTCTTGTCACGGGCGCCCTCGAGCGCGCCGTACACGATGCTCTCGGCGACGGACTTCTTGCCGTCGAGCAGCACCTTGTTGATCAGCTGGGTCACGACGGGCGAGCCGTAGACCGGGTCGATGATGAGTGGCCGCTTCGGGGCCGGGCCCTTGCGAGGCATCAGCTCTTCTCCTTCTTCGCACCGTAACGGCTGCGAGCCTGCTTGCGACCCTTGACACCCTGGGTGTCGAGGGCACCGCGAACGATCTTGTAGCGGACACCGGGGAGGTCCTTCACGCGACCCCCGCGGACGAGCACGATCGAGTGCTCCTGCAGGTTGTGGCCGACGCCCGGAATGTATGCGGTGACCTCGATCTGGCTCGAGAGCTTCACCCGGGCAACCTTGCGGAGCGCCGAGTTCGGCTTCTTCGGGGTGGTCGTGTACACCCGCGTACACACCCCGCGGCGCTGAGGGCTGCCCTTCAGTGCCGGCGTCTTGGTCTTGCCGGCCTTCGCCGTCCGCCCCTTGCGGACGAGCTGCTGGATCGTGGGCACTGCGTCTCCGTGTCTGCTCGAAGTTCTCTAACTGTGGCGGTCGGCCTTCGCCGACCCGGTGGACTGGCGAACGCCAGACCGTGGTCTCGTACTCCCGCTCCCGACCCCCGCACCCGGGCGTGTCGCACCATATGCTCGCGGCGCTCGTCCGTCAGAATTCCTGGACGGTGTGGCCGCGCGCTCCGGTGGCAATCCACCCGGCACGTCCGACGATGACCATCAGAGCTGTCACCAACCAGAGTGCACGCGCAAGGGCCCGACACTGCGGGCACGGGGACCTAGGCTACCCGCTGAGGCGCCGAAGCGTCAAAAAGCGGTCAGACAGGCCCCCGCGTCGCTCAGCGGTAGTCCCCCAGGTCGAAGTTGTCGAGCGGGATGGCTTCGCCAGTTCCGTCCGCGAAGGCCGAGAAGTCGATCTCGTCGTAGCCGAAGCTCGGGTAGAGCTCGGCCTTCGCGGTCTCGGTCGGCTCGACCGAGACGTTGCGGTAGCGGGGCAGGCCCGTACCGGCCGGGATCAGCTTGCCGATGATCACATTCTCCTTGAGGCCGAGCAGCGGGTCACTACGACCGCTCATGGCCGCCTCGGTGAGCACCCGGGTGGTCTCCTGGAAGGAGGCCGCCGAGAGCCACGAGTCGGTCGCGAGCGACGCCTTCGTGATACCCATCAGCTCGGGACGGCCCGACGCCGGGGCGCCACCCTCCGCCACTGCCCTGCGGTTCGCGTCCTCGAAGCGTCCCCGCTCGGCGAGCTCGCCGGGCAAGAGCGCGGAGTCACCCGAGTCGAGCACGGTCACCCGACGCAGCATCTGGCGCACGATGACCTCGATGTGCTTGTCGTGGATGTCCACGCCCTGCGAGCGGTAGACCTCCTGGACCTCGTCCACCAGGTGCTTCTGGGTGGCACGCGGGCCGAGGATGCGCAGCACCTTCTTCGGGTCCACCGCACCGGCGATGAGCTGCATGCCCACCTCGACGCGGTCGCCGTCGGACACGAGCAGGCGAGACCGCTTGGTGATCGGGTAAGCGATCTCCTCGCTGCCGTCGTCGGGCGTGATGACCATCCGTCGGGTGCGATCCGACTCGTCGATCGTGAGCCGTCCGGTGACCTCCGCGATCGGCGCCTCACCCTTGGGGGTGCGGGCCTCGAAGAGTTCCTGGACGCGCGGCAGACCCTGGGTGATGTCGTCCGCGGACGCCACACCACCGGTGTGGAAGGTACGCATCGTGAGCTGCGTGCCGGGCTCACCGATGGACTGGGCAGCGATGATGCCGACGGCCTCGCCGATGTCCACCAGCTTGCCGGTCGCGAGCGAGCGGCCGTAGCAGAGTGCACACGTCCCGACGCGGGACTCGCAGGTGAGCACGGAGCGCACCTTGACCTCGGTCACACCGGCCTTGATCACCTCGGCGATCAGCACGTCACCCAGGTCCAAGCCGGCCTTGGCGATGATGGTGCCGTCCTTCGCCGTCACGTCCGCGGCGAGGGTACGAGCGTAGATGCTCGTCTCGACGCGCTCGTGCAGGCGCAGCACGCCATCCGGACCCGGCGTGGCAACCGGCAGGTTCAGACCGCGCTCGGTGCCGCAGTCCTCCTCACGGACGATGACGTCCTGCGAGACGTCCACCAGACGACGGGTCAGGTAGCCCGAGTCGGCGGTACGAAGTGCAGTGTCGGCCAGACCCTTGCGGGCACCGTGGGTCGCGATGAAGTACTCCAGGACGGAGAGGCCCTCGCGGTAGTTGGACTTGATCGGGCGCGGGATGATCTCGCCCTTGGGGTTCGCCACCAGGCCGCGCATACCCGCGATCTGGCGAACCTGCATCCAGTTACCACGCGCACCCGAGCCGACCATCCGGAACACCGTGTTGCGCTCCGGGAAGTTGGCCCGCATCGCGTCGTCGACGTCGTTGGTCGCCTGGGTCCAGATCTCGATGAGCTCCTGACGGCGCTCGTCGTCGGTGATCAGACCCTTCTCGTACTGCTGCTGGACCTTCTCGGCCTTGGCCTCGTAGCGATCCAGGATGACGCGCTTCTCCTCGCGCGGCGTCGCCACGTCCGAGATGCCGATCGTGACGCCGGACCGGGTGGCCCAGCGGAAGCCGGCCTCCTTGAGAGCGTCGAGGCTCGCCGCGACCTCCACCTTGGGGTAGCGCTCGGCTAGGTCGTTGACGATCGCCGAGAGGCGCCGCTTGTCGACGACCTCGTTCACGAACGGGTAGTCCACCGGGAGCAGGTCGTTGAACAGCGTGCGCCCGAGCGAGGTGACCAGGATGATCGGTGCACCCGCGGTCCAGCGCTCCGGCCCGGTGAAACCGTCCGGTGCGACGAAGTCGTCGAGACGGATCTTCACCTCGGCGTTCAGGTCCAGGTTGCCGGCGTCGAACGCCATGATCGCCTCGGCCGGGGAGCTGAACGCGCGCCCCTCGCCGACGGCACCCGGGCGTGCCGAGGTCAGGTGGAACAGGCCGATGATCATGTCCTGCGAAGGCATGGTCACCGGACGCCCGTCCGACGGCTTGAGGATGTTGTTGCTCGAGAGCATCAGGATGCGGGCCTCGGCCTGTGCCTCGGTCGAGAGCGGCAGGTGGACGGCCATCTGGTCGCCGTCGAAGTCCGCGTTGAACGCGGCGCAGACGAGCGGGTGCAGGTGGATCGCCTTGCCCTCGACGAGCTGCGGCTCGAAGGCCTGGATGCCGAGGCGGTGCAGCGTCGGGGCGCGGTTGAGCAGCACCGGGTGCTCGGTGATGACCTCCTCGAGGACGTCCCACACGACCGGGCGGGCGCGCTCGACCATGCGCTTCGCACTCTTGATGTTCTGCGCGTGGTTGAGGTCGACCAGTCGCTTCATCACGAACGGCTTGAAGAGCTCGAGCGCCATCTGCTTCGGCAGACCGCACTGGTGCAGCTTGAGCTGCGGGCCGACGACGATGACGCTTCGGCCCGAGTAGTCGACGCGCTTGCCGAGCAGGTTCTGGCGGAACCGACCCTGCTTGCCCTTGAGCATGTCCGAGATCGACTTCAGCGGCCGGTTGCCCGGACCGGTGACCGGACGACCGCGGCGGCCGTTGTCGAACAGTGCGTCCACGGCCTCCTGGAGCATCCGCTTCTCGTTGTTGACGATGATCTCGGGCGCGCCGAGGTCGAGCAGACGCTTGAGCCGGTTGTTCCGGTTGATCACGCGGCGGTACAGGTCGTTCAGGTCCGAGGTCGCGAACCGGCCGCCGTCGAGCTGGACCATCGGGCGCAGGTCCGGCGGGATCACCGGCACGCAGTCGAGGACCATGCCGAGCGGCGAGTTCCGCGTGGTGAGGAACGCGTTGACGACCTTGAGGCGCTTGAGCGCGCGGGTCTTGCGCTGGCCCTTGCCGGTCGCGATCGTCTCGCGCAGCGACTCGGCCTCAGCCACGAGGTCGAACGACTCGAGGCGCCGCTGGATCGCCGAAGCGCCCATCGAACCCTTGAAGTAGTTGCCGTAGCGCGCGCCGAGCTCGCGGTACAGCATCTCGTCGCCCTCGAGGTCAGCGACCTTGAGGTTCTTGAACCGGTCCCAGACCGCGACGAGGCGTTCCAGCTCCAGCTCCGAGCGCTTGCGCAGCTGAGCCATCTCGCGCTCGGCTGAGTCACGGACCTTGCGGCGCGCGTCGGCCTTGGCACCCTCGGCCTCGAGCGCGGCCAGGTCGGCCTCGAGCTTCTGGGCACGTGCCTCGATCTCGGCGTCGCGACGGTTCGTGAGCTCCTGCTTCTCCAGGTCGATCTCGTTCTGGAGGTTCGGCAGGTCCTCACGACGACCCTCGACGTCGACCTCGGTGATCATGTAAGCCGCGAAGTAGATGACCTTCTCGAGGTCCTTCGGAGCGACGTCGAGCAGGTAACCGAGCCGCGACGGGACGCCCTTGAAGTACCAGATATGCGTCACCGGGGCGGCGAGCTCGATGTGGCCCATCCGCTCACGGCGGACCTTCGAGCGGGTCACCTCGACGCCGCAGCGCTCGCAGATGATGCCCTTGAAGCGCACCCGCTTGTACTTGCCGCAATAGCACTCCCAGTCCCGGGTAGGACCGAAGATCTTCTCGCAGAAGAGACCGTCCTTCTCCGGCTTGAGGGTCCGGTAGTTGATGGTCTCGGGCTTCTTGACCTCGCCGTGCGACCAGGCGCGGATCTCGTCGGCCGATGCGAGGCCGATGCGCAACTCGTCGAAGACGTTGACGTCGAGCAAGGTGTCCTACTTCCTTCGTCTGTCCGTGTTCACCGGTGACGGCTGGTGATGGCCGTTGTCGTGTCCCGGCGCCGCTCCGCGTTCGCGGTCCGGCGCCGGGGCACTGAGTCAGATCTCTTCGACGCTGCTGGCGTTAGGTCGGCGGGATAGGTCGATGCCGAGCTCCTCCGCCGCGCGGTACACGTCGTCGTCGGTCTCGCGGAGTTCGATCTGCGAGCCGTCGCTGGACAGCACCTCGACGTTCAGGCACAGCGACTGCATCTCCTTGATGAGCACCTTGAAGGACTCGGGGATGCCCGGCTCGGGGATGTTCTCGCCCTTGACGATCGCCTCGTACACCTTGACGCGACCCAGCACGTCGTCGGACTTGATGGTCAGGAGCTCCTGCAGCGCGTACGCCGCGCCGTAGGCCTCGAGGGCCCAGACCTCCATCTCACCGAATCGCTGGCCACCGAACTGTGCCTTACCACCCAGCGGCTGCTGCGTGATCATCGAGTACGGGCCGGTGGACCGCGCGTGGATCTTGTCGTCCACCAGGTGGTGCAGCTTCAGGATGTACATGTAGCCGACCGCGATCGGCTCCGGGAACGGCTCTCCGGAGCGGCCGTCGAACAGCTGCGCCTTGCCGTCCCCGTTGACCATGCGCTGACCGTCGCGGTTCGGCAGAGTTGCCGTGAGCAGGCCGGTGAGGGCCTCCTCCTGGACGCCGTCGAAGACCGGGGTGGCCACCAGGCTGCCGGGCTCGCTGGTCTGCAGGTATGCCGGCAGCTTCTTCGCCCAGTCCGCGGGTCCGTCAGCGAGGGAGGTGTCCCAGCCCTGCTTCGCGACCCAACCGAGGTGCGTCTCGAGCACCTGGCCGACGTTCATCCGACCGGGCACACCGAGCGGGTTGAGGATGACGTCGACCGGGGTCCCGTCGGCGAGGAACGGCATGTCCTCGATCGGAAGGATCTTGGAGATGACGCCCTTGTTGCCGTGACGACCGGCGAGCTTGTCGCCGTCGGTGATCTTGCGGCGCTGGGCGATGTAGACGCGGACCAGCTGGTTCACGCCGGGCGGCAGCTCGTCGCCGTCCTCGCGGTTGAACTCGCGGACGCCGATGACCGTACCGGACTCGCCGTGCGGGACCTTGAGCGAGGTGTCGCGAACCTCGCGCGCCTTCTCACCGAAGATCGCGCGGAGCAGGCGCTCCTCGGGCGTGAGCTCGGTCTCGCCCTTGGGGGTCACCTTGCCGACCAGCACGTCACCGGCCGCCACTTCAGCGCCGATTCGGATGATGCCGCGCTCGTCGAGATCGGCCAGCACGTCCTCGGAGACGTTCGGGATGTCCCGAGTGATCTCCTCCGGACCCAGCTTGGTGTCGCGAGCGTCGACCTCGTGCTCCTCGATGTGGATCGAGGAGAGGATGTCGTCCTGGACGAGGCGCTGCGACAGGATGATCGCGTCCTCGTAGTTGTGCCCTTCCCAGGACATGAAGGCGACGAGCATGTTGCGCCCGAGGGCCAGCTCACCGTTGTCGGTGGCCGGGCCGTCCGCGAGGACGGAGCCGACCTCGACCCGCGCGCCGTCGTCGACCAGCACCCGCTGGTTGTACGACGTGCCCTGGTTGGAGCGGCGGAACTTCGCCACCCGGTAGTTCTGCGTCGACCCGTCATCGCAGGCGACCACGATCAGGTCGGCGGAGACCTCGGTCACGACGCCGGGCTTCAGCGCGACGATGACATCGCCGGCGTCAACCGCGGCACGACGCTCCATGCCGGTACCGACGATGGGTGCCTCGCTGCGAACCAGCGGCACCGCCTGGCGCTGCATGTTCGCACCCATCAGGGCGCGGTTCGCGTCGTCGTGCTCGAGGAACGGGATCATCGCGGTCGCGACCGACACCATCTGGCGCGGCGAGACGTCCATGTAGTCCACCGCCTCGGCGGTGACGTACTCGATCTCGCCGCCCTTGGTCCGGACCAGCACGCGATCCTCCGCGAAGGCACCGCTCGGCTTGAGCGGAGCGTTCGCCTGCGCGATGACGTGGCGGTCCTCGTCGTCGGCGGTGAGGTAGTGCACGTCGTCGGTGACCTTGCCCTTGACGACCTTGCGGTACGGGGTCTCGACGAAACCGAAGGGGTTGATCCGACCGTAGGTCGCGAGCGAACCGATCAGGCCGATGTTCGGGCCTTCCGGTGTCTCGATCGGGCACATCCGGCCGTAGTGCGAGGAGTGGACGTCACGAACCTCCATGCCGGCGCGGTCGCGCGAGAGGCCACCGGGGCCGAGTGCGGACAGCCGACGCTTGTGCGTCAGGCCGGCCAAGGGGTTGTTCTGGTCCATGAACTGGGACAGCTGGCTGGTGCCGAAGAACTCCTTGATCGACGCAACCACGGGGCGGATGTTGATCAGGGTCTGCGGCGTGATCGCCTCGACGTCCTGGGTCGTCATGCGCTCGCGCACGACGCGCTCCATCCGCGAGAGACCCGTGCGAACCTGGTTCTCGATCAGCTCGCCGACGGCGCGGATCCGGCGGTTGCCGAAGTGGTCGATGTCGTCCGTCTCGGCGCGAACCTCGAGCGGCTTGCCGTCGCGGTGGCCCTGGATCGACGCCACGTCGGCGTGCAGCGCGGCGAGGTACTTGATCGTCGCGACGATGTCGGTCACGCCGAGCACCGAGTCGGCCAGCACCGCGTCGACGCCGAGCTTCTTGTTCAGCTTGTATCGGCCGACCTTGGCCAGGTCGTAGCGCTTCGGGTTGAAGTAGAAGTTGTCGAGCAGGTTGCGACCCGCCTCGACCGTCGGCGGCTCGCCCGGGCGAATCTTGCGGTAGATGTCGAGCAGCGCCTCGTTCTCGCTGTGGACGTGGTCCTTCTCGAGCGTGTCGATGACCGCCGGGAACTCGACGAACTCCTCGCGGATCTGCGCTTCGGTCAGGCCGAGCGCCTTGAGCAGCACGGTGACCGACTGCTTGCGCTTGCGGTCGACGCGAACTCCGACGGCGTCGCGCTTATCGATCTCGAACTCGAGCCAGGCGCCGCGCGACGGGATGATCTTCGCCGTAAAGATGTCCTTGTCAGACGTCTTGTCCGGGGTCCGCTCGAAGTACACGCCCGGGGAACGGACCAGCTGCGAGACGACGACGCGCTCGGTGCCGTTGATGATGAACGTGCCGCGCTCGGTCATCAGCGGGAACTCGCCCATGAAGACCGTCTGGCTCTTGATCTCACCGGTCGTGTAGTTGACGAACTCGGCGGTCACGAACAGCGGCGCGGAGTAGGTGAAGTCCTTGTCCTTGCACTCCTCCGGGGAGTACTTGGCCGGCTCGAACCGGTGCTCGCGGAACGACAGCGACATCGAGCCACCGAAGTCCTCGATCGGCGAGATCTCCACGAAGATCTCTTCGAGCCCGGACGTCTCTGGGACGTCGGTGCGGCCCTCTGCCCGTGCCGCCGCCACCCGCGCCTGCCAGCGCTCGTTGCCGAGCAGCCAGTCGAAGCTCTCGGTCTGGAGACCAAGCAGATCAGGTACCTCGAGCGGCTCATAAATCTTGGCGAAGGAAACGCGCCGGGAGGCGGTGCGATTCGCAATGGCATCAGCGGACGGAGCAGAAGGGGTGCGCGAGGCAGCCAAGAGGGGTCCTTCCCTGCGGATCGAGTTCACGCTGCGCGGCCCTCAAGCCCTCGGCCCCGGGCTCCGCGCACGCCCGAGGAGACACGGCACATGGCAATGTCGAGCGGGTGGCAGGACGAGGGGTTCGGGCACAGGACAGCGCAAAGCGCTAGCATAGCCAGCTGCGCCAAGAGTGTCCACTTGGCGACCGGTGGCCTCAACGAGCCACCGGGAGGAACATGACGGTCGAAGTCCGGGTGCCCCTGCGAGGGGCACCCGGACTTCGACGTCAGATGCGTCCGTCAGGACGCGGACGTCACTTGACGGTGACGGTGGCGCCGGCGCCCTCGAGGGCGGCGACAGCCTTGTCCACGGCTTCCTTGTTGACACCCTCCAGGACGGTGCTCGGTGCCGCGTCCACGAGGTCCTTGGCCTCCTTGAGACCAAGGGACGTGAGCGCGCGCACCTCCTTGATGACCTGGATCTTCTTCTCGCCGACGGCCTCGAGGATGACGTCGAAGGAGTCCTTCTCCTCTTCCTCCTCGACCTCACCGGCAGCCGGAGCGGCAACGGCGATGGCGGCCGGGGCGGCCGCGGTGACCCCGAAGGCCTCCTCGAACTTCTTCACGAAGTCGGAGAGCTCGATGAGGGTGAGGCCCTTGAACTGGTCGAGCAGCTCGTCGATGCTGAGCTTCGCCATGATGGCGTGTCCTTCCTGGTTGTCCTGCCCGAAGCAGTGGTTTGACTGACTGTGGTGCGCGGCACTCAGGCCGCGTTCGCCTGCTTCTCGCGCAGGGCATCGATGGTGCGCACGGCCTTCGCCGCGGGCGCCGTGAAGACGTACGCCGCCTGGAAGAGCGACGCCTTGAATGCGCCGGCCAGCTTGGCCAGCAGCACCTCACGCGGTTCGAGGTCCGCGAGCTTGGTGATGTCCGCAGCGGTCATCAGGCGTCCCTCGAAGACACCGCCCTTGATGACGAGATGCGGGTGTGCCTTGGCGAAGTCACGCAGACCCTTGGCCGCCTCTACCGGATCACCGGTGACGAAGGCGATCGCGGACGGACCGGCAAGTTGCGGGTCGAGACCCTCGACGCCCGCCTCCCTGGCCGCGATGGCGGTCAACGTGTTCTTCACCACGGCGTAGCTTGCGTGAGCGGCGAGCAGACGTCGCAGCTGCTTGAGCTGGGCGACGGTGAGCCCGCGGTACTCGGTCAGCACGGCCGCGTTGGACGCGCGGAACTTCTCCGCGAGCTCCGCGACAGCGGCTGCCTTGTCCGGCCTCGCCATGGCATTCCTTCCGGTGGTGGTGCCGCCCGACGTCGCACCGAACCCCGGAGAACGAAAAGAGCCCCGCGCAGGCGCGGGGCTCGCAGGCACCGGACTCAGCCGGCACTGGCTCACTCGTTCCTGCGCTGGTCTCCGCGGCTGCGGAACTTCGGTCAGCCTCCGCATCAGATACGGGAGCAGACGACCGGCGGTCTTGGGCTCGATTACCTTACGTCACCGCCGGACGAGGGCCAAATCGCACCCCACCACCGACCCGACGGGGCCCGGCGGCGGATGCGGCGAGGGCCGCTTCCCCGCCCGGGGAAGCGGCCCTCGCCGGGTGGTCCTGCCCTCAGGCGGCCTCGGTCTCCTCGACCGACAGGTTCTTGTGACGGTTCGGGTCGACCGGGATGCCCGGGCCCATCGTCGTCGAGAACGTCGCCTTCTGCAGGTACCGCCCCTTGGCCGCGGACGGCTTGAGGCGAAGCACCTCTTCGAGGGCCGCGGCGTAGTTCTCCACCAGCTGGATGTCGGTGAACGACACCTTGCCGATGATGAAGTGCAGGTTCCCGTGCTTGTCGACGCGGAACTCGATCTTGCCGCCCTTGATCTCGGTGACCGCCTTGGCCACGTCCATCGTCACGGTGCCGGTCTTCGGGTTAGGCATCAGTCCGCGCGGACCGAGCACCTTTCCGAGCCGGCCGACCTTGCCCATCAGGTCGGGAGTGGCGACGGCCGCATCGAAGTCGATGAAGCCAGCGGCCACCTTCTCGATCAGCTCGTCGCCGCCGACCATGTCGGCACCAGCCGCGCGAGCCTGCTCGGCACGCTCACCGGTGGCGAAGACCAGGACCCGAGCGGTCTTGCCGGTGCCGTGGGGCAGGTTGACGGTGCCGCGGATCGCCTGGTCCGCCTTGCGGGGGTCGACGCCGAGCCGGAACGCGACCTCGACGGTCGCCTTGTACTTGGTGGTGGACGTCTGCTGAGCCAGCCGCACCGCCTCCAGCGGGCTGTAGAGACGGTTGTGGTCAATCGTGCTGTCGGCGGTGCGGTACGCCTTGCTGCGCTTCGTCATCTGCTCTCTCCTTGATCGGCAGTCGTGGTCTTCGGGCCAGCGCTGGCCCTGCCACTGGGGGTGGTTTCTAGCCCTCGACCCTGATGCCCATGGAACGGGCAGTGCCGGCGATGATCTTCGCCGCAGCGTCGATGTCGTTGGCGTTGAGGTCCTCGAGCTTGGTCGAGGCAATGTCGCGCACCTGAGCTGCGGTGAGCGTCGCAACCTTGACCGTGTGCGGCGTCGGCGAGCCCTTGGCAACACCGGCGGCCTTCTTGATCAGCTCTGCCGCTGGCGGCGTCTTCGTGATGAAGGTGAAGGAACGGTCTTCGTAGACCGTGATCTCCGCCGGGATCACGTTGCCGCGCTGCGACTCGGTCGCGGCGTTGTAGGCCCTGCAGAACTCCATGATGTTGACGCCGTGCTGGCCCAGCGCGGGGCCGATCGGCGGCGCCGGCGTGGCAGCCCCGGCCTGGATCTGGAGCTTGATCAGGCCGGTGACTTTCTTCTTCTTCGGAGGCATATCGGGTCCTTATTACCTGGTTACTTCCTCGAGGGCGCCGTCGCGCGACGACGCCCGGGGGCCCAGCTCAGATCTTGGCGACCTGGCTGAACGACAACTCGACCGGGGTCTCCCGGCCGAAGATCGACACCAGCACCTTGAGCTTCTGAGACTCGGGGTTGATCTCGGAAATCGTGGCGGGCAGGGTGGCGAACGGACCGTCGGTGACGGTCACGGACTCACCGACCGTGAAGTCGACCTTGATCTCCTGGAAGGCCTTGGCCTTGGCCTGCTCGGTCTTCGGCGCGAGGCTCGGAGCGAGCATCGAGAAGACCTCGTCCGTCATCAGCGGCACCGGCTGGTGGGTGTGGCCGACGAACCCGGTGACGCCCGGCGTGTGCCGGACGGCGCCCCACGACTCGTCCGTGAGATCCATCCGGACCAGCACGTAGCCGGGGATCCGGACGCGGCGCACGACCTTGCGCTGCGCGTTGCGCACCTCGATGACGTCTTCCATCGGCACCTCGACCTGGAAGATGTACTCCTCCATGTTGAGGCTCTGGATGCGGTTCTCAAGGTTGGCCTTCACGCGGTTCTCGTAACCGGCGTAGGAGTGGATGACGTACCACAGGCCCGGCTTCGTGCGGAGCTCGGTCTTGAACTCCTCGACCGGGTCGATCTCCGCCTCCTCGGGCGCGACGTCGGACTCGTCATCGGCTATGGCGACCTCAGCCTCAGCGACCGGCTCCGGCTCGCCCGGCGCGTCGACGTCGACCACCGCGTCGGCAACGTCCACTTCGGACGCGGCATCCACGGCGTCGTGCTCAGTCGACTCGAGCGACTTCTCTGACACGGTGCCAACCTGCTTTCTCATGACCGATGTGACCTTGCACGAACGGGCCGTCCGCCCCGCCCGCGACGAGCGACGTTCAGCCGCCGAACACCCAGAGGACGAGTCGTCCGATACCCACGTCGAGAAGCGCGACGAACGCCATCACAGCCCCGACGAAGGCCAGCACCACACCCGTGTAGGTGATCAGCTCCTGGCGCGTCGGGCGCACCACCTTCTTGAGCTCCGCGACCACCTGGCGCACGAACAGCGCGAGGCGGCTCGACAGGCTCCGCTTCGCGGGACCCTTGCTGCGGGCCTTCTTCGCTCCCGTGGCGGCGGCGCGGCCGGCGCCGGACGCCGCAGCGGGTGCGGATTCGCTCACAGTCGTGTCCCTACTCGTGTGTGGTGATGTCGCGACGGCCCAGGTGACCGCCAGGCCGCCAGCATCACCGGGGATGCGACGTCCTCATGCGCAGGGCAGGAGGGACTCGAACCCACAACCGCCGGTTTTGGAGACCGGTGCGCTACCAATTGCGCCACTGCCCTTCGAAGATGACAACCGGTTCCGCTGAGCACAGGCTCTCGGGCGCAAAGCGCCCTGAGGGCATGACTCATCATGGCGGTCGTCAACCACCAGGGGTCGAGTGTACGTGGTCACGGCGCTCTGGTCGAACCCGGCTGCCGGCCCATCGCCGTCGGTCGATCCGGCCGACCGGGCGGTTGGAAACCACTGCACGTCACGTCGCCCGATCTGCCACGATGAGCGGGTGACCGACCGCCAAGAATCGCACCCCGCCCCCACCCCCGCCCCCGTCTCGGCCCGCGTCTCGGCCCGCCTCGGTGCCATCGCGGAGTCGGCCACGCTCGCCGTGGACGCCAAGGCCAAGGCGCTGAAGGCCGCCGGCCGACCCGTCATCGGCTTCGGTGCCGGCGAGCCGGACTTCCCGACGCCGCAGTACATCGTCGACGCCGCGATCGCCGCCTGCTCGAACCCGGCGAACCACCACTACACGCCGGCGGCGGGCCTGCCCGTGCTGCGCGAGGCGATCGCCGCGAAGACGCTCCGTGACTCCGGCTACCAGGTCGCGCCCGGGCAAGTCCTGGTGACGAACGGCGGCAAGCAGGCGGTCTACCAGGCATTCGCGGCGATCGTGGACCCCGGCGACGAGGTGTTGCTCCCGACGCCGTACTGGACCACCTATCCCGAGGCGATCAGGCTCGCCGGCGGCGTCCCGGTCGAGGTCTTCGCGGGCGCCGATGCCGGCTACCTGGTGACCGTCGAACAGCTCGAGGCGGCGCGCACGGCGCGCACCAAGGCATTGCTCTTCTGCTCCCCGTCGAACCCCACCGGAGCCGTCTACTCCCCCGAGCAGACCCGCGTGATCGGGGAGTGGGCCCTCGAGCACGGGATCTGGGTGATCACAGACGAGATCTACGAGCACCTCACCTACGACGACGCCGTCTTCGCGCCGATCGTCGGACAGGTGCCCGAGCTCGCGGACACCACGATCGTCTTGAACGGAGTCGCGAAGACCTACGCGATGACCGGCTGGCGGGTCGGCTGGATGATCGGCCCCAACGACGTCATCAAGGCCGCGACGAACCTCCAGTCGCACCTGACCTCGAACGTCGCCAACGTCTCGCAGCGCGCCGCGCTCGCGGCAGTGACCGGGGACCTGTCCGCGGTGGCCGAGATGCGCGCGGCCTTCGACCGCCGACGTCGCACGATGGTGAAGATGCTGAACGAGATCGACGGGGTCACCTGCCCGGTGCCAACCGGCGCGTTCTACGCCTACCCGAGCGTCGAGGGAGTGCTCGGTCGGAACATCCGCGGCACGACGGTACGGACCTCCGCCGAGCTGGCGGCGCTGATCCTCGAGGCAGTCGAGGTGGCCGTCGTCCCGGGCGAGGCCTTCGGGCCGAGTGGATTCATCCGACTGTCCTACGCGCTCGGCGACAGCGACCTGGTGGAGGGCGTCACCCGGATCCAGACCCTGCTCGACGAAGCAGGGACGGGGCGGTGAGCGGCGGGCCAGCAGTGGTCGTTCGCGGTCTGCACAAGCACTACGGCGAAACGCGCGCGGTCGACGGGCTCGACCTCCAGGTCGAGCGCGGCGAGGTCTTCGCCGTCCTCGGCCCGAACGGCGCCGGAAAGACCACGACGGTCGAGATCCTTGAGGGCTACCGGCACCGCGACAGCGGTGAGGTGAGCGTCCTCGGCACCGACCCGGCGCGCGCCGACCGGCACTGGCGCACCCGCATCGGCATCGTGCTGCAGAACACCGGCGACCAGGCGGAGCTGACCGTCGCCGAGGTCGTCCAGCACTTCGCGGGGTACTACCCGTCTCCGCGCGACCCGGACGAGGTGATCGACGCCGTCGGACTCACCGAGAAGGCCCGGACCCGGATCCGGCAGCTCTCCGGCGGCCAGCGCCGTCGCCTCGACGTCGCGCTCGGCATCGTCGGCCGACCCGAGCTGCTCTTCCTCGACGAACCGACCACGGGGTTCGACCCCGAAGCGCGCCGCGCGTTCTGGAAGCTCATCCGCGGTCTCCGGAAGGACGGGACGACGATCCTGCTCACCACGCACTACCTCGACGAGGCCGAGAACCTGGCCGACCGGGTAGCGGTGATCCGCGACGGCCGCGTGCTGGCCCTCGACACGCCGGCCAACCTTGGTGGTCGCGCGGCCAGCCAGGCGGTCGTGCACTGGATCGAGGACGGGGCTCACCGGGAGACGGCGACCGACTCGCCGACAAAGGTCGTGAGCGAGCTGGCAACGCGGTTCGCGGACAGCGCGGGCGAGATCCCCGGGCTCGAGGTGCTCCGTCCGAGCCTGGAGGACGTCTACCTCTCGCTCATCGGAGAGCCTTCGCGCACCGGTGCCATCGAGGAGGACCTGGGATGAGCGACCTACCCAAGACGACGATGGCCACCGCCGCGCCGATGCCGCTGCCCTCGACCCTGAGCCTCGGTCTCGCGCGCACCCGAGTCGAGCTCAAGCAGTTCTTCCGCGCGAAGGACTCGATGGTGTTCACCTTCTTGTTCCCGGTCATCATGCTGATGATCTTCTCGACGGTCTTCGCGAAACGGGCCGACATCGGACAGGGGGTGGTGGGCGGCCCGATCACCTTCGGCCAGTACTTCCTCCCCGGCATGGTCGCCACCGGCGTGATGCTCACCAGCTTCCAGTCGCTCGCCATCTCGATCCCGGTCGAGCGCGACGACGGTGCGCTGAAGAGGCTGCGTGGGACCCCGATGCCCTCGGCGGCGTACTTCCTGGGCAAGACCGGGCAGGTGCTGGTGGCGTCGGTGCTCCAGATCGCCCTGCTGCTGCTCGTTGCGCGGGTCCTGTTCGGGATCGACCTGCCTACCCGCCCGCAGGCCTGGTTGACCTTCTTGTGGGTGTTCCTCCTCGGCACGGCCTGCGGCTCCGTGCTCGGCGTCGCGTTCTCCTCGGTCCCGAGCTCGGGCCGCACCGCGAGCGCCGTCGTCGTGCCGATCGTGCTCGTCCTGCAGTTCATCTCGGGCGTGTACTTCATGTACAGCGACCTGCCCACCTGGCTGCAGCGGGTCGCCGAGATCTTCCCGCTCAAGTGGATGGCCCAGGGCATGCGGTCGGTGTTCTTCCCGGACGCGTTCAAGGCGATCGAGGTGCGCGACTCCTGGGAGCACCCGCTGACCGCGATGATGCTCGGAGGCTGGCTCGTGCTCGGGCTGGTCGTCGGGATCCGCACCTTCCGCTGGATGCGGCGCGGGGACGGCTGAGCCGGACCGGACTGGCATTCCAGCTCCCCGCGGCCGCGGGTAACCGACCGCGTGCCCGGTTGAGCTGCGCGGTGCGGCGCTGCTGACAGACTGCACCCGTGCGCGATCTCGTCTTGCTGCCGAAGGCGCACCTCCACCTGCACTTCACCGGGTCGATGCGGCTCGGCACCCTGGCCGACCTCGCCGCCAAGCACGGCATCCGGTTGCCACCCGCCCTGGTGGACGGGCTGGCGCTCCGCGTCCGGGCCGACGAGCGCGGCTGGTTCCGATTCCAGCGCCTGTACGACGCCGCTCGAGCCTGCGTGCGCGACGAGGAGGACATGCGCCGGATCGTCCTGGAGGCCGCCGAGGACGACGCCGCGGAGGGGTCGCGCCGGCTCGAGATCCAGGTGGATCCGACCTCGTACGCACCGTTCGTCGGCGGCATCACGCCGGCGATCGAGATCGTCCTCGACGCGGCCTGGCAGGCAAGTCGCTCGACCGGCACCCAGGTCGGCGTCATCGTCGCGTCCTCGCGGGTCCGACACCCGCTCGAGGCGCGGACCCTGGCCCGTCTCGCAACGCGGTATGCCGGCGACGGCGTCGGCGAGGTGGTGGGCTTCGGCCTCAGCAACGACGAGCGCCGCGGCGTCACCGCGGAGTTTGCCCCCGCCTTCCGGATCGCCCGAGACGCCGGGCTCGCCGCGGTGCCGCACGGCGGCGAGCTGCTCGGCGCCGACCACCTGCGGGTCGTGATCGACGAGTTGCGGCCGGACCGGATCGGTCACGGCGTGCGCGCCGCCGAGGACCCGCGGGTGCTGGAACTCCTGGTGGACCGGGAGATCGCCCTGGAGGTGTGCCCAGCCTCCAACGTCTCCCTCGGCATCTACCGCGACAACGCGGACGTGCCGCTGCGCGCCCTCTTGGCGGCCGGGGCGCGGATCGCTCTCGGCGCCGACGACCCGCTGCTGTTCGGGTCCCGCCTCGTCGCCCAGTACGAGGCGGCCAGGACCGTGCACGGTCTCGACGACGCCGCGCTCGCGGGCCTGGCCCACGCTTCGGTCCGGGCGAGCCGCGCCTCGGCGTCGTCGCGGGCGGCGTGGCTCGGCGAGATCGATGGGTGGCTCGCGAGCGGGTAGGGCGGCATCGCCCCGCTGCCGGGAACCACCATCGCCTCGGGAGCCGAAGCGGCAGACCGCGGGTTGCAGCGCGCGGCCCACGCCTTCGTGTCCGTGACCCGGACGGCCGGGTTCGGCGACGACGGGATCACCACGGTCGGGGTGCCCTACCTGAGCATCGCGGTGTACCTGGTGCTAGCCGGTTTGGCCGGGGTGGTTGCCGCAATCGGTCCGGCGCGGAGGGCGTCCAGGATCGACATCCTCAAGGCGATCGCGACGGAGTAGCCGTCAGTCGCCGAGGGTGCAACCCACGAGAAGGGGTTCCGGGACAAGTTCGATACCGAACGCGTCCCGGACCCCTTCTCGCACGTCACGGGCGAGCGCGAGCACGTCCGAGCTCGTCGCACCGCCTCGGTTGGTGATCGCGAGCGGGTGCTTGGTCGACAGCGCCGCGGGTCCGGGCAGTCCATGCCCGCGCTCGAAGCCGGCGTGCTCGATCAGCCAGGCAGCACTCGTCTTCGTCAGGCCGTCTCCGGCCGCAAACCGAGGCGCGTCATCCGGCAGTCGTGCCGTGTCGTCGTCGGTGAGGACCGGATTGGTGAAGAACGAGCCGACGCTCCAGGTGTCGTTGTCGGCCGGGTCGAGCACCATCCCCTTGGCGGCGCGGAGCGCGAGCACCGCGGCACGCACCTCCTCGATCGGCGCCCGCTCCCCCACCGCGACGCCCAAGGCCCGAGCCAGCTCGGGGTAGGCGACGGGCGCGGAGAGGTCACCGGTACGGAGCTGGAAGGTCACGTCGAGCACGACGAAGCGCGGTGTCGGTGCGAACGCGCTCGGTCCGCCGTCAGCGCCCCGCAGCGAGCGCTTGAGCACCGAGTCGCGGTAGGAGAACTGCAGGTCCACCAGCGCCATCGTGTGGGTGCGGGACGCCTGGCGATCCCAGGTGCGCACCGTCGCGATCGTTTGTGCGACGTCCTGGCCGTAGGCGCCGACGTTCTGCACCGGTGTCGCGCCGGTCGAGCCGGGAATGCCGGAGAGCGCCTCGACCCCCAGCCAGTGTTCGGCGACGGCACGCGCGACGACGTCGTCCCACCGCGTTCCGGCGGTCGCGGTGAGGCTCGTGCCGGCGCAGGCCGAGGCATCGGGGACGGTCACTTCGGTGCGCAGGTCCCGCACGACGACGCCCGGGAAGCCCGCGTCGCCGGCCACCACGTTCGAGCCGCCGCCCAGGACGAGCAGGGGGTCGCCCGCGGCGTCCGTCTCGCGGACCGCGGCGATGAGGTCCTCTTCGGTGGTCGTCTCGACCAAGCGACCGACCGGGCCACCGATGCGCAGCGTGGTGAGCTCGGCGAGGGTCGTCACTCGCTCAGGGTAGCCGCGGCCGGCGCGGTGGCGCCGAGAGGTGCGGCGGAACGCACCACGAGCAACCCGAGCACCACGGGCACCGCGATCGCGAGCAGCGCATGCCGGTAACCGACGTGCGCGGCCAGGAAACCGAGCAGTGGCGGACCCGCGAGGAACGCCGAGTAGCCGATCGTGGCGACGACGCTGATCCGCAGCGGCGCGCGGACAGGTTCGTCGCTCGCGGCGCTCATCCCGACCGGGAAGCCCAGCGCGGCGCCGGCACCCCAGAGGGTCACGCCGACCAGGGCGAGCGGGAGGTTCGGCGCGAGCCCGAAGACGAGCAGGCCAACCAGCGCCAGGCCGCCGACCAGGCGCAGGACGACGATCCGCCCGTACCGGTCCAGGAGTCCCGTGCCCGCCAGGCGCATCCCGGTCATCGCGGTGACGAAGAGCCCGAAGCTGAGCGCACCGACCTCCTCGTGGGTGCGGAAGCCGTCCACGACGGCGATGCTCAACCAGTCGTTCGCGGCACCCTCGGTGACCGCAGCGGCGAACACCAGCACGCCCACCAGCAGGGTGCGCGACTCCCGCCACGCACCGAGTGCGCGTCGTCCCTGCGCCCGCGCCGTGCCCGACGCCCGCGTGCCGGTGACGTCCAGCCCGGCGTCGGGCAGGAACGACCGCACCGCGAGCAGAGCCGCCACCAGAGTGATGCTCGCCGCGATGGCCAGGTGGACGGCGAACGGCAGGTGTGCGCGGGCCGCGAGTGCCCCGGTCCCGGCGCCTGCCATCGTCCCGAACGAGAAGCCCGCATGGAACCGCGGCATGAGAGACCGACCGCGGAGGCGCTCGACGACGCCGCCCTCGAGATTCATCGCGGCGTCCCAGACGCCGCTGCCGATGCCGGTGAGCACGAGTCCGACGACGAGCACCGCGACCGAGGGCAGGGCGATGCCGGCCGCGATCACGGCGACACCGAACGCGTAGGTGCTCGCGAAGGTCTGGAGCGCACGTCGCGCACCGAGGCGCTCGACCACGAGCCCACTGAGCGGAAGACCGACCAACGCCCCGACCGCCGCAGCGAGCAGCACCAGTCCGAGGCGATCGGCAGTGAGGTGCAGGGCGTCTCGAGCGGCCGGGATCCGGGAGGCCCAGTTCGCGAACATGAAGCCGTTGGCCGCGAACACCGCGACCACCGCCCAGATGGCCCGCCGGAGGACCACGGGCGACGGCTTCGGCGCCGAGCCCGCTGAGCCCGCTTCGTTCACGCCTTCGCCACCAACGGTCGCCGCACGTTGCCTGCGAGAGTGAAGCTCAGGATCATCGCGCAACAGATGAGCAGCAGTGCGTGCCGCGCGCCGGTGTAGTCGGCCAGGTAGCCGATCAGCGGCGGACCGGTCAGGCCAGCGATCGAGGAGAAGGACGCGACGGCGGCGATCCGAGCCGGAGCGAGCCGCGGCTCGTCCGAAGCGGCGGAGAACCCGATCGGGATGGCCAGCGCGGCACCGAAGCCCCACGCGACCAGGCCGACTGCCGCCGTCGGGAACGTCGGTGCGAGTGAGAACGCCGTCAGGCCGACGACGACGGACACGGCCGAGGCACGCAGCGCGACCACCCGCCCGAACCGGTCAACCAGTCGGGGCCCGAGCATCCGCACCGTGACCATCGCCGCGATGAAGACGAAGTACATCTGATCGCCGACGGTCTCGGTCCGGTGGAAACCGTCGACCACCGCAATCGCGATCCACGCACTCGCGGCGCCCTCCGAGAGCGCCGAGGCCAGGATCACCACGCCGATCAGCACAGTCCGACGCTCGCGCCACGCGGTTGCGGCGCGCCGGATCGCGGTCAGCGGCCCACCGGGCTCTTGCTCGCCGACGTGTGCGTGGCCGTCGAAGACGGCGAACGGAATGGCCACCAAGCGCACGACGAGCGCCACGGCACCCAACCCGGCGAGCTGCCAGAAGGGCGACACGTGATGCGCAGCGAGGACCGCGCTGATCAACGCGCCGAGGCCCGCGCCGATCGAGAAGGCCGCGTGGAACTGCGGCATGGTGGTTCGGCCGCGGTGCTGCTCGACCACCGAACCCTCGGCGTTCATCGAGACGTTGAGGTAGGCGAACGACAGCCCGTTGAACGCGATGCCCAGACCGACCAGCCAGCTGAGCCCGAGCGCGGAGCCGGTGCCGATCATCAGGAACGCGCCGGTCGCCGCGTAGGACGCGACGCTGAGCACCCGCCGGGTCCCGACGCGCGCGATCACCGGTCCGGCTGTGAGCAGAGCGGCGAGCGAGCCGAGGGCGCCGAACATCAGCAAGCGACCGAGCTGGCCCTCGGTGATCGAGAGCTCGTCGCGGATCGACGGCAAGCGGGTCAGCCAGCCGGCGAACAGCACACCGGCGGTCCCGAAGAGCACGAGGATGCCCGAGCGTGCGCGCGAGAGCCGCGGGTCGACCGGGCCTGCCGCGGTTGCGCGTGTCGTCGTCATCTCAGGCCGGCACCTTGCAGTCGGCCGCGATCTCCACCAAGTGTCCTGACGGAATCCGCTCGGGCACGGCCTCCGCGGCACCGCCTCGCAACGCCGGCTCGGCCCGTCGGACCGTGCCGGAGACGGCCACGCTCACGACCATGGCGACGCAGATGAGCAAGAGCGCGTGCCGAGCACCGATCTGTTGCACGACGAGCCCGAGCAGCGGCGGCGCGCTCAGCGAGGCCATCGACGAGAACGAGGAGACCACCGAGACCCGCACGGCAGCGCGCGCCGGCTCCTCGGAGGCGGCCGAGATCCCGATCGGGACCGCGAGAGCGGCGCCGAGGCCCCAGGCCATCACGCCGATCCCCGCGAGAGAGAGCGACGGCATCAATCCGAAGGCGAGCAGACCCCCGAGCGAGACCAGCCCCGAGGTGCGCAGCACCGCCACCCGGCCGAAGCGGTCGATCAGCCGGGTGCCGAGCATCCGGACCAGCGTCATCGAACCGACGAAGACCGCGAACATGACGCCGCCGACCGCCTCGGCCCGGTGGAAGCCGTCGACCACGGCAATTGCTAGCCAGTTGTTCGCCGCGCCCTCGGAGAGCGCAGCAGACAGGATGACGACGCCGATCAACACAGTCCGGCGCTCGCGCCAGGCGCTGAGCGCCGAGCGGATCCCGCTACCCCGCCTGGTCCGCGCCGCTTGCACGTCTTGCCACGCGACACCCGAGGACGCCGCGCCGCCGGGGGCACCGGCGTCGGCCGCGTCCCACGCAGTCGGCGACCGTCCGCCGCTCTCGATGATGACGTGCGGGATCGCGTACAACCTGATCGCCAGGCCGACCACGGCCACCGCCGTGAACTGGGCGAACGGCGCCACCTGGAG
>Ga0209539_1000094_pt1 | contig 53136 bp, 42 predicted proteins | sample BarGraNGADG00312_2_FD_184499 | JGI IMG/M metagenome (GOLD analysis project Ga0209539, IMG submission 184499) | Arctic peat soil microbial communities from Barrow, Alaska - Barrow Graham LP Ref core NGADG0011-312 (SPAdes) (version 2) | ecosystem: Environmental > Terrestrial > Soil > Wetlands >...
TACTCCTTCCGCAAGGGCGATTTCTCGACGTTCAGCTTCAAGTGCGACGATTGCCCCAACAACTGCGAGGTCACGCAGGTCTACAGTCACAGCCGGTTGCTGGGCGCGATCAATTCGCGCTGCGGCGGCTGGGACAGCAGAGTCAACGAAGCTCACCTTCAGCGGATCTGAGATCTCCGCATCTTCCCCAGTCCCGACAGGATTCATGAGGCCGAATCTACGACAACTCGGGCAATCTCGTGGATCAGCGCCGTACTCTGCACCGAATTACTACCTTCCGTAAAGACCACGAGAACGAAAGGGCGGCCTTTGTATTTCCACATACGACGCGTCCTATCTCGACCTGGCAATGAGGATGGACTTACCCGTGTCGACAATTGACGCTTCGATGCGTAAAGCGGCCAGGAGACTGAAGATCACTGCTTACGAGCCGGTTGCCGGATCCTGAGTAACACAGCACTTGTCGCCTGGTGATGACAGGACAAACCGCTACCTTTTCTCTTCGTGAAAACAGTCTTGCCCACTCATTGGCGAGAAAGAAAAATCCGTATTAGCGTCACCCGTCAAAATCTCGGCTCGATGGAGAGGGCCGATCAGTATCCCATTGCCGAGAGCTGCTTCCGCATCCGTCTCGTGATCTTCGGTTGCAATGAAGAATACTTGCTGACGACATCGTCGTTGATAAGAACGTCGATGTATGGGAGCCACCATTTCATCAGGGTACCCAGCCGTGTCGCGCCCATTCGCCTCGTGAGGACCATCTTGACCGGATCGCGATCGCCGAGCATGACGTCGACATAGTCCTGGCGCGAAGCGCACCACATCACGGGCACCCCCTGCTCGATCCCGGGATCGACCCTGAACTTGCCCGATTCCACGGTCAGCGTCGCCTTGTAGAACTTACGGATCGCAAACCCTACCTGCCTGCCGGAAAACGCCTCGATCACCGGCTGAATATCCTTGTCGCCGAAGAAGTAATCGCCAAGGATCTCGCTTGCCGCCTGATGCATCTGCAGGAACTCATCGGGCTCCGCATTCAGCACGAATTCCCTGACCCTGTCTTGCAACTCTTCGTCTGTTACCCTCGGCCACATGCTAAGCGCATCGAACACCCGCTTGAGCGAGCGCGCGTCTTCGGCCCGCTCGAGCTTTAATTCGTCGGTTTCTTCTTCTCTTCTTGCTGCTTCCGCAACGCTCATCTGCTGTTCTTCCCTTACCGTTTGCTTGCAGTGTCACTAGTACAATTTTCGATTGCACTGTCTGACACCTTTTTCCGGTACGTCGATCTCTGTGCCGGAGAACGACACGCCCCGTTCCCGGGGTAGCAGACCCTGAAGCACCATTTCACTTTTCTCGCGTGGTTCCGATAACTATTGTGAAACCGTGGCCGTCTGATTCTGTTGCCGCGGATGCGAACCAGATGATTACTTAAGAAAGGACTCTTCCAGATGAACAGACGAGTCGCGGGAAATCCCGGCGACGCCTTCAAGCTGACAGCGACGTCTGCTGCTGGGAAGTGATGGTGCGGGAGAGATACACCGAATTTTGAGTAATAGCTGCCTCTATAACCCTGTGAAATGATCCTGCAACGGCAACTACATCTACGAGTGTTCGACCTTCAGCGAGAACAATCTTCGATGTAAGGGGGGGCAATGACAGTCAAACAAGTCATTGAACGCTTCGTTGGGATGAATGCCACGATCTACGGTGATTTCATTATTCCAGAGGTTCCCTTTGCCAAGAGCAACGTAATGGTTCCTCAGCGAGATCATCAAATCCAGGGCGTTGGTGACGAAGTTTTCTGGGCAACGCGGGGCGGCAACGTACCTGGAACCGTCTACATACCTTACTCATCCGTTTCATGTGTTCTCGAGTATCAGCGTCTGCCAGCCAGCAAAAAAGAAGCAAGGCTAATGGGCGACCAGGCTTTGCCCACGTACCTGGCTATCTATCTCATGACTGACACTCCGGAGCACGCGAAAAGAGTCAGGACAACATAGCGATCTCGGTGTCGAGCGCTTATCCGACGGGAAGAGTCAGGCCCAGCTTCGCGCCCTGTCCAGTGCCTTGTTCCAGCCCTTGAGCAGTTGCTCGCGGGTCGCCTCGTCCATCTTCGGCGAGAACACCTTGTCGATCTTGTGTATCCGCAGGATGTCCTCGGGGAACTTCCAGTAGCCGGCGGCTATACCGGCGAAGTAGGCGGCACCCTGGGCGGTTGCCTCCAGGGTCTGCGGACGCTCCACCTCGGTGCCGAGCATGTCGGAGAGGACCTGCAGCAGGAAGTTGTTGGCCGATGCGCCGCCGTCTGCCTTGATCCTCTTGGGCCTTATCCCGGTGTCCTCCTCCATCGCATCGAGGACGTCGTGGCACTGGTAGGCGATCGACTCGAGGGTCGCCCTCACGACTTGGTCCTTTGTGGTCGCGCGCGTCAGCCCTATGACGGTGCCGCGGGCGTACGGGTCCCAGTATGGCGCTGTGAGGCCCGTGAAGGCGGGGACCACGAACACCCCGCCTGAGTCCTCACATCTCAGCGCACATGCCTCAGAATCGGATGCCTTGTCGATCAGGCCGAGGTTGTCTCGGAGGAACTGGATCGACGAACCTGCGCTGGAGATCATCCCCTCGAGCATGTAGGTGGTCTTGCCGTTCATCTTCCAGGCGATCATCGGGGTCAGGTTGTGGATGCTGGCAAGCGGCTCCTCCCCCGTGTTCATGTCGATGAAAGTGCCGGTCCCGTTGGTGCACTTCACGCTGCCTTCCTCGAAGCAGGCCTCGCCGAAGAGGGCGGCCTGCTGGTCGGCGACGACGCACTTGATCGGTATGGGGTCGCCGAACGCCTCGGTCACCCCGAAGTCGCCGCTGGTCTCGCGTATCTCGGGCAGTACCAGGTCGCCGGGGAGCTTGAACGGCTTCAGGAGCTCGCTGCTCCAGTCCATCCGGTACGGGTCGTACATACCTGTGGAGCTGATGTTAGAGAAGTCGGTGGCATGTACTTTGCCCCCCGTGTACTTCCACACCAGCCACGTGTCTACGGTGCCGAACAGCAGGTCGCCGGCGGCGGCCTTCTCCGCGGCGCCGTCCACGTTATCGAGCACCCATCTCGCGTGCGCCGAGGACATGCCGGGCGTGATGGTGAAATGCGCGGCGGTTATCAGCATCTTGCCCGCGGAATTCTTCTTGAGGGCTTTGCTCATGGGCGCGATCTTCCCATAGGCGCCGCCTATCACGTGCAGCGCCTTGAAGTACGGCGAGTGGTTTATCCTCTCGCACTCGTCGGACATCCGGGCGTCCTGCCAGGTGATGAAGTTGTATACCGGCTCACCGGTCTTGCGGTCCCACAGCACGCTGGTGGCCCTCTGTGTCGCGATCGCCATCGCGGCGATGTCGGAGGCTTTCAGACCTGCGTCTTTCAGCGCTTTTTCCGTCATCTCGATGCACTTGTCGTATATGACGACCGGGTCCTGCTCGGTCCATCCCGGCTTCGGAAATATCTGGGGGAGCTCGGAATAGGACTCCGCGACAACCTTTGTCTCGCTGTCGTAGATGATGGCCCTCATCCCCGTGGTTCCCACGTCGTTGACAAGGATATATTTCTCGCTCATGTCATCTCCTCGCGGTATTGAATGCACTGAACGAGTATATCAGTCGGAGGAGCACTCACCATATTAAAGGGGCGACACTCTTGTCGCCCAGGCGGCCACAGCGGACTGAGAGTCCGCTGCTTTAATAATCTGATTAAGGCCAAAGCTATTGAGGCGCGGTTTTAACCGCGCAGGCGGTACGGCGACTGAAGTCGCCGCTCAATAGTAATAAGTAGACTTTTAGGGGGCGCCTCTTGTGAGAGAATTACGGGTGTCCTGGAAGCAGTGTTAGATCCCTGGGGGTGTCCAAATGGGCAGGCTGGATGGCAAGGTGGCCGTGATCACCGGTGGCGCGAGCGGCATCGGGGAGTCGACCGCAAAGCTCTTCGTCGAAGAGGGCGCGAAGGTGATCATCGCCGACGTTCAGGACCAGAAGGGCCAGGCTCTCTCCGAGTCGCTCGGTTCGGCCGCGGCATACGCGCATACGGACGTCTCCTCGGAGAGTGACGTCAAGGCGGCTGTCCACGCCGCCGTGTCGTGGTTCGGCAGGCTCGACTGCATGTTCAACAACGCCGGCATAGGCGAAGGCTTCATCCCGGTCGAGGAGATCACGTGGGAGAATTACCAGCGCCTCGTGAACATCAACATCGGCGGTGTCTTCCTCGGGATCAAGCACGCGGCGCCCGTGATGAAGAAGCAGGGCAGCGGGAGCATCATCAACACCGCCAGCGTTGCCGGCCTTCTGGCGGGGAACGGCGGTCACATCTACTCGACGACCAAACACGCCGTCATCGGACTCACCAAGGTCACGGCGACCGAACTCGGCGAGAGCGGCATCCGGGTCAACGCCATATGCCCCGGCGGGATAATCACCCCCATCTTCGCCGACGCGTCCGACCAGCCCGAGGCCGCCGACGCGATAATGGGAGTGCTGGAAGAGGCGTTCAAGACGGTGCAGCCCATTCGCCGGGCGGGCATGCCGATCGACATCGCGAACGCCGCTCTCTGGCTCGCATCGGATGAATCTTCGTTCGTGAACGGCACGTCCATCGTCGTCGACGGCGGAGCGACGTGCGGAGGCCAGTGGACGAAGACCATTGAGAACGCGAAGAAGATGGAGGAGCTCCTGTAGGGGCTCCGGTGTCACTTCAAAGCACGATTGAGGCGCGGTTTTAACCGCACACCCTTTTGCAAGAAGCGCGACTGAAGTCGCGCCCCAATATTCTTGGGGGGATTGGGGAAGGCCGCGGTTTTAGATCTCATGACATGTGAATCTCCCTGACCCCGGTCGCTCATTCATCAGTCGGCTGATCAGTCGATAGAATACTGCAAGGACGTATCAGCCGCGTTGCGGACCATGGCTCCTGCGACCATCGTCGAAACAGGCGCGCAGCCTCGAAAAGAGAGAAGACAGACTGTCACATGAGCGACGAACCGTCTCCCGGAACAGGCAACATCCACGTCACGGACGAGTGGAACCATACTGAGGCGCCTTTCCCCCGCGACTTAAGACTTGCCGAGGCCTTCCGCAGGCAGGCGGCCCTGACCCCGGGCAACCTTGCGGTGATGTCGTCGGGGCGCCAACTGACATACGAGCAGCTCGATGCATACTCGGACCGGATCGCGGCCGCGATCCTGCGAAAGTCCCGGGAAGCGACAGGGGCTGAGGTCGAGGCGGGAACGCCGGTGGGCGTATGTCTCGAGAGGGGCGCCTCGCCTCCCCCGGTATGAGTCCCTGCTCTCCGCGGACGAGAAGGAACGCGCCGACGCCTTCCGGTTTGAGCGTGACCGGAACCGGTTCGTCTGCATGCATGGTATCCTCAGGCTCGTCCTCTCTCACCACCTCGGCACTCCACCCGCGCAGATCGAATTCTTTGAGGGCGAATACGGCAAGCCCTCCGTGGCTGGCGACCTCGAGTTCAGCATCAGCTACTCCGGCGACTACGGGTTGATAGCGGTCACAAGCGTCCCGGCCGGAGTGGACATCGAGCTGGTCGACCCGGAGAAGATAACGCCGGAGATGATCGAAGAGGTCTTCAGCTCCAGTGAGAAGGAGTCGTACTTCGACGATTCGTCTGCCGATACCGACACGTTCTTCCGTAGCTGGGTGAGGAAAGAGTCGGTGATAAAGGCAATGGGGACGGGAGTCTCGTTCCCGCTGCACCTGGTCGAGTCCCGTCTCGACAAAGAAAGCTACAGTGCGACTTACGGTGGCAAGGAGTGGCGGACCTTCGACCTCGAGGATGTCGCCCCGGGCTATATAGCTGCCCTCACCATCGCTGGTGAAAGTGACCCTCGGATACACATCAAAGACACGGCTCATCCCATCCAGTGAAACGAGGCATCCCCCAACGTTATTGAGGCGCGGCTTCAGCCGCGCTTCCTTTCCTTGTCTCCCCTAAATTGAGGCGCGGTTTCAACCGCGCTTCTCTTCCTTTGATGATCGGCGACTGAAGTCGCCGCTCAATGCGCCAGGGAATGCGACTGAAGTCGCCGCTCAACATTCCGGCAAGGAAGGGCGATATATACTCCTGAAGACTTGTCCGCTATCTGGAGGTTCTCAATGTCCAGGACTCGACACTTACTCGTGCTGCTGCTCGTCGTCGCCCTGCTCGCTCCCGCGCTGGCGGCCGGCTGCGGCGAATCGGCGGCGCAGCAGGCTTACAACAATGCGAAGAGCCTGCAGACGAAAGCCATGCTCACCAAGGCTGCCGCCGAATATAAGAAGGCTGCCACGCTATACGAGAAGGAAGGCAAGACGGCCGACGCGGCGCGAAGCCTGCGTGCTGCGCAGAACGTGCAGATGGTCATGCTGTCTTACGAGGACACCAAGGCGGACCTTGAGAAGAAGCTTGCCGAGATGTATCCACAGGTGGCACAGGGCGAACGAGCCAGCTGGATCTCCAGCGGCGAGGTCGAGCACATGACCTGGGACGGCAAGGTCTATTACTTCGGCCAGGCCGCGGACAACATATCGACGCGCCACTTCGATATCGCTTATCAGAACACGGCGAAATCGGAGCAAGTGGCCGGGCTTGTCCGCAGCATCGCCAGCACCGCGACAGCCTCGACTTCTCCGTGGCAGCCGTTCTCGAACCCAATGACCTGGCAGGGTACGGAGTCCGTCAACGTCCCCCGCTCCGAGCTCCCGAAGACCGGGCTCCTCAAGCTGTGGTTCCCGCTTCCGGTAGAGCTCGCGGCGCAGGACTCCGTTACCGTGAAGTCCGTCACGCCCGACACGTATCTGAAACAGCCTCCCTCGACCAACGCCGCTCTCTCGGACGCCTACTTCGAGGTACCGCTCGAGCAGCTTCAGGGCGACCTGAACATCACAGTGGTGTTCCAGTTCACGCATTACCAGGAGAACTTCAAGGTCGACCCCGCCAATGTCGGGACGTACGACAAGACAAGCGCTATATACCGGACGTACACGAAGTCCTACGGGAACACGTACATCTCCCCCGAGATCCGCGCGACGGCGAAGAAAGTCGTCGGCAACGAGAAGAACCCCTACCTGGCTGCGAAGAAGCTCTACGATTACATCCTTAAAGAGATCAAGTACAGCTTCATGCCGCATGCGGCCATGTGGCCCCGCGGCGAGCGCGAATCGATCTACGTGCACGAGATGAAGCGCGGCGACTGCGGCGCGCAGAGCATGTACTTCTCGTCACTGTGCCGCTCGCTCGGGATACCGGCGCGCACCACGGGCGGATGGCAACTGTTCACCGGGAACTTCGCGTCACACTTCTGGGCCGAGTTCTACCTCCCGAACTACGGGTGGATCCCGGTCGACCCGACAGCCGCCGACATTTCCGACTGGACGGATCAGATAACCGAGCAGGAGAGGGCCGCGTTCAAGCAGTTCTACTTCGGGAACCAGGACGCGCTCCGCTGCAACGTCCAGCTCGACGTCGACGAAGCGACGGTGCCGCCGCTCGACGGGGAGGTCGTGATCACGCTCGCGGTGCAGAACGTGGTAGGGACCTGCTCGACGATGAAGGAGCCCGTGACGATCCTCCTCATGGAGCACCAGTCATTGAATGCGCAGCTCCTGTCGGGAACGACTCCCGTGACGTCAGGCAAACTGCACTGACAACGTGCCGGTGATCGCCGAAGGCTCCACTTATCGCAACAACAGGCGCGATGGTTCATGCTCGGTGGGCACCTCGTGGACTTCGACCGATTACTTCCTCGCTGAGGGTTCGACCGCGTGGGGATTCACGACCTACATACTGATCCAGAACCCAAACGACCAGGCTGCTGACTTCACTCTCACCTACCAGACCGCCGGTGGGCTGGTGGCCCAGCCTTCTTTCAGCATGCCGCCCAACTCCCGGAGGACGGTGCGTGTGAACGACGTGATGCAGAACACTAACTTCTCCACCCGGGTCCACGGATCCGTCCCGATCATCGCCGAGCGCTCGATGTACTGGGGCAAGGACACGCCCGCTGGCGAGGCCTGCCACGCTTCGATCGGGCTGCCTGGCCCGCACATGACCTTCATCCTGCCGGACGGCCAGACATCGCAGGGGATGGAGACCTATACCCTCGTCCAGAACCCCGAGCCCGGCGCCGTGACGGTACAGATCACTTACATGACGCCGTCCGGCAAAGGCAACATCTCATTCACCGACGAGATAGCCCCCGGCTCGCGCAAGACCTACAACATGGCCGACAAGATCCCGAGCGACCGCGCCTCGATCATGGTCAAGTCGCTCGACGGCGCCAGGCCGATCATGGTTGAGAGGTCGATATACGGGAACCGGAGGGGCTCCGGCACCGAGACCATCGGGATATACACCGACTAAAAATCTTGAACGCAAGGTCAAGGCAAAAAGAAAAGCGGCTCGAGGAGAACTGCCTTCTCGAGCCGCTCTGTTCGTATGGTCTCTCTAGAGGTTCTTGCTCGTCTTGATCGCCTTCGCCGCGTTCTCCGCAGTGGTTATCGCCGTCTGCGCGTTCTGCAGGTTGTTCAGCGTCTGCGCGTTGGTGATGAAGTACTGGCTGATGGCCGCGGTGTTGCCGGCCTGCACCAGCGGAGTCAGGTCACTCAAGACCTTCTGCGCGCCGGTCAGTGCGGCTTCCTGGAGCCCGACCACCTTGACCATGGCGTTTGCGTAGGTCACGTAATCGGGCACCCCGGTGAGGGTGGTGATCTTCTCGTAGTCGGCCTTCACCTTCTGCAGCTCGGCCATTATCTTCGTTATCTCGGCTGTGGCGTTTGAGAGCGCCGCCGGCGTCAGCGCCGCGAAGTTGCCGCTGAGCGCCCCGACGAGGATGGGAGTCAGCAGGTTCTGCAGCGAAGTGAGCTGCTTGTTGACGGCGGCGTAAGCCGCGTCAGCCGTCTTCATGTCGTTCTTTGCGGTCGTCGTGTTGCCGCTGGAGCAACCCACCGCGGCAACCAGCACCACCACGAGCGCCAGCGCCAGCGTCATAACAGTCAGTTTCTTCATCGTTCGGACCCCCTTGTTTCCCCCAATGCTAATACTGCTTATTATACGTGGTTTGTCCTCCGGCTCCCTTTGCGCGCCGCCACACAGGACAGTACCAGGGGAAGGCGGTCAACGGAAAAGAATCACGTGACGCTTCATCAGGGCCCTCCTTCCGCGCGGTCGATCATAAGGATTTCCCTTTGACATCCACGCAATTCAGACTTATAATTCGAAGTACTTCGAATATTCGAAAGGAAGTCAGATGGAGTACGACCCGGTCACGATCTTCAAGGCGCTGTCGAACCCAAGCCGCCTCGAGATCCTGGAGCACATATACAGATCGGGTTTCACCGGCAAGGTCGGGCTCGAGGGGCCGTGCTGCTGCAGTTGCGTCGGTGACGTCGCGGGCTGCTTCGACCTCGCCCCCTCTACCGTTTCGCACCACACCAGGGAGCTCGTGCGCGCCGGCCTCGTGAAGGTGGAGCGCGACGGCCAGTTCATCCGGCTGCTCCCTAACCCCGAGGCGCTGGACGCGGTATCGGGGTTCATGGGCGCGCTTGCGCAAAAGGCGGAGCACAGATGATTTTTTCGTCCGACAATTCGAAATCACCAGTACATTAGAAACTTCTCAGAGAACAGGGAATCGGGAAAGAAGGCAATAGCAAGCTGAAATCGGGCCGGCCCCCACGTGAGCGACCCGGCAATGAGTCAAAGAAAGGGGGGGATCACGTTGAAGAGGTACATGGTTCCGCGCTGCGCGCACTGCAGCGAGGGTTGCTTAACCCTGTCCCGGGCATGACGCGAAACTGCCCACGGTCCTCCAGCAAGGGTCCGGCTCGCCCGGTCCCTTGCTGTTTTTGTACAGCCGCGTCCGGGAACCTTGCCTCGATCATCCCGTTTCGCGAACGAGCCGCGACTCTCCTCGAGGGAGTGCTGGAAAGAGAACGCGGCCGGTCCCCCCGGCAGGGAGTCAGCCCTGTCCAGCGAACAAGCCCATGAGGAAACCACTTTCGAGCAAGGCGGGGGCTCATGGACGGAGATGACCGGTTCCAGGGTAATCAGGGTGACACCAGGGGTGCGCCTCCAGGCCCGAACTCTTACGGGCAGGAGCCCGGTCCCGCCTGCCCGCCCGGGTCGGGCCGCGACTGGCGTGGCAGGTGCCGGTCTTTCGTTACGAACATCGGCTGGGGCAAAGTGATCGCGGCCGCCGTGATCAGCGCGCTCGTGGTACTGATAGTCGTTCCCGCCATCTTCGGCCAGAACCCCTATGACTTCTATCGCGGCAAGTCGAATGTGACCACGGTCGTCAGCCCCTCCGGTGGCTCCGCGGACGTATCGACCGTGGCCAAGATCACCACGCCTTCCATCGTGAACATCGACGTCCGCATCAACGCGCAGAACCCGACGACGACCGCGACCCCGACCATCGGAAGCGGATCGGGAGTCGTCTACACTTCGGACGGTTACATCATCACCAACAACCACCTGGTGGGCGACGCCAGCGCGATACAGGTGACCATGAAAGACGGCAGGAAATTCACGGGCACGCGAGTCGGGACCGACCCCACTCACGACATCGCGGTGGTCAAGATCGCCGCTACCGGCCTTACCCCGGTGAAGATAGGCAACTCTGACAAACTGATCGTGGGACAGCTCGTGGTGGCCGTCGGCAGCCCGCTTGGCTTCCAGCAGACCGTGACGTCGGGGATCGTCAGCGCACTGCACCGCAGCGTGCAGGCGCAGGGCATTAAAGGTCAGACCGAGCAACTGAACGGCCTCATCCAGACAGACGCCCCTATCAACCCCGGAAACTCGGGCGGCGCGCTCTGCGATTCCACTTCGAGCCTCATAGGCATAAACGCCGTGATCGCGAGCCAGACCGGCGGCTCCGAGGGTATCGCTTTCGCGATCCCGTCAAACACAGCGGTCTCGATCGCGAAAACGATCATCGGAAAATAATTTCGCATTTTGCAGATTTGGTGCCTGGCACCTTTTTTGCATTTTGCACCATCAATGCCGGAAATCTGTGCTTGTCCGCCAGGAATATTTCGCATTTTGCAAATTTGGTGCCTGGCACTTTTTTTGCATTTTGCGAAAATGGGTGGATGTACGCCACCCGGATATAATTGCGCAGTCATACTATTCTCGCGTTTTAGGGGAGGCAGGATGTTCCATCGCAGCGGAACAAGGACTTCAAGATTGAGTGCTCTATTTCTTGCCGCACTCATGATCGCGGTCGTCCTCGCCTGCTCGTCATGCGGCACCGCCTCGTTCAGCAAGGAAGAGAGGGCACAACTGGACAAGGCCATCACGGACTACATGAGCGCCCACCACTTCCCCGGAGCGGTCGTGGCGGCATCCGTGCCGGGAAAAGGCACCTACGTCGTCGCAAAGGGGAAGGCGGACCTGGAGACAGGCGCACCGATGAAAGTTGGAGACAAGTTCGGGGCAGGCAGCGTCACGAAGTCGATGGTCGGCACCGTGCTGCTCCAGCTGGTCGACGAAGGAAAGCTGACACTCGACGACAGAGTGAACAAATATCTCCCGGCCGTTCCCAACGGCCGGAACATAACGGTCCGCCAGCTCCTGAACATGACCAGTGGCCTCTTCAACTACACGGAGGACCCCGACTTCCTCGCTGCTGTCGCCGCGAACCCCCTGAGGAAATGGGCGCCAGAGCACCTGGTGAAGATCGGGACCTCGCACGATCCTTACTTCGCCCCGGGCAAAGGCTGGTACTACAGCAACACGAACACGATCATTGTGGGGCTCATCATCGAGAAGCTCACGGACAAGAACGTCGAGGCCGAGGTCAAGACCAGGGTGATCGACAGGCTCGGCCTGACCAGCACCACCTTCCCCGAGAATCCCGGCATAACCGCTCCCTACGCCCACGGGTATAAGTACAACGAAGAGACCAAACAGTACGATGAAAGCGACTCCACCCAGCTCGATTCATCCGCTCTCTGGGCCGCGGGCGCCATAATCTCCAACGTGCCCGACTTGCAGGTCTGGGCCGAAGCGCTGGGAAGTGGAAGGCTGACAAGCAAGGCGATGCAGAAGGAGAGGACCCGGTTCGTCGACCAGGCGCCCCCGTTGCCATCCGGAATGCCGGAGACCGCGGACGGCATGGACCCCGGCTACGGGCTGGCCATTGTGAAGTACGACAACACCGACACCTTCATCGGGATCACCGGCAGGACGACCTCGTGGGATAACCAGACGTTCTACCTCCCTTCCGAGAAAGCGGTCCTGGTGGTCTTCGCGAACACAAGCACCACCACCGGTGACGGGCCGCTGTTCTTCGCGACGGTCGCGAAGATAATCTTCCCCGGCTCGTTCCCCCAGGTGAAGTAGCAGGAGGAGTCACCCGGATAAGCGACGCAGGTGGCCGGCCGGCAGTACAATTACTGTGGACGCGCAAAACGGGGATACGCTCAATCCCTCAAATCGTAGGAGATCGTCATGAACCAGTACAATATCGCCGTTATCGTCGGCAGCCTTCGCAAGGATTCCTATAACCGCCAGCTGGCAGACGCCATTGTGAAGCTGGCGCCGCCGGAGTTTGTTTTCAGGCAGGCGGAGATCGGCGACCTGCCGCTTTACAACCAGGACGACGACGAGAACCAGCCCGAGCCCGTCAAACGGCTGAAGCGCGAGATCGAGGGCGCCCAGGGCCTTCTGTTCGTCACACCAGAATACAACCGGTCGATCCCGGGCGTGCTGAAGAATGCGATCGACCAGGCCTCCCGCCCTCACGGTCAAAACGCATGGGCCGGGAAGCCCGCCGGTGTGCTTGGCGCCTCTATCGGCGTCCTCGGCACTGCCATGGCACAAACAGCACCTGCGCAACATTCTGGCGTTTCTTGGCGTGCCGACACTCGGCCAACCCGAGGCGTTCATCCATGTGACAGACGAATTGTTCGACGAGGATGGCAACATCGGCGCTGGCAGCAGACAATTCCTCCAGAACTGGATGGACCAGTATGTCGAGTGGGTGAAAATACACGCTTTATCATTGGGACGCGAGATTATTGGGACGCGCCTTCAGTCGCGTCACCCTCGGCAACCAGCAATAGGAATCTTGCGGTCCAATCCCCTGCTTTGAGTTGACTCAAAGCAACCACCGGAATATTACGTCCCGAAAGGGAGCATCGAATCATTTAACCTTTCGTTAAGAAATGTAAGATAATGGGAAAGCGACAACGCATCGAGGGAGAGGCTTTTCTTGGAGAGCAGCTGGCGTCAGCGCATATTGATCGTTGAGGACAACAAGGACGAGGCCCAGTCGATCGCACGCCTTCTCGAGCACAAGTTCGGCGCGGAAGTAGAGATCGCCGGATCGTACGAAGAGGCGCGACAGAAGATCCACGACTCCCGGTTCGACCTCATCACTCTCGACTATCAACTTCCGGATGGAGACGGCCTGGAGTTCCTCCGCGAGTTGCAGGAGATCCCCTGCGCGCCGCCGGTGATCATGGTCACCGGACACGGTGACGAGCAGGCCGCCGTCGCCGCCTTCAAGCTCGGTGCCTCGGGTTATGTCGTCAAGGACGGCCGGATGCCGACGATGATCGTCGAGGAGGCCAGGAGCGCTCTCGCCAGGGCGGAACTCGCGAGGGCCGAGGCGTCACTGGCCGAGAGTGAGAACAAGCTTCAGGAGATATTCGACGCCTCCTCGTACGGCATCATGACCTTCGACAAGGACGGCAGCCTGGAACTGATAAACAAGGCCTCGATGGCGATGCTCGGGATCGAGAGCCTCGACGACACCAGGAAGTTCAGCCTTTTCGGCAGGCCCTACCTGCCAGAGGAGGTCAGGAAGCAACTCGCACTTGGCAAGCCAATCAAGGAAACGATCAAGTACGACTTCGACCTGATCCGCAAGGAGGGGCTCTACGAGCCACAGAAGACCGGCGGCATATACCTCGAGGGTTCGGTCACCCCGCTCACCAGCGCAGACTCGGCCGCGCCGCGCGGCTACCTCATCCAGTTCGCTGACGTCACCGAGCGCGTGCGAACGGAAAAGGCGATCAAGGCGCAGCGCGACCTGGCGGTCGTGGTCCTCGCGACCGACATCCTGGAAGACGCCCTGGAGCAGATACTCTCGACCGTCCTCGAGGCGACCGACCTCGACGCCGGAGGCATCTACGTTTATGACAGCTCCAGGGAACAATTGAAGCTGATCTCGCACAAGGGCATTCCCGAGGATTTCGCCGAGTCGGTGAAGACGGTCAGCAAAGGTGACCCGAGGTTGAAACTGGTCCTGGAAGGGCGCACCGTCTACACCCGCTACACCGACATACCTTCGGTCGACGCCCGGACCGATACCTCCGGCCTCAAGGCTTTCGCGGTCGTCCCGCTCGTGGCGGGTATGGAAGTCCTCGGTGCCATGAACCTCGGCTCGCGATCCATGGAGGAGATGCCCGCCGACCTCAAGGACGTCATCGAGTCGCTCGCCGGAGCGGCGGCACAGGCCATCCAGATGGAGATCGCCTCGGTCACGCTTCGCGACGAGCGCGACCGCAATAAAAACATCATCGACGCGCTTCCGGTCGGCATGGTCCTTCTCGATCGAGAAGGAAAATTGCTGATGATGAATTCGCGCGCGAAGGGGATGTCCCAGCTCTCGAGCGAACAGGAGCGATCCAGGACGGACAGCTCTCCCGAGTGGGAGACGACCGACTGGGACGGAAACCCGATGCCTTTGGAAGAGACGCCCTTTATCAAGGTGGTCACGACCGAAAAACCAGTCACGGGAGTCAGGCTTTCGGCCCTGAGCGGCGTGGGAGAGCGCGTCTACGTCACAGAGAGTGCCGCACCGCTGTTCAATGAGCAGGGGGAGCTCGAATCCATTCTCATCACGCTGGAGGACATGACCGACCTGCGGAACGCGCTGGTCACTGTCCAGGAAGGCGAACGGATCTATCGCGAGACCGTGGAGAGTCTGAACGAAGGTCTCTGGGTCCTCGACGCGGGCTACAAAACGACATTCGTCAGTGACCGCATGGCCGAGATGCTCGGGTACACGCCGGAAGAGATGATCGGGAAGAGCGTCTTCGTTTTCTGCGACGATGACGGAAAAGAAGAGATGGCGGAGCACATGGAGGTCCGCCGGAAGGGCATCGCCGAGCAGTACGACTTCGAGTTCATCCGAAAGGACGGAAGCAAGCTGCAGACATACCTGGCGGCCGCGCCCATCATGGACAAGAACGGGAACTTCTTCATCGGTACGCACGCGGGAGTTCTCGACATCACCGACCGCAAGCGAATGGAAAAAGCGCTGCAGGAGTCGGTAATGCTCTACAAGACCGAGTTCGAGACGGCGCCTGACGGCGTCGCGGTCGCCGACGTCAAGGGAGCGATCAGGTCCGCCTCGAGGCGCGCCGCGGAGATGCACGGATACGACAGCCCCGAGGAGATGGTTGGGCTGAACACGCTGGATCTGATCGCGCCGGCTTATCGTGAAAGGGCACGGAAGACCCTTCGGAAGACGCTCGAAGAGGGGCCGCTTCGCGAGCTTGAATTCGAGATGCTGAGAAAGGATGGCAGCACCTTCTACGGCGGTGTGAACGCTGCGCCGTTGAGGGACGCGGACGGAGAACCTACGGGGTTCATCGCGACGACGAGGGACATGACCAGGCGCAGAGAGACGGAGCGGGCTCTGCAGGCCTTGAACGTCGAGCTCGACGGCTACGCCCACGTCGTTTCGCACGACCTCAAGGGCCCGATTTCGTCGCTGATGATGTCCTCGGGAATGCTCAAAACGGCTATCGATCTGGTTGACGACAGGGAGCGGCGCATTCAGCTGAAGGAGCTTGCCGACATCATCGCCAGTAGCGCCGTCAGGGCAAACGACCTGGTCTACAATCTTCTCGTACTGGCCGAGAGCGGGCAGGAGCCGCAGCAGCTCGAGGAAGTATCGATCGACGAGGTCGTCGATACCGTTCTCGAGGAAATGCGTGGGGAGATACTGAACAAGGGAGTAAAGATCGAGCGCAGCGAAGACCTGGGCACCGTCCGCGCGGACCCAACTCACATCTACCAGCTGGTATCAAACCTGGTGGTCAACGGGATACGCCACAACGACGCGAGCGAACCGGTGCTGCGGATAGACCGCCTCGAGGGCGCCGGCCTCGAACACAGGTTCACGGTATGTGACAACAGCAGCGGCATCAGCGAAGAGCTTCTCGGGCACGTGTTCGAGCCCTTCTCGCGGGGCGATACCGGTGGCGTGGGCCTGGGCCTCTCGATCGTGCAGAAAGTCGCCAGGGTCTACGGGGGCTCGGTCAGGGCCAGCAACGACAACGGCGCATGCTTCGAGGTGTCCCTCAAGGACTACCCTCTGTAGTCAACCCTCCCCACATTAAAGGGGCGACACTCCTGTCGCCCGCTTCGCTCACCGGGACCTGGAAGGGTCTACTTCAAAACATGGAGGCGTGGTATCAAACGCTCGTCCTTCGTGTGCACAGGGACACGCGTTTGACACCACGCCTCCCTAAACGTCTCCGCTGGTTTAACGCGATCACAATCGCTCATCTCCGGGGTTCAAGGGGCGACACTCCTATCGCCCGATGCGTCCCCCCGGTTGAGAACCGGGGCTTTAATCAGATTGAAAAAAGGCGCGGTTGAAACCGCGCCTCAACGGTTGAAGGTAAAGGAAGATCGTTGGGATAAAAGATCATTGGAATGCGACTTCAGTCGCGTTCTCCCCTACTTGGCTATCGTGATGACCTTGTACTTCCTGGTCCCGCCGGGTGTCTGGACCTGCACCACGTCGCCGAGCTGCGCATTCATGAGCGACTTACCGATCGGGCACAGGTGAGATATCTTGCCGTTGTCGGGGTCCGACTCGGTCGGACCTACGAGCCTGTACTCCATCTTCTTGCTGCCGTTCTCGATGTCTTCTATCTCCACCAGCGACCCCACTCCGACGACCTCGGTGCTGATGTCGCTCTCCCCGATGACCGTCGCCCTGGCGATCAGCCCGGCGGTCCCGCTGATGTCTTTTTCGAGCTTCAGGTAGGCGTTTCTGGCCTCGTCGTATTCGGCGTTCTCCGAGAGGTCACCATGATCGATCGCGCGCTTCATCTGCTCGGAGACCTCGCGACGCTTGATGGTCTCGAGATAGACCAGCTTCTCTTCGAGCTCCCGCATGCCTTCTGATGTAAGAACCGGGTCGTCTTCCATTTTCTCCCCTGGATAAAAAATATTGCCCAGGCAGTACTGAGCGTTTCACTACATTACCATAGTGTGACGCGCAACACATTGTTGCCGTTGCGTAAACGGTCGCGCGGGGCGCTGTCCCTTTACGCCGGCCGCTGTTATTATCGGCCTGAACAAGAGGAAGACGGGGACGGGCTGGGAGCGAGACTCACCCTCATGGGGTGGAGGAATACACCAATGAAGACCAGGACGAAGTTGCTGCTCGAGAACGTCGCTCTGCTGGGAGGCGCCGGATATCTCCTGAGGAAAAGCTGCAAGGCTCGGTCTTCCCGCTGACGAGCGTCCTCGGCCGCGAGCCCGACGAGCTCAACGAAGGCATCCCCGCGGGACTGGACGCGGCGCCATCGACTTCGGCGCGGAGCACATGGACATCTCGGGCGAGATGATAGTCGAGTACATGCTCTTCAACCTGCGGCGAGGACAGGTCCCGAAGGAGAAAGAATTCAAGCATTTCCTGGAACCGGCAAAGCGTTAGAGAAATATCAAAGGAGCAAAGATGAAGAAGTTAGTGGTCCTGGCCTGCGTCGTGTCCCTGCTGGTGGCGGCCGCGGTGACGGCCGGCTGCAGCAGCGGGGGAAGTTCTGAAAGCAGTGCAAACACTCCTCAAGGCGTCGCCAAGGCGTTCTGGACTGCGGCGCTCAGGGCAGACGCCGCCGCGAGTTGGAAAATGCTGTCGAAGAGGATGCAGACCGGCCTCAAGAACGAGAGCGAATGGGCGAAGTCGGTCGTGGTCAAGAACCCTTCGGCCAGTGTGAAGGTCGTCAAGAGTACGGTTACCGGCGACAAGGCCGAAGTCTCCGTCAAGATAATGAGCGGCTCGACAGAAATAATGACACAGAACGTACTTCTCGTGAAGGAGAACGGCGTCTGGAAAGTCGACCTGCCGTAGCACTCACCCGCTCTAAAGAATCGAATCCTCATCATTGGGGAGCGACTTCAGTCGATTGTAGATTGGGGCGCGACTTCAGTCGCGCATTTTGCGAATCTTGCGGTCAGCGGAGCAGGTCATTCCAGTTGTCCACCGATACACCCATCCTGTCCGCGAACGCCTTGATCACCAGCAGCTGATCGCGGCACTCGGCCCAGAGGCCGAGCTTCGTACAGGCTTCGATACCGTAGGCGGGTTTGCCCTGGCGGTAGTAGACCTCGTAAGTCGCACTCGTCGGTATCGGTTTCACGAGAGGGGCAAATCGCTCGACGGGGTCGCCGATCGACCGGTTCGCCTCGCCCGCGGCCTGCTCGGCGGTGGCCAGGATAGCCCTGTCGTCGAACACGATCGTCTGGCCGAGCGCGGACGGGTCCAGCAGGTTGAACTGGTCTGCCGTGTGCAGGTTAAGTAAGAGATCGATGTCGTTCGTGCGCGCGAGCTCCATTATCTCCCAGGCCAGCCGGTCCTCGTTGGCGCCGTTCTCCAGGCCGGGGAAGCTGCGGTTGAGGTCCTTGTTCGCCTGCCTGGTGTGGGAGGCGATTGCTGGCTGATTTGCTCGCGGCAGAACGATGAGCCTGCCCCTCGAGAGCAGCGCACCGGTCAGCTTCTCCGCTGTGCGGTATCCGGCTTCCTCGTCCCCGTGCACGCCTCCGATCACCATCAAGGTCGGCACTTCGCCCGAGCCGCCACCGGACGTGATCACGTAGGCAGTCGTCTCGAAAGCCGTGCCCTTCATCAGCGTGACCGGCTGGACGGCTGCCCTCCTGTCCCCGTACATGGCACGCTCCACGACCACCGGGCTGTCACTCTGCACCCGGGTGGAGACTCCCCAGGCGCCGGGAACCGTGTCAGCCACGTTGACCGTCTTGCGGGTGCGGGGAGCGAGTTGAAACGAAGGACCGGCGAGCTGTCCGTTGTCGGTCATGTAGGTCATCGATACGCTGGCGGCCGTCGCCATCGGGTTCTGCACCAGTACCCATGTCTCGAATCCCGACCCGGTCGAGCCCTCCGCGATGTACCATTCTATGCCCGGCTCGGTGACCCCTGCCGAGTCCGTGGCCCACTGCCTGGATGGGCCGTAAACGGCTCGCTCGACCACGACCGGGCTGTCGCTTTCTACAACCGTAGACACCTCCCACATATTCGGGACGACATCGCCCACGTAGAAAGTCTGCCTGGACTGAGGGGCGAGCAGAGCGGTCTGGCCTTTAACGGGCCCGGAAGGCGTCATGTATGTGAGCTGCACGGACGCGTTCTCCGGGCGCGGGTTCTGCACGAGTATCCACGTGTTGTTCCCATCCGCGGTCGAGCCCTCCGCCAGATACCAGGTCCCGGCGGGCTCCCTGACGCCGGCAGAGGCGTGCGCCCAGACGCGATCGTCCCCGTACATCGCGCGCTCTACCACCACCGGGCTGTCGCTCTGCACCCTGGTCGAGACGCCCCACGCACCCGGAACCGTATCGGCCACGTTGACCGTCTTGCGAGTATAAGGAGCGAGCTTGAACGAAGGACCGGAGAGCTGGCCGGTCTCTGTCATGTAGGTCATTGAGACGTTAGCTGACTTTTCCGTGGGATTCTGTATCAGCACCCACGTCTCGAAGCCCTTACCGGTCGAACCCTCCGCCAGGAACCAGTCGGTGCCCGGCTCCGTGACGCCTGCCGCGCCGGTTGCCCATCGCCGCGACGAGCCATACATCGCGCGCTCGACCACGACAGGGTTGTCGCTCTCGACCAGCGTCGAGACCTCGGTTGCCCCGGGAAGCGTGTCCGAAACATTCACGGTCTTCCGCGAAAACGGCGCGAGCTCGAACGCCGGCCCGTCGCGCTGGCCCTCCACCGTCATATAAGTGAGCTTCACCGCCGCTGCCTTCGAGCCGGGGTTCTGCACGAGCACCCACGTCTCGAAAGCCTCCGCCGTGCATCCCTCCGCCAGATACCATGTGGTCGAAGGCTTGCTTACCGCCGCCGCGTCCTGTGCCCAGGCCCTTGTCGTCTCAGCCGTGCCACCCGAGCTCGGCGGAGATGTTCCATTCACGATCGCAGGCGTCGCCGAAGAGAAGGGCACCCGCACCAGCACACATATCAAGAACGTGATCGTTAATATGAGCGCTCTCTTTCCAGGCATCTATAGATCCTTCGTAGAACAGAGTCGTCTCCAGCCGGTCAGGTGGACCACTGTATGTACTCGATCTTCGACCATATCCTGATAGTACCACGCGGTTGAGAACGCCCATTTCCCGCAAATTATCGGGCCCGTTGCATGGTGGGTCGTTGAGCAGGTGGCAACCGCTAAAAACTCTTCCGGCAAGCCGCCGAAATAGTAGTAATATCACCACGTCGGACCAATGTGCGGAACATCTGCTATCGGCTTACGAGCGGGGGGAGCGATCATGAAAAAGAAACTCGATCCCATGACCGGGGCAGGTGCACTCCTACTCATAATCGGCGGCGTGGTGTGGCTGTTCGTAAGCATGCTGATCGGAATAATCATCGGTGTCATCGGACTGGCCCTGGTCGGCGTCGGGCTGATCCTGTCGGCGACCAGGGGCAGAAAGAGCGCCGACGTTGCGGCACAACAGTTTCAGCAGCCACCCGCGCAAGTCCCGATGGCGCAACCGCTCGCGGCCCAGGCACCCGCAGCCCCGATGCCGGTAGCTCCCCCGCCGGCGGCTCAGGCACCGGTCAGCAGTGCCGCACAGACAGCGGCGCCCGGGACCGATGCGACAGCGCCTGCTGGAAAGACGAAGTTCTGTACCGGTTGCGGCGCACAGCTCGAAGCCGGGGATGGTTTCTGCGGCACCTGTGGTCGTGAAATACTTGTCTGAAAGATGATCGTGCGGATCTTGAAAGAGCAACGATGAGGAAGTTCGTCGTGGTGGCATGTGTCCTGTCGCTTCTGGTGTCAGGTGCGGCCCTGGCAGGTTGCAGCAGCTTCGGCCAGTGTAGAGGTAGTCAAGACGAAGGTCACCGACGATAAGGCCGAAGTCTCGGTTAAGTTAAAAAGCGGCTCGACTACGATAAAGACGCAGACAGTCCTCCTGGTAAAGGAAAATGGCGCCTGGAAAGTCGACATGCCGTAGTACCGGTCGAATAGCCGATCCCTGTAAGGCAAAGACGGCCCCCATCCACCCGGGTGGGGGTCTTTCATTGGAGGTCAGCCTCATCGCTCCCAGAGGCGACGGAGCGGGGCCCGGAGCGGCGCGTTGCGGGCTACGAAGAGCAGGTTGAAGAGCGCCCCTACCGCTATCCCGACCGCTGCACCTCCGACCAGGTCCAGAGGGAAGTGCGCCCCGACGTACATCCTTCCCAGGGCGACGATCGCCACGACGATCCATGGCACGGCCTTCCATCCGCGCTTGAGGTACGGAGTCATCACCATCGCCATCGCGGCAACCACGGCCACGTGACCGGACGGGAAACCCTGCATCGATTTCCACTGGGTTATGTGGATCGTGATGTGCATCATCACGAACGGCCTCGGCCTGTCCACCAGGTGTTTCAGCAGCTCCGTGATCAGCCACGCCGTCGTCGCCGAAAGCGCCATAAGCAGCCCAAGCCTGACCCGGCCGACCAGCACAGCACCGACTACCACGATCGCAGCGCCGTAGAAGCTTCCCAGCTGCATGACGAGGAAGATCGGCCACGCGAACAACTGCGGCCACGTGTTGAAGAAGTGCAGTATCGATCTCTCGGCCTGCGGGACATTCCTGCTGACGGCAAGACCGATGGCAAGAGAAAGGACGACGACCGCGACAGCGAAGGTTATCCACTGCGGGCGCGGCTCGATCGAGAGTTCCGGTTCGTTGCGGGTCAGCGCTCGCCGAAGTCGCTTTGACCTGGAAAGCTTTTCCTCGCCGTTGACTCCAACTCTGTCATCTTTTGATATGCCCACCCGCATATACTACCCGAGGACATCCTCGTGTCTCCTCCTGAAAGATAAAAGGCGCGACTTCAGTCGCGCATTCTCCACTGCCGGTTAAGAACCAGCAGCTCTAATGTGCCAATAAAAACCAAATTGCGAAAAAGGTGACAGGCACCAATGCGAAAATTGAGGCGCGACTTCAGTCGCGCAATTCCTTCCCAACGGAGAACGCAGAGCCAAGCCTCTCCCCGACACCGTAATACCCCATACTGCCGAATGAACCCCACAGCATCGGCCGCACCTTCTCGATGTCCGGAAGCTGATGTTGACTCAGGACCTCGCTGTCAGCGACCATGCCGACGATCTCTCCGACGAACATCGTATGCGAGCCAACCTCGACCTGCCTGAGCAGGTTGCATTCGAGGGCATAGGGAAATTCCTCTACGATCGGGGCATTGACCAGCTTGCTCTTTACGGGAGTGAGGCGGGTCTCCTTGAATTTATCGCGCGTTCTCCCCGACACCATCCCGACAAAGTCGGCCTCCTTGACATACTTTTCGGAGGGAATGTTCACCGTGAATGCCTCGGCTTCTCTGATGTTGTAGTAAGTGAGCGTCGCCTCCCTGAGAGACACGCTTATACATGGCGGTCTGCTGCATGCGATCCCTCCCCAGGCGGCATTCATGATGTTAGGCCTGCCATCGGAGCCATACGTCCCGATGATGAGCACCGGGGACGGGAGCAATATCGTCTGTGCCGGCAGTGAAAGTTTCATCTCAGAGTATCTCTTTCATTACGGGCCCGAGCAGGCCCTTGACCATCTCGGAAAGCGCGTCGGCCTTGATGAGCGCTATGCAGCAGATCTCGCCCTTGTTCTCGTAGCTCACGACCGCGAGCTTGTCTCCGGCCTCCACTCCCATACGCCGCCTGAGGTCCTTCGGGAGCACCATCTGCCCGCGCTCATCTACACTGAGTACCGATTCGACCCGACAGGAGCTCGCCGGAGCGCCGCACGGTCTGGCGGCCGCGGCCGCTTTCTTTGCCGTCATCTCTGCCTCCCGCAATATCTGATGATTCTGACATTTCTGATATTCCCAACAATAGACTTAAAGGGCACCCCTGTCAACGAAACCGGGCCCCAATCTTTTGAAGGGATGCGCGTGCCCGCGATGTATAATCTCCTTATCGGGTGAGGTACGTTTTCGGAGTTCGTTTTTTAGTTTTCGCGACCCCGGATACCTTTACCCCCGTACCGGCCGACAAGGCGCGTGATCGCGCTGGAGGAGCGAGCCGCTTGGCTGAAAAACTCCCGTCCGCGGGGAAGTACATGGACGAGCGGGACAAGGAGCGTGTGGTCGTCGAGGTGACCCACAGGGTCATGGACGCCTACGGGCGCGACCCGAAGAAGGTCGAGCAGGCCCTCTTCGATACGCTCTACGAGGAGCGGCTGCGGCTGCGCACCGAGAAGGACAAGGACGAGGTCAAGCGCCTCTCCGGCTACTACAAGAAAATGCAGTCCGAGGCCGCCAAGGCCGACCTGGAGCGCCAGCGCGAGCTGCTGAGTGAGCTCATAGGGCATTACACCACCGAGGTCAGCGGACACTTCGACAAGCGGGTCTACAAGGCGGCCACCACCGTCATCCCGTTCGCCATCTCGGGCCTGCTCAACACGATGTCGCCGCTGAAGCTGATACAGGGGCTGCCGAGGGGCTTCGAGACCCTGGGCGACCAGCTGGTCCTCCAGGGCGAGATCGAGCTCTTGAAGGACCTCGCCAGCAAGGGGACCATCGTGCTGGTCGCCACCCACTCGAGCCACATGGACAGCATCATGCTGGGATGGGCCATCTACAAACTCGGCCTGCCTCCCTTCACTTACGGCGCCGGGATGAACCTCTTCAGCAACCCTATCCTTGGCTACTTCATGCACAACCTCGGTGCCTACAAGGTGGACCGCCGCAAGGCGGCTGAGCTGTACAAGGACGTCCTCAAGGCGTACTGCGGCTGCACCATCGAGATGGGCTACCACAACATGTTCTTCCCGGGCGGCACGCGCACCCGCAGCGGGGCGACCGAGGAGCGCCTGAAGATGGGGCTCCTGGGCCAGGGGCTGGACGCCTACATCCACAACCTGCGCAACAAGAAGGAGAACCCCGACGTCTTCGTGGTCCCGGTGACTATCAACTACGAGCTGGTGCTCGAGGCCGAGACCCTGATCGACGACTACCTCAAAGAGGTCGGCAAGAGCCGCTACATAATCACGGACGACGAGTTCTCGAAGCCGAGGGTGGTGTTCGACTTCATCCGCAAGCTGTTCAGCCTGGACTCCAAGATCCACATGACCGTCGGCCGCCCGCTGGACGTCTTCGGCAACGCCGTGGACGACGAGGGCAACTCGGAAGACCATCGCGGGCGGGTGATAGACCGGCGGCGCTACGTCTTCCGCAACGGGCGCCCCGGCTTCGACAAGCAGCGCGACAAGGAGTACACGATCGAGCTGGCCGACGCCATCACCGCCTCCTTCCACCGCGACACGGTGGTGAAGTCGACCAACCTGGTCTCGAGCGCCGTGTTCGGCTGGCTGCGCGAGCAGAACCCCGAGCTCGACCTCTACAAGCTGCTGCGGGCGGGCGGGGGCAAGCCGACCGTGCCGCTGCGCGACGTCTACCGCCGCATGGAGCTGACCCTGAAGTCGCTCTACCGCCTGTCCGACCTCGGGCGGATCCGTATCGACAAGACGCTCTCCCGTGGCGACTCGGTCCTGATGATGGGCGAGGCGCTGGCGCACTTCCAGTCTTTCCACCAGCACCCCGCCATGGTTCGCCACGGCGACACGCTGTGCCACGAGGACCGCAACCTCATCTATTACTATCGCAACCGCCTGACCGGCTTCGGCATCAAGGAAGTGGAGATGGGAACGTGAGCCCGCCCGCCTCGAAGGAACTGGGCGTCACCGTCGTCGGCGGAGGCAGCTTCGGGACCACCCTGGCCTCACTGCTGACCGAGCAGGGCTGGCGGGTCAAGCTCTGGATGAGGCGCAAGGAACAGGCCCGCGAGATAAACCGCGACCACATAAACAGCCGCTACCTCCCCGACTTCAAGCTGCCCGCGAAGCTCAAGGCGACCACCGACCTCGAGGCCGCGGTCAAGGCGGCGCCGGTGATCCTCATGGCCATCCCGACCGCATCATTCCGTGACGTGGCAAGCCTGGTCGGCAACCACGTCCGGGGCGACCAGGTGCTGGTGCACGCCACCAAGGGCCTGGAGCGCGAGACTTTCAAGCGGATGAGCGAGATACTCCGCGAGGAGACATGCTCGCTGAAGATCGGCGTCATATCGGGGCCGAACCTGGCGGTCGAGGTGATGCGCGGCAACCCGGCCGGCGCGGTCATCGCCTCGCATTACCAGGAGGTCATCGAGAAGGTCGAGGTGCTGTTCGCCGGCAGCCGGATGCGCATGTACGGCGGGCGCGACGTCATCGGGACCGAGCTGGGCGGCGCCTTCAAGAACATCGTGGCGCTGGCCACGGGCGTGTCCGACGGGATGGGCTTTGGCGACAACTCCAAGGCCCTGGTGATGACCAGGGGGCTGAACGAGATGGTCCGCTTCAGCGTCGCGCTGGGGGCGAACATCCTCACATTCGGCGGCCTGGCGGGCATCGGCGACATGATAGCGACCTGCGCCTCGCCGCTTTCCCGCAACTACCGAGTGGGCTTCGGCATGGCCAAGGGCAAGAAACTCGAGAAGGTAATCAAGGAGCTCGGCCAGGTGGCCGAGGGCGTGCCGACGACCGAGGCGGTCTGGAGCCAGGCCACCGAGATGGGAATAACCGACGACCTGCCGATCGTGCGCGCGGTGCACGGCGTCCTCTACGAGGGGATAACCCCGCTCCAGGCGCTCAAGAGCCTGATGAGCATCCCCGTCGGCGACGAGCTGGCCGCCCTGAGGAGCAGCTGATGCTGAAGCTGGGGTTCGACTCGCACTATCCCCTGAGCATCGAAAACAATCGGGAGCTTCCCGAGGAGTACGACGGCCCCGCGTTCATCTGGGACATCGACAAGACCTACCTCTCGACGGCGTTCTCCTCCCTGCACGGGCTCCTGCGCATCCCGCTGGAGTTCGCGGTGGACAAGATCGAGATCCCAGGCATGCCCGAAGTGATAAGGGCCCTCCGGCGCGGGCCGGGCGAGGAGTACCAGGGCAACCCCCTCTACTTCGTCTCCGCCTCGCCGCCCCAGTTGCGCAAAGTGTTGGAGCACAAGATGCTGATGGACGGCGTGGAGTACGACGGCATCACCTCAAAGGACTGGATCCGCTGCATCCTCCAGGGCCGCCCCGGCCGTCTCCGCGAGCAGGTGGGCTTCAAGCTCTGCGCGCTGCTGGCCGGCAAGCTGCAGAGGCCGCACGCCCGCGAGTTCCTCTTCGGCGACGACGTCGAGGAAGACGCGGCCGCCTTCCACCTCTACGCCCGGATGGTCAACCGCGACCTCTCCCCCGGCGACGCCGCCACCGAGATGAGGGCCCACAAGGTGAAACGCGACGACCGCAAAGCCGCCTTCGCGATGCTCGAGACACTGCCGCGCAAGATCGGCAAGGTGGAGCGCATCTTCATCCACCTCGAGCACAACACGCCGCCGGAGAAGTTCGAAGAGCTCGGCCCGCTGGTGACACCCGTCCGCGGCGCCGGCCAGCTCGGCTTCGCCCTCTTCGAGATGGGCCTCGTCAACGCCGAATCGATCGAGCACGTGTTAGAAGCGATCACCGAGCGCTCGCGTAACCCCGAGGAACTGCTCGAACTACTGAAGTCGGACGCCCTCGAGCGCCACCTGATATCAGAGAAGAACCTGAATTCCCTGAAGATAGAGACCGGCACCGTGGGATAGCATCCACGCGGGTTTCCGCCACCGAGACAAGACCGCTTCACCCCTCATCCGGGTAAGCGAACGACAATTGGAGTCAGCGAAAGCATATGGAGAACATCGATTACAGAGATATAGTGGACAATTCTCACAACGGGGTCTGCGTGTTGGACCTGGAGCGAACAATCGTCTACTGGAACCACGGTGCCGAGCGCATCTCGGGGTACACGGCCACCGACGTGCTGGGAAGGCATTGCTACGACAACATCCTGGTGCACGTGGACTCGGAGGGAAGGGCGATGTGTGGGGATGCCTCGTGCCCGGCGGCCTGGTCGATGCGCCAGGATGCGCCCTGCGACATGGAGGTCTACCTGCTGCACCGGGAAGGTTATCGTGTGCCGGTCCTCTCCAGCACCAAGCCTCTCAAGGAAGCAAACGGCGTGACAACCGGTGCCGTGGAGATATTCAACGAGAACGCGCGGGAGCTTGCCGCCCTGGAACGTGTCAAAGAACTGGAGGGCCTGTCCCTGCTGGATGAGCTCACCGGGCTGGGCAACCGCGTACACGCTGAGATGCACCTGCAGGCCCGCCTGGACCAGCTTGCCCGCTACCGCTGGCCGTTCGGCCTGCTCTTTTTCGACATCGACTTTTTCAAGCGCATCAACGATAACTACGGACACGATGCGGGCGACCGGGTCTTGAGGGTCGTGGCGCGGACAGCTCAAGCCGGTGTCAGGTCGTTCGACGTCATGAGCCGCTGGGGTGGCGAGGAGTTCACCGCCATAGTGGAGAACACGGACGGGCAGGTTCTCGTGGCGGTGGCCGAGAAGCTGCGGCGCCTTGTGGAGAACACTCCGTTGCTGCTAGGGGGCGACACCGTCGTGACTACCGTGTCTGTTGGAGCGACGCTGGGCATCCCGAACGACTCCGTCGAATCACTGGTCAAGCGATCCGACGGGCTGATGTACGAAAGCAAGAGGCGTGGCCGGAACACGGTCACCTTTGGCTGACCGCACCTGGCCTCACGCTATATTGTCCGGGTGGCTGATTTCCGGTACGTTCACGACAAGCTGCGGATTCTTATCCCCCACTGACCGCAATGGCGCTCGAGAAATCGCGTAGCCGAATCCCTCAAGATGTCCTTACGCGTACTGTCGTCCAGGCCGAGGCCATCCAGGTCTTTGTAAATCTGCTCGGGGGAGCCCATGCCCGCCGGATGGTCGGTGCCGAACATGACCCGGCCGCTGAACTCCGCGAGGATCGAGTAGAAGTCATCGACCTCCAGAGGCCCTTCATCGAACGCGCCGGCGCTCGCCCGCTCGGCCTCGGGCATCTTCGAATAGATGGCCAGCGTACCAGGGACGTTTGTCATGTCCAGGTAGAGATGAGGGTAACGAGCCATCAGCTCGTACGCCAGCTTGAACCGCGGGAACAAGGAATGAACAAGGACGACCGGCATGTCCGGGTGGCGGTCGAGGATCCCCTGCAGGTAATCGAGGTCTTGCGTACAGCCGTAGAAGGCGTCGAACCCGGTGTGGACGAAAAGCGGCCGTCGAAGATCCGAGAGCTTGCGGAAAAGCGGTTCGAAGTCGGGCGAGAAGGCCTCGAACCCCTGCGCGTATGGATGAAGTTTGATGCCGGCGAGCCCGAGCTTCACGATACAGTGCTCGGCCACCTCATCTTTTCGAGGCGTATCGACGTGCAACGAGCCGAACGGAACGAGCATCGGATACGAGCGCGACAGCTCCCGGCTGAACTCGTTCAACATCCCGGTCTCCTCGTCCTTCAGCGGAAAGACAAAGTTGAACGCCCTGGTGGTGCCACAAGCCCGGATGTCCGCGATTATGTCGTCAGGGGTCATAGCCTCGAAGGATGGATGTGCGGGAAACAATCGCTTTATCCAGCGCACGAGGCTCGCGGTTCGCCGCGCCGGGATTATATGGATATGCGAGTCGATGATCCCCTCGACGGGGCTGAGTTCCTCCTGCAGGGCTCCTCCTTGGTCAGCAACAGCGTTGCCATTCTACTCAAAATCGGCACCCACCCGCGATACTTTCCGCACGGGCTGACGTTATATTCCCCGGGCGGGTTATTGTCCGGTCAATAACGACTGACAAGGGTGCTGATGGGAAACCTCGAAACAAGCACAGATAAACTCAAGGTCGCGATCGACACGCTGCAGGACATCTTCATCCTGTTCGACCTTCAAGGCAACCTGCTCAACTGGAACAGGCGCGGCAACGATGTCACCGGCTACACCGACGAGGAAGTGGCCTCCCTCAACATCAACAAGTTCTTCAAGCCCGAGCATTTCACCCGCGTGATCGCGACTATCAGCCGCGGTCTCGAGGAGGGCTTCGCGTCGGTCGAGATGGACCTCGTCTGCAAGGACGGACGCTGCGTGCCCTACGAGTTCTACGGCACCCCGCTTCGGAACGAAGCCGGCACCGCGCTCGGCATCACCGCCATTGGACGCGACATCACGGACCGGAAAAGGCTCATAGAGAAGGAGAGGGAAGCGTCCGCCGCCCTGGCCGTGAGCGCCGAGGCGGAGAAGCACTCGAGGAAGCTCCAGGACCTCATCATGATCGCCTCCCACGAGCTGCGCCACCCCGCCACCATCTTCAAGGGCTATGCCAACCTGCTCCTCGACAGGATGGACCGGATGGACCAACAAACGATCCAAAACGCCCTCCGCGCCATCTCGGATTCTGCCGACCGGCTGGCCCGCCTGGTCTCAGGCCTCTTCGAGACTGCGGTAATAGAACAGGAGCAGATGAGCCTCAAGCCCAGGAGCGTCCTACCCTCAGACATCCTGAAGCCTTGGACAGCGGAAGGCGGAGACAGAGACTACGCTGACGTAAGAGTGCTGACAAGCGAAACGCAGGAGCGCCCAATCATGGCGGACCCCGAGAAGATCGCACGTGTCATAGAGATACTCGTCGAGAACGCACTGCAGTATTCGCCGGACGGCTCACCCGTCGAACTCGCCTTCGAACAGAACGTCGGCGAGACCGTCTTCACAGTGTCGGACAGAGGCCCGGGAATACCCCAGGAGGACTCGACCAACGTTTTCGATCGCTTTTACCAGGTCGGGAATCCCGAGCACCACTCCCTCCCCGGAATCGGCCTCGGCCTCTACATCGCCCGCCGCGTGATCGATGCGCAGGGCGGCTCGATCAAGGTATCCCCCCGAGACGGAGGCGGTTCGGTGTTCTCGTTCACACTCCCCAGCTCACCTGGATAATCTCTCGCTGCATGCAAGTGCTCGATAAGGTCGCGTTATTTACAGCTGTTTATGCTCGGTGCAAAAACATTCTTCATGCCCTTGGATACTAAGAGGCACTACTGGAATTCTTTAGGTATCCTGCTCTTGGCCCACTCAAGAAACCTTCGAGTATCTGTTCGAGAGCTTCTTCCATCATGGTTGCGCACTGCCGCGACCGATTCCAGAAGACACTCGCAGCCGACCGCTCAACCTTTCTCGTCTGTGGTTCACTGGTCACAGGTCACCTCCTGTGCTCGCTTTGAGTTCGATGCCGGTCTCTGCGACCTCTCGCCAGAAGCCCCTTTTCTGCCTTGATTTCTGTTCATAGTCTGACTTCTTGACCACAATCGCTGTCGCCTGGTTTCCAAAACGCCTGGTCATCTTTGCCGATGCTTCCGCGATTCGGTCTTCTGCAAGTCTAATGTCGGCTTTGTCTATTACCACGACGATCAGATCGATATCGCTCTCCGGCCTCTCCTCCCCTTTTGCGACACTACCGAAGAGGATTAGAGACACCAGGTCTTTGCCCACTTCAGCGAAGTAGACATCGGCCAGACGATTCAGAAGAGTGTCTTCCAGTCGGAATCCCGCCTCGAGTAAGTCCGTGATAATGATGTTGTCACTATCCGCGGAATATAGGTGGGATCGTCCCGCACTCTGCCAGACCACGAGACCATTACGCTCCAGTTCCTCGAGCGCGAGCCTCGTCTGGTTCTGAGAGTAACCGATCAGCCGGGCCAGCTCCCTGCCCGTGAACGACCCCTTCGTCCTGACCAGCACGCGCAGAAGCTTGACCTGAACTCGGTTGCCAAGGATTTCATTGAGCGGATCGTGGTATCTCATGGTTCGAGTATGACATATTTTTAGGGCATATGCAATATATATAGGTCATAAAGCCAGTAGGTAAAATGGACTTCAGCCGCCAGTCAATTGACCGCCTGGATCCATGTCATAATCAGCCTCGACCAGGTGCCTGCAGGGTTTTGAACTGGATGCTAGGATTGCACCATGGCATTAGAACCGATCGTAGTGACAAAAGGGCTCAGGAAGTCTTTTAAATCAAGACGAGGCATGATCAAAGCCGTTGATGGTGTGGACCTCGCCGTACAACCCGGTGAGATCTTCGGCTTCCTGGGACCGAACGGCGCGGGCAAGACGACGACGCTGCGGATGCTGACAACATTGATGCCACCCGACGAAGGACAGGCCATCGTCGCGGGCTTTGACGTCGTGAAAGAACCCGAGGCGGTCCGCCGGAGCATCGGCTACGTCGGGCAGAACGGGGGCTCCGATCGTCCGGCGACAGGCCGCGAGAACCTCATACTGCAGGGCCGGCTTTACGACCTCAACGCCACGGAGGCCCGCACGCGCGCCGACGAACTCATAGAACTGATGGATCTTGACGATTTCGCGGACCGCATTGTCAATACGTACTCGGGTGGGCAGCGCAGGCGCCTCGACGTCGCCATCGGACTGGTCAACCGTCCGAAAGTCCTTTTTCTCGACGAGCCGACGACCGGGCTCGACCTCCAGAACCGCGCGAACCTGTGGGTACAGATCAAGAAGCTCAAGTCTGAGGGAGCCACCATCTTCCTGACAACCCATTATCTGGAGGAAGCCGACGTCCTGTCCGACCGCCTGGCCATCATGGATCATGGCAAGATCGTCACGGAGGGAACCCCCGAGGAACTCAAGAGAGCAGTGGCCCATGACTGCATCACCATCGGCGTCGAACACCCGATGGAAAACGTCCCGGTACTCAAAGGATTACTCGAAGACAGGGACTATATTCTTGAGATGACCGAGGAACAGGAAAGCCTGAAGATCTGCGTCTCGGACTTCGCGACGGCGCTCCCGGAGGTCATGAACCTGCTCGAGAGAGAGAAGATCGGCCTCGAGACCGTCACGCTCTCCGAGACATCGCTGGATGACGTCTTCCTGCAAAAAACCGGGTACTCGCTGCGAGACCTGACCGCCGAGGAATGAGATATGAAGGTTCTCAGGGATACAGGCCTGCTTTTCAAGAGAAAGATGAAGGAGACCCTTCGCAATCCGATCTACATCATCGTCAGCATGACCACGCCGATCGTGTACCTCGCGCTGTTTGCGCCCCTGTTGAACAAACTGACGAACCTCCCGGGCTTTGTACCAGGCCACGTCCTGAATGTCTTTATCCCCGGCCTCCTGGTGATAGTAGCCTTCCTGGGTGGCCTCTTTGTCGGCTTCACGATGATCGACGAGGTCAAGAACGGTGTCGTTGAAAGGCTGCGGGTCACACCCACGAGCAGGTTCGCTCTTCTGTCGGGACGGGTGCTGAGGGACCTCGTCAACGTCACCGTTATCGTCATCTTCTTTGTGCTTATCTCCCTGCCGTTCGGCTTCCAGGTCAACGTGCTCGGTTTTCTCGTCTTGCTGCTGCTGATAGCGATGATGCTCATCATCACGTCGTCATTCAGCAACGCGATGGGATTGATCCTGGGAGACGAGGACAGGTTCGCCCCGGTCATCGCCGCGATAAACCTGCCAATCCTCCTGCTCTCGGGCATGCTCCTGCCGATGGAACTCGCGCCGAAATGGCTGCAGGTCGTCGCGCACTTCAATCCCGCGTACTATGCGGTCGAAGCGGGAAGGCTGCTCATAGCTGGGCACATCCTCGTGCCAAAGGTGGGGTATGCGTTCCTGTTCATGGTTCCCGTCACCGTGATCGTCGTCGCCTGGGCAACCAGGGCGTTTCAGAGGTCCATAGCTTAGAGACGCCAGGCATCCAGGTAATCCCGGACTTAATTAGCTAATTAGCCATTAATAAGCTATTATATAGCTACACAGTCAGGGGGTGGCGGTGTCATCATCTAGAGAAAACAGAACACTTGAGATTCAGATCCCATTATCAACAAGCTGGCTCCTTGCTTCCTGCATGGAAGCTCGCGGCAGGCAGGACCTCTGGACAAGACAGAAACCCGAGGTTCTAAAATCGCTTCGAGACCAGTCTAGAGTTCAGAGCGTGGAGTCCTCCAACAGGATCGAAGGCGTTACTGTCGACGCTAACCGCCTTCGGCCTCTTGTTATCGGCAACGCGAGACCGCAGGACAGGCCGGAAGAGGAGATAGCGGGTTATCGAAAAGCACTCGATTGGATATTCACCAGCAAGCGTCCGATCCCGATTTCACCGGCGACGATTCTCAAGATGCACGCTATCGCCCAGGGGGGCACGATCGGAGATGCCGGCAAGTGGAAGAAGCGGGACAACGAAATAGTAGAGATCAGGTCTGACGGTGAGCGAATTGTTCGTTTCCTGCCAACCAGCGCGAAGCAGACGCCGGGCGCTGTCGAAGCCCTGTGCCACGAGTACGGGGAAGCAGTAGCCATGAAGTCACAACCCGAAATTCTGCTTACTGGCGCCTTCGTTCTCGATTTTCTGTGCATCCACCCGTTCAGGGATGGCAACGGGAGGGTCTCGCGCCTTATGACAACACTTCTCATGGAGCAAACCGGCTTCGTGATCTCACGATATATCAGCCTCGAGCGCCTGATTGAAGAGAGCAGGGAGAGTTACTACGAGAGCCTGTATAAGAGCTCGCAGGGCTGGCACGATTCAAGCTACGACATCGTGCCATGGTGGGATTATTTCCTTTCTATCGTCAACCGTGCCTATCGTGAGTTTTCTGAAGCTGTCGAATCCAGGCAAGGGGCGTCGGGCAAGACCGAACTGGTCCGCCAGATAATCGCGGAGACAGAAGGACAATTCTCCCTCTCGGATATTCGGGCCCAACTACCTTCCGTTAGCGAACAGCTGATCCGGCGCGTTCTTCAGCAGATGAAGGCCAATGGCCAGCTGAAGTTAGTCGGTCGAGGTCGCGGAGCACGCTGGGAGAAGTTGAACTAACACGCGTTTTTTCCACTGTTCGAGCCGTTCGTGGAATACCTGATGTGAGCGATAAGGTCACTTATCGCTCTCTTCTGAGGGCATGCCAATTCGGCTTATGCCTGGCAGCAACCCGGTCGACAGCACCATAGCCAGTACCTAATATGGGGTCACGCACCAGTAGGGTGCCAGGTCAGATGTCTGAATGGGAGGGACGAGGCCGCCAGTGACGACCTTCAGAGAAGTAACACCTACGATAATTTGGCTTCTAATGCATCAATCTTGACACCGGGTAACCCCAATACTGGCTGTTACGGGAACGTGAGGTCGGTCGGCGCCCCGTGCGCTTGTGGGTTAAGCGGCTGGCCGTCTCCTGTCGCGACGACGGTCCACGTACCATTTGTCTTATGGATCAGGAAGACGAGGTGCCCCATTCCCTCGAACCTCTGGTAGTCGTACACAGCCCAGTCGGGGTCCGACGTACTGACCTTTGTGTTTTTCAGCACGTAGTCTTTGATGTTCAGACCCTGTGACTGCACGTACGCGGTTATCGTGTCCTTTGCCGTGTTCTTCTGGGAGGACCGAGAGTCCTGTGTCGTCCCTGGGAAGATGGGGTAAGCGTAGACTGCTGAATATGTCTTGCCGTCGTTTGTCTTCCAGTAAATCTCCTGGAAATTCCCTTGCTTGAATGCCGCCCGGAGGCCCACCCAGATGCTTATGGCCGACTCCATCTGCACTTCGTACCCCTTGGAACCTGCCGCAGCGGCGTTCTTGAGTTCATCTCCAAGTCCGGGCCAGTCTTCAACTTTCGCCGATGCGGGGACGCTGGTGGCCTCCGTCGCGTAGAGCCTGATCTTCGACGGATTGTACGGCTGCATGTTCGGAGTCTTAGCGCTCCGCACCGTGTTTACCATGGCGTCCCATCCGGCCGGTTTCGCACCCGCTTCAACCGTGACCTCATAGGTCTTGTCCGTGGTGTTCACAGTAAGAGAAGTAGTGGCCCCTCCGGCGACGGGCTGTTCGCTCTTGTATTCGCCCTTCAGGCCAAAGTACCCCTGGTCCTGTAGCTTCTTTAGAATGCTCTCAACATTCGTTCCATTCGACAGCCCGGCTGTATAACTGTACGGGTCCTTCTTCTGAACGATGAGGCCGTTCCCGTAAACGATCGTCTCCGGTGCTCCGGGGTTGAGAGCTGGCGACACGGCCTTGGACTCGGTCAATAGGACAACCGGTTTGTCTATTCGCGTGTCGTATTTAATCGTGGCAGTGCCCTTCCTGGCCCAGACCACCCTGGTCCCTCCCTCGTTTTCAACAAGCGAGTCCCCGACAACGGTCAAGGTCCAGACTGGCAACCCCTTGCCTTTCAGTCGGACCTTATCTCCCTCCACCTTGTACGTGCCACTCTGTGCAATGGGGGCATCGAAGACGAGTGACTTTAACGTTACCTTGTATGTGCCGTCCTTGAGCAGCACCAGTGTATTTCCGGGTTCATTTACGGGCGTGTAGATACCGGTGACACCATGTCCGCAGCCTGACAGCAAAGTAATTGCCAGCAAGACCAGTACTACGGTAAAAGCCGCCGCCGCGTGTCTCTTCATACTCTTCCTCTCTTCCTGTCCCTCTAAGGCTATTCTAACGATATCACCCATACGCCTTCTCCCGCGTCGTGGTGTCTGTCTGCCGTGACGAGGAGTCTCTTCGTTGAGCCTTCGGGGCCCGGGTGCAGGTTGGCAAGGTCACTAAGCGCGCTCTTTTTATGTACGATTTGGCGAGACAATTCGTATAGTAGTAATAACCTTGTCCTTTGAGATAAGGAATTCCAGATGGGGAGCAGTTCAGTCGGAGTTCGCGATGTTGGGATATCCAGCAACATAAGAGGAAATATCAACTGACATGAAGATTGCAGTAAGTACTGGGTAAAGGGGTGAGGGGCGATGTACAGGAAAGTCAGAGCCAGTGGGATACGCAGAGCCGCCCTCTTCGTGACGGTCTTGTTGCTGACTCTGGTAGTTGTCTGCGGATGCGGCGGCAAGAGCCAGACCCCGACAACGACTTCGACGAAGAGCGCGACGACCCCGAGCGAAGCTGATATGAAGGAGTTCTACGGTCGGCTGAACGCGATGGCTCTCAATTTTCACAAGGAGGTCACGAGCGAAGACCCGAATACCAACGTGTTCGTCTCGCCGACGAGCCTCGAGATGGCGCTCGCCATGACGGAGAATGGGGCAGCAGGTGAAACCCTGACGGCGATGAAGAAGACGCTCGGACTCTCCGGGTTCGAGAACAGCCGGGTGAACGCGTCGAACAAGGCTCTTATCGATTCGCTCTCGAAGCTGGACAAGACCATCGAGCTCAACATCGCGAACTCACTCTGGCTCACGAATACGCTCAAGTTCAGCGATAAGTTCCTTGCCGATAACAAGGTGTTCTATAACGCGGAGGTGAGCGAACTCAACTTCTCTGACCCGGGAGCGGCGGACATTATCAACAACTGGGCCTCGAAGGAGACGAAGGGCAAGATCACCAACGTCATAGCCCCGCCGATCAATCCGGCGACCAACATCGTGCTCGCGAACGCCACTTATTTCAAGGGCACATGGCTGTACCCGTTCGACAAGACAAAGACGGCTGACGGCCAGTTCAAACTGATGGACGGCACGACCAAGACGGTCCCGATGATGTCCCTGCTCTGCTCGAACGGCTACCTCGAGAACGCCGACTTCCAGATGGTAGTACTCGAGTACGGGAAGATGAACTCCGGCGGAAACAGGGTCAGCATGTTGGTATTCCTGCCGAAGGACCCGAAAGGCATCAACCAGTTCGAGGACAGCCTCAACATGACGAACTGGAAGTCATGGACCTCCAACTACGGCACGGCCATCGTCGACCTGAAGATGCCGCGTTTCAAGCTCGATTATGTCAAGGCTTTGAACACCTCATTGACGTCCGTGGGAATGGGAATAGCGTTCGGCAACAAGGCGGACTTCAGTCCGATGACGGCTGGGAATGGCAAGAAGGTCCCGTTCATCAACGGCGTTCAGCAGAAGACGTACGTCGACGTGAACGAGGAAGGCACCGAGGCGGCCGCGGTTACCACCCTCGCCGAGGGCGAGGGGGAGCCTCAGCAGGACCGGACCCCCCATGTGATGGTGGTCGACCACCCGTTCTTCTTCGCCATCTGCGATGACGCAAGTGGAGCAATACTGTTCACGGGGACGGTCCTGGCTCCTTAAGGTGAAAAAGTTGGAACATCGTATCGCCACAGGCACTATCGTTTTCTCTGTAATCCTGGCGGGGGTCATATTCGGCGTGACAGGCTTCGTGGTCGCCGGCAGGATTGAATCCACTCCCCGATCGGTCTGCATCGACCCGGGCCACTCTGCCGGAGGGCCTTCAAGCATCATCGATCCCGCTACCGGCCTCGACGTCGCCGACAACCGGGGCGAGCCAGGCGAGATAAACGCCAACTGGGAGCTCGCACAGAAGGTCAGGGCCAGGCTCGAGCGGGACGGGTTCAAGGTCAGGCTCACAAAGAAGAGCGTGGATTCCCGCGTCGACTTGCGAAAAAGGGCCGACATCGGCAACACGTGTTCTCTCATGGTGAGGCTTCACTGCGACGTCGCGATGCAGGCGATATTCCATCCGGTAGCGGGACGGTTCAAAGCGCATGGAACCAGGAGGGTGAACGTCGACCCTGTCGTAGCGAGGAAAAGCAATGAGCTCGCGTTGGCGATGTTCCCCTTCCTGGAGAAAGTGGGGATCCGGAGCGTAAGTGAAGAGATGGGCGGTAACACCGACAACCGGGGCACGGCTTACGTGGTGTCGGTCCTATCCCGAGTGCCCGTGGCCCTCATAGAAAACGACCCCGGGATGGTGATTAACAACCCCTCGGGGCAAGACCGGGTCGCGGATGCGGTCACCAGGGGAATTGAAGTTTATTTCCAGGTTAAGTAAAGGCTCATCCAGGTCCTCAAGATTCGCCAGTAGAAAATCAAAAGTGCTCGATAACTCGGCATATTGTGCGCGGAAGCGATCCCGGCTATGCATCCGAATAAGCCTACCGCGGATGACGACCTGTATAATTGACCGCGTGGGATTTGCGTGTCATAATCATAAACACTACATTGTCATAATGACAAAGGGGATTACCTGATTATGACATACATGCGCAGGGAAATGGCAAAGCCGTTAAGGGATGTCCTCGAGGAATTCCCAGTCGTGGTCATCTCTGGAATGCGACAGGCAGGGAAGAGCACCTTGCTGCTCAACGAGCCTTTCCTCGCAGGGCGGGACTACATAAACCTTGACGATTTCGCCTCCCTCGTGGAGGCGCGGGATAGTCCAGAGGAAATGCTGAGGCAGCCCGGACAGCTCACGATCGACGAGGCCCAAAGAGCACCCGATATGTTGCTCGCCATCAAGAAGCTCGTTGACTCGAAACGGGAGCCGGGGCGCTTCCTCCTTTCGGGCTCGGCCAATTTCCTCCTGATGGAGAAGATATCCGAGAGCCTGGCGGGCAGAGCACTATATCTTTACCTGCGACCCATGAACCGCCGAGAGTGTCAGGGGAGCATCCGGAAGGAACCGTTCATCTCGAGGGCATTTGCCGAGGGAGGAGCGAAGCGCCAGCGGGATGAGGCGTCACCGGTCAAGGATGCAGAGGTCCTCGCAGGAGGCCTCCCACCCGTTTGCACAGGTCAGATCAGGCAGAAAGAGATGTGGTTCGCGGGCTACGAGGAGACCTACGTCGAAAGGGACGTAAGGAACCTGGCCAACGTCGGTGACCTTATGTCGTTTCGCAGGATCCTGCGGCTGGTTGCAAACAGGACCGGCCAGCTCATGAACGTGAGCTCGCTCGCGATCGATGCGGGGACCAGCGTGCCGACCGCAAAGAAGTATCTGAGCCTGCTCGAGACCTCCTTCCTGATCACGATAGTCCCCCCCTACCTCAGCAGCAGGACAACGAGGCTCATCAAGACCCCGAAGGTGTACTTCAGCGATTCCGGCCTGGCGGCGCACGTCGCCGGGGTCAAGACGATGACGGGGGATCCTTTTCGAGGCCACCTGTATGAGACCTACTGCGCCCAGAATCTCCAGTCGATACTCGAGGCCCACCTGCCAGGGGCGCGTATCTACTTCTGGTGCGTACAGGGACGACACGAGGTAGACTTCATCATCGAGGTCGGCGCAGAGATAATCGCAGTCGAGGTGAAGGCTGCCACCAGGTTCGATCCCGGCGATCTTGCCGGACTCAAGGCATTCCTGGAAGTCGAGCCGAGGTGCAAGGCCGCGTTCCTGGCCTACAATGGGACCAGTATGGCGAAGCTGGGAGACAAACTCTGGGCCGTTCCAATCGATACTCTTCTTTCTTGAGGTAGTCAGTTTAAACTCCAGCTGATCTATTTCAGGTGCGGGATCTGTCTACTTCTTTCCCGAGCTCGGGTATATCACCTTTACCAGCGGTACCGCGATGTTCATGGACTCGGTGGGCGTCAATCCGAAGGCTCGAGGCGAGCATGCGGATGCTGATCAGTTCACCCATCAGCTCTGTGGTAGAATCCGGTCGAAAATGGCTTGTCGCAGTGTTTTCAGTCCACTGTTGAGAGGAGATCATTATGACCCAGAGGCGCGCTGAATTGCTCCTTCTCGTCCCTTCAACTCTCACTACCGGCTTCATAATGTTCATTGCGGGGGTTGTCCAGAAAGTCATGAACGATCTGGACGAAGCCACGTTTCAACGTTTCTTGACTCTGCTAGTCAAACACGCTGAGAGGTCTCCTTATGCCATCAGCGCGTCGACTCTTCCTTTCGTCGGGGCAATCCCTTATTTCATCTACTATCGCCTCAGCAATCTATGGTTCAGCGCCGGTCTTGTCGTCTTCACGCTCGCATCGGTCGTAAGCAAGATTCTGGTTCTCCCTATCTACAACAAGGTCCCTGAACTCGACAGCACCGATACGGCCCAACTGAACGAGGAACGCCGGAAGCTGCAGAAAGCAAACAAGATACGCGCGGCGCTCCAGGTCGCATCCACCGTTCTGATGATTATCGGGCTCGCCAAGAGCCCCGTTCCCGAAGACACAGACTTGAGTTAACCGAAGAGGATGCTGCCGGGGGGAGACTACCCGACCATCGGAGGATGACATGGGACAGGCCCCGAAGATCACGATGGTGGGCGCGGGTGGGATGTCATTCGGCCCATCGATGGTAAACGACGTGGTGAACACTCCCGAGTTGGCGGGGAGCAGACTGGTGCTCCACGACATCAACGAGAAGCGCCTCCAGCGCGCCTATGTTTTCGCGGTGAAGCTTAATGCCGCCCACGGCGCCCCCGTAGTGCTGGACCGCACCACCGACCCTGCCGCGGCGCTGGACGGCGCGGACTTCGTGATCAGCAGCGCCGAGATCGGCCGATTCCGCTACTGGCGTCAGGACTTCGAGATTGCCAACAAGCATGGGGCTCGCCAGATCAACGCTGAGAACGGTGGGCCGGGTGCGGTGTTCCACTCGCTGCGCAGCATCAAGAACACCCTGGGCATCTGCGCTGACATCGAGAAATACAGTCCTCACGCGTTCCTCGTCAACCTGTCGAATCCGATGAGTCGCGTCACCCTGGCCATCAACCGGGCCACGAAAGTCAGCAACGTCGGCATGTGTCATGAGATGCCCATAGGCGTCTACCGGCTCGCTTTGTTATTGCGCAAGCGGTTCCGCGATATCGAGGCAAAGGCATCCGGGATCAACCACTTCACGTTCTTCACAGAGTTCCGCGACCGCCGCACCGGTGAGGACCTCCTGCCCCTCATCCGCGACCTCTTTGCCGGTCGCATCTTCGACTACCCCGACCCAACCGGCGTGCTGGTGAAGAAGCTCTCCCGGTTCGTGCTCCTCGCGGCCCTGGCGGACCAGTTGTACTCGCCCCTGGTCGTGCACATGGTTCGCGAGTATGGTGTCGTGCCGTGCTCGGTAGACAGCCACATCGGGGAGTATCTGCCCTTCACCCTCGACGTCGCCGGCGACCACTATCCCCCCGTGGAGTTGTTCGACCACCTGGACCGCTTCGTCGAACGCCTCGCCAACTGGGCTATCGCTAGTCACGTACCTGTGCCGTTCCACCGCGTCGGCCACAGCCTCGAGGAGGTTATCCCCATAGTCGCCGCAAAGTGGACAGGCACACCAGCGCGCCTGATGGCCGTCCACGTACCGAACCGCGGCTACCTCCCCAACGTCGCCGACGGCGCCATCGTCGAGGTCGGCGCTACGGTTGACGGCGAGGGAATCCACCCCGAGACCATGCCGCCGGTCGCCGATCCCATCGCAGGCTACATCGCCACCCAGGTCGCCCTCCAGGACCTCGTCGTCGAGTCCGCGCTTACCGGCGATCCCGACCTGGCACTGCAGGCCCTCATCGAAGACCCCTGCTCACCGCCCGACGAAAACGCATGCGGGCTATGTTCGACGAGCTCCGCGCCCTCCAGGCCGCCGACCTCCCGTTCTGAGCGGGCGCTTTGCACAACACTGATTCTTCGCCTTTCGATGTTTATTTAACTTGAACAGGTTTCATATTGTCATAAGCTGTTTGTGCCGAGAGATGCGTTTGCAGGAAATCTCAAGCTGGCTGGCACAGCGGCGTAACGATCGAGGAGGTCTCCATTATGGGTAAGTTCTTTGAGGATATCGAAGTGGGAGAGAAGTACTTGACTCCAGCCAGGACTGTCACCGAAGCCGATATTGTGAACTTCGCGGGTCTCTCGGGCGACTTCAATGCCATCCACACCGACGAGGTATTCTGCCGGCAGTTGGGACTGCCGGGGAGGATCGCCCACGGTCTGTTGACTCTCTCCATACTCACCGGCTTGAACGAACGTGTTGGATACACAGAGGGTACCATCCTGGCCTTTCTTGGAATGAATGACCTCTCGTACGGGAAGTACGTTACACCGGGAGACACAATCCACGCGGAGGTGGAGGTCACCAGCAAGAGGGAGAGCAGCAAGCCAGGGCGGGGAATCGTTACCAGCCTTTTCACCGGTGTCAACCAGGACGGGGATACGGTGCTGGGTTGTGAGATGGTGGTGATGATTCGAAAGAGACAGGATTAGGGGGAGTTCCCGGGATAACGAATGTTATCTATGACAAGCAAGACCATCCCACGACGTTCAACAGAATGAGTTTTGGGATGTGCTCGATAACTCGGCTTATCGTGCACTTAAGAAAGCCCGCGCTAGGTGTCCGCAGGTGTCGCTTTTCTGGAGCGGACACCTATCTATTTCAGCACCTGGGAAGTGCGATAAATCCTTATATAAAGCGAAATACCGAGAACGATCTAGATGTCTTCTCGCTCCTGTAGGTGTCCGGCAATCCTTACCCTAAGCAATACAAGCATATGGGCAGATTTCGGCGGGTTGGGTATTTCGATGGAGAGTGGAAGGTGCTCTCAGTTCAAGAAGGAGACTGCTGCTTTGTCAGCTACTTATATGTGCGCCGGCGCCTAGTGTTCTCTTTCGAGGATTGTGATCCTGCTTCATCATCCCCGTTGCGTCCTCCTGCGGCATGGTAGGCATGCTCTCAAGATCTATAAACTCGCCATCAACCACTACCCACCTCGAGTCATCGACGTCAACATCTTCCGGCACCTCTCCCTCGAATGACTCCAGGCGGAGTTGTCGATAAGCTTTTAAATCAAGAAACCGCCTCTCGACCTCAGCCCTCTGCTCTGCGGTCATCAGAAACTGCATGATGTCCAGAACAGTTGTGATATCCTCCGGAGAGACCCCCTCACCCCTTTGCAGGATGTCGAGGCCCTTGGTGATTTCAATGAGCTTCCCGGCCGCCCTTATCCCGTCCGTCACCGTGACCTGCTCCGGGTGAGTGATGAGTTGACCCCAGGCTACCTGGATCACACCTACCAGGAATTCAGTATGGCCGACTATCGGTCCCACCGCGCCGTTCAGGACGTCGCCAAGCTCGCTCTGCATAATTCGTTTGAGCGCATTAGCATAGCCCGGCGCGTGCCTGATCATGTGTCGTCGAATGTTGTGCGGGGCCAGTTGTAAGCCATAGCGTTCGAAGATGACATCGCAGACATCAACATTACTCTTGCGATCTATGGCAAGTCCTTCTATCTCCACACGGAGCTTTCGTCCGTTGTGCTCTGCATTACAGACCCGGCACTGCGGGCTGTGAACATAGCTGTTCCACTCATCCTCGGGCACGGACTTCGCCCAGTCGGGACGCTCGTTCTCAGGAACTGGCTTGTTCTTCTGCGTATTATCCTTGTTGTCTTGCACGCCACTCTACCTCCTTGACATCCGGTTCCGGATGACCTTGTCGTCGCTTCGCTTATGCAAAGCTCATCTACCGACTCCGTAACACGTTACTTTGGACTCTGACCTCATTGATCACCTCCTTCGGCCGTGGCCTGCATGGCAGTGCCCGCTATGATAGATACGCGGGCACGAAAAAGCCCCGCGAGAGGCCCCCGCGGGGCTAGCCTTGCCGGTTCGGTCGGCAGCCGTTAAGTCTTCGTCGACTGGATCTTCAATGCGGAGCGTAAGGTAAGATCAAGGCTCCGCCGGATTATTCCGATTCAATAAGCACGAGGAGAGGTTCTTTCGGACCATGCACACCGGTTCCGCCGGCCAGCGAATACAGATAGAACAAACTCCTCTCACTTATATAATCAACGGGAAGGCGAAAATATAACAGCCGCCCGAATATTCCTCTGATTTCTAGACAAAGAAGGGCCCGATAACGAGACTTATCGAGCACTTGCCAACCAGCGTGCAAATGCATATCAAGACGGTTTTTGAGACTGTTTGCTTTCTTGTTATCTGGTACTATCCAGTGTTATCTAGTGTTGCGGAGTTCGTTAGCAAAATGTTAGCAAGTTCTGGACTCGGTTTCTAATTATTGCCGCTACTGCGGAAGGAACCCCACCAGGTCGTGCCGCCGGTGCCTCAGATACCTGCAGGGCCTCTGTCGATGTTTATTATCTTCCAAGCGCCATCGATCTTCTGTAGATATGTATAATTAATTTGCGTATCAGTCCCGTTAACTTTTGCGATGATACTTCCTTCTACAACTGCTGCTGTTCTGACTGACTGGAGTTTTGACCCTGCGTCCAGGTTATCTTTGTAATCGTCGTATTCGTCAGTTCTTTTCTTCGTGATATTCAGGAAGGTGAAGCTCTGTCCGTATGAAAGATCGGTCGGTTGCGGCTTCCTTGCCGACTGCTTTGTCCATGGACTAATTGTCTCTATCGGCCGAGAACAGAACTCTGCTACTGCCTCGTTTGAGTTTGCAGAGGGATTCGAACCCACGGAAGCTAGTACTCTACAGGTACCAATGGAGTGGTCGTGAGCGCAGAACATATGGGTTAAGGTGTTATTCAGTTCGGTTGGCAGCGCGTTTGCAGAGTCTACATCTTTATAAAGCTCTTTTGATTGGAGTTTCCCCGTTGGAAAGTTATCTCGGCACGTTGGAGTTGTAAGGGATATCGATATTCTTCTTTATCCATAGGCCAGTTTCATTCCAAACCACATTACCATCCTCGGTTGTGTAGTACGTGGTACTCGTCTGATAGACGGGTTGCCTTGACTTTTACTGGCTCCAATTCGGATATCCACTCGCAATCGAGCCACCTTGCAGATTGTGGTTCTGTCCCGAACTGTAACTGAAGTACATAGGCCTTTCCACGATTATCTTGCCGGCCGAGCTGATATCCACGCTTACCTCATGGTTTGGACATTCTTTGTTCATGTTTATCGTCAGGCGCTGGTGAGGCCCGATTCTGAACTTGCCCCCGCCGACCCGACCACCGTTGGAGCTGTATACAGTATTGACCTCGCGGCTTTCATCTGACGGGTTTCCCACAGTGATCCACTCGGCGAACCCGCTGCCCGTATAGCCCTCTGCAAGATAGTACTCGCTTTTTGTCCGGAGGCTCGTAATGCCCATGTTGTTAGAAGCGCCCTTCCAGGCGTTCTGGTACACGAAGTACATGGGGCGCTCAGCGACTATTACTTGGTTTGATGTGACCTGCGTTGACACGTCGTTTCCCGTCGGCACCCACTGGCGGATGTCGTATGTGCTCCTGCTGTGAGGGCTAACCGTAGCATCGGCCAGGATAGTCTGCCCCGTCCCCAGCAGGAAGTTGAAGTGGACGTTTGCATCGCTCTCACCAGGATTCTCTATGCACAGGTACTCTGTGTTCCAGCTGTGGGTGTTCCCTTCTGCGAAGTCCCACTGTCTTGTCGCCAGCGGCGATCCAGCAGTGACTGTACCGCCGGTGATTCCCATGTAGTTCATATACATAGGTCGTTCCACCGCGATTGGCTGGTTGCTGATGATATGGAACGACACGTCCCGGTTCGCGCCGACGTCGTTATTCACATCTATCGTCTTCCGGGTCTTGGCTCCCACAGAAACAGTCTTCGGTATTACCTGCCCGTTACCGAGAATGTAATTGACCGTTACGCTGGCTTCTGAAGTACCGGGGTTAAGCAGTGTCAGCCATGTCTGGAACCCCGCCCTGGTCGTACCTTCGGCCAGGTAGTACTCGCTGTACAGCGTGTCTATCCCGACAACATCGAATCCGCCGTCAATACCATTGCAGTTGAAGTAGCAAGGCCTTTCGACCACTATCGGGTTGTCGGACTGAACGTGTGCTGCAACGTCACAATCAAGTCGGATATTCGGAACGCTTTTGACCGTGATCGTGGTTCGTACCAAGGGAGAAACAGACACCGATTGGTCGGTCACTGTTCCGTCCGTGTACATGTATTCAAACCTGACCTTTGCGGTCGCGCTATCCGAAGGATTGTAAACTGTAATATACTCGTCGTTCCAGGGATACGTGTTCCCCTCTGCCAGGTAATAATCCAGCATACTGGGTTTATAGTCAGGGTCTACCGGGTCGGGCCCCACCGTGTTGATCTTGAAAGTCTGAGACTGCGGGCTCTCCTCTCTCAGCGCCTTGGTCTTGCTTCTGAACCACACCGTCCACTGTCCTTTGGTGAGTATGGGCCTACTACTCGGGCTATAAATCTTCCAGCCGCCAGCGGGGGCAGGACTGCCCAGCGGGACAACAGCATAATCCGTTTCCAGTATGTTCTTGGGGTCATCGTCTTTGACGTTGAATGTGAGGGTAGTTTCCCGGTCCCTCCAGCCATTACTGTTAGCAGTGGTGTCCGCGCTGAGAGTGGTTGAAGGGACAGCAGTATCAACAACAACCTGGCTTGGAGCGGTGGCTGCTGTGGAACCAGCCACGTTGGTTACAAGACCTCTGAGGAGGTACGATCCATCTCCGATTCCATTACTACCCACCTTCGCCGTGGCGCACCAGTTGAATCCGGCAGTGCCGTCGCTGTTTACACTGGCCGAGCCCGACTGAACGGGTACCGGGTTCCACGAGGCTCCGTCGTCGGATGAATACTGGACGTCCAGAGAAGCAACGCCGTCGGTGGCGCCATGGTTGTTTACCATACCGGTGAAGTGAGACGAGTCGTGCAGATCGAAGTTTACTGGTAGGTCAGCTGCCGTGTATTGGACTCCTCCTGTGCTGTTTCCTGCGCCGTAAGACTTGATGGAACCGCCGGGCTGTCCAGAGTCAACGTAGATCATACAGCTCTTTATCGCTTCAGTGACACCTGTCTTTTCCTCCGACCAGTACCGAACCGTCCACTGTCCGTCACCAAGAGAAAATGGCGCAGTATACGTTGTCCAGTTTGTTGTGCCGTCAATGCTGTATTTCGTGTATTGGGTATTGCCGCCCTGGTTGGTCCACAGCGTTACCTTCGTAACCTGGTTTCTCCAGCCGAAGGCACTCAGGGTCGTATCTGTAGAAATTATAGTGACTGGAGCGAGTCTGTCGATGACCATCTTGGTCGGTGATGTATAGGCGACGTTTCCGCACACATCTGTTACCTTGCCTCTTAACCACAAAGGGCCGTCAGCAAGGCCAAAGGTTGCAAGATTGTAGCTCCAGTCGCCGAAGGTAGTGGATGCCTTATCAGACCAGGGCCCGTTCTGGACCGTTGCCTCCTGCAGGACCACAGAACAGATACCCTTCGATGCGACGCCGGACTGAGAGATATTGTTAATGAAAGTGTCAGCCATTGGAGCGAAAGTAACTGCGACCGTAGAATCGGCCGTATACGTCACCTCGGTTCCATTTTCGTAATATTGTTTTGTATTGGACCCCCCGGCAATAGAGACACTCCCGGCTATCGGAGGAGTCTTGTCGATGCTGACATTCCTAGCTTGCACGCTACCGGCAGATCCGGCAGTGTTGGTTATGCCTGCTGTAAAGTTATACCCCGCATATTTGGTTATCGCGGACGTGTTTAAGGAGAAGCTCCAGGGGGAACCCGTGGTGTTGACCGGTGAGCCATCCTGATATGTGGTTATGGGAGCCACCCCGTTCGTGTAGGTAATACCGTCGAGAGGGTCGGTGCCGGAGAAGCCCCAGCTGTCGCCTACGTTGGAATAGGAAATAGTAAGACCGGCACCATTGGTGTAGAAATCTCCGTTACTCAGTGCGGTGCCTGTGCCGGAAACATTCATGGTGGCGTGAGGCTTAGTATCTGTCCTGCATTTTTCCCACAGGGCACCACTGGAGTCCTGCATGAACAGATAATTTGAAGAGCCTCCGATATCCTCTAACGGCAGAAACCAGCAATATTGCCAGTTGGGAGACGAGCCGTGTGTGCTGGCTGTGAGAAGCCTTCCCCCGTTCGACGAGCCATCGTTGATCCAGATATTCCTAGTGTCATTGTACTTTCCGACATAAAGTGTGGACCGCGCAGGCTCAGTGCCCCGGCACATTGCTGAGAATATCGGAATAGACAGAGCATCGATGTTTCCGCTTTCGCTTACGTTCCGTCCGTTGCGATAATCATCATCAAGATTGGCGTAATCAAGACAGTGTGTCGAACCCTCAAGGTGGTCCCAGGTGGCGCGGTAGCCCGTGAAACCGGTGAACCCGCTGACGCAATAGTTTATCCGCAGGTTCGAAACAGACCCTCGTGCCAGGTCTGAGGAGTAGGCGCTCAATTGAAACTCCAGCCGCGAGGTCCCCTTCACTGGCTGCCATGCCCCGCTTGTTGCTGCCACCCCCCCTTCGACACACTCGGTGGCCGTGCTAGCCCCTGACTTCAGGTGGACTTCCGTGAAGGCCACGCCGACATCATTTGTTCCGCTTATGGGGGTAATAACTGGGCTTAGCTGGTCGACAGCTACATAGTTCGTACCAACGTCTACGGGGAACTGGATGAAGTTCCGTCCCGCATGCCCAGCCCAGTCCCAGGAAGTGAGGTTGGTCCAGAAACACCGTTTAGAGCCCACCCCATCCCATCCCTGAAAAGCGAGATAGGAACCGTCCAGGGATATACGATCGCTGGCAGCGTTCAATGAGTGGCCACTGGCCGGGTCCGTCGAGGGTGTGACGGCCCACTCGAAGTGTTTTCCACCGTCTGTTGAAAGCCAAGAAACAACGGCCCAGTAACTGCCACCCCATATCGTCCGACAGGCACAAACGACCATGTTGCCGCTGTTGCTTACGCTGATCTGGGGGTCCCAGGAGTTGCCCGGCACCCCCAGACAGTTTCCTGCATAGTTCCAGGAATAACCGCTATCAGTAGATGTGGCCAGGTTCATAACCCCGTTGGACGGGTTACGGTAGAAACACCAGACATTCTTGTTGTACGTGGCGAAGCTTGCCTGCCCTGGATTTGTCTGCCCCGTCCCCAGTACTTTTTGAGATGTCCAATAAGTAGGAGAGGCGCTTACCGAAGGCATATCTGCCACAAGTCCGAGACCGGACACGACCATAATGCCGATTGATACCGCTACAATCACTGTCAACCGTTTCATTCTTCCCAAGCCCCCCAGTTAATCCTATGATCACTGTCTTCAGATGTTATGAGGCGTAACCTTGCCGAAACTTACGCGGGAACGTCTGCTTTTTTCTGTTTGATATGCTGTTATCCAGGAGGTCTTTGGTAGTCCCGCTGGGCTGGTACAGCCAGCGTATCCCGTTATAGAAACTGATCAGCCCGCCCTTTCCGACCATCCACGTGTGGGTCGCATCCAGGCGTCTGACCTTCGTGACTTGCATTGTGGAGTTGGTGTTTTGATGCAAAATGTTCCATTTGTAGATATTTGAGACTGTCGCACTCTGAGCCTGGCCTGATGCAGGGAACAAAGACCCGGCGACCACACTAATCAGAAGGATTAGAGTGAAAGTTAAAGGCTTCGCAAGTCTAAATGACATCTTTCTGCGAGGTTCTTTGTTCAGCTTTTTCAGAGTCCAGCCAAGCAAACTTGCCCCCAAGATGCAGAGAAACGGCCTACTATGCCTAACGGTGTCTTCCTCATGATAGTTGCTGCCACTTGATGTATCGGCAGATTCAAACATCAGAATCAGCCCCCATTCGTAGTTCTTTCGTCTGTATCTATAAGAAGGAAGGGGCAGAATACTTACGTCAGGCCGTCAAGATTTATCAATTGGCAGAATTGACCCGACGAACTACATTGAGTATGAGCGTGAAAGGACTACCAAGAAGGGCAAAGCGGCCTGGGGGAAGACTTTGCAGAATAGTATATGTCGCGTGCTAAAAGCCGTAAGGTGAGACTGGTGGCCTGCCCATAATGCAGCGATATGGCAAAAGGCAACGACTGCGAAATGCGGAAAGCGGTAAAAAGATCAGCTGAGACCTTTTGAATACATCGGCTCAAACAGCAGATCCAGTACTGGCGGTGGTTATTGTCGGAGGCCCGAAACCTCAAACGCTCCACGGGTGTCCGCGATCAGACATAATCCCAGGCTTCCGAGCCACACTGAGGACAAAGACCGTCCTCACTTGTTCCATCACGGTTTATCTGGGCATCAATACCAGTCCATCTGCAGTTCGGACATATTACTTTGAAGGACGCAAGATTATTCTCTTCAACCTCATAAGACCTGACAACATCTGCAGTCGGTTGCAGCTGCTTACCACAGTTGAAGCAAACCGAAGACTCCGGGGACAATGGGTCACCGCAATGAGGGCATTTGCCGATCCCTTGCGTCTCCGGCTCTGCTTCGGGCACCTGTACCTGGACAGGGGTAGGCGTGGGTTCGCCTGCAACTTGTTCTTCTACTCTCCACCCGCAGAAGCCACAGAAGACGGAACCGATCGGTAGCTCCCTGCCACACTGCAAGCAGAGTGTTGTATTACCGGGCATGGAAGGCGCGGATCCAGTCGGGACCTGTCCGGGCGGCGCAGACACAGTCTGTACCTGCGCAGAGGCGCCAGGATACATGTCCCTCCCGCACGAGAGGCATGTCCGTATCCCGGCGGGAGCCGTCCAGCCGCAGTAGGGACACCTGGCGCCCCTGGCGACCTTCCGGGCGGTCTGCAGCTCCTCCAGTTCCTGCTTGTTGGTATCGATCGCTTCGATTATGTTTTCTATCTTCTGCACCAGGGGCACGAACGCCGGCGCCTCCAGCTCTCCTTTCCAGGCCGACTCATACGTTTTCGCCCCCAGTTCTGCGAACGCGTCCTGAAGGTATTTTTCCAGCTTGCGGATGGTCTGCTTGTAGCGCATCGGGCTCGGCTGGCCCTGGACTGGTGTCATGCTATGGTCTCCTTTGATACGTGTCAGGCCATGTCAAAATCTTTCCGATTTCAAGGAGTCGATTCATTCTGCGGCTGGTAGACTACTTTCATCGATTCCGCCATCTTGAGAGCCTCGTCTTCGCTGATGTCCTTTGAGTCGATCGAATATGCGCCGCCGTTCTCGTACCATATCAGGCTTACTCCCTGGTCAACCTTTATCATCCGCCCTTTCGTTCCCTTGACCGGGACATCACGCCATGAGACCTCTTCAGTAGCGAAGGCCTGCCGGTACTCCGTCAGGTTGATCCTCCTGGAACCATTCGCGTACACCACTGTCAGTGACTGGTTGTTTGAATTGTCATCTTCTTGTGGGTTCATCGGCTGCTGATAGATGTCGGTCTGCTTGTCGACACCCCGGAAGAACGAATACCCGTTGGGCAGGTATTCTGGCTTGAGTATTACCATGCCCGTCCCTTGAAAAAGCCCTACCATTCGCCAGTACATGTCTTTTTCGGTCTTGTCTGTTTCAATCGCCCCGGCAGGCTGTTTCTCTATGCTCAGGTCCGGCGGTATCTGGGCATTCGGGGCTACCGACTGCATGAACGAGCAGTTCTTGAACTCCGCAGCCTTTTTCGTTTGAGTGTCATAGACGAAAAGATTCCCATTCTCTGATTCGCGTGTTCCGCCGGAGGGCAGCTTCACGGCAGGCTCAGCGTTCCATGCCAGGATGTATTTTCCGTCAGCCGACCATTGCAGGTTGCCCTCCCCCACATCCTCGTGTTTCGAGAACAAGACGTCCGTCGTAAGGGTTGCAGGGTCGATCGCCTCGAGCTGCCATTCGAGGTACTTCGGCTCCCACGACTTACCGCCGGCAGCATAGTCGTTGTAGGTCTTTCTGTATATCAGCTTCTTCGAATCCGGCGAGAACGTCATCGCGCTGTCGGCTTCCCAGAGGGCAGAGAGCTTATTGTCAGGCGATGTTATGAGGTAAGGCATGTGCGTGAGGCCGATGCTCGGTGTATTGAGATGCTCGAATCCGACACCGTACCGGCCGTCAGGGGATAGCGTCCCCAGCCCTTCCCATTCACCCTCTAAAGTCCCGTTAAAATCGACCAGCGTCGCGTAGTAGTGCCCGGACTCATCCGCGGTGACATACGTCGCGAGTTTCTTTCCATCCTCGGTCACCATGAGACCTGACCGGTAGTCCATTCCCTGCTGTGGCAGAGAGCAGAAAGGCTCCAGCGTGCTGGAGCCCACGCGAGTTACAGGAAGCTTCGTGAGTCTTCCCCCCTGCCCCGAGTCGTTTACCTCCAGCGCATATAGCGTTCCCGCATTTACACAGATCGAATCAACTGTAGAGCCCGTACCACAAGACGAGGTCTCAGGTGATGAAGCCGAGTCTCCGGAAACGGTCGACCTGCTCACACCGGTCTTGTCCGGATTTATGTACAGGACGCTGTTGCCGGAAACAGTCCACCAGGCCTGCGCGAACGGTTGCGCCAGGTAACTCGAGTTGTCGCCCGTTAAGTCCCGACCGGGCGTGACCTGGAATGATTTCTTGTCTTTGATGTTGAAGCCTTCCAGACTCCCGTCCCTGCATTCATAGAAAATATAGTCGGTTCCCCAGTCGAAACGGAACACTTGTTTGCCCCGGGTTACCTGAGCTTTCATGCTGCCGTCGAGTGTCGCGAGCCAGATGTCCCCGTCCTGCACATATGCGACCTTCTGGCCGGATGGCCAGGACGGCCCCGTCAGAGCTGTGTAGGCCACATACCCCCCGGTACCCGCTCCCCCCAGCACCAGCACGGTGGCGGCCACGATGAGGATCTTGGTGAGGACACCGAGTCCTGCCGTGGTCCCGACTGTGGCTGCCGTGGTGGCCACCGCTCCTGCCCCCCCGGCGGCGGCTGCTGTGGAAGCTGCCGCTGCTCCCCCTGATGCTGCCGCCCCTCCGGCGGACGATCCCCCGCCCCCGGCCGCGCTCCCCGCTGCCGATGCGGCCGTTATCACTGCCTTGCCCGCTATGGCGGCCTTGGCCATGCTCCACACCTTGAGGGTAGCAAGGGGGAGGAAGGGGATGAGAGAGCGGTAGGTTATGGAGGCCTCCTGCATGCTGTTAAGGTTTTCGTTGCATATGGGGCAGGTGACAAGGTGCTCTGATATGAGCTCTCTCTCCTCTGGTGTTGCCTCGTTGTCTATGTATTTGGACATAAGGGGCAGGAGGGCTGTGCACTCATCTGTCAGGGGCTCAGAGATATGGGCCATCCGGAAGGCCTCCCTGAACTTGAGGCGTGCTCTCGAGAGCAGGGCCCCCACCGCGTTGGGGTTGGAGTCCAGTATGGAGGCTATGGTGTCGTATGGCAGTCCCTCGAGCTCCTTTAAGAGCAGGGCGCTCTGCTGGTCCAGGGTGAGCTCCTCGGAGGTCTGCCTCACCAGTTCCCTCTGCTCGGAAAGGAGAGCTGCCTTCTCGGGGTCTGCGAACAGGCTCGGGTCGGAGAAGGCCATGGTCTCCTCCATGGT
>Ga0209539_1000096_pt1 | contig 52331 bp, 41 predicted proteins | sample BarGraNGADG00312_2_FD_184499 | JGI IMG/M metagenome (GOLD analysis project Ga0209539, IMG submission 184499) | Arctic peat soil microbial communities from Barrow, Alaska - Barrow Graham LP Ref core NGADG0011-312 (SPAdes) (version 2) | ecosystem: Environmental > Terrestrial > Soil > Wetlands >...
AACACTCGCTATCTTATCCATCAGACCACCTCCAAATCGCCGGAGAGGTAACCGGCGCCTCTATATAGCCCCTCCTCGAGGAGCGCTTTCTCTTCGGGTTTTTTTGCTTTCCGTATCTGCTGCCGTATCTGCTGGACGTAGAGCGACCCGACTGTGCCAGCGACGAAGAGGTTGTCCAGGTCCTCCAGATGGAACCCAACACGTGATGCGTCGATTTGCAGGTGGAAGAACTCCTCAGAGAGAGACTCTTCGATGTAGGCATAATCGATATCGGTTCCTGGGGGGAGAACTCCCTTGAGACTCACCTTGAGCAGCGTTTTGTCACCGGCGGACGCCAGTATCTCTGATTCGAGTGAATCGCCTGGAGGGAACTTCGATACGTCGATTGACTTCTCCAACCAGGAGAAATGGCCAACGTGTCGGGGCTCTACGACGGTTTTTCCGTCGCCGACCTCTACGAGCAGCACGTTCCCCGCGCCGTTCCCCTCGTCGAACTTGAGCGGCTCAGGAGCGCCCGAATACCAGGCGGAAACGCCGGCTGAAGAGTAGTCGCCCTTTGAGTGCCAGTGGCCAAGAGCGACGTAGTCCATGTCAGAACCGGCGATATCTTCGGGTGTCACCAGGTAATCATCGGCGCTGGATTTCCCGGGGATTTTAATGCTCGCGTGGACCGCGGCGACATTCGCCACCACATCCGGGTTCGGCTTAACCTCTTTGAGCGGCCTGGCACCTTGCTTTGTGTCGTTTGCTCTGCCGTGGATTGCAACGCCTCCGACTTCGAAGGACGTGCCGTCGATGCCAAACACGTGGATGTTTCCGGCTTCCCTAAACTCTCGCCGGTGATAGACGCAGGTTTCATCCAAAACATCGTGAGTGCCCGGAAGGACGAATACCGGTATGGGGTGCAGGCTCTCGAGAAGTGAAACGACCCGCTTCACGAGTAAGCCGGAAACCTCATTCGAGTCGAATGCGTCTCCCGCGATAACCATAGCATCGACTTCTTCCGCTGAAGCCACCCCAATGATTTCTTTTACGGTCGACATCTGCGCATCGCGGAGTTTGCTGCCCTTGGTCCCAAGACCAACGAAGGGCCTTCCCAAATGCCAGTCGCCGCTGTGTAAAATCTTCATTCTGCTCCTCCTATCTCTCATGTTTCTCTACCGCCAAATCAATCGCTGGGACGACGCTTCCTGTTCCCCGTGCCCCCACCGCAGGGCTTTCCAGCCACCTTGCGCGGCACTGCGTTTGAAAACACCTTGCCAGTTGCCTCCAGCGTCTTCACGAGTTGTCAGACTGCTGTCTTCGCCAAGCACGGCGCCGGTGGCGGCTCGTTTCCCGTTTCGAAAATACAAATGCCAAGGCCGCCAAGAGTGCAGTTACTGCACTCCCCCGCACCAGAACAGGCCAGCATCATTGCCGCTAGGAGGCGGCGGAACGCCTGGTCCTTCGCGGTTGTTCCTGCCACTTCGTCGCCCCCAGTCACCTCGATGCACTCTGCCAGCCGCTCCACTTCCGAATCCTCAAAGTAAGCCATGGTCTCGGCTCCTTTCCGGCCGGCCCCGGCGGCCGGCCGCTACTGCGAATATCTGCCTGTACATTTCTATTATATCACATAACGGTGCAATAGTCTAGGTAATATTACACTCTGGTGGACTCTCTTCGGAAAAGGTGAGCTTGGAACGACAAGCAATTGCGGCAAGAAAAGGCCTATTGGAGCACGATCAGACTTGTCCTACTGGGGGTCTACTGGGGTGGAACCTGGGTTGCTCGTGTTCGGGTATTACCCGGACTCGCCCGACCTTCTTCTGCTTTTAAGGGCCTTGGCGAACTTGTCCTTTGTCCTTTGAAATTCGTCTTCGATATCGCCGAACATTTTGCTGACTTCTTTTTCAGAAAACTCGTAGTGCCGCCGGTTGGATAGATTACCCAGTTGATTGAGTTTGTCGCGGATAGCACTCACACGATCTTTCGACAGACGGGTGAAGCGATGATGCTTGGACTCCTTGGGCTCATCCTTTTTCTCTTTGGAGGAATCAGCTTCTCCTGCCATATTCAGATCTCCTTGGTCGCTCATAAGTACATATTCGCGTATTATTATATCATGGTGGTGTCTTTCTTCATATTGAACTGCAGAAACCGGAAATGGTCATGACATCGGACTCACGAACCCGTCCGTTGTGCGTGGGGACGCTTTTCCGACCGGAATCGTAAAGTCAAAGTATACGGGGCTCCCGGTCGAAAACGGCACTTTCCTTTCAAAAATACAGCTGCCAGACCAGCCCGGACACAGATATATTATTATGCGTTTTCGCTCGGGCAGAAGGCCGAGGGGCGATTTCGGTTCCACCCCCAACGGTCCCCCATCGAGTGCGCTGCCCGCACGGTGCCCTGTGGAAACAAGAATCCCGAAAGAAAATATTGCCTTAAAAGCTATGTCAAAATCGACCCCATTTTATTTTGACATTCTGCGCTCAATAAACCAACTGGCCAATACGCAGTCCTGGCATAGGGGAGGTCTGTCTGTTCGACTCCCCCGATACTGCGCGTACTGTCAGTCGCGTCCGGTGGCACAAGATATGTTCCCACGGTTCTTCGTTGGGTATCCCAGGTCTTCCCGGATCGACGATGTGCACCCCCTAACTCCCGACCAGCGGGTGCCTGGGCCATCCGGCGGTGACGCTGCGCTACGCTCACCGCCTCAAGCTGGCGGACCGGCTTGAACTCAGAGCCGTCAGGGCCTACCTGGTTCCGTCAGGCTATCGGGATTGTCACGGCGGACAGTTCACAACGCGCGAGACCGACGGCTCTACGTACGGCCCAGTCACCCGCACCGCGCCGCTATGCGACGCGACCCGTCCTGCGGACGGAGGTTCCGGCGCCGCCGGCTCCGGCTCGCTGTGACAGCGAGAGCTCTGGCGCCGCCAGAGCAACTGCTGGCCGTGGTCGCCGCCCCCCACCCGGCGACCACGGCCAGCACCGCGGCCTGATGGCCGCGCAGCTTGCGAAGCAAGCGTCTTTCCGAGATCGTCTGCTGATCGAAAACAGCCGAGCCGCCGCCCCCACACGGCGGCTCGGCCGGAGTGCCTTTCTGACTCCCGGAGGTTTCGTCGCCCTGGCATCGATATGACCACTAGCATGTTATGGGCTTGGAGGGCGTTGCGCGCCCAGAGAGCGTTGAGGGCGTGGCAATCACTCCCAGGTCTTTCCGGTGACTCTCGTCCAGGCTGCTCGAACGTCTCTCGAAAAATGTATCTCGGCTGTCTTGTCTTCGTACGCCCAGTCGGGGAACTCTGTGTTCCACTCGCTGAGCATGGCTGCCCATGGCTTGTCGGGTTCTCCCCTCTTTCGCTCGGTGAACACGGCAAGCTCGAGGTGCTTGCGCGACAGGCTCTTCGTTCGCGTGCTCCCTTTTGGCAGGACCTCCTGCCTGATCTCGTGAAGAACCCTGGTAGGGAGTTCCGGTGGCGTCGCAGGGTCGATGACGATGTGGGCGCGGCTCTCTGCGGGCCAGTCCATGTTCTTCCTAAGTTCTATCCTGGCCAGAGGGATCGGGGGCGTGGTCCCTGCCAGGATGAGATTAACGATGTGGGGTTCGTCCCAGACAGTGTGCAGCTTCCTCAGTTCCGTCGCCAGGCGCTTAAGCTCGACCAGGGGGCTTCCCGGGTAAAACCCGACGGAGCGAACCTCTTCCTGTTCCGAGTCATAGTAGTACAGGCGTTCACGGACATTGACAGGAGAAGTGAGAGGTGGTTTCTCCGAATCCTCCGCGAGTAGTCCCCCGAGACGGGCTGAGCCGCGGCTCGATGCCGCCCGGCTTGGGCGGACCGGTTTGCTCTTCGACTTGACCCAAGCGCGGACCCCTTCAGGCTCGAGCAGTCTTCCTCGCAGAACTCTTTTGCGAAAGGCGCTCACGTCCTCGCGCCGGCTCGCCTCGGCAGCAAGAATCCTCGAGAGCGCCTCGGACCTTTCGTCCCCCTGGATATCCCAGACAACCACGCCCCCCTTGTTGGGGAACTGGCGCTCCAGCTCGAGGTACTCGTCTTCCAGCTGGTCGAGGCCCGCTCCTCCCTGAGCACGCAGTCCCGCCATCCCTTTCTTTTCAAGGTATGCAACAACATCTTCCCGGGGCTCCCGGCATAGGACTTCCGCCAACGCGTCCCTCAATCCGTCCATTTTGTCCCTCCTGATTGACTTATGATACAATATATGATATAATAATCATGTTTATTTATGTTGTCAAGCAGAAGGGCGAAAATAATGGATTTCATGCAGAGATTGAGAACGGCGGGCGTTTCGCTGGTCGACCCTCACGGCCTGATCCTGGAGTGCAACAGTTGCGAGCGTCGCTGGCCGCTGAACGTGCTTTCGGGCGGCCGACTGCCCCGTGGATACTGGAAATGTCCAGGTGGCTGCAACTCGGGGGACATCCCTGAGATTGGGTACAGGGCGCCCAGGGGATGAAATCGTGGCAAGAGGGCGCAAGCCCATGGACAAAAGGAGAAGGACATGGATTATGTGGTCAGAAGGGACGGAATGCGGGACCTGGAGTTTGGCGGTGAGATTCTCGCCAGCGTCGACGAGCGGGAGTACTCGGGTTCCTGCCAGTGCACCAGATGGAGGGAACTCACAATCTACAGGACGACAGGCGGCTCCTACGTGGTCGAAGAAGTCGGCCGTACGCTCTGGGAAGACGAGCGGCAGGCGCATGTGGCATTCCTCTGCGAGGACGCTTCCGAGGTTGTCGCTCTGTTCACCCCGGGCATCGGGTGGGACGAGAACACCTGGTTCTTCGACCTGGCGAAAATCCTGCTTGGGAAGGCTGGAGAAGTCGAGCCGTCCTTCAGGGGCCTCACCGTGACCCGCGTGGATTGACCGAGACCGATTGGAGCTCACCGCCTGTGCCGGGACAGCGCGCCTCCCCCGCGGCCGCGAAGACAGGTGACCACTGCGTGTCCGGATCGAGTGAATCTCACGGTAGAGACGTGAACCGCGGTGTCGCCGAGTGGTGCTCGAGACATATCGTTCCCTTCTCCAGTTTCCGGGCAAGTCTTTCCGCTGCTTCCCGTGTCTCGACCGACCACTTTCGCCAGGTCGCAGGCTCGAGGGTTCTGCTGGAGAAGCCCCGGGCGAACCTTCCGACCGGTCTGCGCCTGTCGTCCTTGAGATCCGGTCCGTAGAGAGCGTCAGCATCCGCCGGCGGGTGTCGCTGATATTCCTTCCCATCCGACTCAATATATGGTACACTTTATACAGATGATACCATGATTATCATGTTAGTACTGTATCACACTTGAAATCGAAGTCAAGCGGAGCAAGGAGATTGGAATTGGACAAAGAGATCCTGAAGCGGGCAAGAGAATTCGCGGCGTGGAGTGCCTGGCCCTACGAGTTCGTCACGGCAGAAGAGGTCGCCTCGATACTTCGCGTGCCGACAGCGTGGGTTTGGGCAGCAGCGCGTGAGGGGCGGATCCCCTCCTACCGCGTCGGACACTATATGCGCTTCGACCTGGCTGAGGTTCTGGAGGTGATCCGGCGAAAGGGAATCGACGCGGCTGAGTCGTAGAAGTTCGATCTCTCGCATCAAGAAATGGCAGTAGTGAAAAGACCGGGCAAGGACGGCAAACCAAACTGGTATTCCGTAGTCCGTGGCCCAGACGGTAATCAGGTATGGGAACTAGGCGGCCACCGGAAGAAGAACGCCGAAGCGATCGAGCGGCGGCGCAAGCAACAGAAGGCCGAAGGGACGTTCTGTGTTCTTACAGATAAGGGGTTTTCCGAGTTCACCGCTGACTGGCTTGACTACAAGGAGCCGCGTGTCCGGCCGCGGACTTATAAAGGTTACGAGCAAGACTGCCGCAATCACGCCGTTCCCTTTTTTAGAAAAAAGAAGCTCAGCCAGATTACCGTGGCAGACATGGATGACTACGTAACGGTGCTGAGAAAGAAAGGTTTGAGCCCGCGAAGTATCAACAAACAGCTGGTGGTTCTTGGCATGATATTCGAGCGCGCCATCGTACTCGGATACCTCCAGAAAAACCCCGCGCGCTACGTTGAGCGCGTCCGTGAAACACATAAGGAGATGGAGTTCTTGAACCCGGATGAAATTCAGCGCTTTCTCTCAGCGGTAAACCCCAAGCATCTCGTCCTGTTTCTTCTGGCAATCCTGACCGGTCTGCGCCAGGGAGAGATTTTCGGATTGCGGTGGTCAGACTGTGACCTGGTCCGCGCCCTGCTCTTTGTGCGCCGCACCTACCATCCTGACTACGGATTTGCTGAGACCAAAACGGCCGCTTCCAGAAGGGTCGTCCACTTATCGCCTGTGCTCGTGGAGGCACTTGTCGCGCATAAACAGGAGACCAACGGGACGGCCGATGACCTTATTTTCCGCAACAGGGCGGGCGGCCCGCTTAACGGCCAAAACCTTGTAACCCGCGTCCTCTACCCTTCGCTGGAGACCGCCGGTGTCAAGCGAGTTCGTTTCCACGACCTCCGACATACCTACGCGGCTTTGATGATCTCGATGGGCGCGAACATCAAGTTTATCCAACGGCAGATGGGGCACGCCTCGATTCAAACTACATTGGACAAATATGGCCACCTCTTGCCCGATGTCGCTGACGGCGTCGGCGAACGTTTGGATAATCTCGTATTCGGTGAAAAAGACCCAAACAATGACGGGGGTACCCCGTCGGACGACCATCCCGAAGGGGTGAATAATGGAGTTCGAAAGGAGCTGAGAACGGCGCAGGTTTCGGTGGTTGACCCACATCGGTTAATCCTGGAGTGTGACCGGTGCGGGCATCTTTGGTCGCCCAACCTGCTCACCGGCGGAAGACTGCCGCGGGGATACTGGAAGTGCCCCTGGGGCTGCAGTAGCGAGGATATATCCAGAATCGGCTGCCGCCCAACCCGGCGGTAACAGCAGTGTCCACAAAATCATAGGCTGGGGGTCAGTTTCGTGAAGGAGAATACGGGTAGTAGTTTTCAAGACCGTGACAACTTCCCACACGGTCGGAAACTGGAGAAAGCAATACTGGCAATCGCAAAGACCAAAGGCGGTCACTCTGGTTTTGAGTGGGATGATGAAAGGGAAGAGTGGGTGCCAAGAGGCGAAAAGGGACTCCCTAACAAGCCAAATAAGGAGAATAAGATCGGGGATAAGGGCGATAAACCAGTCACGCTAACGGAAGAGGAGAAGCACGGCTTGTTCGGTCTATGTTCTTGCTTTGCGCGGCGTCTTTCGCGCCCAGGTAGAGTTTGTTGAGTTCTGGATTGACCTCTCTCAACAGATCGGCACATATGGAAGTTGCTTGCTCTGTATCCGCGGCCAGCAAGATGTCGCACTCATCTATCTCCGCGTATGGCTTCACTGGAATACAAATTGCTTCCAGGGCATGGCCGGTGATATATAGTTCGCGAGTTGCTCCCAATATGGCTGCAGACGGCAAGGCCACGTCCGTCAAGGTGGTGTAAGTTCTCACCGTACCAACCTTCTCCTCTCAACCTGCTAGCCTAGCTGGCCATCGGCAAGGCCGTCCTCACCTCCTCGAGCTTCTCGACCACCAGCTGTTCAGATAGAAACTGTAGATTACCGAGAAGCCAAACGAAATGTATAATTGGTATTCGGACCATCCAAATATCCCCAAGAGTTGCCGCATTAGGTTCGATGGCAGTTGGGCCGCCACTCCCCACAAGAGTGATCAAGTTTGGGTGCGAATACGTCGAAGATGAAGCATTCGATGGACACGCTGCCAATTCGAAGAAAGGGAATGGGCCAGCTCATTGATTCAGCTGACCCATTCAACTAGGCTTGCACCTAGGCAATAACGAAGCCGCCTGTAGGACTCAAGTCCTATGGGCGGTTCGTTTTTGTGCGCCTGTTGATGCTGTAGCCCTGACCCTTCTTAGGCGTAGGCGGCAGTGGTTCCCCTCGAACCACAGTGCGCTCTTCGCCCGTATGGCCTCCGCGCTGACCGCGAATCTCATAGATTCCGGATGCTGGCGCTTTCTGGCCGGGCCTTATCGGCTTCTGGCTCATTTCCACTCCTTTCGTACTCGAGGTCGATCAGAACGTGGGCAGGCTGCCCAGATTGTCCGCTGAGGTTGCATCACGGTCGGTCCTGAGGTACCTAGTTCCGTTCACTTTCACGACGTTTATCTTGGCACCCTTCTTCCACTTCCCATTGGAATCTTTGTAGATCGTGATGACATCGGTACCGCTTTCGATCTCTGCGACCGCCGTATTCCGGCTCCACTGCGTAGGAGAGCCGAAGGTGTCGCCGTTGTCCTTGCGCACTTGCACCTGGTCGATATGCTTAGGATCATCAGAGTACCTCACGGCACATACAGCGTAATCACACCACTTGTCAGCCATTTGCTTTCACCTCCTTTCAAAAGAGAGAGGGGTGGCCGAAGCCACCCCTCGGGTTTCCGCGAAAGGTTTCCAGCTACGTTATTATCACTGTCCTGTAACCACCCGAATTGTCGCGAAGTAACACCTCACCGAGCTTGTCGTGAGTCTCCCTGTATGCCATGTCATAGAGGGAGACCGCTTTCCGTACAACTTCTGATTTCGTCGAGCCGGTCTGTGTCGCGAGTCTCGTTATGGCGTCGTTGACATCTGGGCCGAATCGGAAGACGCTCCGAACTTTCTCGTCCGCCATCTTCGTCTCCTCTCTTCTCTTGCACAGCGCTCAAATCCATCTCCTGACTTACGCGTACACATAAATAATAACGCAAATGGTGCCATAATGTTTACCCATCGGTGTCATTACGCGACATCATTTCGAGGACGGAAGCAAGGAAAGCTAAAGGGCGGGAAACATATTCACCGGATGATACGAACAAACATGGAGTCTCTTCGCAGGATCGGCTCAGCAAACTCATCCTCTTTGAGGATACAGTGGTTTGGGTCATAGACGACAAACAAGACGTGTTGGTCCGAGTCCCCGTATTTCGTTATGTCTGCCGCAATCTTTTCAGTGATCCGATTTATATCTTTGCGATTCTTGATGAGCTTTGCCTCAATCAAAAGATCAAGTTCTTCCTGGGACCAGTCCGGCTTGGTCAACACTGAAGACCAGCGTAGAAACGGATACTCTCGGACGAGATCAAGATCGTGTCCATGGAGGATGGAATCGGCGATTTGTTGCATCTGAGCTTCCTTCTCAGGCTTCTCCTTTTTCAAAGGCAATGGGCAAGCCTGCGGCTAACAGCTGACCGATACGATCAGCATAACGTTCCCAGTTACTCCGTAGGTGCATTCCATCACCTAGGCGACTGAAGGCAATACGGAGCTTTCCATCGCTGATGCGGTTGCGGCGCTGCTCCAAACCTGGAACCAGAGCTACTACAGATATCACAAGTTCGACGCCGCACACTTTGCGGAATCGAGGAAGTCATCGACGAACATCCCGAGATCATTTCCGAGATGCGCCAAAGAAATATCGGGAGCCTGAAAGATGGCGACGAGACCGCTGTTATCTCCTTGTTCACGGATTTCGAGGTGGTTCTGGGTCCAGTGGGTGCTGCCAAGTGCTTGCACCTCTTGGCCCCCGACTTCTTCCCACTTTGGGATAGGGCTATAGCGGAAGCTTACGGAGTCTGCCTTGGGCCGAGAGGCAAGAATGGAAAGAAGTACCACGGCTTCATGGAGACGACCAGAACACATGTTCTGCGGCTTCAGAAGGAACGCAAGGGCAAAAGACATCTTGTCAAAGCAGTTGATGAGTTCAACTACTGCCGCTACACACTGGGCGTGATCTAAGCTCCAAGTGAACGGCGGCGGTCTTTTTGACAACTCCAAGGTAATTAGATGTGTAGACCTTTTGCAGTCTACATCATTCTAAATCCAAACCGAATCCTAACCAGTTGATAGGCAGTATTCTCTTTCCGATATTCTTTCAAGAAGTGGATGTGGGGGATGGTCTTTATTCCAGCCGGGGGGCTTAATATCATACGTTTCAATTATCCACTTTCCAATTCTCATGTTCCATATCTCAATGCATGTTCTCCAAAAAGAATCGGTGAGCTGGTAGTCCACTCTTTCACCGTTATCGAGAATCACTACGATATCTGGGATGTCTCTGTCAAAATGCAAGTCTCTATTGTGTTTGCTGATCTTGATTCCCAAGCTGCCTCCCGTTTGCCAGTTTGGAGTACCGTTTTTACACGCCGAAACACGGAAACTACCACGATACTTGGCATGAGTCTTCCGAACGGGAGTGTTGTGTGTGGCCATGTCATCGCCCCTTCCTAACAACTCCAACTCCAACATCAACTCCAACTCCAACTCCAGACATCGGCGTCGCTTCTTAGCTTAATTGCCCCCATCATGATTGTAAAACCAAGAATGTACCCGTTTGCATGATCGTTATTCTTGTCAATTGAGTATTCTAGCTATTGCGATCTATGCCCGCGCATATCCTTGCAGACCCGAATTACCCTTTAATCACCCAAATTGCCGGAGTTTCATCCCAGGCTCAGATTCGCCACCTCGAAGTACATGCCGTAGAGCGGGCCTTCGTCTTTCGTCCTGTCTATCTCGATGGGTTCTGTTCTGTCCTGTCTCATTATTTCCCTAAACGAAGCCATTTTTAGCTTGTGTGTAATTTGCTTCTGTTCCCCTTTCCATACTCCCGTACAAGGAGTTGAAGTTGGAGTACTCAAAAATGACTCAAAAAAGAGAATAAAGCCAAGATTCATACTCGAGAAGGGCCAGTCCAAAGCAGTTCATAACTGGTACTCTTCATCCCAGACCACTTCAAGAGCGAGGAATTCACTTGCCACAATACGTACGGCAACACTCCCCCCAACAAGTGAGACGTACCGATAACGACCAGGTTGAACTAGGACCCAACCATTTCTGTCTAAGTCTTGCCCAGTGAAAGCACGAACCATCCCCCTGCTACCTAGTTCAGGCACGATGTTCTGTGGCAGGCAATCCCCGAACTCTCTTTTTAAAGAATCTGACATCGCATCTAACCGCAGACATTTGAAACTTGATGGTTCATCGAGCTTGATTTCGCTCAATTCATATGCAACGTGACCGCGAGCAAGTTTTAATGCCACCCGTTGCACTCGGTCGTATTCGAAAGAAACCTGAATATCCGCCTCTTGCTTACCAAATAGACAGTATTGTTCATAAAGACCTTGTTCTATTCTTGATTCCAGCGCCGGCTTATTATCGAGTATTTTCTTTACCTTACTACGACGAAGCTGTCTCCTGTCTGTTGTCCCGAAACGGGCGATCTCAATCAGGCATGCCAAATATTCTTCGTCCTTTGAGAAGGAACTATTGCAGGAGTAACACGCAGGCACAACGGGCAAGTTCTCAGGGCATATGTCTGGTTCCTCGATGTCCAACAAAACTCTTGATGGTACGTGGTCGCGCGTCTCTGCAGGTCCTCCGCAGTAGACACAGCAATCAATCGACATTCGTTCGTCCACGAAGGTTTCTATCTGCTTCATGGGTCCTCATCTGCTTCCGTTTTGTCTCAATAGTTGATCCTCACGTGAACAACTTATTCCCCTCGAGTAATTACACCCCCGAGACAGCGGGCAATCTGGGCATCTAGGATTTGAATACGTACAAACCAACGCCGCGAGATCAAGTATCCCCCAGTTTATTAGTTTGGCTTGGGCACAATCTACCATTCTCAAGGCAAGTTCCTGAAGATACCGATCGTACCGTATGTCGGATAGCAAGCGAGGCCCAAAGTAACGCTCCAGAATGCGCGCCATGTTGGTGTCGAGTAGTGGAAGCGGCCTGTCCCAGACTACCAGTTCAATAGCATTAGCTACGTATTGGCCCACGCCTGGCAACTGTTCAATCTCACAGCGGTCCGTCGGCAAACAGCCCCGCCGCTGACTGATTGCTGAAGCCAGATTCAGCAAGGTCTCTGCCCGTCGTTGCCAAAGGCCAAGGGGCTTCAATGAGTTCTCAAGCTCATGCCGAGAAGCTTGTGACAACATCTTCCATGAAGGGTACAAGCTGAAGAAATCATTGTAAGAACGCGCGACGACATCCGCCCTAGTCCTTTGTAGAAGTATTTCGGTTACAACTACACGATACACTGGCTCAGTCGGGCGTCTCCATGGGAAGGGACGACCATGGCTTTCAAACCATGGAAGGAGATTGTTTCTAAAAGAAATAATGCGTCTACCTGGAATCTTCTTCAGGCTCAGGCGGGCACTATCCTTCGCGCCCAACAAACCTAACGCTTCCATCAACTGTCTCACATAGTCCGAGTCTCTCTAAGTGTCGGACTATATTTCCGATAGATAGTTTCTGAGTGTCGACACCGTCAATCGAAGCAAGTTCTTCGTATGTCATTCCTGGAACACGTTTCAATGCTTCAGTGACCAGCGACAGCGTGAACGTCATTGTCCTTATCAGCGTGTTTGTGTGGTGCTTATTGGAGAACATGGCCTCGAACATCCCCAGCTCAGCCACTTCTGCCTCCCTGCCGGTGCAGCCAAGAAGGTTAATGATTTCTCTAACACGGTCAACATCACGGTCATTACCATGAATAATCTTTGTGGCCATTGAAGCTGATATGCCTGGTGGGAAATGAGACGGGTACTGCGAGGATAGCATGAGGCTTACGCCGTACGCTCGACATTCAAGCGCAAATCTTTCAAGAAAATCGGCTTTGAGAACTCGATGAGCTTCGTCGACAACAAAAACCTGCCTCAATCCGCCACAATGTTGTTGGGAGTTGAAAAATGAATGCGCGGACAGTACTACCAGCTGGGCTAGCGCGTTTCTGAGGGGGTCACTTGGTATCTGGCTGAAATCTATTACTATGCAACGACTAAATATGCTTGCGAATGATGCACGTTTTTGCTGCTCTCTAAATAGGTTGAGTGTAAAGAGTGGGTCAAGACGGTTGTAAGCCGTGGTGTTGGTCTGCTCCAGAATCTCTCCCACCCTTGCAAGGTCCGGATACGTCATTTCGGCGTCATAAATTATAGTACCAGCTGGATCAACCCCTACCTCGATGAACGCTTGACGAATTGCATTCTTCACGGCGGCTTCTTGTTGTGCCCCGAGGATATAGGTTGATCGAAACACGGAAGCAATACCGGCGACGTGTTGACCGCATTGCAAGTGACGCGACCCGGTTCTTGGGTCTGTAACGGGATAGGGAATCAAGGGATTGAACGGCATGCCATCGAATGCGACCAGAGTGGCTTCAAGATTGGCGCGTTCAATAAACGTGCTGTCACTGGCGAAATCATTCTTGAAATCGAGTACCAGTATGTTTGCACCCTGATCGATCAATGAAGTAATCAGGTATTTAAGTAATTGTGTCTTTCCTTTTCCTGACGAACCTGTTGTCATCACGTTGGCATTATCAAGTCTATCGACTGGAGAATGCGGGTCAAAGTAGACTGGACGGCGGCTGGTTTCCGTTCCAACCATGATCGGTTCCACTTGAATTGAGTAATCCTCGATTAGTGGTGCTTCTCTTCCGCCTATCGGAATCGGAGGAGTGACTTCTTCGGCAACCTCTTCGAGATCACATGGCCCTTCTACCTCCTCAACCTGCGGCTCGTATGCGCCTTCGGATTCAGTACCAGTGGTTCCCGTTGGTTCATGGGGAGGTAGTTCGCTTGGTATATCAAAAAGACTCTCAATGACTTGCCGAACAGTGTTAATACTATCGCTCTCAGAAACGCCTGGCCAATTGGAAAGATTCAATCTATACCAATCGCCTGCGTCGAATTGATTTACTTCTGCCGGGCCTGGAAGCGAAACCTCGGTGCTAATTAGAACAGATGCAGACCTAGCGGGGCGGTACTCGAATTCGCCTCTGAGTATCTTCTCATATACCTGCTTCTCCTTATCTAACCTCTGGCTTGCCTCGCCAGTGCTGTGACCCGTTATGCGTAGTCCAAAACAGACAAGCTGAAGCAAAGCCATTCTCTCTGGCAATCCAGCATCCGTCGATGCAACCTCGCAAATACGTCTGAATCTGGCCGTCGTTGCTTCGGCCTGTGCCAAAGCATCCTGCACAAATGCAACAGGGTATGTTCCGGACGTGAACTTGGATTCAATCGCGACAGGTTGGATTATCAACTGTTCCTCGGTGTTAGCTGGAAGTCCCAGAACTATCGCCAAGAGATCGGCCCGTCGACCACCTAGCTCAGATGTCTCTCCCCTCTGTTGCCTTCTGTTCTCAAGTAGCTCCCTAAAAGAATCCACCGGCAATAGAAAACCCAACCTACTTCCAGTCCAATGAAGAGGGCCTTGGCACACGCCATCACCACTAAACAGGCGCACGGCGCCAACAACACCAATCGTCCCAAGCGCATGACGACCCGACTTCATTGCCTCGCCGGCGATTGCCAATCCTACTTGCCCAAGTTCAGTCACAAACTCGGAGGCGAGATTCTGGGACTGGTTAAAGACACCATTTACTGCGATCCTGAAGGCTGTTGGTACGGTCGAAAGAATGAAGAAAGAAGAACTTGCTCGGGACAAGTCAACGCGGTAATCCCAGAGCGCACGCTCTTCTACGGCCCTTGCTCTCCCATCCATGACATAGCGCACGAACACCGCTGGGTCAAGTACTGCTCCAGGGACGACGGTCCATGCTGTCTTCAAGCTTGGCGGTAGGTCTGTCTTCCGAAGAATGCCACTCGCATTTCCGGCGAGATTACAAGCCCGGGCACATGCCTCCAAGAATAGTTCACTTAGTGAGGAACCCCTCGACCCCGAAACTTCCCACTCCTCGCTCTGGCTTTGAGGGATGAATGTTTGACCCTGAACAATCCGGGAGAGCGCGTGACTGAATACAACTTCATAACCGCTGCCACGGGGTATGGAAAGAGGTTCTACTATCTCAAGAAACTCGAGTCTATCATCGGCTCTGCAGAATTGGATATCAGGATATTGCTCATCGATGAATGCATCCCTTGATGGATGCTGGTAGACCTTGAGTTCTGGATGAGACCAGCTGGTATCTTCAGGGACCGAGGGTTTGTCTCCGAATGACAAGTTTATACCGCCTGTCAGCTGGTCGCCTTCTCTTGTTGTCCCATCTTCCACGTGCAAGAAAGCATCGACGGCCGCGATCTCTTCTTCCCCTCGGAACCCAGGTGGGAAATACACACCGAGATGCCGCTTAGAGGGAAATGTTCGCGCATAGCTGCCAAGAATAGAATGCACCATTCCACCCGAAGCCGGGAGATGTATCAGCGGCTCAAGCCCCAAAGACCGCCTTAGTGAGGCAAAGGATCGAGCTAGTAATCCCTCTTGCGGATCATCTTCACCACTCTCTGCAGCGCGCCTCTTAAAGGCGAGGTGCCAACCAGGATCAGTCGTTGGGGTCACATAAGCAGGTTCGAACGAAGTGTCATCCGCTCGGAGGCATGCTTGCCAGTGAAACCCGGGGACCTGTGCAAGCAAACCGGTTAACTGGCTGAAGTCTTTATCGTCACTGTCAATCAACCTTCGACCACGTGACGCAAGCGCGTGTTGCACCATGAACCTCTTGGAAACAACAAGGGGATGCCAAGGCCCAAGAAGAAAGATGCAGTTCTTAGTCTGGTCATCCCTCCAGTGAACAATACAATCAAGGTATGTGTATATGAAAGCCTCGGCCCAATCCATCGCACGATGATGTTCATAGAGGTACTCCTGTACCTCTATAAACGATGATAGATACTCGCATAGGGCTTGTTCTAGTCGTTGCCGGTGGCCATTTTCTTCCAGAACGTAGGTAGGATAGACCGCATAATCGGGGTGTTCGCGGATAGCTCCGCCCGGGCTCAACGTAGCAAGCACGGATTGACGGAACTGGTCCCGCGTATCGGTATAAGATCTGAGTATCTCCAAGCCAACATCAGCTAATGTCACGGTTTCTATCGCGCTGACGTCTGCGTCCCGGGTCATGGTAATTGCATAGTCGCCACACAATTCATACAGGGCATCAATGCGGCTGAGCAAGTCTGCCAGGATGGGCTTCCAGCCTAGGCGATCTTCAAAAAACCTCGCAATGAGACTACGGCGCCGTGATTCTGAGGTTAAACCTCCAAGACGGGAATATGGGTCGTTTGAAAGACCAGAATAGATCGACAGCACTTCTCGAACACGGTCTGCATTTCCAACAGCAATAGACTCCCTCAGCTCATCCTCAAGAGTGAATTCTCCTCGTTGAATGTCCGCAGCTTCAAATGCAAGGCTGACCCACCTTGTTCCTAGAAAACACGTGCAAACCACCTGGCCACTTGGCTCGCTGAAGGCGTCAAGTGCTTCCGCCGTTGACCATATGCCATTCCTGGTAACAAGCTGCTCACATGTATCATCATCACGAGTAACGCGTAGTTCTTCGTCTTCGTCGGCGAAAAGGTTAATAGCAATGGGTCCTTCGACCTGGTACCGCCTTTCCGGCGAAGGATCTTCCGCTGATGTCTCAGTGGCATCATCTGCCCAGAAGCTGGGTGTCGTTACCACAAAGGCAGGGCGCTGCGTGCCATAGCAATGAAAATGAAGCCGAAAGTCATCACGTGCTTCGCCGTTGACCAATACTGAGATTCTGACCGGAACCCTATTGCGATATGAAAGACCCGTGTCGTTAATGCAGAGCGGGAACTGTATGTCCCCAGAAGCGCTAGATAGGGTTCGTTCGGTGATAGTCCGGTTGCGAATTGCAAGCTGCAATTGGCAATTGGCCTCTGCAAATTCACTTGGCGGGATCGCATAATGTACGTCTATTAGTTCGTTTCCTGAGGCAGGGCCCGCAACCGATCTACCGTTCTCTGAAATGAGGATTCCCTCTCGGGGTACAACTCGGCAACATAGCTCCACAGGCTCCTGCTCTTGGACTTCGAATAACTCGCGCAATTTCGCACAAGTTAGCAATCTCCAATTACCTACCTTTGATTCTCCTGTTCCCCAGCAGTATTTAAACGCAAGTACATTCCCATCGAGTGACGATGGGTCTGCGAGCCCGTCAAAGAAATCATTCACTGCCCTTGTCAGTTCTGCGACATGCGGATCTTGTTGCCCTATGTTTCCGAGTACTTGCTGCCGGACATTCGGTTCGCTGCTGATCCTGTCAAGTATTTGTGTTACCAGCGACCTAACCTTTTGAGCGATCTTGGGAGGCTGGTCGTTGATATCATCCGGCAGTGGAATGCCACAATGGAAAAGAAATATTTCCTGGATAGAGGGCAGTACATCAGTGCCTGCTGTGCTAAACTTGCCGACAATATCTTCGAGAAGAAGCTCTGTTCTTCTTGGAGAGCGCCGGGTCGCATCAATTAATACATCCCTAATCCAAGATTCAAGCCAGTTCCGGATTACCAGATCATCTGTCCATGATTCGACTAACAATACTTCGAAGCGGTTAGAAAATCGGAATGCCTCGTTTCCGCCATCAAGCCATGGCCACTCTTCCGAGAACGCATAAGAACGAATTGTTCCGCCCGATCCCCGGATAGAGTCCTGAATATCTGCAAGAGCGCCAGGATCAGTTACTGCAACAAATGAGCCAATTCGCATTGTTGTTAGGCTCACGGGGAGTAGCCATCTCAAATCCTGATTAGGTGATCGAGCTTGGCCAATTACTAGAAAAGAGTTGATGCTTTCAGAGAGCAGTCCTTCGTGCACTTCTTCCCCGATGCGCGGAGTAAGGCCTGGAAGAATCAACCGGTATTCGCCGGATGCTTCTGCAACCGCGATGTATTGTTTTGTTAGCTCAACCAGTAATCTCGAAGTAGTTAGCATCTGTAAATACCACTTCCGGCACTATTCGTAATCAGAAAGGACAGGTAACAGCAACACTACTCCCAGCATCAGGACTACCGGCCAGAAGCCCAAGTGCTTGCAATTCGTTCATCAAGAGGGGCAGGGCATCAGATGCTTCTGAGAAGTCAATTCCGTATTGTGCGAAATGCTCCTGGATATCCTCCAAGACTAGCTTCCCACCACCAGCAAGCGTGTCTGGTCGACCTGCTTGCTTAGCCCTTGCTGCAAGAAAGGCTATGGTTTGGAGAAGTAACGGTCCAGGAAAAACGCGGAAGCCCCGTGTCTCTCCTCGGCCTTTTCCAATGAGCAAGTACCCACCTGCTTCATCACCAGATTCTGCTTGATAGAGAACGCGAAGGAATTCGTCAATGTTCCTCCCTTGGCCCTTGTTCAAGGGGTCTCTCCAGGCTCGGAACATCTCCGAGCTCCTCGTAAGAAAAATGGGAAGTGATGGCGCATGGTCATATGCTTGTGAGGCACGTAGGTCGTCACCTGCGGATCGGGCGACGGATAGGAAATCGGCAAGTGGAATTAGACCTGCCCCTACTTTTGCCGTCGTAATTGTCAAGCCATTGAGATTCTCTGGCCGTATATTCTCGAGGCAGTACAGAAGTACATTCAACTCGACACGACACCGGATATATTCCCTGATTCTGGAGAAGAGTTCACGCGTCGGTGTGAGGGTAGGCCTAATAATGTTTCGGTTACGCTCTCCGATCGCACTCATGATCTGGTCTTGCCGCGGAAGGGCAGAACCCCCAACGGCTTTAATCATGAATCCATGAACGAGGCAAGTAATTCGCATATGTGCGAGGAGCCACATTGGAAGTGCAAATCGGAGGTAGCTCATAACAATACGTAGCCAGATTAGTCTGGGTAGATTCTTCTCGAGCTCACACAAGGCGAGAAAGTCATCAACAATGCGATCCGCGAGTTCATCAGACTCGGTTTCAAATACCGTCGCAGATAAACGCGTGAGAGAGAAAAGTGTTCGTCTGGCCTGATCATGATCAAGCTCGGTGTCTTGGGTACTCAAGGCCGCGCGGAGAATATCTTGCTGAAGCCCATCGTCTACTCGCTTTTGGGTTCCGATTAAAGCAGACACTATGGTGTCAACTGCATCTTGGTGTTCCAGTACCTTGTTCTCAACTTGTTCACCACGTGACCAAAAGTGCTGAGAAATGGCACCTTCGAAGAGCAGGCGCACAATTATTCGTTCGCGTCTCTTGCTTAGCCAAGACTCTCTTGCGAGTTCTGGGTAAGCGGGAGCAAAAAACACGCCCTCCCGGGAACGCCTAGTCTGTTTCCGTCGGCCTTGTAAAGCCCAAATAACTGCCCTTTCGGCAGGACTAAATACTGGCCGGTTGTCAGAATCACGAAGGTCAGGTGTCAATTCCCGTGTCTGCATCTGCCTATCTCTATCTTCGGAGTAAAAGACATCCCGGAACATTTCCAGCACCAATATCTCTGGGGCTAAGCGCATTCCGACAGATGGAACTGACAGGAACCCCTTGGCCCCTGGTCGCATCTTCGGCTCGTTCTGATGCTGGTCTATTTCATTGAGATTGGGGTTCGGCACTCACATCGACCTCTCCGTCATAGCGTGTCAGTCGGTAACACTCGTTGTCCGCATGGATCATGATACTTACATAAGCAGGTACGAAAGCATATTCACTCTTGGCCGTGGCACGGCTCTTCGCGTCCATCGCTTCGCTGAGCAAGTCACTCGGGATGCATCTAGGATCCAGAGTCCCAGTGGCACGCTGTATGAGCCAGATATACATGGGAGCGGCAAGGGACGTGTAGTCAGGTGCATCCCCAAATCTTACTGCTATGGCTAGGCTTCCCGAGGCTGGGCTCGAGCTCACTTTTGGACGCATATGTTGATCGACCCAGAGTCCACTGACTCTCGCATTGCCAGTTAGCGAAATGCTTGTGACCCCATCGCCTTCACCCCTGTTTAGCAGCTGTTCTACCATGTCCTCAAGTTCTTGCAGCCTCCTTCTTTCGGTAATTGTCCTGCTGTCATTGTCTTTCCCCAGCAGCTCAAGCAATTCTGAGAAATCGTCGATTTGTTCGGCGAACAGAGCGATGCCTTCATGCAATACACCATGATGAAGAGTGAACTGTGAGCTCCATCTCCTGACTGCCCAATATGAGGCGGCTGATTGATGTGAAGGGATATTCTCTGCAAGTGCTTCGAGTTGAAACCATACTTCACAACATTTCTTGTCGAGCTCGGAGACAAATGGAGTTGTCAGTTCGGCAATATGTTGGTAATTGCCATCCCATGAATCGTAGAAGGACCAAGGCAGTGGCCCCTGGATCGGGTCAAGATTACAGAACACCCCATCTTTGCCCAATAGGCGCGCTACGCCAACATCACTGGACGGTGCGGGATCTTCGAGGACGCGCTGAATTGCAGTTGCAGCAATGCATTGGGGGTCAGGCAGCGAATGCCAAAGTGCCTCGAGGGCTCTCAATTGTTCAGATTGAATTACACCTTCAGGTTCCAGACCGCGAGGAAACATCGAAGAGAATAGGCACATGTACAATCGTCGCGAAGCGAGCCCAAAGATATCTTCTTGCCCCCACAGTCTTCGGACCCAGGCACATGGGTGCTCGGAATTATAGTCACAAGCACACCCCGCCAACATAAACGAAATTGCTGCCAATGCTTCTCGAAAAACAACAACCTGTGAAGAAAGGACTTCTCCTCTAGAAAACACTTGCAGTACTTTTTCTCGACCGGCTTCATAGGCAAGCCAATCTCGGTTTGCCTTGAACGGACAGACAGTAGAAACATCGCATGACTGGCAATCTTGCCATTTCTCGGGTTCAGTTGCCCGCTGGATAAGGTCATCGAAAATATGGCTCTCCCCCAGCAGCAGGCTACGATCGTCAAGGAAGGTCGCATCGGCAATCAGGGATCCGAATGCCCTTCTTTTTCCACCTGATTCAAATACCCCGTTAAATAGTTGCTCATCTCCGTCTTGAATGGCCAGTTTCTTAAGGATTGCCTTGTGCCAAGCTTGTTGATTAAGCGAAGCATCAAGGTAGGTGTCGCGGTAGGCTTTCTCGATAACGCCGCGATTTGTGCAGACTATCAGAGAGATGCCCAGCTCCCACGCGAAAGCCAACGTCTCTATTAAATCCTTTGCAGGATCAACATCGGGGCTATAGGGGTTCCTAACGACGGATGCATCTTGGACAATCCGCACTGACACGAATTCCTTATCTGGTTCATATACATCCAGAGAATATGGGACCGAAGTACTATCAAGGTCCTGAATCCTGATGCCGTCTTCGTCAACAACTGCGCAGCCCTTTTCCTCGATGAACTTGCAGACGAGTTGGCCAACGGCAGCAGATTTACCGTTACCCGGTGAACCAACGAAGAAGTGCCAGTGACCTACTTCGTTGCCTGTACCTACGATGCAGCTCTCAGCGAGATCAGCAACCACAGAATCAAGTTCTGTGCGTACTTCGAGTAGGGGCTTTGCCTGTATCCAGTTCGTAGGAGCACTTATTGCCTGATCGCCATCTTGTTGGAGGCTAAGTAGTTCTTCTAAGAAGGGATTACGATCTTCGGCTGTAGGTGGCACACCCGCTCCTCTACATCAAACCGCTCGATCACAATGTCTTTTCCAATTCGAGAAGAAGGGCGTCTAGTCCTACGCCAATGGCTTCTGCTAAGAGAGGTGGCACTGCATTTCCGACTTGAGTGTATCTCGGACACTCCTGCGTTCGCTTCTTACCGCCAGTTGTGTATTTCCCTTTGAACTCTAGCCAATCGGGAAAAGATTGAAGCCGCGCATGCTCCCGCACCGTGTGAACACGTGGTTCTGCGTAGTGGAGAAGGTCGTCAGGTAGTGTTGTCAACGTATGTGATGGCTGCTTAGGTGCAAGGGGCACAATAGCGTTCTTCTTTATGCCTAAGCGTTCTCGATCCTGGTTGGAGAGTTGTACTCCCTTCCTGCAAGTCTCGAGGATTTGCTCGAAATGCTGGATAGTCTCTGGTCTGTGATTGACGAGCCTAAGGCTATCCATTGGTTGCCCGTTGAGGGAGCCGTGCATCAAACGCTGATAGGCTGATTCTGGACTGTCATAAGCGATTTGGTTGAATCCAGATGGCGATTCAGGGTCATCGCATTTGACTAGCGATTTTCCCTTCGTCCTCAAATCAGAGATAGCCTCCTCTACGCTAACCGAACCCGCCACCGGAAGTCCGCGAGCCGTAAGAAAGCCAACACGCTTCGACTCGAGAATGTCAAAGAAGTTGATACTGCAATCCTTTGTTAGCAAGTCTCGACGAATGCCTAGCGTCAAATATCTCGGTCGCAACTGTGGAACACCAAAATCGCAGGCACGCACGAGTGCCTGTTGTGGCTCATAGCCATGCTCGACTAGTAGTTCTTTTATCCTATCTGCATAGCTTCTGGGTGCTCGTCCTTTTCGGCCGTTTTCAAGCCATTCTTTTCGACCGTGTCCAATGCTGAACCCTTGGACATTCTCAAGAAACACGAGTTCTGGTCTGACAAGGTCAACTATTTCCATGTGTTTCGTGAAAAGTTGGTTTCTTGGATCATCCGCCTGCCTCTGACCCGCGAAGGAAAACCCCTGGCATGGAGGTCCACCAGCAATCAGGGTGACAGAACCTTGTATTTTCGCGAGTTGAGAGCGGTACGTTGATAGAAAACCATCAACGTCAATTGCCTCAATCGGCAGCCAGTCTGGCCATTCAAACCCTTCCATAGGTGGCCTTCGCGAGTTCGCATCAACAAGATTGTGACGAAAGGTCCTGAAGGCATCGGAGTTCTTTTCGATCGCAAACATTCCCTGCCAGCCCGCTTGTAGGAGGCCGAGAGACAGTCCGCCGCAGCCTGAAAAGAGGTCGATGAATGTCATTGGCAACCGAGAGGATCTGCCGGTTTCGAGCGAGCTTCCAGACCCGAAGATCAGCTCTCGAATAGCAGGAAATGTGAGACCGCGCACCAGTGCGACTAGGTGTTGCAACTGATTATTCACGAAGGCCCCCATCCTGATTCACCATTTTGGAATTACCAGTAAGTATTATACTTGAGATCAGTGACACATCCGAGCGAATATTGCTTAGCTTCTTTCATCCGCAATATCCTTCTTCGGGCACATGGATACAGATTCAGTGGCTCTTGTCGGCCTGGCGTACTCTAGGCCATGACTCCTCCGGGATCATCTTGGTGTTCCGGATAGCAGTAGACAAAGGTAGAAATATCTCCTGGCTGAAGGCGCTTCGAAGCCCTCTCTCTGGCAGTTCTGAATCAAGAGCTGTTAGATATACGTTAGATTGGCGGAAATCGTGACCTATATTTACCATTTGCCTGGTTAGCTAGAATCCGCTTAACCACGCGGATAAACCCTGGTGGGCCCAGCTGGACTCGAACCAGCGACACGCGGATTATGAGTCCGCTGCTCTGCCAACTGAGCTATGGGCCCGTCGTGTTACAGGGCAACATTTTACCTTGTTTGAGGTAATTTGAAAGGCGGGGCCGGCCGCTTCTGCGTCGTGGGTCGGCCGGCTATTCCGGCGTGTAATCGCCGATGGTGAACTCGAAGCAGGCGCCTGAGTCGTTGTAGGCGCGTATCGTCCCGCCGTAGAGCGTGACGATCTTCTCGACCGTCGCGAGGCCGATGCCGGAGCCGCCGGACTTCCCTTTGAAGAAGGGATCGAATATCTTCCAGAGGTACTCGTCAGGGATGCCGAGGCCGTTGTCCCTGACCAGGTAGGTCTTCATTCCTCCGTTGGTGCTGCCGTCGATCCGCGTTATCTCGAGCGCCGGCTCGTCGCACTGGCAGTGCTTGATGCAGTTGCCGATGATGTTCGTGAAAAGCTGGTAGAAATGAGTCGGCGAGCCGGTGACCGTACCGAGGTCGTCGCCCACCACGATATCTATGTGCCTCTCCTCTATCGCGCCGGCCCGCTCCTGCAGCACGCGTTCGACGATGCCAGCGATGTCGACCTGGAGGAGTGAATCCGGGGTCTGCCCGGCTTCGGCCAACGCAAGCAGGTCGTCGATGAGGGCTGAAGACTTCCACACGTTGTCGTCGATTATCTGCATCAGCATCGCGACCTTGTCTTCCTCATCTTCATATTCGAGTTTCTCGAGGACGATCTTCAGCGTGTCGGTCGCGAGGACCGTTGACGCGAGCGGGCCCTTGAGGTCGTGTGAGACGGTGTGCGCGTAACCTTCCAGCTCCTGGTTGATGCGCTTGAGCTCTTCTTCCGCGCGTTTCTGTTCGGTGATGTCTTTCACCTGGACGACGATCGCTATCTCCCTCCCCGCCTCATCCATCACGGACGAGCGGGAGACGGACACCGGAAACTCCGCACCGTCACGGCGTCGATGGGTGTGCTCGCCGTCGATCGAGCTGTCGCCGATCATCGAAAGCTGGCTGCCGAGCAGCTCTTCTTCGGGGTAGCCATAAGTACGCAGCACCGAGCTGTTGACGAAGGTGATGTTCTCTTCGAGGTCGGTGATAAGGATGCAGTCGGGCGCGCTCATGACGGCGTGGCCGAGAATCCTGCTCGACTCCTCGGTCTCCTTGCGGCGGATGGCGCTCTCGACCGCGATGGGCAGGACCTGCAGGTAGTTGCGCTCCTGGTCCTTGACCAGGTAGTCGTACGCGCCGGCCTTCATGGCGGCAACGGCGATGTCAGTCTGGTTCGTGCCGGTGATCAGGATGACGGGCGCCTCGGGCTTCTGGTTGATCACGTCGAAGCCCGTGCCGTCACCCAGGTTGAAGTCCAGGAGTATCGCGTCGAAATCGCCGCGGGACAGCTGTTCTGTCGCTTCGGCCACCGAGGTCGCGACACTGACCTCATACGACAGTGACTGCTTGCGGACTGAGCGCTCGAAAGCCATCCGATCCACCTCGTCGTCCTCGACGAGTAGTATCTTGAGCGGGGTATCGTCGCCCATCACTCCGGCAGCTCCGAGAGAGTCCAGTAGAGGTTGATCGCTTTCACGACGTCAACGAACTGGATGTAGTCGACCGGCTTGATCATGTATCCGGCCACGCCCAGGTCGAAAGTGTTCAGGCGGTCCTGCTCGTCCTTGGAGGTTGTCAGCACGACAACCGGTAGCCGCTTGAGATCATCATCCGCTTTGGCGACCTTGAGAAACTCGACGCCGTTCATCTTCGGCATGTTGAGGTCGAGGAGAATGATGCCCGGCCTCACTTTCGAACTGTCATGAAGATACTCGAGCGCTTCCTCGCCGTTCTCGGCGAATATGAGCGGATTGGTGACGTGGATCTCCTTGAGGGCACGCTCCACCGTCATCCGATCGACCTCGTCGTCCTCGACGAGCATTATCGGTCTGTCCGATCTCATGACATCCTCCCATTCGGCCATGTTCTCTAGTCCCTCGGTAGTGTGAAGTAGAACGTCGCGCCTTCTCCGAGCTTCGACTCGAGCCAGACCTGCCCGCCGTGCATCTCCACGATCTTCCTGACCAGCGTGAGGCCGACCCCGGTACTGTCCTTATCGTATCCGGCCTGCAGCGTCTGGAAAATACCGAATATCTGCCCGTGGTATTTTTCGTCGATCCCCGGTCCGTTGTCCGCCACCGCGAAGGTCCACGAGTCGCCCATGTCCTGCGCCGAGACTGTGACCTTGCCGCCGGTCTCGCGGTCAATGAACTTGACCGCGTTGCCGACCAGGTTCTGAAACACCTGGCCGAGCCTGGTCTTCTCACCTCTGACGATCGGAAGCGGCTCGATCGCCACCTCGATGTTCGGCGGCACGGCCAGCAGCTCGACGACCGAAGGAACGAGCTCGCTCAGGTCGACGGTCTCGGTCTCCTCCCTCAAGCGCCCGACCCTCGAGTACTGGAGGATGCTCTCGATCAGGCTCTCCATCCTCTTCGCGCGGTCCAGCAGCAGGTCGAGCTGGCGGCGCCCTTCGTCGTCGAGAACGTCGGAGTAGTCGGCCGCCAGCCAGTTGGCGAGCGAGCCGATGCCTCTCAGCGGGGCTTTGAGGTCATGCGAGACGACGTACGCGAAGTCGTTCAGCTCCTTGTTGGCGCTCATCAACTCGCGGTTGAGCTCTTCCTGATTCTGCTCGGCGATCCGCCGCTCGGTGATGTCGCGGCCGAAGATGACCATGTAATCTTCGCCCTCGAACTCGAAGAAGTTAAACGATGCGTCGATCGGGAGACTCTCCCCGTTCCGGCGGACGGCGGTAGCCTCGAACCTTAGCATCTTCGCTTGCTCGAGGACCTCCCAGATCTCCTCCCAGTGTTCCGCCGGGAAGTTCAACATCACGCGGGAGACCGACGTCCCGGCCAGCTCGTCCTCGTCGTAGCCCAGAAGGGAAGCGGCCGCCCTGTTGGCATACGCGATATGTCCGTCAGCCGCGACCCTGACGATCAGGTCCATCGCGGACTCGATCTCGAACTGTGTGAGGCGCAGGCGCTGCTCGGCGATCTTCCTCTCGGTGATGTTCCTCGCCAGGCCGTAGACACCGGCGGGCCGGCTCTCCTCATCACGGATGAAGCTGACCATGCACTCGAAGCTGATCCTGCGCCCGTCTTTGTGCAGGAAGTCGGTTTCGAGGATCCGGTTCCTGTGGGGGTCACGCTCCGCGTCGTGGCCGAGCTCCTCGGCGAGCAGCGATATCAGGTACTCGAATGACTCCGGCGTGACCTTCTGCTCGATGGTCATGGTGTTCCACTCTGCTTCGGTGTAGCCGAGCAGCCTCTCGACGGACGGGCTCACGTAGATCGACTTCGTGTCGATGCCCATTATGAACGCGAGGTCCTCCATGTGGTCGGCGAGGAACCGATACTTCTCCTCGCTGGCCCTCAGGCGCTTCTCGGCGTTCATCCTTTCAGATACGTCCGTGGTCGTACCTTCCAGGTAGAGGATGTTTCCCTCCGGATCGCGTACGAGATGGGCGTCCAGGTTAACCCAGAGGGGGGAACCGTCACGGCGTCTGAACCTTACATCCATTCCGCGGATGACTTTGTCCTGGACAAGCAGTCGCTTGATCTCCTGCCGGTCCGCGGGGTCGTAGTAAACCTGCCCTGCGATGTCCGTGACCTCTTTTTTCATCTGTTCCGGAGAATCGTATCCGTACATCCTGGCGAAGGCGGGGTTGATATCCCTGAGGGTGCCTTCCATAAAGCTCTGGAAAATGCCCTCGGTGGCGTTCTCGAATATCTGGCGATAGCGCTCTTCGCTCTCGCGCAGAGCCTCCTGAGCCTTCTTGATAGCTGTCATATCCCTTCCGACGCCCGTGACGTACACAGGCTCACCATCCTGATCCCTGACGAGCGTCGAACTGAAAAAGTAAGGCACCACCCTGCCGTCTCTTGTCACCGGCTCGGCCTCGATCTGAGCCGATCCATTGGCCATCAGCTCCTGGAGGAACTCCAGTTGCTCCTGCTGCCCCGTGTCCCCGAAGAAATCGAGGACGGTCATGCCCGCGAGCTCCTCGTCGGTGTAGCCCGAGACCTCCCTGAAGGCCTTGTTCCAGCGGACGAAGCGGCCGCCCTGCTCGACGCTCAAGACATAGAAGATATCTGACAAAGAATCGATGACGTTCTTAGTGAACTCCTGCTCGTCCCTGAGCAGGCTCTCGGTCTTTCCGCGTTCCTCGATCTGCTGGAGCAGCTCCTCGTTGATGTCCGAGAGCTGGCGGGTCCGCTCTTCGACCCGCGCCTCGAGCTGGTCGCGAGACTCCCGCAGCGCCTCCTCGACCTCGACCCGTTCGGCGGCCATCGTGTTCATCGTCGCAGCGAGATCCCCGATCTCATCCCTGGACTTGACGTCGACATGGAAATCGCCACCTTCGCCGAACTCCTTCGCCGCGTCACGAAGGTCGACGACAGGCTTTACCACGGTCCTGGCGACCATGAAAGCGCCTACGAGCGCCATGAGGACGAGAAGACCGCCGGCAGTGGCGACTCCGGCAGTAGTCCACTGTGTGGTGGAGGTGATAGAGCCCGCGTCCTGCCTGAGAGCGGCAGTCTGGCTCGCGACCTCACCCTCAATGGCTACTTTCAACGAATCCTGGGCGGAAGCGCCTGCCTTGGTCTCGAGCAATGCCACCGCTCCGGCGATGTCGCCTGAGCCGATCATGCCTTCCGACCTGGTTATCGCGCCGGACACATCTTTGAATTGCTTCTGCATGCCATCGACGAGCCGCACCGATCCCTTGCCCTGTCGCTGTTCCGCGTGGCTTTCCCAGCTGCCGAGGGCTTCCGTAGCCCGGTCCGCGGATTCACTCGCGTCCTGCCCGCCTGTCTCACCTGTGACGGCAGCGGAAAAAGCCGACTCGATCAGGTTGTTGTAGTTACGCGCGAACTGCTGCGCGAAGATCGTGTTGGCAGAATGCTCCTGCATGCTTTCGACGTTCGAATTGATGCCTGAAAAGCGCATCAGCGGGTCGCTGTTGACCGCCCCCCACAAGTTGTCCAGGTACCGGGTGAGCTGTGCTTCTTCTTCGGGCAATTGCTCGTCGATGTTTGTCTCTACCGTCGTGCCCGGGCCTCCGTCCAGAGCCTGCTCGAAGTTCGCCATGGCCGCGTCCCGTTTTCCATCGCGGGCAAGCGCGATCGACCAGTCACACGCGTCACTGACTTTTCTAAAATTGTCGCTGGTCGAGTTCAGCATCTCCAGCTCCTCGGCGTGCTCGGCGGGAGGATCTCCCTTGTGAGCCTTCTCCGCCTTGATCCAGCCCGAGATGCCGGCGCCTGCCTCCTGCTTTGCGGACTCGTACTGGCGTTCGTGGTCCGCGAGTCCCGTGGCGATGAAACTCGAGCACTGCCTGAGCAGCCTGCTGTAATTTCGGGCGAAGCTCTCGGCCGCGATCACCTCGTCCAGGCCCTCGTTGACCTGCTCCACGTTCTTCTGCACGTGGCCGAACGGGACCAGCAGTAGCGCGAGGATCAGGATGAGGACGACAACGGCAGGAAGTATCAGGAGATAGAATTTTGACCTCAGTGCAAGCTTCACTTTTCGCCCGCTCAACTTTCTATGGAGGAAGCGCCTGCGTTCCGCTTCACGGCTTGTTTAGTCTTTGACGATGATAACCCAGCGTGCGGGTCCCAGGGATGTTTTTCGACAAAGTCCTCAAAGCGGAACGACCGGGGCAGACTCTGCGATTGTCGAACGGGTTTAAGCATTTCAAAGAGCCGGCACTATTCGGCCTCATAGAGCGGAAGCTCGAAGGTGAACGTAGAGCCTACCCCCTCCTCGCTCTCGACCCTGATACTGTCGCCGTTGGCCTCGATCAGCCCTTTGCTTATGGAGAGGCCCAGGCCTGCGCCCCGCTCCCGGGAATCGGTCGATAGATGCAGCTTCGAGAACTTCTTGAAAGTCTCCTCGAGCATACGCTCGGGAATGCCGCGCCCCGTATCCACGACCCGCACTCTGTGGACCTCGTTCGGATCGATGAGCGAGGCCGCGGCGGCGGTCTGGTACTTGCGGGCTTCGTAATACTGGTCCCGCTGGAAATCGGCGATGCGGTTGGTGATTATCAGCCCGCCGGTCACGACGAGGGCGAGCAGGACGGCCGAGCAGACGGCCCTGATGACTGTCGCCCTTACCACCTTCCTGTGCCCGGTCTTCGGTTTGCTCTTCGTCTCTGCTATCGAAAAACCGGTCTATTCCTCGGGGTCTTCGGGGGGCGTTCGCTTCTCCACCGCGGTCTGCAGCGGCATCTCGAAGAAGAAAGTCGTCCCCGACTGCGTGCTCTTGAAAGATATGGAGCCGCCCATCTTCTCTACCATCGCCTTGCACAGAGCGAGGCCCATGCCGGCGCCGCGCTCCGCGGCACCACCGGGCGCGTGAAGTTTCTTGAACTTCCTGAAGACGTCCGGCTGGAAATCCATCGGTATGCCGCGGCCGGTGTCTTTGACCTTGAAGGCGAGGACGTCGTCGGAGCGCTCGAGCGCCACCTCAACCCCTCCGGTCTTCGTGAACTTGATCGCGTTGGACACCAGGTTCTCGAGCACTCTGAGGAGCGCGTTCTGGTCGATGATCGCGTCGATCGGGTCTTCAGGGATAGAGGTCTTCAGGAAGAGCCCTTTGTCCGCGGCGAGCGGCTCGAACAGTTGCGCGGTCATCTTTACGGCGGTCCGGGGGTCGTATTCCTGGGGCTTGAGGACGAGGTCGCCCGCCTCGATCCTGGTCAGGTCGAGGAGGTTGTCGACGAGGTCGACCAGCCTCCGGGTCCCGTTCCTCGCCACCTCGAGAAGCGTCCGCTCGTCCTGGTCAAGCTTCGGGTCAAGCGATTTGTCCATGGTCTGGACGGCGACGTTTACCGCGTTGACCGGCCCGCGAAGCTCGTGCGATGCGAGCTGGATGAACTCGGACTTCATCTGGTCGGCCTTGACCAGCTGATCGTTCAGCCGGACTATCGAGTGCTCCATCTCCTCCCGCAGCGCCAGGCGGCGGTCGCGGTTGTAGCGCCAGAGGACCCACTGGATGCCGAGGAGCGCGACGAGCAGGCAACCGAGGATATCGAAGATCAACCCGAGGTGCCGGACCTGGTTGGCGGAAGCGAGTGCCCTCTCGACGTCGACGTCGGTGCCGAGAAGTGCAACCGGCTTACCGCCGCCGTCCTTGATGTACGCGGTTGCGCTTATCCAGGTGCCCCAGTGGTCCGTCACCGGCCCTTCTATTATCGCGCTGCCGTCCGTCTTTCCATTGAAGGCGTTGAAGTCCTCAGGCTTGGTCTCTCCATATATCTGGCCGGGCGGTGAGTACTCGGTTGACGTCGGGTCTTCCGCGTCGACCAGGAACATGAGCTTGTCGCCCTTGCGATCCGGGCGCATGAGATAGATATAGCGGACGTGAGGATCCGAAGCCTTGACCCTCACGAGTTGCGCGCGCAGCCGCTGGTAGGCGGGTGTCCCCAGGTCGGCAGGTGTGCCCTTGAGCGCCTGGACGTCGGCCACGTCTATCGAGGCCGCCGCGGTCGTCGCCTGTACTGTGCGCTGGTTGAAGTAGTTGCGCCGCTGGTCGTTCGCGATGCGGTTGGTGAGGAGGATGCCGCCGACGAAGAGCGCGGCCACGATCACCGCGACGAAAAAAACCCGTATGACTGCAGCCTTTTTGATGTTCAACCTGGTTCCCGGGTCCTGATTCCGAGCAAAGTGACCGGCCGCCCGGCCCTGACAACTATATCATCGACATCTGCGCGTCCTTTGAGCATCACACCGTTAGACGATAAACGGCGGCGGTTTCGCACAGTTCGCGAAGTAATCTCGGGAAGCCAGGTCATTCCGGTCCGAGGACAGCGCGGTTAGTCGTCACTCCGAGGAGCCGAGGTCCGGTTTGCAGTCCTGGCAGAACACTGCGAGCAGGACTGCCGCCGCGGCCGCCATTCCCGCGCCGAAGACGAAGGGCAGCGCGGCCAGATTTCCGCCGGCCTGCCACATGACGCCGAATATGACGCTCGCGAACAACTTGAATATCCCGTCGGTCATCTGGTATGCGCCGAAGGCCGTGCCTTTCATCGATGGAGGCGCGAGGTCCGCGACGTATGCGCTCAGGACGCCGGTGGTGAGCCCGTAGAAGACGCCGTACGCGGCCATCAGCAGCCAGACGAAGACGAGCCGATGGGCGAAGCCGAATCCGACGTAGATCAGCGCATACAGGACGAACCCCGCGAGTAACGTCTTCTTCCTGCCTATCCGATCGGAGAGCATTCCCCCCGGCGTGGAGACGATGCTGTACACGATGTTGAAGACCATCCAGAGAAGCGGTATGAAGTAGGGCGTCATGCCCAGCCTCTGCGCGCGAAGCAGCAGGAAGGTGTCGCTCGAGTTCCCTAGCGAGAAGACCGCGACCACCAGCAGCAGCATCTTAAAGTTGCGCTGGAAGCCCGAGAGGCGCAGCCCGGAAAAATGCGCCTGGCCCTCTCCCATCTTCTCTTTCAGTACGAAGACGATCAGTACGACCGCGATGGCCCCCGGGATGAACGCGGCGAGGAACACCCAGCGGTATGCGGCGTTCCCCGAGCCGCGGAGCAGGTACATCATCAGGAAGGCGATGCCCGGCCCCACCACCGCTCCGAGGGTGTCCATCGCGCGGTGGAAACCGTAAGCCTTGCCCCTGATCGACGGGTCGGTCGTCTCGGAGATCATCGCGTCTCTTGGAGCTGTCCGGATCCCTTTGCCGACCCTGTCCGCGAAACGCACGAGCAAAACCTGCCACACCGAGTCTGCCGCGGCAAAGAAAGGTTTGGTGAAAGCCGAGAGTCCGTAGCCCGCCAGGATGAGCGCCTTCCTGCGGCGCAGCCTGTCCGAGAGGTAGCCGGAGAACGCCTTCAGGACGCTCGCCGTCCCTTCCGCGATGCCCTCCAGGATGCCGAGCGAGATCGGGCCGGCGCCGAGCGCGATTGTCAGGAAAGAGGGGAGCAGCGGGATGATCATCTCGGACGACATGTCGGTGAAAAAGCTCACCAGGCCCAGTATCTTGACCGTGCGGCTGAGCTTCGCCCTGACGCCCGTGCCCTTCGTCTCTGCCCTGGCGGCCCCGCGGGGCAGCTCGGCCGGAGGCATGTCGTCCGGGTAGGAAAGGTCTACGATCTCTACCGGCTCTTCGGCCTTCTTTTTCCTGTCACGATCCCTGGCCACGCTGACCACCCGTGCCCTTCTTCTTCCGCTCCGCCCGTGGCTTGATGGTGCCGGTCGGTGCCCCTTCGATCACCTCTGCGACCAGCTCCGTTATCTTCTCCCGCGCCGCTCCTAGCGCTTTTCTCCCCGCCGGCGTGATCGTGTAGAACTTGCGCCTGCGGCCCTCGACTATCCTCTGCTCCATCTTCAGGTATCCGCGGCTCTCCAGCCTGTGCAGCGTCGGATAGAGCGTGCCGGAAGAGACGTGGTAGCCGTGCGTCTCCAGCTCGCGGGCTATCTCCGCGCCGTATATCTCGTGCTTTGCGGCGTGATAGAGGATATGGATCTTTATGAACCCCGAGAAGAATTCCCGTTCCACTCTCTGACCTTCCTCCTGATATCGGCTTCCGATATCGGTACAGGATATTAGTCGGACGTCCGAACGTCAAGCGGGCCGCCGCAAGTTCGTTGCAGTGCAACTGCACCGCGCATAGAATAGAGTCCTCAGAGGAGTCGCGGGGAGCGGACCTTGCCAAAGGAGCGCTTCCGGCTTTGTACCTGGAAGTTGGTGTACGAGGATGCCCAAGCGCGAGGCGCGGCCCAAAAGGGTGGCGGAGGGTCCGGCGGGGAAAGTCGAACTGGGCTTCGACGCGGTCGAGAACTACAAGGCGCGGCTCACCAAAGGCCTCCTGGGCGTCGGGCTCGGCGAGGGCCCGATAGTAGAGATCCTGAATTACCGCACGAAGAAGGTGCTTCGCCGCGAGCTCTTCGACGACGACGCCACCGCCCGGGTCGAGCTCAAGCGGATAAGGGACGACATCAAGAAGCTCTCCACAGAAGATTTCCGCAGGAAATACCTCACGCCGCCTTCGTAGGAATCGGTCGAGCCGCTACCGGCCGGCCTCTTTCGAGACCATCTCGCTGACGTTGATAGCGCTCTCCCCCGCCATCTCCGTCCCGATGCCCCTGCCGCCCGCGTCGGCGCCGACCACGAACAGCCCCTGCAGCGGGAGCTTCGGGCTCGGCCTGTTGACCCCGACCTGGCGGAAGTCCTGCGAAAGCCCGATGACCTCGCCGAGATCGCGTCCCGAAATCCTGGCCACGTAGCTGACGTCCGTGCGGATCTTCCATACGGTGTGCTCGTCGATGCCCGGGTGCAGCATGCTCATCGTGGCTTCGATGCGGTCGAGGACCTGTTCGCCCAGCTCCTTGTGCTTCGTGCTCGGCGGCACCAGCGCGCCGGCGAGGACCAGCTGGCAGCCGGGGGGCACCAGCCCGGGGTCGGTGATAGATGGTACCGGATAGAAGACCCCCACGTAGTTCTCGGTCATCTCCGGGTCGGTCATGTCCGGTATCCAGAGCGTCATCGGGTCCTTCACTATCTCCGCGTCCAGGGCGTACTTGACGCTGACCGCGCCGTAGGAAGACTTCAGCGACATCGCGTGTGACACGTACTGCTCGTCGAGGTGGTCTTCGACCATCTTCACGGTCGGTTGCAGGCCCATGTTCGATATCACGAAATCGGCGGGGATGAACTCGCCGTTCGCTGTCACTCCGGTGACGCGGCCGTCCTCGACCTCGATCGACTCGACCGTCCGCTCGTAGTCGATCGTGCCTCCCATCCGCTCGAGCGCGGCGATGTAGGACTCCGCGATCGCGCCGACGCCGCCGACCGGGTAGCAAAGGGAGCGGTTGGCGGCCATGTTGGCGAAGCAGTAGATGAACTCGCCCGTCGAGCCGGTGAAGTACGTGACGACGATCAGCATCCCGCAGGTGCTGTTGATCATCTGGTGGAAGTTGGTGTCGTCGGTATACCTGTCCACGAACTCCTTCAGAGGCAGCTCGTCCAGCTTCTCGAGCTCCGATAGAGGCCTGGGTGTCACAAGCTCCTTGAAGCATGCGTAGCAGTCGTCGAAGTTCTCGGGCTTCACGCCTACGCCCTCGACTATCGAGGCGACGGTGTCATCGGAGTCATAAGCCTGAGGGTAGTGCGCCACGTTGCCGGCGATGGCGATCCTGTTGCCGTCCTCGATGATGTTGAAGGTCAGGTCAGCGTCGACGTCTCTCTTGATCCGGCCAAGCGGGCCCTTGTCGCCGTTGCCTATCGCGTGAACCCCGGTGTCGTACGTGAACCCTTCCCGGGTGAAGCTCGCGCCCTTGCCGCCCGGAAAGTCGTTCCTCTCCAGCAGCCTCACGTCAAAGCCATTCTTCTGTAGCAGCGCGGCGCAGCCGGCACCCCCGATGCCGCTGCCGATGACCACGACCCTGCCCGCTTCAGTCGCCATCTACAGCTCCTTCCTTGCCTGTCGGCCGCCGGGAGGGCGGCCGCGCAGTAATAATATACATATTGCGAACCCGTTTCGACGGACGGCTGGCTGCGAGACCGGTGGGGCGGGCCCGATTTGTTAGAATTGGTTGGCGACCGGTTCAGGAGCGATGCCAGTTGAACGATCGATTTTCAGCAAGATGGCGCGGGATGCGCGCGAGCGCCGCGAATACGGCACTAGTGATCATCGGGTGTCTCCTCGTCATAATGGCTCCCGTCTGGCTGGGGATCATCGCTCCCGCCCTCAAAGTGGTTGCCGGCGACTTCGACTACGTCTACTTCTACGAAGGCACGCTGAACCTCACCGAATCAGCACAGACGGCCACGCCGATCGCCCTCAAGCAGGTCGTATTGAGCAGGGCCGACCTCTCGAGCCCGAAGGTGTCGGCGGTGAGGGAGCAACTCAATCTTTACAACAAGACAACGCTGGCAGACCTCGACCGCGCGGTCCATTACCTGGCCATGGACAGGAAGACCGGAGAACTGACGAAATCGCGTGGCTGCGAGGCGGCGACCGGTTACTACATCGTGTTCCCCTTCAGCTCCCCCAAGGGCCCGGTGCCCGTCTGGATCGAGCGCGCGAAGACGTCCGTCAAAGCGAAGTTCGTGAAGGAAGACAAGATCGGGGGCGTCAGCGTCTACCGTTACGACCTCGAGTACCGTGACCTTCCCTGCGCGCCGCCACCCGGATTCGGCGAGACAGTCAGGGCGGGCAGCATCGGAGGCCTGCAGTTGCCCCCGGACACCGTCCTTTCCGCCAGCTATTCGGCGACCGGCAAAGCCAGCTACTTCGTCGAGCCGATGATGGGCACCATAGTGGACATCCGAGACGTGGTGGATGACGTCAACTTAAAGGTCGTAGGTCCTGGCTTCCAGGCGATCAGCACGGCATACCGGCTGAACTATACACTCAACAAGTACAGCGTGGGTGTCGCGACGACCTTCGCGAAAGAAGAGCTCTCTAAGCTGCGCCTGCAGTTCGTCTACATGCCGCTCGGCCTGTTCGCCCTCGGTGTCGTACTCGGCCTCATCGGGTATTTCGTAGGTACCAAACCCAAAACCGCTGACACCGATTCTGCTGAAGATGCAAACAGGGGTCAAACCTAAAAACTTGCATTTTCAGAGTGGGCGTTCAGACAAAGATGCAAAGTTTTAGGTTTGACCCCTGTTTGCATGCGCCATATTTGGACCGTGATTCAGGGTTCCTTGTGGCTTAGCCAGAATATGATCTGAAGTAAGAGTCGATCGTTAACAGGGGGCAGACTCAAACCCTGTCGGTGTAGATGTCGAACGGCTGCTTGCCGTAGAGAAAGCGATCGAGGTCTTCGCCGTTGTACAGCTTGATGACTATCCGTCGCAGCTTGCCGCTCAGCGTGTCTATCGCGGTCTTGGTGAGCGGCTGATCGAGAAACCCGCTGAGGTCTATCGGCTTCCCTACCCTCACCAGTACCTTCTTGTAGAGCATGAAACGGAGCGGCCCTTCGTCAGCCGCCGGGTGCTTCACGAAGCTGCCGACGAGCTTGCCGGGAACCGGCGGAAGCTTGACCTCCTCGCGCGGGATGACCGCGGCGGGGATTATCGGGGTGCCGGCCTCGAGAGCTACGCGGGCGAAGCCGGTCCTGAAGTAGCTTATCTTGCTGGAGCGATCCGGCCGCATGAACGACTCGATGCCTTCCGGGAATATTCCTACGAGCTCGCCGCTCTTTAGCAGGTCCACAGCCTCGTCGATCCCCTGCGCGCTGCCCGCGCCGCCTTTGAGCGAGAGCCGGACCATGCCCGTCATGTGGTAGAACGTCTTGACCATCGGGACGACGAAGCCGTGCGAGCCGGCCACGAAGTGGATGTAACGCTCGACCTCGGTCATCAGCGCCAGGGGGTCGATGATCGAGCGGTGGTTACAGATCATGAGCGCCCCGCCGTCCTTGGGCACGTTGTCTGCTCCCTCCGAGTGGATCCGGAAAGCGAGCGACAGCCACGGGCCACAGAAGGTCCGCATGCTCTCGTAAGCAAGCATCTGGTAGACGTTCATAACGCGCACCTGTATCTCATGGTGTCAGGTCTTGAATCTTGAATCAGATAGAGTCTGTCTCGTCTTCCGTAAGCTGCTCATGCAGATTCAAGATTCAAGACCTGACACCATCTAACTAAAGGTTCGTCCGATAAAAGAACGGCGAAGACCGCCGCGTGTAAAGGATAGGCTTTTCGATTGCCCTTGGCAACAAGCTTGGTGCCGGGAGCCGCTTTGTGGTTGACTCTCATGGACGTCGGAAGACAGGGTGGCGGGGCCGGGCTACATGAAAGGACCACCATGAGCGAGGGCTGGAGGAAGACGGCTGCGACCGATCGCTTCGACGACTGGTCCCCGGTGTACGAGCAGGGAGCCTGGTGGCGGCTTTTCTTCAAGCCACTCCGCAACCTTCTGGCCTCGACCATCGGTGACCCGCACGGCTTCGCGGTGCTGGACATCGGGTGCGGCACCGGGGCGCTCCTCAGAAGGCTGGCTGACGGCGGAGCCGTTAAGCTCGCCGGGGTCGACGCGAGCGAAGGGATGCTCGCCGAGGCGCGGAAGCTGGCCGGGGACCGCCCGATCAAGTTCTTCCACTCCCCGGCCCATGAGCTGCCTTTCGACGACGCGACGTTCGACGTCGTGACGACGAGCATCGCATTTCACCACTTCGCGGAGCCGGAGCAGGTCGTGAGGGAGATGGCCCGCGTGCTGAAGCCGGTCGGAAGGCTGCTGATCTGCGACCTCAACGGCGAAAGGTTCGCGAGCAAGGTTATGCTCGCTTACGGGAAGAAAAGGGGCGATCTCCGCCATTTCAAACGCTTCGAAGTCGAGCAGATGATGGTCGACGCCGGCCTTCGCGTGGAGCGCTCGCGGATCGTGCGACGGGTGCCGCCCGCCCACCTGGTCGAGGCCGTCAGGCCGGCAGCCTCCCCGGGTATCGCTGAGAAGCGTTGAACTGCGAAAAGTCGATGTGGCGTCCGACCCGTAAGTGGTATATTTCACGAAACGTGACCGCGTGATCGGAGGCGCATATTTTCTGTCACAACTGCGGCAAAGAAGTAAAAGAAGAGCAGAAGTTCTGCCCGTCGTGCGGCGTCGAGCAGATCGCGCCGGACCAGGGGGCGCCCGTTCCGCCACAGTCCGGCCAGCAACCTCCGCTGCAGCCGCCTTTCCAGCAGCCTCCGCAGCAGCCTCCATACGAGCAGCGGATACCCTTCCCGGTCGGGTTCTCCCAGCCGGGGTCTCCCCCGACGCCGCCGCCCGGGCGCATGTTCCACAAGCCGCCGGGGCAGAACAATCGAAAGAGCTTGTGGATCATCATCGCTATAGTGGCCGCCGTGATCGTGATCGCAGCCGCGATAACGATACCTATCGCCATCAGCAACTCCAACTCGCACAAGACGGCGCCGATCGAGATCGACGGAGAGTCGAACAATCCCGGTAACCTGAGCGGGGAAGCGGCCGCAAGGACCTGCAAGGCCAACCTGCGAACGATCGCAGGCGCGATCCAGGCGTGGTACGCCGAGACCGAGCAGTGGCCCACTTCGCTCGCGCAGATGGCCGCGCCCGGCGAGAACCAGGTCCTGAAGAAGGTCCCGACCTGCCCGTCGAGCGGCAAGTACATCTTCACGACCTCGGCGACCGGAGAGCCGACTGTCAGGTGTACGATACACGGTTCGATCTATTAGCATCCAACAAAAGAGGGGCGGTCCCGGCCGCCCCTCGTTTTATCCTTCTTATCAGGTCTCCCTGACGATCTACAACGCGATGTCAGTTCTCGTTCGTCAGTATCACCACTCCGCAGATGACCCCGCCCAGCCCGCCGAGGTTGTGCGCCATGCCAACCTTCGCGTTCTCGCGCTGGCGGCCGTCCGCGCGCCCCTGCAGCTGCTTCGTGACCTCGTAGATCATGCGGACGCCGGTGGCGCCGATCGGATGCCCGAAGCACTTCAGGCCGCCTGACGGGTTCACCGCCACCTCTCCGTCGATGTTGAAGCGGCCCTCCGCCATCGCCGGCCCGCCGTCGCCCTTCTTGCAGAAGCCGAGGTCCTCCACGTTCAGGATCTCGGTGATCGTGAAGCAGTCGTGGCACTCGGCGAGGTCGACTTCCTTCGCCGGGTCGGTTATACCCGCCATCTTATAGGCCTTCTCCGCGGCTTTGACCGTCGGGCGCCAGGCCAGGTAGTCGAAGTTCTTGTCGTACATCATCAGGTTCGTGTAGGCCGCGAAGCCCAGGCCCTTGATGGTCACGAAGTCATCGCGGTACTTCTTCGCGATGTCCTTCCGGGTGATGATGGCCGCCGCCGAGCCGTCCGATATCGGGCAGCAGTCCAGCAGCCCGAGCGGGCCGCTGATGATCGGGGCCTTCATGACCTGCTCGAGCGTGACCTCGCGCCTGAAGTGGGCTTTCGGGTTGACCGCGCCGTTGAAGTGGTTCTTCACCGCGACGTGAGCCAGGTGCTCCTTGGTCGTCCCGTAGGCCTTTGCGTGACGCGGGAAGGCGAGGCCGAAAGCGCTCGGAGCGGTCAGGCCCGCCATCATGACGGGATGTCCGAACCCGGAGGTCGGCAGGCCGCGGCCGGTCTGGTCCGTGATCTTCTCGACTCCGCACGCGATCACCATGTCGTGCACGCCGCTCGCCACCGCCAGGCAGGCGTTGCGGAAAGCGTCGAGGCCCGAGACGCAGTAGTTCTCGGTGTGCGTTATCGGTATGTCGTAAGTCTTTATCGCGTCGGACAGCGTCGCGCCGGAGAAGCCGGTGAAGGGGTACTGTATCCCTATCCAGCCCGCGTCGAGCTGTCCCGGGTCGATGCCCGCGTCCTTTATCGCGTCGAACGCGGCGATTGTCAGCATGTCGTCGACGCCCCACTCGAAGTTCTCACCGAACTTGGTGGCTCCCACGCCGATGACAGCGACGTCCTGAAGGTCACCCATTATCAATACCCCCTTATCGCACCGGCCGCGTCTTCCAGAAATAATTGTGGAAGTTGCCGCCGTCATGGATCTTGCGGAACGTCAGCTCGATCGGCATGTCGAGCTCTACCTCGTCGACCGTCCTGTCTGTCATCTGCAGGAAGATGCGGCTGCCGTCGTCCAGGTCGCTGATGGTCAGCGTCGTCGGCGGCGAGACGGTCACGTACAGGTTGTCGTTGATGAAGTTCCAGAGCTTGCCCTTGCGGGCCAGCTTCACGTCCTCGTTCTGGTCCGGCGCGTGGCAGTTCGGGCACACGTGCCGCGGCGGGAAGTAGACGGTGTCGCACTCGAGGCACTTCTTGCCGTAGAGCGGCAGGATCGCCTTGCGGTCGCGCCACATCAGTATCAGCGAGCTCACGCCTTCCGGCGCGTCCGTCTTGAGGACTTCCTTGTACTCGAGGAACTTCGCGTAGCTCTCGAGCGGCATCTTCGAGCCGATGTGGCCCTTGATCGCGCGCCGCGGAGCGAGCTTCGCGATCGCGTCCGTGACCTCGAGGAGCATCACTACGTACGAATCGCCGGCGCCGGCGAAGAGGATCTTGTCGCCCGGCTTCGCGTCCTCGAGCGCGCCCGCCAGCATCATCAGGGGCTGCGCGGTGCCGCATCCGCCAACGAACGCGAAAAGCGCGTCCTGGACCTGCTCGGGCTTCAGCTTCAGCGCCTTCGAGACCTGGCCGTGCGAGCGGAAGTCGGGTGCCGCGTAGACGACTTTCGAGACGTCGTCCGGCGCGACGCCGAACTTCTCGACTGCGCCCTTGAGCGCCTGTGCCATGCCCGGCACGTAGCCCTTCGACGCATAGAACCTCGCACCTACGTCGCGGACGACCACGTCGCCCGGCAGCTTCCAGGCGCCCAGGACCTCGTCGTAGGAGTTGTAGATGCCCTTGATCTCGGCGATGACGTCTTTCTTACCGATCAGGACCGCACCGGCCCCGTCCCCGAAAGTCTGCTCGTCGGCCGTCTTCGACTCCGGTATGCGGCACTCGCCGGCCGCTACCAGGATGGTGTCCGCGATCCCGTCTTCCACGCTGCTCGCCGCCACCATCATCGCGGTCGCGCCCGCGCTCAAGGACGACGAGAAGTCCATCGTCACCGAGTCGTCCGGGAGGTCGAGCACCGACGCAAGTATCGTCGCGCACGACTTCTCGACGTAAGGCGCCGATGTAGATGCGAAGTAGGCGCCGCCTACCCCGGTCGCGTCATCGAGGAGACAGTCGCGCCCGGCCTCGACGGCCATTGTCAGCGCGTCCTCGTCGAAGTTGCCCACGGCTATCTCGCCCGGCGCGCCCGGGATACCCCAGCTCTGCGCTATGAGCTTTCTGTCCAGCCGGAGCTTGGGAATGTAGGCCCCGTAAGCCACTATTCCAGCCATAGTTACCCCCTGCTTTGTACCAATACGAAGGCCGCGCGAGCGCGGCCGCGAAAAACGCATGCGAATCATACCAGATTTCAGATCGAAGGCGGTCGCCCGGCGCCGGCGTCTCGGCTACAATCGCTTGAATGGTACTGAAAGCGTTTCTCATATCACTCGCGCTTATATTCGTCGCGGAACTGGGCGACAAGACCCAGCTGACCGTGCTCGCCCTCTCGGCGCGTTTCAAGAAGCCGCTGCAGGTCTTTCTTGGCGCTGCGATTGCATTCGCACTGCTGAACGGCATCGCCGTCGGACTGGGCGAAGCTGGCACTCTGCTGCCCGCGGACCTGATACGGCTGCTCGCCTCCCTGATCTTCGTCGGAGTCGGTCTTGCGTCCCTGAGCTCGGCGAGGATGGCAAAGGAGCGCGAAGAGGTCGAGAAGGAAGAGGACGTCGCGTCGCGCTCCAGCCGCGGTCCTCTGATCACCTCGTTTCTCCTCATCTGCGTGATGGAGCTCGGAGACAAGACCCAGATCTCGATGCTCGCTCTGACAACCAGGTTCAGGTCGCCGCTCTCTGTCTTCATCGGCGGCACGCTTGCCCTCTGGCTCTCGGCGCTGCTGGCCGCCCTCGTCGGTGGCTGGCTGGCGCGTGTCGTCCCGGTGAAGACGATGCGTGCGCTGTCGGGCGGACTGTTCATTCTGTTCGGACTGCTCACCGCATTACATGCGTACTGACCTCGACCCAAAACTGGAATTTGGTACCAGTGCAAACAGGTGCAAACAGGGGTCAAACCTAAAAACTTGCATTTTCAGGGTTGGATCAAGCAAGAATGCAAAGATTTAGGTTTGACCCCTGTTTGCATAAATATGACTTGAGGTTCGAGCACATCGTGAACAGGGTGGCAGAACTCTAAGGTTTACGCGTCACACCAGGCTTCCCAATACTTCAGAGGTCTACCGGTCCTGACTCTCACTGACTTCAACGTAGATGACCGCGGCCGCCTCCACCTGCTTGAGTCTCAGATCCCCCTCACCCAAAGTCTTATCTTGCAAATGGGGTCAAACCTAAAAACTTGCATTTTCAGGGTTGGATTAAGAAAGAATGCAAAGATTTAGGTTTGACCCCTGTTTGCAAGACGTTGAGCCCGGTTGCGGCCGGCTCGCTACACGCTCGCCAGGGCTCGACGAATACGTCGAGCCCGTTGTTCACCCTGGCTGAGTCAGCGTCACAAAGTTGATAGAATCAACGTATGGCTTCTTCTGATGATCAATGCGAGTCGTACATAAACGCGGATGACCTCTTTTACTGGATGGAAGAGGAAGGGGAAGCCGATATCCCGCTGCCGGCACTGTCGATAGAGGTGCCCACCGGGTGCAGGTTCTGTATCTGAGACGACGGCCGGACCGCAGGCGACGGGGAGAGGGGCAGACATGAGATTCGCCAGGCACTACACGCAAGCCGACGCGGAGCAGCTCTTCGAAAAGGGATTCAAGCTGCCGGACGGCTTCATGTTCGGGGTCTCGAACGCGGCCTTCCAGGTAGAGGGCGGCTACAACGGGCCCGGCGAGCCGCTGAACAACTGGGTCCGGCTCGAGAGGTCCGGCAAGGTCGAGCGCTCGGGCGAGGCCGACCACTTCTGGACGGATTACGCAGAAGAGGTGGACCTGGCGAAGAGCATCGGCTGCCGGGGCTTCAGGATGAGCGTCGAGTGGGCGCGGGTCCAGCCGGGATCGTTCCCGCGCAAGGGCTACGTTCCGCCGTTCGACGAGGCGGCACTCGACTCATACGCGGAGATCATCGCCGCGATAATGCAGGCGGGTATGGAGCCTATGGTGACGCTGCACCATTTCACCCACCCTTGCTGGCTGGGGATCGACGCGTGGCTCGAGCCGCAGACTGTCGCGCTGTGGCGGGACTACGTCGAGAAAGCGGTCACACAAATAAACAAAGCGCTCGTCGAGAAACACTCCGCGAGGCCGGTCAAGTACTACATCACCATCAACGAGCCGAACGCCTATACCCTGACAACATACGCGCTTCGATACCTGCCGCACGGAAAAGGCGGCCCCGGCCCTGCCGTCAAGGCGATATGCTCCATGATCGACGCCCACTGCCGCGCCTATGACGCCGTCCACTCTATATATAAGGCGAACGGCTGGGACCGGCCCATGGTGACCTACAACACGATCAACATCTCCGTCTACGAGCTGGACAAGATGATCACCGACCTCTTGAACGCGCGGCACAACGGCGTGCCCCGCGGTGGCCTCGAGTCTTACCTTGCCAACGGCAGGGACGCCTGGGACGCGGAGATCGCCAGGTGCCCGGACGTGGAACCCGCTCCCGCCATCAACAGGAGGCTGGAGGAGTTCGCCACGAACATGGTCTCCAAGTACGTGACGCTCGACCGGCTGGCCCCCGCTGTCGACGCGATCTACTCCTCCCCCGAGCCGGAGAAGCTCGACTACCTGGCGGTCGACTTCTACGACCCCTTCCCTCGCAACCTCATCAGGTGGCCCGACATGCAGGACATCCGTGAAGGCAGGTTCGGGGTCAACTCGGAACACTGGGAGTGGGTGCTCAACCCGCGGGCCATGTATCACTTCCTCAAGGCGGAGACCATCAACGCGGACGGCATCCCTCTCTGCATAGCGGAGAACGGCATGAGCCACAGGGTCCATGACGGCAACGTGTCCGAGAGACGCGACTGCGCGACAAGAGACGTTTTCCTCCAGTCGTTCATCTATGAGGCGATGCGGGCGATGAAGGACGGCGTGCCACTGTTCGGTTACTTCTACTGGTCGATGGTCGACAACTACGAGTGGGGCTCCTACGAGCCGCGCTTCGGCCTCTTCGCGATGGACCGGTCGAGGAAACCTGCAAGGAGGATGGCGATCGACGTCTGGGGGACTAACGCCGGCGGCGCTTATTCGAGCATAATCGGGGCTCTCGAGAGCGGCGATCCCGGCCGGATCGTTGAAACTATGACAACCGACCTGTGAGGTAGCGGGTTCGAGAGCTTGAACGGCTCAAGCCCGATCCGACATCCCACCGATAAAAGGAACAATAGCGCGCTTCAGCGGTTAGTATCGCCTATTCTGCGGATTGAAACGCGGGTGGAAAATGCTAGAATGTACCGGTGCGGCAGGTGGATGGCTGAATAACCCGGCGACTCTCGTGACAGAACGGGTCTCATCGCTATGAAAAAAACCAGATCGCTTCTCGTACTCACCATAGACGACGACCCGGAGATCGGGGCCGCGATCAAGCGCATGCTCGAGAAGAAGTTCAAGGCGTCGGTCGACCTGGCGCCGGACATCGAAACGGGGCGCCGTCTTCTCTCATCCGCGTTCTACGACCTCGTGACGATCGACTCGAACGCCCTCTCTCTCCTTCACGAAACCGACACCTGGAAGAACAGGCCCGCGGTCATTGTGGTCAGCGGATACACCGAGAAGAACCTGGTCGATGAAGCTCTCGCCCTGGGCGCGCTGGCGTACGTCCCGAAAGACCACAAGCTCGAGGGCAACCTCTCTTACGAAGTCAGAAAGGTCGAGATGGCGATCAACGCGAAGAGCCCCGCGGCCGGCTCGATGACGAAGCTGGAGATGGTGGGCCTTGCGCTGGATAAGATGCAGGACGGACTGGCGATCATCGACCTCAAGGGTCGCTACATCTACTGGAACAAGAGGCTGTGCGAGCTCACCGGGTATTCCGACTCCGAGATAGCGGGAATGACCGTGACCGACATGCACCCTCCGGAGGATGCCGACAGGCTGAGGGAGAGCGTAGAGAAGGTGCTCGCGGGTGAGAGCCTGACGTTCGACACTCATGCGAAGACCAAAGACGGGCGGCTGATACCGTTCCAGATGAAAGGCGACCTGCTGGTCGACGGCGGCGGGGAGCCGCTCGCGATCTGTGGAGTCGGACGCGACGTCTCCGCACAGGCGACAGACCGGGAAAAGATAGAGTTCCAGGCGCGCCTCCTGAACAGCGTCGACTCCGCGATAATCGCCACCGAGCAGGACGGCACGATCACCTACTGGAACAACTTCGCGGAAAAACTGTTCGGGTTCAAGGCGGACGAGGCCGTCGGCAGGAACATCATCCAGGTCGTCAGACCTCACACGCGCAGGCACGCGATCGAGAAGATCCGCGCCGCCGCGGCCGAGCCCTGGTCGGGCGAGCTGGAGCTGGTGCGAAAGAACAAGACCAGGTTCACCGCCCTGATCAGCAAGTCGCCTGTGGTCATCGACGGTGAGGTCACAGGGATCGTCGGCATCGTGGTGGACGCAAGCGAGCGCAAGCGCACCGAGGAGCGCCTGCACTCGATGATCACGGAGACGAACAGGAGGAGAGAAGAGATAACCGCGCTTCTCGAGAGCACGCGCACGGTACTCGAGAACACGGAGTTCGAGGCCGCGGCGAGGACGGTCTTCGAAGTGTGCCGCAATCTGGTCGGCGCGAACGCCGGATACCTGGCCCTCGGCACAGCCGAGCAGGCTTCGCTGGACATGCTTTTCACATACCCGGAGGACCTCATCGCTCTCAGAAAAGGCCACGCGCCGATGCAGGCGATCGGCCCCGCGCTCGATGTGCTGTCAAGCCGCAAGGCGACATTCGTCAACGACTTCATGAAGAGCACTGCCGGGAAGAAGGTCCCGAGAAAGCACGTGAGTTTCGACAACGTCCTGTTTGCCCCGCTGATCGTAGAGAACGAGGCGCGCGGGCTCATGATGCTGGCCGACAAGCCCGGGGGATTCGACAGGCAGGACCTGATGATGGCACAGGCTTTCGGAGAGATCCTCTCTCTCGCATACAGGAACGAGCAGAGCATATCCGCCGTCAAGCTGAACGAGGCCGTCTACCGTGCGGTGGTCGAGGACCAGGTGGAGATGATAACCCGCTGGCAGCCGGATGGCACCCTGACTTTCGTGAACGACGCGGTTGCACGGTTCCTGGGCGTGGACCGGGAGGAACTGATCGGGCAGGTACTTCCTGAGGGCATCCACCCCGATGACGTCGCGTTCGTCTTGAACGAACTCGCGAAGATAAATGTCGAGGACCCGGTGGTAGACATCGAGCACCGCATTCTCGTCAACGGTGCCGAATACTGGACACACTGGACCAACCGGGGGTTCTTCGACGACGATGGCAACCTCGTCGAGGTGCAGGGCGTCGGCCGCGACGTCACCAGCAGGAAGGTGGCCGAGCTCGAGCTCGTCGAGTCCGAGGAGCTGTACCGCGGACTGGTCAAGGCATCTCCGGACGCGGTCGTCCTGACCGACCTCGAGGGCAATATCCTCTACATGTCGGACAGCATGATGGAGATGAGCGGCTATTCAGAGTCGGAGATCGTCGGCAGGTCCGCCACAGATTTCGTGATCTCCACCGAGCGCGAGCTCATGCGGCAGAAACTGGTCGAAACCCTGCAGTACGGAAGCCTGAGCTGCCAGGAATACACCATGAGCCGCAGGGACGGGTCGTGGTTCATAGGCGAGCTGAACGCCACGGTGCTCTACGACTCGCTGGGACAGCCGCGCGGTTTCATCGGGACGATCCGCGACATCACGGAACGGAAGCGCGCCGAGCAGGAGTTGCAGCGCCTCAACATCGAGCTCGAGGGGTACGCGCACGCGGTCTCGCACGACCTCAGGAGCCCGCTGGCGAACATCAGCATGGCCGCCAGCATGCTGGCCGAGATGATCAAGAGCAAGGGGCTCGACGAGGACGGCGAGATCATGAAGGTCGCTCACATCATCGATGGGAACGTCCGTAAATCGAACAAGCTGATAGAAGACGTGCTGGAGCTCGCTGAGGCTTCACAGGTGCCGGTGGAGATCGAGGAGGTCGACGTCTCGGGAATCGTGTCGCGGGTGCTCGACGACAACTGCGTGCTCATAGCCGAGAACAACGTGCTGGTCGAGGTCTCGAGGGACCTCGGGAACCTGGTCGCGAACGACACCCAGATGTACCAGCTCTTCAGCAACCTCATCCGCAACGCGATCATCCATAACGACAACGAGGGCCCCTCGGTAAAGATCGCCCACGAGCACGAGCCTGCCACCGGCGTCCACCGCTACGCGATCAGCGACAATGGGCCGGGCATCCCCGAGGAAGAGTACGAGAACATCTTCGCGCCCTTCTACTCCATGGGGCCGACCGGCGAGAGCGGCATCGGCCTGTCGACGGTCAAGAAGATCGTGACCATCTACGACGGAGACATATCGGTCTCCAACAAGAACGGCGCGGTCTTCGAGTTCACGCTGCGGGACATAGGCATCTAGCCGCGCGCCCGCTCCGATTTCACGGGCCTCCCCGACCGCCGGCCCCGCGGTCTCTCACTGTGCAATACATCGAAGAAACATTTATTATTAGCTGTTCGAGCGGGCGTCTCGCCCGCGCGGGAAACGGCATGGGAGGCTGAGTGCCAGGCCACGATCTCGACAAAGGAATACTCGAGCTCTGGGAGGGCGGACGCGACCGCTACGTCAGGGAGCGCGTCCTCGCGTGCGCCGAGGCGCTTTCGCGCCGCGACTTCTCTGTACTCCCGGTCCCGACCATATCCGAGGCGAACCGGCTCATCGTCGGCGAGGTGAAAAGGACCAGCACGGTCTACTACTGGAAAGAAGCCACACTCCAGGACCTGGGCATCCTCGAGACGCTGTCCGCCAGAGGCAACGCCGTCCGCAGCGTCGTTCCCCTGCTGGTAGGTCGCAACATACGAAGGCGCAGGCGCTCGATGCGGGGTTCCGACTGTTTCGTGACGACGGTCGGAGCCGTGACGATTGACGGAATGCTGGTGAAGCTCGAGCCGGAGAGCCTGCCGGTCTTCTTGCGAGGCGGCGCCCCCGGACAGGTGATAGTCGTCGCCGGTGTCAACAAGATCGTCGACGACCTGGAGGACGGCCTCGCCAGGGCGCGCGACGCGTTCATGCCCCACTACGCGAACCTGCTGGGGCTGGATACGCGGTGCACGCAGGACGAGCACTGCGTCGAATGCGACGAACCCCCGGCCATGTGCGCCGTCTCGACGATCGTGACCAGGAAGCCCGCGGGCGTCGATTTCCTCGTCGTCCTCATCGGCGAGCAGCTCGGATACTGATTCTTTTTCTTCGTCAGTCCAGCCAGGAGGTGGCAGTTGGCCGGAACCGTTGACATGCGTTACCTGGTCAAGGGAAAGGTGAAGCCCGCCAGGAGTTTCGACGGCACAGTGATCAGGTACTCTTCGCGCGGCCGGGGCACGCCGATCGTGGTGTGCAACGGGGTGGCCAACACCACGACTTTCTGGCACGGGTTCGAGGACCACTTCTCGAAGATAGCGCGGGTGATCTGCTGGGACTACCGCGGGCACGGGCGCTCCGACGCCCCCAAGGACAAAGATACCTTCACGATCGAATGCTTTGCCCGCGACCTCGACGCCGTCCTGGGCGCGGCGGGCGTCGAGAAGGCGGTACTGGTCGGCTTCTCGATGGGCGCGCAGGTGATACTCGAGTTCTACAGGAGCTTCCCGGACAAGGTGATGGGGCTCATCCCGCTGAACGGCCCATGCGCGAACCCGCTCGAGGCTTTCGGCTCCTCCGACACGTTCAAGAAGCTCTACGAGACCGTTCTCGGGTACTTCATCGACCACCCGAAGACGCTGACCGCCATCGGCGTGCCGCTGCTCACTTCGCCGATAGCGTGGCCGGTCGCCAAGCTGGTCGAGGTCGACAGGCACAGGGCAACGCGCGAGGATATGGAACTCTACTTCGAGCACATCGCGAAGATGGGCTTCGACGACGAGCTGCGCTCGGTGCTCGGGATGGCGAGGCACTCCGCGGAGGACGTGCTGCCTTCGGTGAAGGTGCCGACGCTGGTCATCGCCGGTGAGAAAGACGGTATGTGCCCGAGGCACATCGTCGAGCGGATCTATGAGGGCGTGAAGGGCGCGGAGCTGTTCGTCGTGCCTGGCGGGACGCACGCGACGCTGATAGAGCAGCCGGACCTGGTGGCTTACAGGGTCGAGACGTTCCTGCGCAAGAACGATTTCATCTGAAGGGCCGTGAGGACGACCGGGCGCAAGGGCGCGCCGGCAAAGGAGTGAGAAGTGGAGACGATGCCTGGGTTCAACATGATCTCGATCGAGTGGTTCGGGCAGTCGATGTTCAGGATAGTCGGCGGAGGGGTCACCGTCGTCGTCGATCCCACGGACCCGCGTACAGGCTACGAATACAGCCCGGTGAACGCGGACGCCGTGTTCGTCTCGCACGAGCACTACGACCACATCTACCTGGACGGAGTCTCGGGCAAGCCCGAGATCGTCAGGAAGCCGGGGGAGCACGAGGTCGCGGGCCTGAGGGTGCAGGCGTTCCAGACTTACCACGACGAGGCCGGCGGGAAAGAGCGCGGGCCCAACCTCATCTTCGCCTGGGAGCAGGAGAATTTCAGGATCGCGCATTTCGGAGACCTCGGCGAGCGACTGTCGCCTTCCGTATGCGACCAGCTGGGTGACATCGACATCCTGATGATCCCGGTCGGCGGGGTGTTCACTATCGACGGGGAACAGGCGACCTGCCAGATCGACGTCCTCGAGCCGAAGATCGTGCTCCCGATGCATTACAAGACCGAGGACGGAGTCGTCGCGGTGAAGCCGCTGGCCGACTTCCTCGAGCATTATCCCGGACCTGTCGTCGAGGTTGCCGAGCGGCCGGTCCTCGTGAAACACAGCCAGCTGCCGAAGGCTACCGAGTGCTGGGTCCTCCCTTATAAGTAGACTGAAGTCGTCCCGGCGGGGTCAGCCCTGCATGTTCCGACGCCTGCTCCGCTGTCGCTGAACCTCAATGACCGCCCCTCCCCTCCGGTCTATAATATTGAACGCCCGGAAAGCCGGCCTATCATACGCGCGCGGCGAGGAAGGGGTTTCGAAATGGCGGTCAGCCGTCTGGATACGAGGTCACTGCTCGGCGAGGACAGCCCCCGGATCGAGCGGCTGAAGCGCAGGCTACTGACCGCCGGGTACGACATCTGCATCGAGCGTGCCCGCCACTTCACGCGCGTCTACAAGGAGACAGAAGGCAGGAACCCGGCTCTCAGAAACGCCCTTGCGTTGAAGGCGACCTGCGAGAAGCAGCCCGTGCACATCTACGCCGACGAATGGATCGTCGGCAACAAGACCGACAAGTTCATCTCCCCCGTCATCGCGCCCGAGCGGGGCGACTCGATGAGGTCGCTCCAGATGGAGATGGAGATACTCTCCGAGAAGGGCCGCCCGTTCAGGATGAGCGCGGCCGACCGCAAGGAGTTCCTGGGCGAGATCCTCCCATACTGGGAGGGCAGGAGCGTCCGCGACCGCAAGGCCGCGAACTGGCTTGCCTCGGGGATAATCGAACCCACCACCGGGTTCTGGCGGACACTTCGCCAGGTCGGCGAGATGCTCCGGTTCGCCAGGAGCGCGGGCCGCGACAACCTCCAGATGATGGCGGGCATAAAGGAAGGTCAGAAGCAGCACCCGGGCAGGGCGATCACCGCGATCAAGAACAGGGGCGAGCTCTCGAAGAACAACCCCAACATGGGGGTCTACTGCTACGACGTACAGGGACACCTGCACCTTGCCGTCGAGAAGGTCGTGAACGAGGGATTCCTGGGCATCGCCGATAGAGCGCGTGCCCGGATGGTGGAGCTGGACGACAGGGAGCCGGACTTCCAGGACAGGCACGATTTCCTGGAGGCCGTCTGCATCAGCATGGAGGCCGCCGCGACTTACGCGCAGCGGCTGTGCGAGCTGGCGGCGTCCGAGGCCGAGAAGGTGTCGGACCCGGGGGAGCGCGAGAGGCTCCTGAAGATCGCGGAGACTCTCGAGCACTCGCCGGCGAGGCCGGCGCGCAACTTCAGGGAGGGCGTGCAGGCCACGTGGTTCGCGCTGATGGTCGGCGAGATGCAGTACGGGATGCACGACGTCCTCGGGATCGGCCGGCTGGACCAGTACTTGTACCCTCTCTATCGGAAGGACATCGACGAGGGTAACCTCTCGGCGCTCGAGGCTCTCGAGTTGCTCGAGGAGCTGAACCTGAAGCTGACCGCCAACGTCTCCCTGGTCCCGGAGATCGGGGCCGAGGCAAATGGGACGCTGGGCGTCAGCCAGCACTGCCTGATAATCGGAGGCCAGGACGCCGAGGGCAACGACGCGACCAACGGTCTGTCATTCCTCTGCATCGACGCTTACGAGAGGATGCACGGGGCCATCAACCAGCTCTCGCTGAGGGTCCACTCGGGCGCGCCGCCTGAGTTCCTGGAGCGAGGCGTCGAGGTCTTCAGGGCGGCGAGCGGGCACGCGTTCTTCAACGACGAGGTCATCGTGCCGGCGATGATAGAGGACGGGTTCGAGCCCGCGGACGCGCGCGACTACAACATCGTCGGCTGCATCGAGACGAGCGGGAGCGCGAACTGCTTCCCGTGCCCCGGCGGCCACGAGGTCGTCCTGCCGCTGGTGCTCTACATGACCATGACCAACGGACGCTTCCCTGTCCCGATATTCGGCCAGAAGCGAAGCATCAAGACTGGCGAGCCTGACACCTTCGGGACTTTCGAGGACTTCATGCGCGCGTTCGAGCGGCAGCTGGACCACAACATGGACGTGCTCGCCATCGCGATGGAGGGCAAGGACAAGGCCTACATGGAGTTCATGCCCTCACCTTACGTGTCGGCGATGATGGACGGCTGCATCGAGAGCGCCACCGACATGACGAGAGGCGGGGCGAAGTACGACTACTCTTCGATGATCGGGCGCGGACTGGGCACCTGCGTCGATGCCCTGCTCGCGATCAAGGAGTTCGTCTACGACCGCCGGGAGCTCAGCATGTCGGAGCTGACCGACGCTTGCCTCAAGAACTTCAAAGGCCGCGAGGACCTCCGCCGGCGGCTCGAGAACAGGTCCTGCCGTTACGGGAGGGACGACGAAGAGGCGGACGCCATGGCCGCGAGGGTGGTCAGGATGTTCGCCGACCGCGCGTCGACCTACACGAACGCCAGGGGCGGGCCGGTCCGCTCGGGCATGTATTCCTATGGGAACCACGTGATAGACGGGTTCTACATCGGCGCGACCCCGGACGGAAGGCGCAGCGGCGAGCCAATCTCGAACGGCATCTCGCCCTGTAACAGCGTCGGCGAGGGCAAGGGCCTGACCGCGATGATGAAGTCGGTCGCGGCCGTCGAGCAGGGTCGCCTCTCCGGCGGCATTTCGCTGAACGTGAAGATACACCCTGCCTACGTCGAGAGCGATGAAGGCGTCAAGAAGATGTCCTCGCTGCTGCAGACCTACTTCG